>Ga0209341_10000541_pt1 | contig 39278 bp, 37 predicted proteins | sample RifCSP13_2_FD_184020 | JGI IMG/M metagenome (GOLD analysis project Ga0209341, IMG submission 184020) | Soil microbial communities from Rifle, Colorado - Rifle CSP2_sed 13_2 (SPAdes) (version 2) | ecosystem: Environmental > Terrestrial > Deep subsurface > Rock core/Sediment | place: Rifle...
CAGCGGGATCCCGAGGGGTTCGTCGACCGGGACGTGATCGTCCAGAAGCTCTCGCCTGCAGGTCGCGTTCTTTGGACGCGGGTGCTTGGAGATCTGGGTCGGGACCACGACGAGGGGATTGACGCCGCCGCGAAGGGCGACGTTCTCCCCTGGTGGTGACAGGGACCGTGAACGAACGCGCGGTTCGCTGGGACTACCCGCACGCATGGCTCGTGAGGTTCACGTTCGACGGGGATCTGATCTGGAGCCGTGAGTGGGGGATGGAGAACAGGCGCGCCGCGCTCCCCACAGCCCTTTCGGTTGCTTCCTGGGGGGCGACCTACGTCGTGGGACAGGTGTACGAACGGGATCGCGGTCCGAACCTGTTCGTGCGCAAGTTCGCGCCGCAGGGTCGGCTGCTGTGGACGAGCACGATCGACCGGCGCGACCAGACGGTGTTCACCGATGACGTGACCGCACTGCCCAAGGGGGCGTACGTCGCGGGTTACGCGTTCAGGAACGCGAGCTGGAGAGAGGTCGGCGCCTGGATCTGGAGGTTCGCCGCGTAACCAGGGCCCATGCCGGCGGTGGTTCGCCCCTAGCGATCGCCTGGACTACCTCCCAGAAGCGCTCCGCGCCTGTCTCCACCTCTTCCGGTCGGTGCCTGAGCCACCACATAGCTCCGACGCGCTCGTTCACGACGAGCTCGCATCCCGCCGCCGATGCCTCCAGCACCGTCCGGCCGCAGCTGTCGACGCCGCGGGGCAGGAGCAGGAACCGCTTGAAGCGGGCCATCAGGTCCGGCACGTCCTCCGGCTGGACCTGCCCGTGGTAGCGGACCCTCGAACCGCGGGGACGGAGCTGTCCCGCTCCGTAGAAGTCGACGGTGCCGTTCCGTTGGGCCCACCGCACCGCGTTCCCCAGCCCCTTGTGGGCGCCCGTCATCTGGCCGATCCAGATCGTGCCGCGCCGACGCCGGCCCTCGCGCTTACGTGCCGCTCGGCGGAACGGCCCCAGCTCTATCGCGGGCGGCATCAGACCGGCCGGCGCCCGCGTCGGGTAGGGGAAGCTCGCGAGCTGAAGCGGCGACACGAAGATCACCGCCGCCGCGTGCGCAAGGAGGAAATCCCGGAGCTCCGGGGCGCCTCGCTGGTGGACGTCGTGCACGTACTTGACGACGGGAGCCTGCGCGAGGGCCTCGACGGCATCGGCCGGGTAGCCCGTCACGTTGTGGACGACGTAGGCGTCGCATCCTCGCCGAACGTCGTCCGGCGGGCAGGGCACGATCCTCACCTCGCGCGGCGCGCGGCGAAGCAGCTCGCGGCACGTGAGCTCCGCTCCCCCGATCACGTCGGTTTCCGGATCCGCCAGCCAGCCAAGACGGAACGTCACGCGCCAATCGAACCACAGGGGAGCCCTAGCGGGCCCCGATGGCGCTTCGAAGGATCTCGACGAACTGGTCAAACCGCGCCTCACGCAGGTTCGGCTTCCGGTGGAACAGTCCGGGATCGAGCTCCTCGGTCACCAGGGCGTCCTGGAAGCGCTCCGCGAGCCAGTCGACGATCGAAACTACGAGGTCGAGGTCGACGTCGTCCCGCACCTCGCCCCCCTTGATCCCGAACTCGACGAAGTCGAGGGTCCCGTAGGGGTCCTCGGACACGAGGAATCGGTTGATCTCGCGCTTCAGCTTGAGATCGGTGCCGTAGTCCCCGATCAGCACGACCCTGTTGGGGATCCAGTCCTCCTGTATCAGGTGCTCGGTCCGCTCCAGCCAGTAGCGCAGCACCGCGAAGAACCCATCCTCGACTACCTCTTCCGGCGCGTCGAGCCAGGCGGGCAGGGAGCTAACGGCCCTCTTGTAGGCAGCGAGGAAGAGGCCGGCCTTGCTGCCGAAGTGCTGGAAGATCGAGCCCTTGGCGATCCCCAGCTCGGTCGCGACGTCCTCGACCCGGGCGCCCCGGTAGCCGTGCTCGGCGAAGTGGTGCATAGCCGCCTCGACGATCCGCTCGCGCTTGGCCTCGGTGCGAGCTGCGCGATGTGACTGTAAGTCACGCATCTCGTCTCCCATCCTAGGGTCGTCTGTGGTAGACAAGCTACCGGTGGAGCGACCCACCGCCTGACTGCGGGTCAGACGATACGACGCCGCAGATACGACGGCAAGGCCGGCCCGGCGGGGAGGGAAGGACCGATGCAGGACGACCTCGACGCGCTCCGGCGGGCGCTCATCACAGCTGACCGCGAGGCCGCTCTCGGCGCCGCCCAGAGGCTTCTGGACGCCGGGGTCGACCCGACCCTCATCCTCGAGGAGGGCATGGCCAAGGCCATGTTCGAGCTCGGGGAGATGTGGAAACGCGGCGAGGTCTTCCTGCCCGAGGTGGTCGCCTCGGCCGCGGTATTCAAGGAGACGAACGCGATCGTCGAGCCGGTGCTCCTGGCCGCGCGGGGGGGGTCCTCGAGCCAGCACCTGGTCGTGATGGCGACCGTGAAGGGCGATCTTCACGACCTCGGCAAGAACATGGTGGGGGCGATGCTTCAGACCTCGGGGTTCGAGGTCCACGATCTGGGCAAGGACGTCCCGGCCGACCGCATCGTCGCCACCATCGACGAGCTGTCCCCGAAGATCGTGGGTCTGTCGGCGCTGCTGACGACCACGGTTCCCTATCAGGAGACCGTGATCAAGATCCTGGAGCGGGAAGGGTTCCGCGATCGAGTGAGGGTCATGGTCGGTGGCGCCCCGGTTACCCCGGAATGGGCGGATAAGATCGGCGCCGACGGCTACGCGAGCAACGCGCCGGAGGCGGTCGAGCTCGCCCGCAAACTCGTAGGGGAGGCGCAACTGTGAACACCGAGACGGTCCTAGAGTCGCCGGGGGGCCGCGTAACGATCGGGGACGAGCACCCCTTCGCCGTCATCGGGGAGCGCATCAACCCGACCGGTCGTAAGCGCCTTGCGGAACAGATGGTCGCCGGCGACCTGATCACGGTGCAGGCCGACGCCGTGGCGCAGGTGGAGGCCGGAGCGCGGATCCTGGACGTGAACGCGGGGATCCCGGGGTTCGACGAGGCGGCGATACTGACCGCCGCCGTGCGCGCGGTCGCCGAGGTCGTGGATGTTCCGCTATGCGTTGACTCGTCGACGCCCGAGGCGCTGGAGGCCGCGCTCCCCGCCGTGGGGGGTAGGCCGCTCGTGAACTCCGTGACAGCCGAGGACGCCTCGCTGGAGCGGCTGCTACCGCTCGTGAAGAGGCACGGCACGGCCGTGATCGGGATGGCGAACGACGAGAGCGGGATCTCGATGGTGCCCGAGGAGCGGCTGGCGGCGGCGCGGAAGATAGTGGAGGCCGCCGCCGACTTCGGGATCCCGCGCGAGGACGTCGTCATCGACCCGCTCGCGATGCCGATCGGGGCCGACCCGCGCGCTGCCTCCGTCATGTACGAGACGGTTCGGCTGATACGCGACGAGCTTCACGTGAACGTCTCCTGCGGGGCGTCGAACGTGTCGTTCGGGCTTCCCGACCGCCACACGATCGACGCGACGTTCCTCACGATGGCGATCCATGCGGGCATGAACTGCGCGATCACGAACCCGCTGCGTGCTTCCGTTCGGAAAGCGATCCTGGCGGCGGACCTCCTGCTCGGCCGGGATGGGTACGCGACGGCCTGGATCGCAGCTCATCGCGCGGAGGTCGCCGCCTCGACGGCGGGGTGACCGATGCGGAAGCTCGAGGTCACCTACCGGCCGAGCGGTAAGACGGCGCACGTACCGGTGGGGACGACGTTGTTCCACGCCGCACACTGGGCCGGTCTGCCGATCGAATCTACCTGCGGTGGTCGGGGGACGTGCGGGAAGTGCTCCGTGAGGATCCTCTCGGGCGAGGTAGAGGCGACGCCCGCCGACCACCGGCACCTCTTGCCCGAGCGGATCGGCGAGGGCTGGCGGCTGTCGTGCCGCGCTGAGGTCCACGGCGACGTGGAGTGCGAGGTCCCGCGGCTCCTCCGGGCGCCCAAGGCGGCAACGATGGGCGTGGGGCGATTCGTGCTCCTCGAGCCGAACGTCCAGAAGGTGCTCCTCGAGATCGCGAAACCGAGCCTCGAGGACGCCAGGAGCCACCTGCGGCGCGTCCGCGACGGGCTGCTCGACGAGGGTCTCGAGCCGGCGTCCGGCCCCGGGCTCCTTCCGAAGCTCGCCGAGGTCGTCGGGGAGGACGGTGCTACCGCGACGGCGGTCGTCGTGGGCGACCACCTCGCCGACGTGGACCCAGGCGACACGCGGGAGCGGATGTTCGGTGTCGCGGTGGACGTTGGCACCACGACCGTCGTCGTCACCCTGATCGACCTCCGCTCCGGGACGGCGGTGGCGGTCGAATCGACGCTCAACCGCCAGGCGCCGTTCGGGGCCGACGTGATCGCCCGGATGGGTCACGCGATGACCCAAGGTGTCAGGGACCTCCGGGGGGCCGTGCTCGACACCATGAACGGGCTCGTCGCCGACGCCTGCGCCTCCGCCGGGGTCGAGGCGGCCGAGGTCTACGAGGCCGTGGTCGTGGGGAACGCGACGATGCTGCACCTCCTCCTCGGCGTCGACCCGCGGTCGATCGCTCTTTCGCCGTTCGTGACGGCGTTCCTGGAGCCGCTCGATCTCCGCTCGTCCGACGTCGGCGTCGCGATCCACCCGGAGGGCAGGGTCGCGGTCTTCCCCTCGATCGGCGCGTACGTCGGCGCGGATATCGTCGCCGGCATCCTCGCCAGCGGCCTCGCGCGCGAGGAGCCGCTGCGGCTGTTCGTCGACGTGGGGACGAACGGGGAGATCGCATGTGGATCGGTCGAGCGCGTCGTCGCCACCGCCGCGCCGGCGGGCCCCGCGTTCGAGGGGGGCCAGATCCTCCACGGCATGCGGGCCACGGAGGGCGCGATCGAGGGTGTCGTCCTCGACGACGACGTGCACCTGCAGGTGATCGGCGGTGACGTCGAACCGCGGGGGGTGTGCGGGTCGGGACTGATCGACGCGGTCGCGCAGCTCCGCCTCGTCGGCCTGCTCGGCGACAACGGAGTGCTCCGCTCGCGCGAGGAGGTCTCCGGGCATCCGCTCGCGGGGCGGATCAACGAGCGCGACGGCGTTCGGGCCTTCGAGCTCGCCCCGGGTGTGGTCCTCACCCAGCTGGACATCCGGGAGCTCCAGTCCGCGAAGGGCGCGATCTCGACGGGCATCGAGGTCGCGATGCACACGCTCGGCGTCGGCGCGGAGGACCTGGACGAGGTGCTGCTCGCCGGCTCGTTCGGCACCTATATCAACCCCGCGAGCGCGCGGGTGCTCGGTCTCGTGCCGCCGGTTCCCGTCGCGCGGATCCGTGCGGTGGGAAACGCGGCGCTCGAGGGCGCGAAGATGGCGCTCCTTTCCTTCCGCGAAAGAGAGGTGGCCTTCCAGCTGCCTGAGATCGTCGAGTACGTCGAGCTCTCGGGGGCGAGCGACTTCAACGACCGGTTCATCCGTAACCTGGCCTTCCCGCCGCTCGAGGAGGTGCGGGCGGCATGAGCGTGACCGGCGCACCGTTGGCACCCGTCGCGTTCCTCGCCTGCGGGGCCCTCGCGCTGGAGACGGCCGAGATCGTCCGGCGCCGCGGCTGGCACGCGGACGTCCACGGCGTGTCCGCGTTCCTCCACCTCTCGCCCCTCGACATCGCGCCGGCGGTCGACGCGAAGCTCGCGGACCTCACGGGGCGCTACGGGCGCGTGATCGTCGTCTACGGCGACTGCGGCACCGGCGGCCGGATCGACCGCGTCATCGAGCGCTACCCGGCCGCTCGGCCGGCCGGTGTGCACTGCTACCAGTGGTTCGCCGGTGGGGACTTCGCGCGGATCGCGGAGGAACGCCCCGGCACGTACTTCCTCACGGACTGGCTCGTGCGCTCCTGGGACACCGCGGTTGTGCGCGGGCTCGGACTCGACCGCTGGCCGTGGCTGAAGGAGACCTACTTCGGAAGCATGACCCACGTCCTGTACCTGCGACAGGACCCCGACCCGGCGCTGGAGCGCAAGGCCTCCGAGATCGCCGCGTACCTCGGGCTCCCGATCGAGATACGCGAGACCGGCCTAGAGCCCCTTGAAGCTCTCCTGGAGCCGCTCATGGAGGAGACCGATGTTCACGCGTGAGACGGCACCGAACGTCCTTTCGCCGGAGCAGGAGCAGATCCTCCACGAGCAGGCGATGCGGATCCTGCAGGAGATCGGCACCGACGTTCTCCACGAGGGGGCGAAGGACCTCTTGAAACGGAACGGGCAGGATGTCGACGGCGACCGCGTGCGGTGGGACGAGGCGTTCGTCGAGGAGATGGTGGCCAGGGCGCCCTCCTCGTTCCGCGTGCTGGGCCGGAACCCCGAGCGTTCGATCACGATCGGCGAGGGAGCCCAGGTGTGGGCCAACGTCGGCGGCCCGCCTTTCGCGAGCGACCTCGACGAGGGCCGAAGGAGCGGGCGCATCCAGGATCACGACGCGCTCGTCAAGCTGACTCAGGCGACGGACGTGCTCGCGTGCGTCCAGAGCGGGGCCGTCGAGGCGGTGGACCTGCCGCACTGGACCCGGCACCTGGACATGGACTACTCGGTCCTTCGCTTCTCGGACAAGCCGTACACGTGCTACGGCACGTCCGGGCCGAAGGCGCGCGACGCGATCGCGATGGCGGCGATCGTCCACGGCGGCCGCGACGCGATCGAGCGAACGCCGGTCACGATGGGTGTCGTGAACTCGAACAGCCCGCTCGTTTGGGACTTCCGGATGGCCGACGCGCTGATCGCTTGGGCCGAGGCGAACCAGCCGATCATCGTGACGCCTTTCCTGCTCGCAGGCGCGACCGCTCCGGTCTCGGTGGCGGGTGGTCTCGCTCAGCAGGTGGCCGAGACCCTCTCGGGCGTCGCGCTCGCGCAGGCGGTCCGTCCGGGGGTGCCGTGCCTCTACGGGTCTTTCTTCACCGCCACCGACATGCGCACCGGATCGCCAGCCTTCGGCACGCCGGAGTCGGTGGTTGCGGTCCTCGCCGGCGCGCAGCTGGCCCGACGCTACGGGCTGCCGTTCCGCGGGGGCGGCGCTCTCGCGTCGTCTAACGCGCCGGACGCGCAGGCGATGAGCGAGGCCCTCATGATGATGTGGGCGACGGTGCTCGCCGGAACCGACTTCGTGCTGCACGCGGCCGGTTGGCTCGAGGGTGGGCTCACCGCCTCGTTCGAGAAGTTCGCGCTCGATCTCGAGATACTCGCCTGGCTACGCCGGATCATGGAGCGCGGGATCGGCTTCAGCGAGGAGGAGCTCGCGTTCGACGCGCTCGCGGAGCTGGGGCCCGGCGGCCTGTTCCTCGAGTCGTCGCACACGATGACGCACTTCCGAGATTGGCTCTCGATGAGCCCTGTCTTCACGACGCCAGACCACGGCTCCTGGGAGGCGCAGGGCTCGCCCACGGCCGACGTTCGCGCGAACGCCCGCTGGAAGAAGCTGCTCGAGTCCTACGAAGACCCCGGCCTCGACGAGGCGGTGGACGAAGAGCTGAGGGCCTACATCGACAAGCGCAAGGCCGAGCCCCCCGAGGACGAGGAATAGTTCAGGCTCGGAGCCGCGCCAGCACGATGTCGTGGAGCGCGGAGTTGGTGGTCACGACGCTCCCTCCGTGGACCGGCGGTTCTCCGTCGAGCGTCGTCATGCGGCCGCCCGCCTCCTCGACGATCACCTGGAGCGCGGCCCAGTCCCACGTCGAGAGCTGCGGCTCGACCGCCAGATCGGCCGACCCGCGCGCCACGAGCAGGTGCCCCCAGTAGTCGCCGAACCCGCGAGTGCGCCTGGACGCGCGCATCAGGTCCACCAGCGCGTCCCAGCGGGGCCCGCCGACCCACTCCTTCAGCTCGGCGAAGCAGAAGAACGCTTCCTCGAGGCGGGCGGTCTCCGACACGCGGATCCGCTCGCCGTTCAGATGGGCCCCCGTCCCCCGGATGGACTCGTAGCGCTCGCCGAGCGCGGGGGCCGAGACCACGCCCAGTTCAACGCGACCCTCGACCATCAGGCCTATCAGCGTCGCCCAGACCTGCACGCCGTCGGCGAAGTTCTTCGTGCCGTCGATCGGGTCGAGCACCCATATCCGCGACCCCTCTCCGGTCCCGCCCTGCTCCTCGCCGAGGACGCCGTCGTCGGGGAACCGAGCCGCGAGCGCCTCGCGGACCATCGCCTCGATCTCCAGGTCGGCCTGGGTGACCGGCGTCATGTCCGCCTTCGTGCGGACCTCGAGGCTCGCCCTCCGGAACCAGCGCAGCGCGACCGCGGCCGCCGCGTCGGCCAGCTCGTTCGCGAACGCGAGCTCCTCCTCCAGCATCGGCCACGAACCTACACGGTCGACGGCGAAGTTGTGGGCTACCCTGCTCTCCTGATGCAGACGACCGTCGAGGCCACCGAGAAGCACAAGGTCAAGCTCACGATCGAGGTCCCCCCGGAGGACTTCGGTCGGGATCTCGACCGCGCCTACCGCAAGATCGCGGAGCAGGTGAAGATCCCGGGCTTCCGCAAGGGCAAGGTGCCGCGCAAGGTGATCGACGCGCAGATCGGTCGCGAGACCGTTCTCGAGGAGTTCCTCGGCGCGAGCATCCCGGACTACTACGAGAGCGCCATGCGCGAGCAGGACCTGGCTCCCATCACGGACCCCGACATCTCCCTGGAGCAGGTGGAGGAGGGCAAGCCGCTCGTCTTCACCGCGGAGGTCGAGATCCGCCCGCGTCTCGAGCTCGCGGGCTACAAAGGCGTCAGTGTCGAGCGGCCGGCGATCGAGGTCACCGAGCACGAGGTCGACGACCTGACCGATCGCCTTCGCGAGCGGTTCGCCGAACTGGAGCCGGCGCCGCGCGCCGCACGGTCCGGCGACTTCGTGGTGGCCGATCTGCGGGCGACGGTGCACGACGAGGAGGTGCCCGAGGCCACACGCCCCGACGGCCTCTACGAGATCGGCTCCGGCTCGTTCGTCCCCGAGCTGGACAAGGAGCTCGAGGGCAAGCGCGCCGGCGAGATCGTGAAGTTCAACGCCACCCTGCCGGATGGCTTCGCGGGAGATCGCGGCGGGCAGGAGGTCTCCTTCCAGGTTCTCGTCAAGGAGGTAAAGGCGAAGAGGCTTCCGGCCGCCGACGACGCCTTCGCCAAGACCGCGTCGGAGTTCGACACCCTGGGGGAGCTTCGCGAGAGCCTCAAGGAGACGATCGCGAGGAACAAGGACCGCGAGGCCGATCACGTGGTCCGTGACCGGGTCCTTCAGGCGCTTATCGATAGGGTAGCCGTCGAGCTCCCCGACACGCTCGTCGACGAGGAGACGGAGCGCCGGGTGCAGAACGCTCGCGAGCGAGCCGCGGCGGCCGGCACGACGATGGAGCAGGTGCTCGACTCGCAGGGTTGGGACGAGCTGCGTCTGCGGAGCGACGCGCGCGGCCACGCGATCAAAGCGATAAAGGGGGACCTGGTCCTCGAGGCCGTAGCCCGAGCCGAGAAGCTCGAGGTCGGCACCGACGAGCTCGCGACCGAGGTCAAGGCCATCGCGCGCAGCTTCGGCAAGGACGTGAAGGAGGTCGCCACCGCTTTGGACAGGAGCGGTCAGATCGTTGCACTGGCCGGTGATATCATCCGTTCGAAGGCGCTCGATCTCCTCGTCGAGCACGCCGAGATAACGCAGGAAGGGGAGAAGCGCGTTCGGGACGAGGCCCCTACCTCGGTCGAGGAGCCTTCCGTTCCCGGCGACGATCAATCGGAGGAAGACTCATGAAGAACTACCTCGTTCCCGTAGTCGTCGAGCAGACCAGCCGCGGCGAGCGCTCGTTCGACATCTACTCCCGTCTCCTCAAGGAGCGGATCGTCTTCCTCGGAACGCCGGTAGACGACACCGTCGGTAACCTCGTGATGGCGCAGCTCCTGCACCTGGAGAGCGAGGATCCCGACAAGGACATCAACCTGTACATCAATTCGCCCGGTGGAGAGATCACCGCGCTCTTCGCGATCTACGACACGATGCAGTACATCAAGCCCGACGTGTCCACGATCGTGATGGGCCAGGCGGCGTCGGCGGCGGCGGTGCTGCTGCTCGCCGGCCAGAAGGGGAAGCGCTACGCGCTCCCTCACTCCCGCGTGCTGCTGCACCAGCCGCACGGCGGAGCGTCGGGTCAGGCCGTCGACATCGAGATCCAAGCCAAGGAGATGATCAGGTACAGGGATCTCCTCGACGAGCTGATCGCCGAACACACGGGTCAGTCACTGGAGAAGGTCTCCAAGGATACGGACCGCGACTACATCCTCACGGCCGAGGAGGCAGTGGAGTACGGGGTCGTGGACGAGGTGATAACTAGCCGAAAGACCCCCCCCGAACTTGCTGCGGCGGCCGTGGCGGGCGCGTAAGATACGGGAGCAGGCCGGGCGGGGGCCCGGCTGCTCGGTTCTCGGAGAGGTGGCATGGCGAAGTTCGGGGACTCTGACCTCCTGAAGTGCTCCTTCTGTGGGAAGAGCCAGAAGCAGGTCAAGAAGCTCATCGCCGGCCCCGGCGTGTACATCTGCGACGAGTGCATCGATCTATGCAACGAGATAATCGAGGAAGAGCTCTCCGAGTCCTCCGAGCTGAAGCTGGACGACCTCCCCAAGCCGCAGGAGATCTACTCGTTCCTCGATGACTACGTGATCGGGCAGGAGCAGGCCAAGAAGGTCCTGTCCGTCGCGGTCTACAACCACTACAAGCGGATCCAGGTCGGTACCAAGGAGCAGGACGTCGAGCTCCAGAAGTCCAACATCCTGATCCTGGGACCGACCGGCTGCGGCAAGACGCTGCTCGCTCAGACGCTGGCGCGCATGCTGAACGTGCCCTTCGCGATCGCCGACGCGACGGCGCTCACCGAGGCCGGCTACGTCGGCGAGGACGTCGAGAACATCCTGCTCAAGCTGATCCAGGCCGCCGACTACGACGTGAAGAAGGCCGAGACCGGCATCATCTACATCGACGAGGTCGACAAGATCGCCCGGAAGTCCGAGAACCCCTCGATCACCCGGGACGTCTCGGGCGAGGGCGTGCAGCAGGCGCTGCTCAAGATCCTCGAGGGCACGACCGCCTCTGTCCCACCCCAGGGGGGTCGCAAGCACCCGCACCAGGAGTTCATCCAGATCGATACGACGAACGTCCTGTTCATCTGCGGCGGGGCCTTCGCCGGTGCCGAGAAGATCATCGAGAGTCGGATCGGCTCCAAGGGCGTCGGCTTCGGTGCCGACGTGCGTCGGGCGGAGGAGAAGGACCTGGGGGAGATACTTGGCAAGGTGCTCCCCGAGGACCTTCTGAAGTACGGGCTGATCCCCGAGTTCGTCGGGCGACTGCCGGTCATCACGAACGTGCACAACCTGGACGAGCAGGCCCTGGTCGACATCCTGACGAAGCCGAAGAACGCCCTCGTGAGGCAGTACATGAAGTTCTTCGAGTTCGACGGCGTCGAGCTGGAGTTCACCGACGACTCGCTGGTGGCGATCGCCGAGCAGGCGAACCTCCGTGGGACCGGCGCGCGCGGCCTGCGAGCGATCCTGGAGGAGGTGCTGCTCAACGTGATGTACGAGCTGCCTTCCCGCAAGGACGTCACGAAGTGCCTCGTCGATCGCGACGTGGTGCTGACCGGCGTCAACCCGACGCTCGTGCCGGTGAAGGAGACGCCCAAGCGCGAGCGCCGCGAGCGCACCGCCTAGGACTCCTCAGACCCGCGCCCGAAGCTCCCGAACCCGCCCGGCATCCTTGACCGCGCGGAGCCTCGCGAACACGGCATCGGCGGCGTCGAGCGCGGCACGCGCGTCGTCGGGCCGCCCGGCGTCCACCGACGCCCGCGCGAGGTCGATGCGGGTCGTCGCCGCCTCCCACGGCGCACGGTGCTCGTGGAAGGCGGCCGCCGCGGAACCGAGCAGCGTGAGGGCACGATGAGGATCGCCCGAGGCGAGCGTGGCGCGTCCCTCCAGGCGGTCGGCGAACAGCGGGACGACGAGCGCCCCCGCCTCGTTCGCGTACACACGCGCCTCGGCCACGAGCGCGGGGACCTCGTCCCACGCCTCCGAGGCGGCCGCGAACTCGAGGCTGGCCTCGTACGCCTCGGCCGCGTGGACGCGCCAGGCATCGGGCGGGTGCTCCAGGTGCCGCCGCGCTTCGACGAGGTCGCCGCGCTCCACGAGGTACCGAACGAGCCAGGGGAAGAGGCGCGGCGAGGAGCCCGTCCCCAGCGCGAGCATCAGGTCCTGGAGCCGGTCGCTCTCGACGATGTCTCCACGAGCGATCGCGATGAGCCCCGCCGTGGCGTATGCGTTGGTCGCGAAGTAGGGTGGCGAGTCGCGCCGCTCGTCGAGCAGCAGGAGCACCCGCTCAAAGGCGTCGAGGGCTCCGTCCCAGTCGCCCGTGCGATATCGGGCCGTCGTGACCCACGCCTCGAGGTGGATCTGGGTGGCCGCCACCTCTCCTCTGATGATCGGAAGACCCTCCTCGGCCCATCGCAGACTGTCGTCGTACCGCCCCAGCTCGAAGTTGCCCCAGGCCCCCATCGCGTAGAGATCGCCTATCTCGAAGGGGTCGTGCAGCCGGGGAAGGAGTTCCGCGCGCCTCGCGTGGATCGGCAAGGCGCGCCCGTAGAGGCCTCGAGACATCGCGTAGCCGGCCGCGCTGTCGAACGCTCCCGAGGCCAGATCCGCTCGCCCAATGCGCATGCCCATCTCGGCGGCGTCGATTCCGGCGCGCTCGCACTCGAGCATCTCCTCCGTGCTCAGATCCAACTGAGGGAACGCGAAGGGCGTGCTCGCGCGGACGCACTGAAGCCGGATCGCGACCTCGCTGTCACCAGGCGGGAGGTTGGCGAAGCCGAGGTCAATGAGCGACCGCACCTCGTCTGGGCTGGGGACCGACCGCATCGAGCCGGGCCATCGCGACGGCAGGTCGCAGGCGCGGGCGCACAGGTAGGCCACCTTCTCCGGGTCCAGGGGCGTGGCGGAGGCCCGCATGAGCGCCGCATCTCTGAAGTACCTCCACGCGAGATCACCCTGGTAGTCCGTGAAGAAGGCGAGCCCCAGCAGCTCGAGGGCCCTCGCCCGCTCTAGGTCGTTCGATGCGAGGGCGAGCGCCTCGTCGGCGAACCGCTGGGCCTTCTTGACGACCTGCTTGCTCCTTGCATCGTCGGAGGCCCTCAGCAGGTAGTCGAACGCCTTGGCCCGGAGATCCTCGTCCGGTTCGGGGTTCGCGGCGACGGCGGTTCCGTAGTGGTGTGCAAGCAGCTCGAGGTACTCGCGGGAGCGCTCGCCTGCGGTGCGCTCGATCCAGCGCGCGACGCTCGCGTGGGAGCTACGCCGGGCCCTCCGGGGGAGCGCCTCGTAGGCGACGTCGCGCGTCAGGACGTGCTTGAAGATGAACTCCGGCTCTCCCGCCATCGAGGACGTGAGCCGCGACTGGATCAGATCCCGGTGCTCGAGCTCGCGCAGCGACTCCTCGACATCCTCGCTTCCGTCGAGAAGCTCCCGGAGGGGTCCCGGCCAGAAAACGCGCCCGACCACCGCGGCTGCCTGCAGCACGCGCTTCTCGGTCGGCCCGAGCAGGTCCATCCTCGCGGCGAGCACCCCCTGCACGGTGTCCGGGATCACGACGTCTCCGATTCCGGCGGCGGCGCGCCAGCGGCTCTCCTCGTGGACGACCCTGCCCTCGTCGATCAGGTGCCGCACGATCTCCTCCAAGAAGAAGGGGTTGCCCTCTGCGCGTTCGAGGATCTTCGCGTGCACGGACGGGGGGAGGTCGTCTATGTCGAGCAGCAGCTCGATCAACCGCTCGGCCTCGTCTTCAGAGAGCGGCTCGAGCGCCACGCCAGAGAAGTTCCGGCGACCGCCGCCCCAATCCGGGCGGCGAGTGGTGAGGTCGGGCCGCGAGGGGCAGAGGAAGAGCACGGCGCCCTCGACGCGCTCCGCGAGCTCCTCCAGCAGGTCGAGCAGCTCCGGGTCGGCCCAGTGGATGTCCTCGACGACGGCCACGGCCGCTCGACCGCCGGCGAGCGCCGAGAAGAACGATCGCCACGCCGCGTGCGTCTCGGTCCGGACCTGGCGGGGCTCCATGTCGGAGAACGGGTGGTCGGGGTCCTCCACTCCGACCGTGTAGGCGAGCGCGGCCGTGGATCTCGCCGGGTCGGAGGTCGTCTCCTGGTCTAACAGGGCTGCGCCCGTCTTCCTGATCTTCTCGAGCACCAGCGCCGGCGGGTCTGTGTCGAGCACGCTCGCGACCGACTTGAGGATCTCGGCAAGCGGCCAGTACGTGACCCCGTCGCCGTAGGGAAGGCACCGCCCGCGGACCACGGTCGGAGTGGGCGGGCGCCGCTCCGCCCGCGCGAGGAACTCCTGGGTCAGACGGCTCTTCCCCACGCCTGCGTCCCCGTAGATCGTGACCAGGTTCGGCCGCTCCTCCGCTGCGGTCCGGTCGAAGATGCTGAGCAGCAGCGCGAGCTCGCTGTCGCGGCCGACGATCGGCGCGCGCAGACCATGGACGCCGCGGTCGGGGGCAAGCGGCGTCTCTCCCGCGACGCGGAACGCATGAACCGGTTCGGTCTTCCCCTTCAGCTCCAGAGCCCCGAGGTCTTCGAACCGGAACCCACGGACCGAGCGCGCCGTCCGCTCTCCCACGACCACCGTGTCGGGATCGGCGATGCCCTGCAGCCGCGCCGCGGCGTTCACCGCGTCTCCCGTAACCATGGCCTCACCTGCCTTCGGCGCCGTGAGCGCCAGGACCCGCCCGGTGTTCACGCCGATCCGGATCTGCAGCGTCACGCCGTGCGAGGCGGCCAGCGCGTCGTTCACGTCGGCGAGCCTGCGGAGCATCCGTGTCGCGGCGCGCAGCGCACGGGAGGGGTCGTCCTCGTGCGACATCGGCACGCCGAAGGCCGCCATGACCGCATCCCCGATGAACTTCTCGACCGTGCCGCCCTCGCCTTCGATCTCCTCTCGCATCGCGGCGAAGAAGGCGTCCATCACCTCGCGCATGCGCTCGGGGTCGAGCTGCTCGCCGAGGGTCGTCGAGCTGGTGACGTCGGCGAACAGGACCGTGACGAGCTTGCGCTCCTCGCCCGCGGGACCCTCCCCGAGGGTGATTCCGCAGGACGGGCAGAAGCGCGCACCGGCCGGGATCTCCGCCCCGCAGGACGGGCAGGCGCGTGCGAGCGAGCCTCCGCACGACGCGCAGAACCTCGCGCCGTCGGGGTTCTCCTTCCCACAGCTCGGGCACCGTCCCACCGAGCGAGTCTAAGCGAGCCCGGGCGCATCCCGTAGACTCGGCGCCATGGCGGAGGGGACCATGCAGGCGACCGACATGCCGTCGCAGTACGACCCCACGGCAGCCGAGGGCCGCTGGTACCCGACGTGGATCGAACGCGGGTACTTCCACGCCGAGACCCCGAGCGACCGGCCACCGTACTGCATCGTGATCCCGCCTCCGAACGTCACCGGGCGGCTACACATGGGGCACGCGCTGAACGACACGATCCAGGACATCGTCGTCCGCCGTGCGCGCATGCAGGGGAAAGAGACCCTCTGGCTTCCCGGGACCGACCACGCGGGCATCGCCACGCAGGTCGTCGTCGAGCGTGAGCTCCGGAAGGAAGGGCTCGAGCGTCGCGATATCGGACGCGAGGCGTTCCTCGAGCGAGCCTGGGCATGGAAGGAGCAGTACGGCGGAGAGATCACTCGCCAGATCAAGGCCCTCGGCGCGTCCTGCGACTGGGATCGCGAGCGCTTCACGATGGACGACGGGCTTTCGCGCGCGGTCCGGGTCGCGTTCGTTCGCATGTATGAGGACGGCCTGATCTACCGAGGTGAGAGGCTCATCAACTGGTGCCCGACCGACCAGACGGCGCTGTCGGACTCCGAGGTCGAGCACCAGGAGATCGAGGGCGAGCTCGTGACGTTCCGGTACCCGCTCGCCGACGGGTCGGGACATGTGGCCGTTGCCACGACGCGCGTCGAGACGATGCTCGGCGACACGGGGATAGCCGTTCACCCCGACGACGATCGCTACCGAGACCTCGTGGGCAAGAGCGTTCGCCACCCGTTCGACGGGCGGGAGCTGCCGATCGTGGCCGACCGCGCGGTCGACCCCTCGTTCGGCACCGGTGCAGTGAAGGTGACCCCGGCTCACGACCCCAACGACTTCGATATCGCGGAGCGGGCGGGTCTCCCGCTCATGAACATCCTCGGCCCCGACGCGTCTCTCACTGGTGCGGTCCCCGAGGAGTTCCGGGGGCTCGACCGGTTCTCCGCTCGCACGCGCGTGCGGGAGCGCCTGAAGGGGCTCGGTCTGCTCGTGTCCGAGGACCGCCCATACCGGCACTCCGTCGGGCACTGCTACCGATGCCGCTCGGTTATCGAACCGTGGCTGTCCGGCAAGCAGTGGTTCGTGGCCGTCGAGCGCTTGAAGGAGCCGGCGCGCGAGGCGGCGAGGGATGGCCGTATCCGGTTCGTGCCGGAGCGCTGGTCGCGCAACTATGACGAGTGGCTCGAGGGTCTGCGCGACTGGAACATCTCCCGCCAGCTCTGGTGGGGGCATCGGATCCCGGTCTGGTACTGCACGGACGGTCACGAGTTCGCCGCGACCGAGGACCCGGAGAAGTGCGCCCATTGCGGGAGCACGGAGATCGAGCAGGACCCCGACGTGCTCGACACGTGGTTCTCGTCGCAGCTCTGGCCGTTCTCGACGCTGGGCTGGCCCGACGACACCGAGGACCTGCGGACCTTCTACCCGACGTCGGTGCTCGTGACCGCCTACGAGATCCTCTACCTATGGGTGGCCCGCATGATCATGTCGGGCATGTACCTGGTCGGCGACGTCCCGTTCCGAGATGTTGTGATACACGGGCTCGTCCGCGACCGGAGCGGGCGCAAGATGAGCAAGTCGCTCGGCAACGTGATCGACCCGCTGGACATGGTCGCGAAGTACGGAGCCGACGCCCTCCGGTTCGCGCTCGCGCGGATGGCGTCGCCCGAGCAGCAGAACCTCCCGGTCGCCGAGGAGGCCATCGAGGCCGGGCGCAACTTCGCGAACAAGATCTGGAACGCGGCACGGCTGCTGCTGCGCGCGTACCCGGGCGGCTCGCCCACTCTGCCGGAGCGGTTGACGCTCACCGAGCGATGGCTGCTGTCGCGACACGAGGTCTGCGTGGGGGAGGTCGATGCGGCGATAGAGGAGTACCGGTTCGACGACGCGGCGCAGGCACTCCAACGGTTCCTGTGGTCGGAGTACTGCGACTGGGGCCTGGAGATGCAGAAGGGCCGGCTGGCCTCGGAGGAGGAGCGCTCCGGCGCGGCGAGCGTGCTCGCGTGGGTGCTGGAGCGGACGCTCCGGCTGCTCCATCCGCTGATGCCGTTCGTGACCGAGGAGATCTGGCAGCGCCTCGGCGCCGGCGAGTCGATCGTCGTGGCTCCCTGGCCCGAGCCGCACCCCGAGCATGAGGACGCCGGCGCCGAGGCCTCCTTCCGCGACCTCCAGTCGGTTGTGACCGAGATCCGTTCACTCCAGTCGGCCGCGCCGCCTGAGCTTCGGGGGAAGGTCTCGGTGGATGAGGCATGGCGGGACAGGGTGGAGCCATTCCTGGCCGACGTCCGCCGGCTGACGGCAGCGGAGTTGTCTTTCGCCGACCTGCGCGGCGCTATGGCGAAGCTGTCGATCCCGGAGGGCTTCGACCTCGGTCCGATCGTGGAGCAGAAGCGGCGCAAGCTCGAGGGTCTGCGCGACAGGCTCGACCGCAAGCGCGCGAAGCTCGCGAACGAGTCGTTCCTCTCGAAGGCCCCGCCCGAGGTCGTCGAGGGCGAGCGTCGCGACGTTGAGCATCTCGAGGGCGAGGAGGCGCGGCTCGCCGCCGAGCTCGAGCAGCTCGGCACGTCCTGAGGTGCTATTCGAGGAAGCGTTCGCCGAGCTCGAAGCGCGGAGCGAGTCAAGGATCGTTCCCGGGCTCGAGCGGATCGAGGCTCTCGTCGAGCTGCTGGGCGACCCGCAGGACACGCACCCGTCCATCCACGTCGCCGGCACGAACGGAAAGACCACCACGTCGCGCCTCGTGGCCGCGCTCGGCTGCTCGCACGGTCTCACTACCGGCCTCTACACGTCGCCGCATCTGCTCTCGGTCACCGAGCGGTTCGAGGTCTGCGGCGCGCCGATCTCGGGTGAGGCGTTCGCCGAGCAGTACGAGCGGCTGCTTCCGGTCCTCGAGCTCGTCGACGCGAGGGGGGAATCCGTAACTTACTTCGAGGTTCTCACCGCGCTCGCGTTCCTTTGGTTCGCCGACCTTCCGGTCGGTCTCGGCGTCTACGAGGTTGGTATGGGCGGCCGCTGGGACGCGACGAACGTCGTGGCCGCCGACGTGGGCGTCATCTGCCCGGTGGCGCTCGACCACGCGGAGCTCGGCTCGACGGTCGCCGAGGTGGCGGGCGAGAAGGCTGGGATCGTGAAGCCGGGCAAGGTTGTGATCTGCCGGGAGCAGTCGCCTGAGGCGATGGCGGTGATCGAGGCGCGGAGCAAGGAGGTTGGCGCGCGGCTGCTCCTCGAGGGCCGCGACTTTTCGCTCGAGGAAAGGCTCCAGGCGATCGGCGGGCAGTCGCTCACCATGAGGACGCCGCAGGCGACGTTCGAGGACGTGCACCTTTCGCTGTTCGGAGCGCACGCGGCGCGGAACGCGGCGGCAGCCGTCGCGGCTTTCGAGGCTCTCTTGGACCGCCCGCTCTCGGACGACGCCGTGCGCGAGGCGTTTGGCAACGCGCGCTCACCGGGACGCCTGGAGGTCGTGGCACGGCACCCGCTGCTGGTGCTCGACGGCGCGCACAACCCGGCCGGCACCGAGGCGCTCGTGGCGGCGCTGCCGGACTCGTTCCGGTGGGAGCGCCTGCACCTCGTCGTCACCGTGTCGGCGGACAAGGACGTCGCCGGGATCCTCGGGCCGCTGGCGTCCGTCGCCGACCGCGCCTACGCCGCGCGCAACGAGAGCGCACGCTCGGCCGACGCGGCTCTGGTGGCCGCGACGCTCGCGCAGCTGGAGGTCCGGGTCGAGACTTTCGGCTCGGTTGCCGCCGCCCTCCGCGCTGCCCGGGTGAGCGCCGGCGGCGACGACCTCATCCTGGTGACCGGCTCTCTGTACACTGTCGCGGACGCTCGCCGGGAGCTGGAGGTGTAGTGGCCGAGGAGCCGACCCTGCTGATCGTGAAGCCCGACGCCGTCCGCCGCGGTCTGATCGGTGAGGTGCTCCGGCGCGTGGAGGCCAAGGGCCTCCGGATAGCAGAGATGCGGACGGCGGAGATCGATCGCCCCCTCGCCGAGGAGCTCTACGGCGAGCATCGCGAGAAGGCCTTCTTCGGCGAGCTCGTGGAGTTCATCACGAGCGGGCCGGCGGTCGTGAGCCGCGTCGAAGGCGAGCAGGCGATCTTCGTGCTCCGTACCCTGATGGGTCCCACCGACCCTGCGGGTGCCCCGCCTGGGACGATCCGCGGCGACTTCGGCACCGTGATCACCGAGAACCTGGTGCACGGCAGCGATTCCGAGGCGTCGGCCGAGCGCGAGCTGAAGCTCTTCTTCGGCTGACGGTCATGGGCGATGCGGCCCGCGCCGTCGAGTCCGTCGAACGGTTCCTGCACCGGCACGTCGAGGCGACCCACGCACCGGGCATGGCGGTGGCGCTCACCGACCGCCAGCGAACGCTGGCCGTTCTCACCTCCGGGTACGCGGAACTGGCCGCGAAGACGCCGGTGGTGCCGGAGCACCTCTTTCAGATCGGGTCGATAAGCAAGGGCTTCACAGCGATCGCGCTTCTGCAGGAACGGGAGGCCGGACGGCTCGATCTGGAGGCGCCCGTCACGGCGTACCTGCCCTGGTTCGAGGTCCGGTCCCGCTTCGCGCCCATCACTATCCACCATCTGCTGAGCCACTCCTCGGGGATCGTTCAGGGAACCGACTACACGGCCGAGGCGCTTCACGAGGTGTGGTCGCTCCGCGAGACCGAGACCGGGTTCCCGCCGGGGGAGGGCTACCTCTACTCGAACGCTGGGTTCAAGGCGCTCGGGCTCGTCCTGGAGGCCGTCGCGGGGAAGCCGTGGTGGGAGGTCGTCCGCGAGCGGATCCTGGAGCCGCTCGAGATGACCTCGACCGATCCGATCACGACCCACGACACGCGCCGCCGCCTCGCGGTCGGGTACTGGCCGCCGTACGACGACAGGCCCTGGCACACCAGCCACGGTTGGGTGGAGGCCACCTGGGTGGAGAGCGGAACAGCCGACGGGACGATCTGCTCGCCGGTGGGGGAGCTCGCCGCGTACGCGCGTTTGCTCCTGAACGACGGCGCGGGAGCGGCCGGGCCGGTGATCTCGCCGGAAAGCTTCGCGCTCATGACGCAGCGGGCCACCCCTGCGCCCGACGAGGGCGCGTTCTACGGCTACGGAGTCAGGTGGCTTGACGAGAGCGGCCTTCTGCTGCTCGGCCACTCCGGCTCGACGCTCGGGTACTGCGGGTGGGTCCTCACCGATCCTCAGGCGGGGATCGGCGCCGCTGTGCTGGCGAACGCATACGTCGAGCCGCTCTCGGTCGTTCGGTACGCCGTGTCGGCGATGCGCGCCGCGGTCCTGGGTGAGGAGGTTCCGCCGCCTTCCGAGCCCGACTCACCTGCGCGCGTGCGGAACGCGGAGGAGTTCGTCGGGGAGTACAGATCGCCGAGACGAAGGATGAGCATCGTGGCCGAAGGTGAGGGTCTGGCGTTAGAGCTCGAGGCCGGCCGTGTGCCGTTTGAACGGCGGTCAGACGACGACTTCGTGGTCCCCAACCCGGCGTTCGAGCTGTTCCCTCTTCGGTTCGTGAGGGAAGGGGACAGCGTGGTCGCGGCCAAACACGGGCCCGACCATTACGTCCGCGACGGCGAGCCCGTGGACGTTCCCAGTCCCGTCGAGTGGGATGCCTTCGTCGGCCACTGGCGGTCGCACGACCCGTGGTTCTCGAACTTCCGGGTCTTCGTTCGATCCGGGCGGCTCGTTCTCGCGGGCTCGACGGCGGACGACGAGGGCGATTGGGAGCTGACGGCGCTCCCCGATGGGAGCTTCCGGGTCGGGGACGAGCGCTCGCCCGACAGAGTCGTCTTCGACACGGTGATCGACCGTCGGGCCACGCGGGCGGTCTTCGACGCAGCGCCTTTCTACAGGACCTTCACGCCCTAGCCCGCTAGGGGCACTCGAACACGCCCCAGGCGGGAACGGCTTCCGCGCTACCCGGTTCGGGATCCCCGACGCGGCAGTCGTCCTTCCCGCCACCACCGTAGAGCGTGTCCCAACCCCTCTGGCCGCGAAGTCGATCCCGCCCCGGTCCGCCCTTCACCCAGTCGTCGCCGATCCCGGCGCGCACACGGTCCGATCCAAACCCGGTTTCGACCGCGTCTCGACCCTTCCCCGCGCGAACGACGTCCGCCCCCCGCCCGCCGAAGATCGTGTCGGCGCCGTTTCGGCCGATGATCTTGTCAGAGCCTGGACCCGCGCAAATGACATCGTGCTCAGTGGTCCCTCGGAGGATCTCCCCTTTGTCGGTTCCTCGGATGGTGCAATCCGGCTTCTCGGTGACATCCCCGGTGGTGTATGCGGCCGACCCCAACGAGCTCGACAGCACTACCGCGGCTGCAACGAACGTGGAGGCCACGCGCCTGGCGGCGCACGCCCCAGCAACCCACCGCTTGTTCATCAAGACATCCGCCGGCTCAACCATGCGCCCGCTCAATCATGCGCCCGCGAATCATGTCCGCGAGCCGTCGCGGGTAACCCGATTGCTGACTGCCGAATCGTCTTTGGCACACAGGGCCCGGAGGGCAACCTCGGCCGCTCATACGAAGCGCCGGACGGCGACGACGGCGTTCTGGCCGCCGAAGCCGAACGAGTTCGAGATGGCTAGCCGGACGTCGACGTCGCGGGCCTCGTTCGGCACGTAGTCGAGGTCGCACTCGGGGTCCGGCGTGCTGTAATGGATCGTGGGCGGTATCACGCCCTGCTTCACAGCGAGCGCGCAGGCGGCCGCCTCGACCGCGCCCGCGGCGCCGAGCATGTGCCCGGTCATCGACTTGGTCGAGGAGACGGCGACCTCGTGGGCCAGGTCGTCGCCGAAGGCGGCCTTCAGGGCCTTGGTCTCGGACGCGTCGTTCAGCATCGTCGAGGTGCCGTGGGCGTTGACGTATCCGATGGCGGACGGCTCCTCACCGGCGTCGTCGAGGCACCGCATGATCGCGAGCGCGGCTCCGGAGCCCTTGGGATCCGGCGCCGTGATGTGGAACGCGTCGTCTGATGCCCCGTAGCCAGCGAGCTCGGCGTAGATCCTCGCGCCTCTGGCCTTCGCGCGCTCCTCGCCCTCGAGCACGAGGGTGCACGCGCCCTCCGACAGGACGAACCCGTCGCGCTCGGCGTCGAACGGCCGCGACGCCGTCTCCGGATCGGGGTTCTTGGTCAACGCCTGCATCTGAGCGAACGCGGCAACGGTGAGCGGCAGGGTCGCCGCCTCGGACCCCCCCGCGACGCAAAGATCGACTAGACCGTCCCGCACCATCCGGAACCCCTCGCCGACCGCGTGGGCGCCCGACGCGCACGCCGACACCGTTGCGAAGTTGGGACCGGTCAGGCCCAGGATCATGGCCACGTGACCCGACGCCGCGTTGCCCATCAGCGCGGGGACCATGAAGGGCGATACGCGGCCGGGTCCGCGCTGCAGCATCACTTGGTGCTGGTCGAGCAACCACTCGATCCCCCCGATGCCGGTCGCGATCATCACGCCGGCGCGGTCGGCGGCGACGTCGGGCCTCCCGGCGTCCTCCCAGGCGAGCTTGGCGGCCGCGACCGCGTACTGGGAGAAGCGAGCGGTCCGCCGCACCTCCTTGGGATCGAGCCAGTCGCCGGCCTGGAAGTCCGGGACCTCGCCCGCCAGCGTGACGGACAGGTCTGATGGATCGAAGTGCGAGATGCGACGGATGCCGTTCCGGCCGGAGGTGAGGCCCGCCCAGAACTCGTCGACCCCGGTGCCCACGGGGGTGACGGGACCGATCCCGGTGACGACGACCCGCCTCGCCACGGCGCCTCTATATGCCGAGCTTGGAGGTGACCAGGTCGACCGCCTGGCCGACGGTCTTCACGCCGTCCATCTCCTCCTCGGGGATCTCGATGCTCCACTCCTCCTCGAGGGCGAGAACCGCCTCCACGAGGTCGAGCGAGTCCGCGTTCAGGTCCTCGGCGAACCGCGCGTCGGGCACGACCTGCGCCTCGTCGACCGCGAGCTGCTCCGCGAGGACCTTCCTGACCCTCGACTCGATCTCCGACCGTTCCATCCGTCCTCCTTGGATCCCGCGAGCCCAACACCCTACGCGTTGAGCCGCCGTTACGCGGTGAGCCCCCCATCCACGGGGATGACCGCTCCGTTCACGTACGAAGCCACGTCCGACATCAGGAACCGAACGACCTCCGCGACCTCCTCGAGCGTGGCGGTTCGGCCGAGCGGCGTCTGGTCGACGTACACCGCCCGCGCTTCATCGTTGAGGTGGGAGGTCATGTCGGTGTCGACGAGCCCGGGGCACACGACGTTGACCGTGATGCCCCGCGAGCCTACCTCGCGCGCGAGCGACTTCGTCAAGCCGACGAGCGCGCTCTTCGAGGCCGCGTACACGGTCTGGCCGGCGTTCCCGCGGATCGCCACCGCCGAGGACATGTTCACGATCCGGCCCCAGCGGGCCCTCAGCATCCCGCGGAGCGCGGCCTGCGAGCACAGGAACGCGCCGCGCACGTTCGTCGACATGGTCTGGTTGAACGCGTCGGTGGGGTACTTGAGCAGGAGCCCGTCTTGGGTGAAGCCGGCGTTGTTCACGAGACCCGTCACCGGACCGAGCCCGTCGATCACCTCGCGGAACGCCTCGGATACGGCGTGGTCGTCGGCGACGTCCAGATGGACCACCATCCCAGAGCCGCCCGCAGCCTCGATGGCCTCGAGCGCTTCCTTGGCTTCGAGCTCGCTGGAGCGGTAGCCGACCGCGACCTTCCACCCGCCGCGGGCCAGGGCCACCGCGGAGGCACGGCCGATACCCCTTGAGCCGCCCGATACCACGGCCACCTTCACGACGTCGGTTCCGGCGCTGTCCACCGCACCAGGTTAGCGCCCCAGGAGAGGCCCGCCCCGAATGAGGTGAGCAGCACGAGCCCTCCCCTTCGCACGCGGCCGGCACGCCAGGCACGGTCCAGCGCGATGGGGATGGATGCGGCGGAGGTGTTCCCCACCTCCGCGACGTCGACGACCGCGCGCTCGCCGGTGATGCCGAGGCGCTCGGCTACGCCGTTCATGATGCGCGCGTTCGCCTGATGGGGGATCAGAACGTCCACGTCGTCGGGCGTGTAGCCGGACTTCTCCAGAACCTCCCGGCAGGCGTTGGCCATCTCGACGACGGCTCGCTTGAACACCTCGCGACCCGACGGCATGCGTATCGAGTGGTCCCGTGCCTCCACCGTCTCGCGCGACGCCGGATGCTCCGTCCCGCCTGCCGGTATCAGCAGCGCGTCGGCTGTTGTACCGTCCGCGCCGAGTACCGAACCGATCACGCCCGGCTCCGGCGACGGGCGCAACACCACGGCACCGGCGCCGTCGCCGAAGAGGACGCACGTAGAGCGATCGTAGAGGTCCATGACCCTGGACAGGATCTCCGAGCCGACCACGACAACGGTGTCGGCGACGCCGGACTCGATGAATGCCGCGCCCGCGGAAAGAGCGTAGGAGAACCCGGCGCACGCGGAGTTCACGTCGAACGCCGGACACGAGATGCCGAGCTTCCGCTGAACGTGCACACCCGTCGAGGGGATCGGGGTGTCGGGCGTGCAGGTGGCGACCACGAGGAGGTCGATCTGCTCGGCCGCGATCGCCGCCGCGTCAAGCGCGTGCTCGGCAGCCTCCCTGGCGAGGTCGGAGGTTGTCTGCCCCTCCGCTGCGAAGCGGCGCTCCCGGATCCCCGTGCGTTCCCGGATCCACTCGTCACTCGTATCGACGAAGTCCTCGAAGAAGGAGTTGGGCACGACGCGATCGGGCAGGGCCGACCCCACCCCCACGACGGCGGCGTGCCGCCGCGCCGTCACGCTTCGGACCCCTCCGCGGCCTCGATCCAGGCTACCGGCTGCCCCGGCTTCACAGGGTCGCCGTCGCGGCCGAGCACGCCTCCCATGCGCCCTTCCATCGGGGCGAGGATAACCACTACCTCGCTTGGCTGTTCGATCTTGAGCACGGGCTCGCCCTCCTCCACCCACTCGTGGCCGTCCCGGAACCGCTTGGGGGGAAGCACGCGGAGCTTGCCCTCCGAGGGAGCGACGATGAGGGCGATCGGCGCATCGTCCGAGGGCCGCCGCTCGGTCACCCGGCCCCCTCCTCGACGACGCCGGCGGCGAACGCCTTCGCGTCATCGGGTCCGCCTACGGGGAACGCTCGGGCACCGGGCACGATCCGCTTCGTGAGCTTCGAGAGTACGTCGCCGGGGCCGGCCTCGACGAACGTGGCGAAGCCCGCCTTCCCGAGCGTCTCCATCGAGCGCTGCCATCGGACCGGCGAAACGACGTGACGGGCGAGAAGGTCGCGGAGCGCCGACGGCTCGCTGATCATCTTGCCGGACACGTTCGCGACGACGGGGAAGCGGGGCTCGCGGAACTCAATCTCCGCGAGCGCCGCTCGGATGCGCTCGACGGCGGCCTCCATCAGCGGTGAATGGAACGCGCCGGCGACCTGCAGCCTGATCGCGCGCGCTCCGCGGCTGCGCGCCTGCTCCTCCGCGCGCCCGATCGCTTCCACGCTTCCCGAGAGCACGACCTGCTTCGGGCCGTTCTCGTTCGCGACCTGGAGCACGTCGCCTCGTCCGGCTACGTCGCAGATCTCCGCACCCTCCTCGGCCGAGAGCCCTATCAGCGCCGTCATCGTCCCCGGGCGCTCGTCGCTCGCCGCCTGCATCGCGCGGCCACGCTCGACGACGACGTGAAGTGCCGGTACGAGATCGAGCACGCCGGCGGCGACAAGCGCGGCGAACTCACCGAGCGAGTGGCCTGCCGCGGCCTCGATCGCCGCGCCCTCGGCATCGAGCACGGCGAAGGCCGCGAGGTCGCAGGCGAAGAGGGCCGGCTGTGCCACCTCCGTCGTCGCGAGCATCGCCTCGTCGTTGCACGACGCAACGAGGTCGAGGTCCACAGCCTCGGAGGCCTGCTCGATGACGGAACGGCTGGCCTCGTGCTCCATCCACGGATCCGCCATTCCGGCGTGCTGGGATCCCTGGCCCGGAAATAGGACAGCGATCGTCATCGCGCCCTTCCCCGTGCGCGTCGCGTGACCACGGGTCCTAAGACTCACGGCACGGCGGCGCAGTTACAAACGCGCAGGCCGCGAGTGTCGTGACCGGTGCGGGTTGCCACTCCCCGGCCCGTCCTGTAGAACGACTAGGACCTCATGGCCGAGAGTCGACGATCGTCTGCCGTTACACACGCCCGTTCCGGCGGGCCCGAGGGCGTCCTGGGTCTGCTCGGACGTGACATGGCCGTCGACCTCGGGACCGCGAATACGCTCGTCTACGTCCGTGGACGCGGCGTCGTCCTGAACGAGCCTTCCGTCGTCGCGATCAACACCCTCACCGGAGCGATTCTCGCCGTCGGCGCCGAGGCCAAGAAGATGATCGGTCGCACGCCATCGCACATCCAGGCCGTGCGCCCGCTGAAGGACGGTGTTATCGCCGACTTCGACGTCACCGAGAAGATGCTCCGCTACTTCATCCAGCGCGTACACAAGCGCCGCCTGCTCGCGAAGCCGCGCGTGGTCGTGTGCGTGCCCTCGGGCATCACCGGCGTCGAGCAACGCGCGGTCGAGGAAGCCACTATCGCGGCCGGCGCGCGCCGAGCGTACATCGTCGAGGAGCCGATGGCGGCCGCGATCGGCGCGGGTCTTCCGATCCACGAGCCGACCGGAAACATGGTTGTCGACATCGGCGGCGGCACGACGGAGGTAGCCGTCATCTCGCTCGGCGGGATCGTCACGTCGACGTCGATCCGCATCGGAGGCGACGAGCTCGACGAGGCGATCATCCAGCACGTCAAGAAGGAGTACTCGCTCCTGCTCGGCGAGCGGACGTCCGAGGCGATCAAGCTGGCAATCGCGTCGGTCTTCCCGATGCCCGAGGAGCTGATCGCGGAGATCAAGGGCCGCGACCTCGTCTCAGGACTTCCGAAGACCATCACGATCACTGCGGAGGAGGTCCGCCGCGCTGTCGAGGAGCCGGTGAACGCCATCATCGACGCCATCAAGACGACGCTCGACCGGACGCCGCCCGAGCTGGCGGCCGACATCATGGACAAGGGGATCGTGCTCACCGGTGGGGGAGCGCTGCTCCGAGGTCTGGACAAGCGGCTCCGGCACGAGACGGGGATGCCCGTGCACATAGCCGAGGCGCCGCTCCAGGCCGTCGTCCTCGGCTCGGGACGCTGCCTGGAGGAGTTCGAGGTCCTGGCGCGGGTCCTGGTGAGCCCGTCCCGGCGGTAGCCCGGGGATGGCGTTCAGGAGCAGGGCCCGGAACTCGAGGCTTCTCGTGGTCGTACTGGTCTCGATCTCCCTCATGACGATCACGGTGGACTACCGCCAGGGTGAGAACGGGCCGCTGGCGGCGGTCGGGCGGGGTGCCCTTGGTCTGATCAGCCCGCTCCAGGAGGCCGTGTCGAGGGTGACCCGCCCCGTCGGGGACTTCTTCTCGGGACTCGCCGATCTGCCGTCGCTACGGGAGGAGAACGAGCGCCTCCTCGCCGAGCTGGAGGCGGCGCAGACGCAGGCGGCGGCATCCGTGTCGCTTCAAGCCAGGTACCAGCAGGTCCGTGAAGTCCTGAAGCTCCAGGAGGAACTGAAGCCCGAGTCGGTCGCCGCTATCGTCATCGCCAACGGCATCTCCAACTCCGAGTGGGTCGTGACGATCGATAAGGGATCCGACGACGGCGTCGAGCAGGGAATGGCGGTCGTGACGCCGGGCTACGCCCTCGTCGGTCACGTCGTGCGGGCCAGCACGGGCTCTGCCGACGTGCAGCTCATCATCGATCTGGACTCGGCCGTGACGGCTCGCCTGACGTCGAGTCGCAAGACCGGGCAGCTGATCGGCCGGGGCAACGCGGACCTTCAGATGAGCCTGCTCGACCCCGAGACCGAGATCGACCTGTCGGAGAGTCCCACGGAGATGGTCGAGACGGCGTCGTACAAGGTCGCCGGCTTCGAGGGGCTGTATCCGCCCGGGATCCTGATAGGAACCGTGTCCCGCGTCCTCGAGAGCCCTGCGGAGCTGGAGCAGTTCGTGACCGTGCGCCCGGCGGTCGACTTCTCGTCGCTGGAGTTCGTCGTCGTGCTGCGGACCCAACCGGAGGGCTGAGTTTGCGCCGCGCCATCGCCATCGCCCTCCTCATCGTTATCGCGATCCTGTTGCAGACGACTGTGTTCTCCGAGATTCGCCTGCTGGGCGCGAAGCCGGAGCTCCTCTACCTGCTGACGATCGTGCTCGCGCTGTTGGATGGCCCGTCCGAGGGCGCGATCGCCGGGTTCTTCGGCGGGATGTCCGAGGACTTCCTGCTCCATCAGCCGAAGGGCATCACCGCGCTCACGCTCACGCTGCTCGGGTACGCGATCGGCCTTTCCCGTCAGTACATCGTGTCCGCGTCCCCGCTCCTGCCCACGATCCTCGTCGCGGGGGGGACGTTCGTCGGTGCGATGTTCCACGGGACCGTCTCGTTCCTCCTAGGCCAGGAGACGCAGTTCGGGTACCTTGTCCGAACCGCCCTGCTCTCCGGACTCTACGGGGCCCTGCTCACGCCGCTGGCGTTCCCGTTGATCCGTCGCCTGTCGGAGTACTCGAAGCCCAGACGGGTGGTTCGGTGGTGAGCGCGCCGTGACCGAGGGACGCGCCGGCCTGCGGCTGAAGGTCCTGGCAGTGCTGGTCGTCGCGATGTTCGCGGCGCTCACGACCCGCCTTTGGTACCTGCAGGTACTCGCCGTGGATCGCGCACGAGACGCCGCCTCTCGAAATATGCTTCGGTTCGTCTCGGTTCCCGCGCCCCGGGGCCGGATCCTCGACCGGAACGGCGAGGAGCTCGTCCTCAACAGATTGAGCCTTCAGGTCACGGTGAACCGCGAGCAGCTCGGCGGCCGGGGCGAGGGGGTCGTGTACCGGCTCGCGCGTCTGCTCGGGATGCCCGTGGAGGAACTGCTTCAGCAGCTCGATACGGATCTCTACTACTCGTACCAGCCCGTGCCCGTGGCCACCGACGTGTCGCGTCGCGTCGCCTTCTTCCTCGCGGAGCACCGCGAGCGGTTCCCGGGCGTCGAGACTGCCGAGGTTGCGGTGCGTAGGTACCCGTACGGCAAGCTCGCGGCCCACATCGTCGGGTACGTCGGGCCCATCTCCGATAAACAGGTCGACCTGCCCACCTACGAGGACTACGAGCAGACCGACATCGTGGGGCAGGCCGGCGTGGAGTCGGTCTACGAGCAGGCGTTGCAGGGAACGAAGGGTATCGACAAGTTCCGCGTGAATGCCGCCGGGGAGAACCTCGGCGAGATCGGCTCGGGACAACCCTACGTCCCGGGCGACGACCTCTACCTCTCGATCGACCTCGACGTCCAGCGGCTCGCCGAGGAGAGCCTCCTGCTCGGGATGAAGGCCTCGCGCCTCGTGTTCGACCAGGCCCTCGGGCGGTACCTCAAAGCGAACGCAGGGGCGGTCGTCGTGCTCGACCCCGACAACGGACAGGTCTTCGCGATGGCGTCGCGACCCGCATACGACCCCAAGCTATTCGTCCACGGCTTCACCGAGCGGGAGTACCACAGGCGGTTCGAGCGGCCGAAGACCGGTCTTCCACTGCTCAATCGCGCGATCCAAGGCTCCTATCCGCCGGGCTCGACCTACAAGCCCTTCATCGCCGTATCCGCGATGCACCGGGCCCTCCGGTCCCGGTCCGGCAGCTACGACTGCCCGTCGTCCTGGATAGTCCCGGGCGACCCGCTCGAGAACGTGTGGCACAACTGGAGCAGGTTCGACCAGCTACCGATGACGATGGCACGCGCGTTGGTGGAGTCGTGTGACACGGTCTTCTACCCGATCGGCTACGACTACTGGGACATCTACTACCCGCCCCCCAACCTCGACGGCGTCGAGGGGAACGACGACCAGCCGCCCAGGGAGCCGCTGCAGCGCGATCTCACTACCTTCGGGTTCGGGCGCGACACCGGCGTCGATCTCCCGGCCGAGCACGCCGGCCGCGTGCCCACGTCGGCGTGGAAGCAGCAGATCCACGAGCAGTACCCCGACGCGTTCCCGGACGGTAAGTGGTATCCGGGCGATTTCGTGAACATGTCGATCGGCCAGGGTGACACGCTCGTGACGCCGTTGCAGATCGCCGCGGCCTTCGGGGCGATCCACAACGGGGGGAAGTGGTGCGAGCCGCACGTGGGCCTCAGGATCGAGCCCGCGGGAGGCGGGAGCGCGGAGCGCATCGATCCGCATTGCAGGGATCTGCCTTTCTCGGTGCCGCAGATCAACTACGTCCGAGATGCGCTCGCCGGGGTGGTCCGCGAAGGGACCGCGGCTGCGGCGTTCGCAGGGTTCCCATTCGGCAGGGTCTCGGTGGCCGGCAAGACCGGAACCGCCGAAGTCAAACCGAAGCAGGACTACTCGTGGTTCGCCGCCGTCGCGGAGGCGGACGGAGTGGACTACGTGATCGTTGCGCTCGTCGAGCAGGGGGGACACGGGTCGACCACCGCCGCGCCGATCGTCCGGCGTGTCATCGAGGGCCTCTACGGCCTGTCGATCGCCGGGTTCCCGGCCGAGGTGGAGGGGACCGACTGATGGACCTGGTTGCCGGGCGAGTGTGGGTGCCGGAGCGAAGGCCGATCCGGCACGTCGACGGGCTCCTGCTCGTCACGATGCTCGCGCTCGCGACGATCGGACTGTTCATGGTTTACTCCGCGACCCACACGTCGCTCGAGACGCTCCGCCTCGATCCCGGGACGTACCTGAAGCGGCAGGTGACGTGGGTGGCGCTCGGCACGGTGCTGATGCTGCTCACCGCGACCTTCGACTACCGCTTCGTGAAGGTGTACGCGGGCCTCGCCTACGCGGCGCTGCTGGTGGCCCTGGCGCTCGTTCAGACCCCGCTCGGGACCACCGTGAAGGGGTCCCAGCGATGGTTCGAGCTGGCCGGGTTCCAGCTCACCCCCTCGGAGTTCATGAAGATCGGTTTGATAGGCCTGCTCGCGGCGGTCCTCTCGGAGCTTAGGTCGAAGGAGCCGTCGCTCTCCGACGTGTTCCGGGTGACGGTGATCGCGACCATCCCGATCGTGCTCGTGTTCCTCCAACCCGACGTCGGTACCTCGATGGTGCTCGCCGCGATCCTTGTCGGGGTCCTGGTCGTGGCCGGAGCACGTGCGCGTCACCTCGGCGTGCTCGCGCTCGCGGCGATCGTGCTGCTGTTAGGCGCGTTCCAGCTGGGGGTCGTACGCGACTACCAGATCACGCGGCTCACCGCGGTGTTCGACCCCGAGAACGCCCCCGAATGGGCCACCTACAACCGCGAACAGGCCGAGATCGCCGTGGGCTCGGGCGGAGTCCTTGGACGGGGATACCTCAAGGGGCCGCAGACTAACCTCGACTACGTCCCCGAGCAGCACACCGACTTCGTGTTCACCGTCGTGGGCGAGGAGTTCGGCTTCGTGGGCTCGATGATGGTCCTGCTCCTGTTCGGTGTGCTCCTGTGGCGTGGTGTACGCATCGCTCTCCTGTCGAAGGATCCGTTCGGCGCGTACGTCGCTGCGGGTGTCGTGTCGATGCTCGCGATCCAGGTGTTCGTGAACGTAGGGATGGTGATCGGGATCATGCCGATCACGGGGATCCCGTTGCCGTTCGTGTCCTACGGAGGGAGCTCGTTCCTCGCGAACTCGCTGGCGGTAGGGCTGCTCTTGAACGTGCACATGCGCCGGTTCAAGTAGCGGGTCTCAGGACCAGGGGAGCATCCAGAGGAAGGTCGTTCCCTCCGGCCCGGTGCGCTCGAGGACGACGTCCCCGTCCATCGCGCGGGCGGCGGCCCTTGCGACAGAGAGCCCGAGCCCGACTCCCCCGTGCGTCCGGACGTTCAGAGGCTCGCCCTGCTCCAGCGGCTCGAAGATCCGCTCCCGCAGATCGCCCGGGATCCCGGGGCCACGGTCGCTGATGCGCACCTCGACACCGCCACCGTTCCTGGAGATCGCGACCGTCACGGGCTCGCCCTCGCCGGAGAAGCGCAGGGCGTTGTCGACCAGCTCCTCGAGCACCCGCCGGGCGACCGTCGGGCTCACCTCGACGTCTGGGACGCGGGGGTCCGCCTCGACGAGCACCCGGCCCGAGTCCGCTCCGACCTCGGCCGCGATCGCGGCAAGGTCGACCGCCTCTGTGAGTCCCGCGGCGGTGGTCACCTCGAGCCGCTCGACGAGGCGCGCGAGGCTCGTCGCCCGCGCGACGAGGCGCGAGAGCAGCTCGTCTCGCTCGTCGCTCGACGGAGTCCCCTTGGAGAGGATTTGAGCCATGCCCAGGATGACGGTGACGGGTGTGCGGAGCTCGTGCCCGAGCCTCGCGACCATCTCGTGACGTCGCGTCGCCCGCTCGACGAGCGCATCGTTCGCCTGCTCGAGCTCCCAGGCGCGTCTGCGTTCTCGAGCGAGAGCCTCGGTGAGCTCCTCGATCACGCTGGGAGTGACCGCGGGCGAGATCACGGCTCCTCCGTGGACGGCCTCCAACACGGCGTCGAGGATCTGCTGCCCGTCGGAGTCCTTCAGCACGTAGCCCGACGCGCCGGCGACCAGCATGTCTCTGACGACGTCCTGATCCTCATGACCGGTCAAGGCGACGACGCCCACTGTGGGGTGGCGCTGCTTCAGCTGTCTCGTCGTCTCTATGCCGTCCATCGAGGGCATCCGCACGTCCATCAGCACCACGTCGGGCCGAAGCTCGGGGACGAGGTCGAGGGCCCTGAGGCCGCAATCCGCCTCTCCGACGACGACCATCTCGTCGGTCGCGAGGAGCGCGAGGAGCGACTCGCGGAACCCCGCGTTGTCGTCGACCACCAGGACCCGGACCGGGCGGGCGGAGCCATCCTCTCGCTGGCGGGCTGGGGAAGGGGCCTGCATGAGGTGCAGTGTCCCCAGGTCGCCCGCCGCCCGGTATCCGACAAGCTCCCGTTTCCCGAGTCACCCGGGTTCGGATTGCAGTAGTCATTCCTCTGTAGCCTTACGGCGAAACCGGCGGGATTGAGAGTCGCCCCTGCTATGCTCGATCCAGGTGTGCTCGCCAGGCCCCGCGCGAAGGGTGCGGAGGCGAGGCGAGAGACGAGGTGGTGCAGGGCTCCTTTCGCCGGCCCCATGAAGGTGTGCCGCGGCAGCGAGCCGGCGCCGGAAGGACGTTACGCGTGCGCGACTACGCGCGCGGGGCGAGGGTCGGGATCAGGGCCCACCGCCCGCGCATGCCGCATCGCTCCCGCCGAGGTCACCGCATCGCGTGCCCTCCGGCCCTCCTGCGACGCTTCCTCGTCGGCAACGAAGGGAGATCGCATGAGCGAAGAGACCGACCTGGCGGTCGAGTCCGGTCCTCCTGAGGCCGCGGCCTCGGGCGATGCGTCTGCGCCGAAGCCACGACGGCGTCGTCGGGGCGGGCGGGGCAGGGGCCGGGGCAAGTCCGCCGGTGTGAAGGAGGCGAGCGGAGGCTCCGAGGAGGGCGCAGAACCTCCCGAGCAGCCGGATACGGGCCCCGCGAGTGAAGCAGAGGCCGAGGAAGCCGGTCCTAAGGCCTCGCCGGCCCCCCGCCGGCGCCGTTCGCGGAGCCGCTCACGCTCGAAGCCTGCCTCCAGGGCGGAAGCCGGCGAGGAAGAGGCCTTGCCGGCAACGGCCGAAGGGCCGGCTGCCGACGGCACGGACGTCTCCCTCGACGACCCGCCCAAGGCCACGCGCAGACGCCGCCGCCGCACCTCGGCCAAGCCGGCCGAGCCGCCGGAGGTAGGACCTGCCGCGCCCGAGTCCGTCGCCGGGCCGACGCGCCTCCGCCGGGCCCGCGCTCGCACGACGCCCGGCACCCGACGCCGGCGCGAGACGCCGATAGCAGTCCCCCGGGTTACCGACAAACTCATGGTCATCACCGAGCACGGGGAGCGGGACCAGATCGCGGTCCTCGAGGATCGAGACCTCGTCCAGCACTTCGTGACCCGCGTCGGGGCGAGGTCGATGGTCGGCAACGTCTACCTCGGTCGCGTGCAGAACGTCCTGCCCGGCATGGAGGCGGCGTTCGTCGACCTCGGTCGGGGGAGGAACGCGGTCCTCTACGCGGGCGAGGTCAACTACTCCCCCGAGGACCTCGAGGGGACTCCGCCACGGATCGAGCAGGTCCTGAAGGGCGGGCAGGCGGTTCTCGTTCAGGTGACAAAGGACCCGATGGGGGGCAAGGGCGCGCGGCTCACCGCCCAGATCAGCATGCCCGGCCGCTACCTAGTGCTCGTGCCGAACGCGAACGTGTTCGGCATCAGCCGCCGGCTCCCTGATGCCGAGCGCCGGCGCCTGAAGGCCATCGTCAAGAAGGCGAAGCCCGACGAGCACGGCCTGATCGTCCGGACGGCCGCCGAGGGGGCATCCGAGGAGGCTATCGCGGCGGACCTCGCTCGGCTCATCGCCGAGTGGGAGTCGATCGAGAAGCGCTCCAAGCGGGCGAAGGCGCCCTCGCTCCTGTACGAGGAGCCCGAGCTCACGGTCCGGGTCGTCCGCGACCTCTTCAACGACGAGGAGTTCCGGGAGCTCGTCACCGACTCCCCGCGGGTCCACGAGACGGTCAGGGGGTATCTACGGGAGGTCGCGCCCGATCTTGCCGACAAGGTCACCCTCCACGAGGGCAAGCTCCCGGTGTTCGAGGAGTACCACGTGGTCGAGCAGATCCACAAGGCGCTCGACCGCAAGGTGTGGCTGCCCTCAGGCGGCTACCTGATCATCGAGCGGACCGAGGCCATGACGGTTATCGACGTGAACACCGGCAAGAGCGTCGGCAAGACGAACCTGGAGGCGACCGTTGTCGGCACGAACCTCGAAGGTGCGAAGGAGGTAGCCCGCCAGCTGCGTCTGCGCGACATCGGCGGGATCATCATCATCGACTTCATCGATATGCTCCTGGAGCAGAACAAGAAGAAGGTGGTGGACACCCTTAAGGAGGCGCTCGCGCACGACAAGACGCGGTCCCAGGTGTTCGAGATCGGCCCGCTGGGCCTGCTCGAGGTGACGCGGAAGCGAGTCTCGGGAGGCCTGCTGGAGTCCTTCTCCGAGACCTGCCCGCAGTGCGAGGGACGCGGGTTCCTAATCAACTACGAGCGCTAACCTGGGAGGATCCATGTACGCGGTGATCAAGACGGGCGGCAAGCAGCAGAAGGTGAAGCCGGGCGACGTGATCGAGGTCGAAAGGATCGTCCACGAGGGAGACGTTGTTTCCTTCCCGCCCCTATTGGTTGTGGACGAGGACGGCGAGACCCACTACGGCAAGGAGATCGAGAAGGCCGTGGTCACTGCCGAGCCACTCGGCGAGAAGAAGGGCGACAAGGTGAAGGTCTTCACCTACCGCCCGAAGACCGGTTACCAGCGCCGCGGCGGCCACCGCCAGACCTACACGCTCCTGGAGATAAAGGAGATCTCGCTCGGTGCCGTGAAGAAGGCCGCCGCGAGGAAGACGGCTGGGGCCGAGTCAGAGGTGGCGGAGGAGGCTCCGGCGGAGGGGGTCTCCGAGTAGGGCGTTTGGTACGCTCGGACGCGCCATGGCACACAAGAAGGGTGGAGGTTCCTCCAGGAACGGCCGGGACTCCGAGTCCAAGCGGCTCGGCGTGAAGGCCTTCGGCGGGCAGGTCGTGTCCGCGGGCTCCGTCATCGTGCGCCAGCGCGGCACGAGGATCCATCCGGGACAGGGTGTGGGCAAGGGCGGGGACGACACGCTCTTCGCGCTCGTCTCCGGCGAGGTTCGCTTCCACTCCTCGCGCAGACGGCGCTTCGCCTCAATCGTCTCGCAGGCCTAGCCGCTCCGAGCGGCAAGGATCGCCCGAACCCAGCCCTTGATCTCTTCCCTGGTGTCGGCGCTCCGCGCGCCCAGGTAGGTGGCGTTCCTGCGCCGCTCCCTCCGCCTCGCACGGAAGCCCTCGGCGTCGAGCGGGGGCGGGGGGGCGAAGTACACGAGCAACCGGGACGGCAATCCCTCGCCGGCCAGCTCGAGCACGAGGACGGGGGAGCCGAGCACGCGCTTTGCGCCGGCGATCCGCGCCACCGGTATTCGCTCGGAGGTTCCCTGGCCCTTGGCCGTCACCACGAGATCGGTTCCCTCTAGCGCCATCGTGCTCTCTACCTCCCTCGGAGAGCCGGCGCGGACCACCCATACCTGGGCCTGCATGGGCTCAATCTTGGCCCGCTCGGCCCGATTTCGACCACAATGCCTCACATGAGCTTCGTCGATGAGGCGGGGGCTGTGGCCCGCGCCGGTCGGGGCGGAGACGGCTCCGCCTCGATTCGGCGGGAGCCGTTCACTCCCCGTGGAGGGCCCGATGGGGGAAACGGCGGACCGGGGGGCTCGGTCGTGCTTGAGGTCGCGACCGGCGTTCACGATCTCTCCGCACTCGCCGATAGCCCTCACCTCGTGGCCGCGGGCGGCAGGCCGGGCGGTCGGAGCCGTCGCGATGGGGCAGCCGGCGGCGACCTCGTCGCGCCGATCCCCGACGGCACCGTGGTCACCGACGATCGCGGCCTCGTGGCGGATCTCGTCGGGGAGGGCACCCGGGTCGTGGTCGCTCGCGGGGGACGAGGAGGGCGGGGCAACGCCGCGCTCGCAGGGCCGCGCAATCCGGCGCCGGGGACGGCCGAAGCCGGCGAGCCGGGCGAGGAGCGCCGGCTGCGCCTGGAGCTGAGGATCGTCGCCGATGTAGGTCTCGTCGGCTTGCCCAACGCGGGGAAATCCACGCTTCTCTCTCGCCTCACTGCTGCAAAGCCGAAGATTGCTGACTACCCGTTCACAACGCTCGTGCCGAACCTAGGCGTGGCCGGCGACGAGCGCCGGTACGTCATCGCGGACGTGCCCGGCCTCGTGGAGGGTGCCTCGGAGGGCAAGGGCCTGGGCCACAGGTTCCTTCGGCACGTGACTCGCTGCTTGACGCTCGTGCACGTCGTCGACCTCGCGGCCGCCGACCTCGTGCAGGATTTCGCGACGGTGCGCGCCGAGCTCAAGGCCTTCGACCCGGAGCTCCTCGACCGCCCCTTCCTGGTCGTCGGGACGAAGGCCGATCTCGTCGAGGACCCGCTCGGTGTCGTTCGGATGGCGCACCGGGAGGCTGTGGCGGTGTCGTCGGTCACGGGCGAGGGGCTGGAGAAGCTCGAGGAGCGGCTCGGGTCCGTCCTGGAGGAGGCCCGTGCGTCGCTGCCCCCTCGTCGGACCTTCGCGGTGCTGCGACCCGGCCGCGACCGGTTCGTGGTGCGCCGCGAGGGCGAGCGCTTCCGCGTGATCGGCCGCGAGGTGGAGCGCTGGGTGGCCGAGACCGATCTCGACGATCCGGAGGAGGTCGTGGCGCTCCAGCGCCGCCTCGTCCGCGAAGGCGTCGAGCGGCAGCTCGCGGCGACCGGCGCCCGGCGGGGTGACGAGGTCGTGATCGGAGACCGGGCTTTCGAGTTCATACCGGAGGAGGAGGTGGCTCACGGTGGGGCGTCGTGAGGAGCTCGCGATCGAGGAGCACGCGGCATGGGAGGAGCTCTCGACGATCGTCCGTCGGCTGTCGCCGGAGCAGATGGAGAGCCCGGAGGTGACCGCCGATGGATGGTCGGCAAAGGACCTCCTCTGGCACATCGGATGCTGGTCGGCGGAGGCGGCGCGGCAGCTCGAGCGGATCCGGATGGGAACCTACGAGGAGCGCGACTGGGACGACACGGACGACCTGAATCAACGCTACCTCGAGGAGTCACGGCGGATCGATCTCGCGACCGTTCGAGCCGAGTTGATAGCCGCAAGGAACCGCATGCTCGAGGAGTGGTCGCGCCTCACGGACGTCTCGCCCGACGCCGTGGAGTGGTTCGAGGAGTCGGGTCCTGTGCACGTTCGGGAGCACATCGAGGAGCTTCGCGCGTACGTGGAACGTGCGCCTGAATGATGCGCTGCCGCGCCGGAGTTGGGCCGTAGGATGGGACCGTGGGACTTCGCCTGGGAGTGATGGGCGGGACGTTCGATCCCGTCCACCACGGTCACCTCGTCACCGCGGAGGAAGCGCTGGCGCAGTTCGAGCTCGACCGCGTCATCTTCGTGCCGACCGGGCGGCCGTGGATGAAGGAGGGTCGCGAGGTTTCCCCGGCCGAAGACCGATACCTGATGACCGTGATCGCGACCGCGAGCAACCCGCGGTTCTCCGTGTCGCGCGTCGAGATTGAGCGCGAGGGACCGACGTTCACGGTGGAGACACTTCGAGCGCTCGCAGAAGAGCACCCCGACGCTGAGCTCTTCTTCATCACCGGCGCCGACGCGATGCTCGAGATCCTCCATTGGAAGGACCCCGAGGAGGTCCTGTCGCTCGCGGGCTTCATCGCCGCGACCAGGCCGGGCTACGACCTCTCGCACTTCGAGGCCGAGCAGGCCGCCTCCCGCGCGCGGGTGACGGTGATGCAGGTTCCTGCCCTAGCGATCTCGTCGACCGACGTGCGCGAGCGCGTCGGACAAGGGCGGCCGATCCGCTATCTCGTGCCGGAGGGCGTGAAGAGCTACATCGAGAAGGCCGGCCTGTACAGGTGATGCTCGACACGCGTCCGCCCCGCACGATCGACATCACACGGGCGGAGCGCGGCATGGCCAGACGCCGGCGGCGCCGCATCACGGCGTCCGTAGCCCTTGTAGCGCTCGTGGTCGCCGGCGGCTGGGCGCTGCTCCCGCGCCCCGCGCTGGAGCCCGCGCCTCCGCCGCTGCGGCCCTCGACGCTGACGGTCCTGCTCGTCCGCGGCGGTTCCAAGCCACTCGTCGCGGTCGTGGGTTCCATGGGAGACCCCGGACCGGCGGCCCTGGCGATCCCCGCGGGGATCGCGATCACGATGCCGGCCGGAGGAGAGGGAACCATGGCCGACGCCACGGCGTTGCCGGCTCCGTCGATGCGCACGGCGGTGTCGAACCTCGTCGGCGCCTGGGCAGAGCACTACGCCGTCGTGGAGCTCCGTGCGCTGT
>Ga0209341_10000545_pt1 | contig 39180 bp, 53 predicted proteins | sample RifCSP13_2_FD_184020 | JGI IMG/M metagenome (GOLD analysis project Ga0209341, IMG submission 184020) | Soil microbial communities from Rifle, Colorado - Rifle CSP2_sed 13_2 (SPAdes) (version 2) | ecosystem: Environmental > Terrestrial > Deep subsurface > Rock core/Sediment | place: Rifle...
GGAAGGCTAAGCAGTCGTAGGCTCATGTGGCCGTCAGCACTGTCGCCGACATCTGCCGTGGGGCGCTACAGGCGCTAGGCGTCCTCGCGTCGGGCGAGGTGATGTCTGCAGCCGACGGCGACCTGGCACTCGAGCTACTCAACGGCCTTCTGGATCAGTGGGCGGCTGACAACCGTGCCATCTACTTCAGCACCCGCACCGTCAAAGCGATCACGCCGAGTGACGGGAGCTACACGGTGGGCGCAGGGGGCGATGTGGACATCGTGCGCCCTGTGTTCCTGGACGATGTCCGGCTCATCGACACGGCGCCGACTCCGGACCTCGAGACACCTCTCCTCCAACTGACTGACGCTGCATATCGGGAGTGGCCGAACAAGGCGCTGGAAAACACCATGCCTCAAGCGTGGTGGTATAACCCGACGTTCAGCACCGCGCGCGGTACGCTCGAGTTGTTGCCGATTCCGACGGGGACGACGCTCCAGTTTGCCCTGTACTCGCCGACTGCGGTTGCCAGGCAAGCTGCGCTGACGAGCGCGTTCAGCTTGCCGCCCGGTTATGAGCGGATGCTGCGCACCAACCTGGCTGTCGAGCTCGCGGCTCCGTTTGAGAGCCAGGTGTCCGCTGGCCTCGCCAAGGCTGCAGCCGAGAGCATGGGAGTGGTCAAGCGCGCCAACGCTCGGCCGGCAGAGTTGAAGCTCGACCCTGCGGCGCTGATCGGCGTCGGTCACAGCCGATGGTCGATCTACACGGACCAAGGCTGATGGAGTTCCCGAGTTTCCTGGGCCCGTCGAATGTGGCACAGGCTCCCAACCTCGACCAACAGCGGCTCATGAATTGGTACCTTGAGCGCGCTGAGAGCCCCGGGGCGACTGCGCGTTGGTCGTGCAATCCGACTCCCGGTGTGGAGTTGATCGCGACTGACCAGGGCTCTCCTGGCCGAGCGCACATCTTCGATCCGCAGACCCAGCGGGAGTTCGCCGTGCAGGGTACGCGGTTTAACGAGATCGCCGAAAACGGGGCGATCACCAACCGCGGGACGGTTGCGATCGACGGGAACCCCGCCACCATCTCACTCAACACCGTGGGTGAGTTGCTCATCACGAGCGGCCGTAACGCGTACACGTTCATTCTCAGCACGAACACGTTTGCGGCTGTTGCGGCGCTAGCGGGGCTTGCGACGATGGGCGACACGCTCGACGGTTACGGGCTCGTCCTCGACGATGCGACGTCGACGGTGCGCATTTCCGACCTGCTCGACTTCGCGACTTGGGATCCGACGCAGTTCATTCGGCGTAGCAAGGCAGCCGATCCGCTTCGCGCGATCCGTGCGGCGAACGGGTATTTGTACTTGATGGGCGCGCAGACCGGAGAAGCCTGGTACAACGCCGGCGAGTCTCCGATTCCGTTCGTGTTCCATCCGTCGGGATTGATGCCGTACGGGATAGCGGCTCCGTTCTCAGCCGAGATCGTGGGAGCCACACTCGTGTGGGTGGCCGCTACAGCCAACGGTCAGGGCGTGGTTGTACGGACTCCGGGACTCGCAGTCGAGATCGTCAGTACTGTGGCGCTCGCGAATACGTTGAACGGGTACGCCAGTCTCGATGACGGCATCGGCGACAGCTACGAGGACAGGGGCCACACGTTTTACTTGCTCTCCCTGGGTACGGCGAACGCGACATGGGTACACGATGCGGCGCTGCCGGCGAGTGTAGCGTGGCACGAGCGAGGGACGTGGATCGCGGAAATGTCGAGGTTCGACGCGTGGCGATCTGCGTTTCATGCGTTTGCGTTCGGCGAACACCGCATGCTTGACCGCACGTCGGGAGCCGTCTATCGCATGGGACCGTCGTTTGGGGTGGACGCGGGAGATCGGCCCATTCGGCGCGTGCGTAGATCTCCAGCACTCGTGAGCGAGAATCGGTTGCTGTACTATCCGGCGTTCGAGCTTGACCTCGAGTCCGGTCTCGGCGTGACGGGTACTGGCCAGGGATCCAACCCGCAGGTGATGCTGCGGATGAGCAACGACAACGGCAAGACGTGGGGATTCGAGGTCGTGCGCTCGGCCGGAAAACTCGGCGAGTACGAGACTCGAGTGCGGTGGCTCCGTTGTGGAGCTGCGCGGCGCCGGGTGTTTGAGGTTTCCGTCACCGACCCGATTCCTTGGCGCCTGACCAACGCCTACTTGCCCGGGTTCGAGCGCGCCAACCCTGGAATCGGGAGGGCGGCATAAATGCCACTTCTTCCCGTTCCGATGCCGGTGGCCGATGCGCTCGTGAGCAGGCTCGGGTTCATCACCGAGACCTGGATCAAGTACTTCACCAACCAGACCCAGGAGATCGTGCAGGCTGCGCGGGTACTCACGAGCAAGAGCTTGCTGGATCAGAGCGCGTCCATCGGTACGACTCCATTCGACGTGACGAGCGTGCCGGCAGGGATCTACCGGCTGGCGTACTACGCGCAGGTCGTCCAGGCGGCAACCGTGTCGAGCAGTCTGATCGTGACGTTCCTGTGGACCAACCGGGGGGCGTCGCTGTCGCTCGCCGGGTCGGCGATGACCGGGAACAGCTTGACGACGGTGAGCGCCGGGAGCATGCTGATCCACGTGGATCAGAGCTCGCCCATCTCGTTCTCGACGACGTACGCATCGGTGGGAGCTACGCCGATGAAGTACGATCTGCACATGACCCTGGAGCGGTTGGCGGCATGAGTCAGCAAGAGCGCATTCTCCCGACGTACGAATGGGACCGACTGAAGATCGCGCAGCTGCCTCCCCTCTGGCGGTACGTGCGACCGGGCGAAATGGACATGGTGGTGGTCGAGAACGATGCACGCATCGTTGCGTGTTGCGGCGTTCTTCGGGTACCGTGCTTCGAGGGCTTGTGGATGGCCGATGACCATCGTGGGAACGCTGGGACCGCAAGGCGACTGATGCGGATCATGGTCGCAGCCGCAAACCGGTGGGCGAATGGCTGGGCGTTTGGTGCCGCGGCTGACGACCACATGCGGGACATCTTGGCTCGGATTGGAGGGCAGAAGCTGCCGGCGGACTTCTACGTGCTGCCACTCCAGCCACAGAGGCTTCAGCCAGAAAGCGAAGGATCAGAATGCCGGACGCAGTAGCAGCCGCAGCCATCACGGCGGCGGGCGGGCTCCTCGGTGGCGGTCTGTCGTCGCGTGCGTCGAACCGAGCGAGTACGCAGCAAGCACGGGCGGCGGAGGAGGCCCTCAGGTTCGAACGCGAGCAAGCGGCGGAGGACAAACGGCGGTATGACGAGCAGCAAGCAGCGCTGAAAGCGCAGTGGGACGCGGAGCAGGAGCGGCGCAGGCCGTATCGCGAAGCGGCTGAGCGCATCATCTCCCGGTACGGTGGCAGGCCCAGCACGGCGCGCGTGACGCCTACCGAGATGCCGGCAGGTTGGACGCCTGGTGCGACGGAGTCAGTCAAACGCCGGCTCACGTTGGGCGCCATCGCCGGTTCGGTTCCGACACTGCGCTCGGAGCCTGAGACGCCTGCGTTGGTCGGGCCGCGCTTCAGCATCCGGAACTGGCAGGACTGGAGCAACTACGGTGCCTGACCAGCCCTGCGACGTGTGCTTCGCTGTCGACGGCGACCGCACGCCGAAAGCTACTGCTCGGTGGTGTGGGAGGTGCCGGAAGTGGATCTGCGACCGCTGCCGGTACAGCCCGCGGCGGATCCAAGCAGTGGCGCATACTGTACGGCGCACGCTGCGTGACTACGTTTCGAAACGTGAGGTTTCGACATGATCGCCTCAAGGGAACCGTGCGGCCCGGACGGGTACACACCAGACGGCTCGCCATGCCAACCTGAGCCAGGGCCGCCACCGCCGCCTCCGGAGTCTCCAGGGCCGCTAGAATTCCCGAAGCAGCCCACAGGCGAAGTTGAAGTCGGAGGTGAGGGCGGAGGTGAAGACCTCGGCTTCTCGCCGTTCTCGGGCCCGATGAGCTTCCGGTACAACGTGCCTGGCGTCCCGCGCTTCCGGGCTCCGGTGTTCCGGGCGCCCTCGGCAGCGGAGGCGCTGGAGGAGCCTGGTTACAAGTTCGGAGCCGAGGAAGGCCGCCGGGCGCTCGAGGCGTCTGCATCCGGCAGGGGTACGCTGCGTACGGGGGGCACGCTCAAGGACATCGTGGCGTGGGGCGACCGCTTCGCGACTCAGCACTACGGAGACGTATTCAACCGCGCTCTCTCCGCGTTCGACCGTCTCTATCAGGGCAGCCGCGACGAGTACGCGCCGTTGCTCGCGGAATGGAACGCACGCAGTGCTGCGGGCCTGCGTGGCGCGGAGCTGGACTGGGCGCGCACCTACGATCAGTGGGCGCTCGAGCAGCAGCTCCGTGCGCAACGCGAGGCTGCGATTCTAGGAGCCGGAGCCGGATAACGCAGCATGCCAGCCGCGATCCCGTACGCGCCAGCCGACTACTACCGGCCCCGGAACCGCATCGCCGATCTGATCCTGGCTGCGGGCCAAGCGCGTGCTGCGGGCGCCGCACGCAGCGGAGAGATCTGGGGAGACGCGATCGCTCGAGCGGCGTCCGGCATCGGTGGAGCTATCGCGGATGCTCCGCGGCTGCGTGCGGAGAGCACCGAGCGTGAGGCTGCCACCGCCTTCCGTGAGCGCCAGATGGCTGCCCTGGAACGAGGAGAGCAGAGGGAGGAGGCTGTCAGTGGCGCTCTCGGTGGGTATGGCCAAGAGGACTTCGACATCAATGCAGCGGTGAGCTCACTGCCTCCCGACGCGCAACTCGGAGCGCGGAAGATCTACCAGGAGCTCGAGTCCTCGCGGCTTCAGGCTGACGAGAGCACCGCGTACGTGCTGGCGAAGGGTGCGCGCATCGCAGAGAGCCTGCTGGAGACGCCGTTGCAAGACGTCGGCATGGAGCTGGTGTCCAAGTACTTCCGCCAGCACTTCCCGCAGCAGATGGAGCGCCTCGAGGCCACCGTGAAGGAGGACCCATCGAAGCTGAAGCCGCTACTGCAGCACCTACAGGGACAGTCCGAGCGGTTCCGGAAGGAACTGGAGGCGAGGAAACCAAAGACGCGTGAGATCAAGACGCGCCAGCCTGGGGGCGGCGAGCGGATTGAGATCGTCGAGGACGTGCCGGGGCTCACGCGCGAAAGCGCGCCGGCGCCCGAACAGCCGCTCTCGCGGATCGAGGCCGAGGCAGCCGCACGAGCGCGCGGTACGGCGAGAGGGAAGCCACCCGGCGGTGACGAGGAGATGACGTTGAGCCCCGAGGGCGTTGTGCTCTCCAGCTATGGTCCGACGAAGAAGTCTGAAGTGCGCCGCCAGGCGATGGAGCGCGGGCTGCCTGTGTTCGAGACTGCTGCGGCGCAAGGCAAGGGCATCACGCTGGCTGGGATCGTAGCCGACGCGAAAGAGTTGAACGACTTGCTAGCGGACCCAGAGGTTCAGGCGGCGGTGGGCCCGGTTGCTGGGCGATGGGCGCAAGCCCGGGGCACTGTCATGTCGCTTCCGGGGTCGGTGCGTCGGGCGCTCCAACTCATGACCTCGCTGTCGGACACCGAGCTGCGCAAGCGGTCTGGTGCAGCGATCAGCCCGGGTGAGATGCAGCGGATTCTCAAGTTCGCCACCGACCCTAACAAGCCGCTTGACCACAACACCATGGCGGTTTCGGGCCTGCTTAAGTCTGCGGCGCGCGACTACAAGGCGCTCTCCGGAGTCGACCTGGGCGTGGCGAATGAGCCAGAGTCAGATCCGGTGTCCGAGATCCTCTCGATCTTTAACGCAGCCGGGCGCCGCTGATGCCGCTCGAGACTCTTCAGAGTCATCCCGCGTGGGCGAAGCTGCGCGAAGACGAGCGCGAGAAGGTGCTCGCGGCGTTCGAGCAGTTGAGCGAGCAGGACCGTGCGCGCCTGTACCAGAGACTCGGTGCGGGTCGTAGTGCAGAGCCGGCGCCTTTCGATGAAAGCGACCTACTCAATCCGGAGCGCGGCGCGGAGATGGTGCGGCAGTCGCTGTTGGCCGCAGGCCCCGGTGGGCTGGCGGGCCTCGGTGTGCGTGCGGTGGCCGGGGGCGCAGCGCGTGCGGTCGCCGGAACGGGCCTACTCAGCCAACTCGCGCAGAAGTTCGGCGGCAAGGTTTGGCCGATGGCGAAGGGCGCCGCCATGGGCGCCGCTCTGGAAATGGTGCCGATCATCGGAGGCGGGAGTTTGCTGCAGGGCGCTAAGACGGGCGCGATGCTCGGGATGGGGCAAAAAGGATCAGGCCCGCTTTGGAAGTTCGGAAAGAAGCGCGCGCTGATCGAGAACGCGGCTGGCATCGCTCGTGGTACGAAGGCCGCGCCTGCGGCAGCGCGAGCGGCGAAAGCCGCGCCCACCGTTGCGCGTGCGGCGCCGGAGGCGGCTGCAACGCCTGCAGCGATCGAAAAGGGGTACGTTTACCACGCAACAAACGCCGAAAGGCTTGAGGATATCGCAAGCGCCGGCAAGCTGAAAACGTATCGACCAAGCTATGGAACAGATCAGCGCGCGTGGCCTGATGGCGCCATTGAACGGCGTGCCTATTTCGGGAAAACAGCGGAGGGGGTTCGCCAATTCGCTCCTGAGCATGGCCAGGCGGTTGTCGTCAGGACCAAGGTCGGCCCACACATCCGGAGGGAGAGCACTGGTGATCTCTATACGCGCGAGCCCATCAAGTCCGACATGCTCGAGTATCAAGCTGCAGATGGATCGTGGATCCCCGTTTCGTCTCTGGCTGCGAAGGGAGTAACCGCAACCACAATGACGTTGGGCAAGCTGGTCGAGAAGGCATCGGCTACGAAGCCCGGTTCTATGCGCCAGGCGCTCGCCGAGCCGCCCGCGTTCGCGCGCGGGCCCGCACGTCCGATCCCAGCGATCGAACCGTCAGCCGCAATCTCACGAGTTCTCTCGCAGGGCGAATACGATCACTACGGCATTCGAGTGCTCGGGAAATCCAAAGTGAAAGTGGGAGAAACGCTCAAGGCCAGTCGTGAATTTCTCGATGATAAACCGACTGGCGCTATGGTTGAAGGCGGCACTTCAGTGGTTGAGGTAACCGGAAAAAACATTCAAGAAGCCCTCGAACGTGCCAATAGGTATGGACTCAGGGGCAACAAAGTGGTTTTGGTTGGATCGAATCGACGAACGATAGGCCGTCCTGATCTAGGCGAGGTGGCCCTAGAAAATCCCAAGGTATTGGCTGTTTTGGGTGAGCGTTCAGGGTCGTCTATCGCCACCATTGCTGGAGCGCGTGCTGCACCCGCCGCCCAAGCCGCTGCGCCCTCAGCGGCGCCGACCATGCGCCAGGTACTCGCGGAGCCGCCCGCTTTCGCGCGCAACCCGATCCGGCCTCCACTCCCGAAAGGAGCGCAAGCCGGTCCGAAAGGTAGGTCCATGCCCGCAGAAAACACCACCGTGGGCGCGCACCTGCCCGCGGTCCCGGCCACAGCCGGGCCCGGCGCGCGCAAGGAACTCCTCGAGATCGCGCTACGTGAGCTAAAAAGCGCCGGGCATCGGCAGGAATACATCGTGGACAAGCTGAGCAGGCGCTTCGGCATTAGCGCGGCCGAGGCGTATCGCATCGTTCGAGGGACGCGATGACCCGCACGCGCACGCTCAGCCTCGCCGGCGTCTTGCTGCTCGCATTCTCGATCCAGGCATGGAGCGCGACCGGAACGGTGATGCCCTCGCCGAAGTTCTACTGCCTGGACAACAACGGAGCGATCGTGAGCGGCGGGAAGCTGTTCACGTACGCGTCTGGCACCACGACGAAGCTCGACACCTACACCGATGCGACGCTGGCCACGCCCAACGCGAACCCCGTCGTCTGCGATTCTTCCGGGCAGGCGACGGTGTTCCTGAGTGCCACTGCCTACAAGTTCACCTTCGCGCCGTCGACGGACACCGACCCGCCGACCGCTGCCTATTGGACGGTGGACAACGTGGGCGCGGTTGCGTACATCAGCACTGACCTAGACGTGTTGGGTACTGCAGGAGAAGCCCTGTCGGCGAGTGATGCAGTGTACGTGAGCGATGGCAGTGGCGGACTCACGGCTGGACGCTGGTACAAGACGGACTCGGACAACACCTACTCGAGCACGCTGCCACAAGCTGTCGGTTTCGCGCCCTCCGCTATCGCATCGGCCGCGGCTGGCAGCATCCGCATGAGCGGGCGCTTGACGGGACTGGCTGGGTTGACGCCAGGCAGCACGTACTACGTGTCGGCGACACCCGGGGCGATCACGAGCACAGCACCAGCGAACCAACGGATCTTGGGCGTTGCGGACTCCGCGACGTCGCTGGTGATTGCGACGTCGGTCTTGACGCCTGCCTCCGCGACTGCCGCCGGCATCGTGTCGCTCGCGGCGCAGACGCTTGGCTCGGGGGTGAAGACCTTCACGAGCGCGCCAGTGTTCAACGCTCCTGCGACCTTCCGGCCCGGTGCAAGCGCCAGCGCCGACGCCACCATCTCCGGCAGGGTGTCGACCAACACGACTACGGTCGGCAACGTTGGGGCTGGCGAAGACGACCTGATGAGCTACTCGCTGCTCGCCAACGCACTCGATGCGAACGGCAAACTCATCCGCATCTTGACGTGGGGCGACACGGCAGGCAACGCGAACAACAAGCAGCTCAAGGCGTACTTCGGCGCGACGAACATCTCGCTGTTCAATGGTGGGTTCAATGCCGCCCTCTGGCATGCCGAGGTGTACATCGTCCGTACGGGTGCCGCGACGCAGGTTCTGAAGGGTACGGTGTGGATGCGCTATGGAGGTGTGCCCGACGTGTACTCACCAGCCGTTGCGACTCCAGCCGAGACGCTGTCGGGAGCTGTGACGATCAAGTTCACGGGTGAGGCCACGACGAACGACGACATCCGGCAACAGGGCATGATCGTCGAGGTCATCGGGTAGCGCAAGGCCGTTTCCAGCCCCAGGACGCCGCCCAGGGCCACCTGGGGCGCTCCTGGGAGAAGCTAGGGGCGTCGGAGCCTCGAAAACGGCTTGACAGCGGGCGCCACATGCGCTAGCTTGGGGTTGTGACGAAGCTTGCCGCTGCTGTAGCCCTTGGGCGTCGCTCGAGAGCTGTGCTTACCGCCGAGCGTCGGACCGAGATCGCCCGCCTAGGCGGTCTTGCCCGCGGACGTCAGATCCGCGCACGCCGTGCCGCGGTGGTCGAGGCTGCCAAGAGCAAAACGGCATGAGCGCAAGAGTTCGCGCAAGAGTTTCATCCGGCGCCGCATCAAACAGTTCCGGTCGGGGCGCAACCGCGGCGGGAGCAAGCCCCCCTCACCCGTGCGAGTGTGAAACGGCCTAGCAGGCTTGGCTTTGAGCGCGGGGAAGCGCCTGTCGGTGTAGGTCCGAGCCGAGCCGGTATCGGACCAATCCTCTCCTCAAAAAGTACTTGACAAGCTAGCGCTTGTAGCCTATATTGGGGGCGTGGAGGTTGACATGCGCTTCCTATTCGCGACCTCGCTGGACTGTCACGGTTGCTCCCCCCGCCAGGCCCGCTATCCCCAGGATCACGTCGTCGAGGTGACGGCGGTGCTGGATCCGGACGGCGGAGACGCCTACGTCACGCGCGCGACGCTGCTCGCGCGCGAAGGCTGTCACGGCCGGCCCCGGGACATCACGGCGTTTGTGGCGGCCCGCCCGGCGCTTCAGCGCGACCTGCTCCTCGAGGCGCTCGACGAGTACATGCGCGAGGGCCAGGCGCGCCGCTACGCCTCCGACGAGCGGTACTGAGGAGGAGGCGAGCATGGCGCAGTATTACTGGTGCTGGCGTTGCCGTCGCTGGATCGGGCCGCCGTCTGGTCGGCTCGTCGCGACGAAGCTGTGCCGGGACTGCCGGCGGGAGGTGAAGAAGTGAGCCTACAACTGATCGAAGGACACGACGCCATCAAGGTGGAGAACGTGGTGATCCACGTGTTCTCCGACCCCGGGATCGGCAAGTCGACGCTGGCGAACATGGGGCGTAAAGTGCTGCTGATCGACTTCGACGACGGCGCTCACCGCAGCCTCGGGCGTCAGCGCGTGGTCCGTCTGGAGCGCTGGTCCGACCTCGAGGAGCTGCTGAAGCATCCGTGGCTCGACGAGGCTGAGACGCTCGCGCTCGACACGGTCGGCCGGGGACTCGACATGCTCAGCAACGAGATCATCGGAGGCGATGCGAAGCTCGGTACGCCGCTCAGCGGCCTGAATCAGCGCGGGTGGGGTGCCATGAAGCAGCGGTTCATCACGTTCTTTTCGACGATCCGGCGCCGGCGCAAGGACGTGCTCCTGCTCTCGCACGCGAAGATCGAGAAGGACAAGGAAGGCAACAAGGCCGTGTACCCGGACATCGTTGGCGGCTCGGCCGGCGAGGTCTTCAAGGTCAGCGACGCGATGGCGTACTATTCGCTCGAGAACGGGCGCCGCGTGCTCGACTTCAACGCGACCGACGCGCACATCGGCAAGAACCCGCCCGCGTGGGGCAAGATCGTTGTGCCCGACTACGCAACAGCCACGACGTTCCTGGCGGACAAGATTCTGCAGCCGCTCAAGGATCACCTCAACGCGCTGAGCCAGGAGCAGCTCACGGTGCTGAAGCAGGTGGCCGACTGGCACGCCGCCATCGACGGCCTGGACGCGACGGCCGTGGCGCTCACGGGGCAGATCGCCAAGGTGAGCGACATCGCGCACGAGGCTGTGCGCGCCCAGGCTAAGACGCTGCTTTGGCGGCGGGCGAAAGCGCTCGGGCTCGAGTTCGACCAGCCCAAGCGGGCGTTCTTCAAGTCGAGCGCGAAAGCCGAAGAGACGCAGCCGGCATCGAAGCAGGAGCAGGAGAAACCGAAGGCGGCGCCCAAGGGGCGCCAGCCGCAGCAGTTCGAGTGAGGCGATGAACCTCTATGCGTCCGTGTCGCGGGTCGATGAGTTCCGGCGCGTCGTCGAGACCGAGTGGGCATCCGAGGCGCAGCTCATCAAGTCGATCCGCGAGCGAGCGCCCCTCGGCTGGCAGGCACAGTGGGGGACCGCCCTCCACGCATGCATCCAGGACCCCGACCGCTGGCGAATCGCGGATCGCTCGTATCTGTACGTGCCGCACGGGAGCGACGGCGTCGAGCGCGAGATCCCGTGGCCGGCGGCCATCGTGGATCCGTGCCTCGCGGAGTGGCCGAAGGGCTGCGTGTTCGAGCGCCGCTGCGAGAAGGACTACCGCATCGGAGGCGATACGATCACGGTCGCCGGGCGCGTCGACGCCGTGCACGGGTTGATCCTGATCGAGGGCAAAACCAAGTTCGGGTACGTGGATCCGGTGGAGGTCGGGGACTCGCTTCAGTGGCAATTCTATCTCGACATGTTGCCGTGGGCTGTGGCGGTCGAGTATCGGCTGCACGAGATCGGTGGCCTGTACTCGGGCGACGATGGCGAGCTGCGCATCGCCAAGGGTGGTCCACGTCTCGAGGAGATACACGTGTTCCGCATGTGGCGCCAGGCCGAGATGGCCGAGAAACTCGAGCGGTGGATCGCGGAGTTCGTGGCGTGGGCCCGGGACCGTGGCTTGGTGGACAAGCTGAAGCGCTTCGAGGTCGCGGCATGACCGGGCCCAACGCCGAGTTCGTGTTCGTGGACGGTAGCCTCGTCGTCGCGTACGTGCCGCCGAGCCCGCCACGGCGTATGACGTGTCGCGCCAAGCTCTTCGAGCGCGACGATCGGCGCCCTCGACCCCGCGCGATCGACGTTCCGCAGTTCCGCTACCGGGAGATCGAACCCTCATGAGCGAGCAGTCCGAGGCGATCGTGTTCACCGGGTCGGTGGACGACCGCGGTCACGTGCGTCCCGACCAGGTCAACGCCACACGCGGGCGGCTGGCGAAGTGGAAGAGCCGACGCGTAACGGTCGTGGTGCGGAGGTACGTGAAGCCCAAGACCAACCCGCAACTCGCGCTCTACTTTGCTGCGGTCATGCCCGCGTGGGCCGAGTGGTGCGGGTACGATCCCGACGAGATGCACCGCGAGCTCAAGCGTGCGTTCCTGGCGCCTCAGCTCGTGCTCGCACGGCTCACAGGCGAGGAGCGGACGGAGCTTCCAAGCCTGGCGGATCTGAACGCCGAGGAGATGAGCACGTACCTGGAGCGCGTGCTGCGCGAGGGGCGTCAGCGTGGGATCGAGTTTCCCGTGGATGCGGTCGCGTGAGTGCGGTCGCGTGAGGGTCCAGCGCTCCGGCTTCTGCGTACGTTGTAACCGCGAGCGTCCCCTGATCAAGGCGTACCCGCTGCGTGACGGCCGCCCGGGTCGATACCGCGTCTGGAGTTGTATGTCCTGCATGGATCGCGTACAGATCGGACGCTGGCGTGCGAATCCCACGCGCGACGACACGGGCCGACTGCGTCAGTCCGAGAGCGAGGCGGCGATCGGGATCTGGCTCGCGCAGGAAGAGCGTGCGGGTCGGATCCGGGACCTGCGCCGCTGCAACGATCAGCCGCGCGAGACGTACCGGCTCGATCTGTACGGGACGCGCGAGGTTGAGGAGATCCTGGTAGCGATTGAGCGCAGCCACGAAGTAGGGGACGAGTGGTGGGCGCGGGCCCAACGCGTCCGTGAGTCGCGCCGTACGTTTGCCAGCTACACACCCGATTACTCGTGGACGGACGCCGACAGCGGGCGTCGGCATGTACTCGACGCCAAGGGCAGCAAACGTACCGACGCAAGAACCGAGAAGATCCGTATGCTCATGCGCCTGGTGCATGGGATCGAGGTCGAGATCGGGGTCCCGACAGCCTCGCAAAGGCGTGCAGCAAAGGACTTGACAGCGGTATACTCTGCCCGGAGGTTCTCGTGAGCCAGGCGTCGACGGTGCCTGATCAACCTCTGTGCCGGAATGGCGACGACCATCCGGTGCGGCTACCGTCGGGCGTCCTCTGCGAGCAGTGCCAAAGGGAGTTTCAGAAGAAACTCAACCGTCGCCTGGTCGACGCGCTGGAAGCGCTCCAGACGATACGCGCCTCGGAACGAGCTTGGAAGTAGGAGGGAACGTGCGAAAGACATGGCGGGCGATCGTAGCGCTGCTCGGATTCGTGCTGTTGCCAGGAGCCGTACAAGCGCAGGTGTGTCCTGGCGTGACTGGACCAGTCGAGGCGTACGCGCGCGAAGCGATCACGATCTCCACCACAGCGCTCCCATTCACCGCGGGCACCTACGCCGACGGCATGGGCGACGTCAAGTTCGCGCAGGTCACGCTCGAGAGCAACAACATCCGGGTGAGCGTGGAAGGGCTGGTGCCATCCGCGACCGTGGGAGAGCTGTGGGAGACAAGCACGAACGTGAAGTTCGTCGTCTGTGGTCAAACGAGCGTGAGGCGATTCCGAGCGATCCGCCAGGGCGCTGCGGATGCCACGTTGACCGTGACGTACTTCCGCTGATGCGACGCCTGCTCTCGCTGTTGCTGTTGATCCTCTCGGCGCCTGCGTTCGGCGCCGATCTGGCAGACCGCTCGCGCATTCCGGATCGCTCCGTCCAGGACGGACGTCCCGTGTACGTTGCGAGCCTGGCTCCACTGCGAACGACGTATCTGCCGCAGATCATCCCGCTGCCTGGTGGCGGCGGCGGTGGGGGTATGTCGATCGGCGGGACCGTTACGGGTGGCACTGCGACCCGCGTCCTGTTCGTGGGGGCCGGCGGCGTGTTGGCCGACGATGCGGGGCTTACATACGATTCTGCGGCGAATCTGCTCACGATCGCGGGCCTCACAACACCTAGAGTGCCCTATGCTGGCACAGGTGGACAGTTGGTCGATGAGTCCAACCTCAGCTACAACGCTGTATCAAACATCCTCACGTCGGACAACTTTTCAGTCATCTCGAACGGCTACTTCGGCGTGAGTTCCCTAGGCTACTTTTCCGCAACCGCAGCCAAGACTCCTGATGCGGCCACGATCACAGTGACCACGACCGCCAACAGTCTGCACCTGCACGAAGATGGCGACTTCAATTTCGACTTCAACAACGGCCCCTGCGGCACTGCGGCCTGTACCGATCCGGCTTTCATCGCGCACTCCGCAGTCCAGAACACGACGAGCTACAACGCCATCGCCAATTGGGGGACCGCACGCAAGTACAACGTCACGCTCACGGAATCAGTGGCCACGAAGGTGATGCAGATCCCCGTCGCCGCCGAGGTCGGTACGGGCGGCGTGTTCTGGTACACGATCTATGCGACGGATGGCGCCACGCCGCAGGTACGCCAGGGCCGCGTGATTTTCTCGCTAACAGCGGACGCAACTGTGGAGACATGCGTCCTGGGCACGCCAGAGGAGACAGACAACACTCCGACCGGCACGCTCACGGTGACGGTAGCGTGCGACACCGCGACGCCCGCGAACGCTGCGGACTTCACGCTCAACGCCGTTTCGTCTCTTGTGCAGACCACGCTCGAGGCGTACGTGAGCGTAGATCTGATTGGGCCAGGTCAGCCGGCGAGGCCGTGATGCTAACGCTGCTTGTCGCTTGTTTGCTGTCAGGTCAGTCCGTCTACAAGGGCAGCGTAGCCATCGACCAGGCCGGCACGGTGCTATCGCTGGGGACGCTCAACGATGGCGAGTGTCTAAAGCGCGTCGGCGGCGAGATCGCGACGGTTGCGTGCGGAGGCGGTGCGCTTCCGTCAGGTGCCGTGATCTTGATCGTGAGCGGGTCCTGCCCTGCCGGTTTTACTGAGGTCGCGAGCCTCGCCGGAAAGTTCTTGCTCGGGACCACAAACGGTGCGGGAGACGTCGGCACGACCGGCGGCAGTAACAACATCACGCCGACCGGGATAGTGACTGCGCCGACGTTTACCGGCTCAGCGCTCGGGACGCACGCTCACGGAACCGGCACCTACGCGACGAGCGCGCACGCCGGAACTGCGGTCGGCGACCATGCGAGCCACACGCACACGTACACCGACGTGGTCTCGCACACGCACACGCAGGACGCGCACACTCACACGCAGAACGCTCACCAGCATGGGATGGCTGAGGGCACCACAGATGGGTCGGGGACGTTCATGGATCGCTCGAACGCCGCGGCAGCCACGACGGCTGTCACCGACAACGCAACAGCCACGAACCAGAACGCGACCGCTACGAACCAGAGCACGGGTATCGCCACGGGTACGACCGCTGGCCCAGGCGCTGTGCTTACCCACAGCGTCACGCAGCCATCAGCGCACACGCTCAGCGGATCGAGCGAAGCTCTGAGTGCGGGGACGCCTGCGGGGTCCAACTCCGCGCCGACGTTCACGGGGGATTCGTTTGACAATCGTCCAGCATGGCTTAAGGTGATCTTTTGTTCCGCCAACTAAAGGAGGGCTCGTGAAGAAGGTCGCATTCGCCGTACTGCTGTTCCTCGTAGCCGCACTCGTGGTCGCACAGACCAGCTACACCTACAACGCCACCGCACGCGAACAGGTGACGGTTCAGCGCGTCCGCACGGATCGTGGGCTCGGGACCGAACAAGCGGCGTTCAACGCGCTTGTGGGCCCGTGTCTGGTGTCGATCGTGAGCGACCACGACGCCGACGACCGGCGCGCGGACTGTGTAGCGTGGCTCAGCTTGCCCGCCGCGGCCCGCAACGGTCACTGTGTGGCCGCCGGTCGGCCGGCGGGTTGCCGGCTTGGGTGCCCGTGATGCGCTCAGCGAGCAGCCCGCTGGCGCATGGTCCAGTCGGGTCGAGTCCTCTCGCCTCTGGTGGTGCGGTTGGCGCGAGTCTACCAGGCCGGCGGGTTGCTCGGTGAGCGCTTTTCAGGAAGGAGGTGTGGCTTGATTCGACACGCTATCGCGATCGTACTGTGCCTGCTGCTGGTGTCGTGCGGAGGTGGCTTCCCGATCCCCATCCCGAGCCCGCCCTTCCCGATCCCGACGCCGCAGCCGGAGACGCCCTATGTCTGCTCCGCGCCTCCCGCGCTGCGCGGCGTGATCTCCGTGGCCGAGCCGATCGAGGGCAGATACATCGTCGTGCTGCGTCCGCGCGTGGGGGCACAGTCGGTGCGGACCCAGGCTGAGGTGCAGGCGGTCGCCGCCCGGTACTCGGTGCTGAGCCAGGTGCAGACGCTCGGGAGCCTCGGTTTCAGCGCGGTGACGACAGCGGCGGGCGCCTCGCAGGTAGCGCTCGATCCGGAGGTGGCGTACGTCCAGCAAGACGGGCGCAAGAGTACGCGCTCAGGTGTGTTGGTTCTGGCGTCGCAAGTTGCTTCTGGTGTATCCGGCCCGATAGGTCTCGGGGTGGCGGCTTCGCCAACGCAGTCCTCGATCTCGCTCGCAGAGACGGCATTGCATGGAAGGTCCAGGGCGATTCGGAGGATAGACCTCTCGCAGGTTCGCGGCCGAGAGTTCGTGTCCATTGCGACACCGCAGACCACGCTTCGGCTTGCCTCGGAAATGATGCGAGGTGTGCTGTCCGATGGTCATCAGTCGCAGATGATCGGGGTTGACGCAAGCACGCGTTCCACAGATGTGATGGACTTGCATCCCCGTCGGGATCGGGCCAACGAACAACTCGTAAGCCACACGATGGGCATTTCTGCTTTCGTCCGTGGTGAAACGGAAGCGTCCATATCCGTGCGCGAAGCCTCCAGTCCAGAGATGGCAGCCCGTGTTCACTGGCCGTATGTACTTCTGGAAGCGGACGCCGAGTTCGCTGCGTGGTCTCAGCAGTCCTTTGTTCCACGTCTTGTGCCCAGGCCGGAAGGATCCGGAGTTTCGAGCGTGCATGGACAGACAGTATCACATTTGACCGTGTCTGTCACGCCCGGTCTCGATCGCTCGGATCAGCGCGACTTGCCTCTTGACGGCATCTTCGTTCCCGTTGGGACTGGAGAGGGCATCCATGCGTACATCGGAGACACGGGCATCGACTCGCAGCATTCCGAATTCGCTGGACGTCTGGGGGAGTGCTTCACTGCGCACACCTTTGGTGGCTGCGAGGACCGTCACAACCATGGGACGCACGTGGCTTCTATCACGGGTGGTACACAGTACGGCATCGCGAAACGTGTCACTCTGCACTCGGTGCGGATGTTGAACGAGCAAGGCAGCGGTTCCGATTCCGACGTAGTCCGTGGTATCCAATGGGCTGCGGCGAATCGGAAGGCTGGCGGTTGGAACGGCGTGCTCAACATGTCGCTCGGCGGCTCGCCTGCGCCTGCTCTCGACGCTGCGGTCTGCGCTGCCATCGCGGATGGCCTCACGGTCGTGGTCGCAGCTGGTAACGATGGCGCCGATGCCTGCGGATCCTCGCCGGCCCGTGTGGATCTGGCGTTAACTCTCGGCGCCATGGACCCACGAAACGATCGCGGGGCCGATTTCAGCAACGGCGGTCCTTGCACTGACCTCTATGGTCCTGGCATGGACATCGAGGCAGCACGACGCGGGGGCGGCTCAATCACTTTCAGCGGGACGAGCATGGCCTCCCCTCACGCCGCAGGTGTCGCTGCGCTCTGCGCGCAGCGCACCACGGGTGACCCGGTCGAGGTCATGCGCTGCGTGCTGGCGAGCGCCACGCCCGACACGCTGACCGGGGTCGTGGGCCCGAACCTGCTGACGTACGCGAGGGAATAATGGATCGGGTACGCCTGATCGAGCTGCTCCTGTTCTGCTCGGCGACTGCGCTGCTCGGGTGGATTGCTGGAGCCGGCGGCCTAGGCGCGGCGAAGCCGGTGAAGCCGGCGACCCAGCCGATCCCGACGACGATTCAGCAGGCACCAACCGGGAACATCCTCTATCGGGACAAGCGGATGGTGCTGTACTTCCTGTGCGACCAGGCTGGGGGGCGCTTCGTGCTGCTCGACTTCGGGCAGCAGTACCTGCACGGATATCAGGCGGGCGGGTGCGCGCCCGAGGTGTGGTGATGGACTGGTCCCGGATCACCGAAGGTCAGCTCCTCGCCGCGACGCTGCTGGTGTCCGTCACGGCTCTGGGTGGCATCCCGCTCGTGCGACTCATCCGTGCGGCCCGAGCGAAAAACGGGGAAGCGAGCGGCCACGATCATGAGCGGCGCGAGCGGTCGTGCGGTGTCCTGGAAGAGCGGGCGGGCGGGATCGAGGTCCGCGTGTCGGTGGTCGAGGCGGGGCTCGTGGCTGTGCGCGAGGACGTCGCCGCGATCCGCAGTGAGGCGGGCGACCGTCACGGCGAGGTCATGCGTGCGATCGGCTCGATCACGGGCGAAATCCGGGCGCTGAGGCCGCGCGAGTGACCCAGGAGATCCTCGCGTTCATCGCTGGCACTGGCGTCGGGTGGTGGCTACGTCGCTGGTGGGAGCGGCGCCAGATGCATCGCTGGGGCTATATCCGACCGAGGCACTGGTGACGGCGCACGTAGTCGCTGGCGAAGCCGGAGGCGGTGCGGTCGTGTTTCTGGTGCCAGTTGCAGGCGGCGGCCTGCGCTGGGCGTGCGGGAAGTGCTCGTTCGTTCGGGTGTACGCGACCAAGCAGGGAGCCATCAACGCTGTGGTGGAGCACATGGCGCGGCACGGCGTGCGTGCGGAGTTTCGGTGATGGAGGACTTCGGTCTGCTGCGCGTCGCGATCCGTCCCGAGGGCGCGTTCGGCGTACTGCCTTGCAGACTTGGCGACGATCGTCTCCCGAACAGGTTTTGGTCCAAGGTGATCCCGATGGAAGTCGGCGGTTTTCGCCATGGCGACTGTTGGGGTTGGCTCGGGGGATCGACGTCCAATGGGTATGGAGGTTTCACGCTTGTAGATCGAAAGACCTCCGCCCACAGGTACGCTTACGAACATTTGGTTGGTCCTGTTCCCACGGAACTCACCCTCGATCACCTATGCCGCGTGCGCCGGTGTGTGAACCCGAACCACCTTGAAGTAACGACGAGGGGACAAAACGTACTGCGCGGTGTTGGCGTGACGGCGGTAAACGCGCGAAAAACGGAATGCCTCCGCGGGCACCAATTCGACGTTGCCAGGTCAGGGAGGCGTCACTGTCGGCGATGCTCTGCAAAGAAGACAGCAGACTATCGGCGGCGACAAGATTCTGTCTGGTTCCGCACCAGAGAAAATGCGCGACGCAGACAACGGTATCGGGAGGACTCGCAGTACCGTGAAATCTGCAAGACGAGAGCGCGTGCGTTCCGTGCCCGTGGCTGACTTTACCCTCGTGCGAGTTGTCGTATTGCCGCAAGGAGCGTTCGGTGTCTTGCTTCATCACGACGTTCCGTTTTGTACGACCCTGGAGAGGACCTACGCGCTGCCATCGGGTCCGGGCCAGCTCGTGAAGATCCCAGCTGGCCTCTGGCGCTGCGTGCGGACGCGCTACCTCCGAGGCGAGTACGACACGTACGAGATCGAAGTGCCTGGGCACGCGCGGCTGCTGTTCCACAAGGGCAACGTGGAGCTACACTCCGAGGGCTGCGTGCTCGTAGGCGAGTCGTACGCGACGTTTGCTGGTCAGCCCGGGATCGCAGCGAGCGAGGCGGGTTTCGTCGAGTTCATGAACCGAGCGGGAAACCGCCCTGAGTTCCAGTTGAGGGTGACATGAGCGACTTCCGTCACGTCGTGGCGCTAGCCTATCGTGAGATCCTGCTTCGTGAGCCAGATGCCGAAGGGTTGCTTCACCACAACGCGCGGATGCAGGCAGGTCTGCACGAGGCGCAGCTCCGCGAGGACATGCTGCGCAGTCCCGAGTTCGCGGAGCGCTTTCCGGACGCTGGGCCTCCGCCGCCACCGCCTCCGCCCGAGCCGACGATGCCGGAGCTGCGGTACGAGTTCCCGGAGTTCTTCCCGCCGCTAATCGGGGCGACGGTCTGTTGCGACGACCCCGACACGCCCGACGTGGACGAGGGCATCGCCTGGGGCTGGCCGCTGGTGATCCCCGCGATGCTCGATCGCTACGCTGCGGCCGGCATCAACATCACCGAGCTGCGCCCCGGACCATTCCGCAGCCCCTCGCCAGAGGCGCTGCTACCGGAGCTGGCGCGCACGGTGCGCGAGTGCGAGGCCCGCGGGATCTACGCGCTGATCGGCCTGATCGACCATTGGGCGCTGGATCACGACAAGACGCCGTGGGGAGATGGGCTGGAGGTCACGGCGCGCGCGCCGGAGCAGAGGCACAAGGACTGGATCCGCCAAGTGGTCGAGGCGACATGCCAGTCGCCCGCCGCGGTGTACTTCGACGGCAACGAGAGCTTCAAGGGCGAGCGCTCGGAGGCGTGGATCCGCGGGATCTATCGAGCGGTCCAAGGTGCGTTAGAAGAATCGGGGCTCTCGCCGTTCGAGAAACTGATCGGGAGCAACAGCGGCCGGTACGCGCTCGACTTCGTCGTCGGCCACGGCTGGCGCCCGGCTGTCAGGGGCGAGCTGCTGATCGAGTCCGACAACGAACCCCACACGCCCGAGGATTGGCTGGAGATGCAGCGTCTCAGCCGGGCGAACGGAGGGCACCTGATCGCGTGGAAAGGAACTCTCTCGGATTCGGAGTGGTTCCGCCTCTTGCCCATGTTCGGTGGTGGCGCCGCACCCGTGCCCGCCCCGACTCCGTGCGGGGTTGCGCCGATGCCCGAGTGCAGCGCGCCAGGCAGCGAGGAGAAGGGCATTTACGGCTGCTGCCGGATGGTCGAGAAGTGGCGTGAGTGGTGTGGCCCGTCGCGCTTCCAGGGCGTCGTGGACGAGGTGCTCGACGAGATCATCGCGGAGCGCGGGACGAACCAAGTGGCGGATGAAGCCGAGTTCACCGCCGAGGTCGCGCGCCGCCTACGCCTGCGCGGGCTCTGCGCCACGACCAAGATGGAGACGCCCGGAGGCGGGTCCGATGACGAAGTCGGCGTCAAGGACAGCAACGACCGCAGCGAGCAGTTCGACATCGTTTTCGCGAACGGCCGCGTGCGCAAGGGCGGATACGTGGCCGTCTGCCGGCCTGCGAGGTTCTGATGACGCGGGGTAGCGAAACGGTAACGCGCTCGGCTCATAACCGAGAGGATGCGGGTTCAACTCCCGCCTCCGCTACCACTTTCCGAGGAGGAGGGTGATGGCGCGTCGTGGCTGGAAGCCGATCATCACCCTCGTCCTCACGATTGGCACGCTGCCGCTCGCGGCGGGCTGGGTCGCGCTGATCGAGTTCCTCACGCTGCGCGACGACATGCCCGCGAACCACATCACCGCCGCCTTCCGCTGGGCACTCGCGACGAGTCCGGATCTGACGGTCGTCGTGCTACTGTTCCTGACAGGCGTTTTCAGCGTGGCCCTCGGCGTAGTGGTCGGTCACGTCTACGGAGACTGGAGGAAGCGCAAGTGAAGAATCCAGAGCCGGCCTGGAGGACCGAGAGCGCGTGCGAGTGGTGCCAGGGGCTCGAGGACGGCAAGATCGAGCGTGGGATCATCTGTCGCGGTTGTGGTCGTCGTGTACTGCCGCCGCGGAGCCGGTTCCAGACGCGATTCCAGGTACGGACGCTTGCTTTCGGAGATCCAGGCAAGGCATGACGCGCTGGGGCCGACTCAAGATGCGCGTAACCGATCCGCCTCGGCGTTGGCTTACGCGCGCGGCTACTTGGTGGCTCAGTCCGCAGAAGCCGCCCCGTACAATCGTCTGCCCACGCTGCGGCAACAGTGTGACGACTTGGCGCACCTACTCGGGCGGTCGGCAGGAGTGCGTCCCGTGCGCGTCGTTGCCGTCAGGGAGGCGGAAGTAGGTCATGAGTACGGTCCGTGCGCTAGTCGAGGGCAGCCCGCAGATCGCTGCGACGGCGCCAGCGCAGACGAGCATCGCCGATACCGCGGCCTTGATCGTCGCTGCGAACCCGAAGCGGAAGGGCTTGATCGTCCAGAACACGGGCACCACTGTTATCAAGCTTGCGCTCGGCTCAACTGTGCCGGATCAACTGGCGTATCACATCGCGCTCAAGGCGTGCTCCACTGCGGATGATGGCCTGGGCGGCGTCTACTTCGATGATGGCTGGGCCGGCCCGGTCTACGGCATATCGAGTGCTGCGGGCGGAACGTTCGTGCTGACAGAGATCACGACCGGAAACCCGGATTGGAACCTGGCGAGCGATCCGGGACGAGGCTACCCTCTCGGATGAGCGGACGTGCGCTCCAACGCGGCCTGAGCATTCCCTCTGCAGCAGTGGGTGGAGGCGGCGCACCGACTGATGCACAGTATCTGGTGGGCAGCGCTCACGCATCGTTGACCGCCGAGCGTGTCGTCACGGATACGGCTACTGTCGCCTGGGATCTGGCGACAGCCGGGCAGGCCAAGGCCGACGTGCCGGACAACGCCATCACCTACGCCAAGATGCAGAACGTGTCCGCCACGGACAAGGTACTCGGACGGTCCACTGTGGGCGCGGGAGACCCGGAAGAGATCGCCTGCACGGCGGCTGGTCGCGCCATCCTCGACGACGTCGACGCCGCAGCGCAACGGACCACGCTAGGGCTCGGGGCGCTAGCGACTCTCGCAACGGTAGGGACGGCGCAAATCGACAACGACGCGGTCACCTACGCGAAGGTCCAGAACGTCAGCGCTACCGACAAGGTGCTCGGCCGGTCGACTGCGGGAGCCGGGGATGTAGAGGAAATTGCTTGCACCGCAGCGGGTCGAGCGCTGCTGGACGATGCCGATGCCGCTGCCCAGCGGACCACACTAGGGCTTGGTGCGCTCGCTACACTAGCGACCGTTGGCACAGCGCAAATCGACAATGATGCTGTGACGTACGCAAAGATCCAGAACATCAGCGCTACGGACAAGGTGTTGGGTCGCTCTACGGCCGGCGCTGGCGACACTGAGGAGATTGCGTGTACCGCAGCGGGTCGGGCGATTCTCGACGACGCGGACGCGGCTGCTCAACGTACAACGCTTGGCCTGGGCGCCCTTGCTACGCTCACAACGGTCGGTACTGCACAGATCGACAATGATGCGGTCACGTATGCGAAGGTTCAGAACGTCAGCGCCACAGACAAACTACTCGGCCGTTCTACGGCGGGCGCGGGCGACGTCGAAGAGATCGCTTGTACGGCTGCGGGGCGTGCGCTGCTGGACGATGCGGACGCTGCTACTCAACGTGCAACGCTGGGCGCGGGAAGACACCTCCAGTTTGCCTGCGCTTCCACAAGCCCGGCCGACGCAGCGACTCTCTACATCGGGGGGCTACCTGCTGCTGGTGCTACAGCCACCGCCGCCATTCTACGTGTTCAAATCCAAAAAGCGGGCACCGTCAAGCGCGTCGATATCAACATCCTGGTGGCAGGCGTACTCGGGACGACCGAGAACACGTCGGTTTACTTCCGCTTGAACAACACGACGGATACGACGATCACGACTACGGCGCAGCACAATACCGCCTATCAAACTTACGGTGCCGACGTGTCGGTTGCTGTCGTGGCGGGCGACTACTTCGAGATCAAGCTGGTTTATCCGACGTTCGTCACGAATCCAACGACCGTTCTTTACTGGGGCGTCGTGTACATCGAGTAGTCATGCGCCTCGTCACGATCACCGTCGCTGGAGTCACCGAGGCGCAGGCTGCGGCAGCCATCTCGGGGTACGATGGCTGGGTGGTCTCCGTCACTGTCCTACGCGCCGCAGGACCAGCAGTTGCCGGCGTACAAGTCTCGATCTTGCTGAGCCGCGGTGAGTGGCCCACGCTGCGGAGCCGTCTGGTGACGTTCATGGGTGCGCGCGGCGTGCTCGATGACGCACTGGTGACGTGGCAGGTACACGCGGACACGGTCGAGCTGTTCGATGCATCCGACCGGGGGCGTCGAGTCGGAAACGTACACCGGCTGAAGCCGGACGGATCGGAGGACTGAGCGATGCCAGTTAGTCAGACGGTGGCGCAACTGCGCCAAGCGCGCGCGGTCCTCGCGCAAAAACTCCGCAACGTCGACGCGGCATTGGAGCGACTTGACGCGGACCCGAGCCTCGAGCAGTTCTTGGTGATACTGGAAAAGGCCGAAGCCGCACTGCGCGACACGTCGGGACGCGGAAACCCGAACCAGTAGGAGGAGAACATGAAACTGGTACTGAATCTGTTGAAGGGCCTGGGCCTCAAGGGCGCCGGGAAGCTGGTGCCTTTCGGGGGCGTCGTCTACGGTCTCGCGATCGCGGCGCTGAAGCTCTCAGGCCAGGATGGCGCCGCGACTGCACTCGAGCAGGTCGGGCCCATCGTGGGCCTCGAGACGCCGTTCCCGCTCGGTGTGCTGACCGTGTTCTTGACGACCGGGTACGGGATCATGAAGTTCCTGGGGTCTGCGATCAAGCGCGCCCAGGTCGAGCGGCCGATCGACCAGGTCGTCCCACGCCTGCCGGACGGAGGGCGGGACTACTTCTTCGAGTTGCTCCACGTGCTTCAGGCGGACCAGGGCCTGCCGCTGGACAAGGCGTTCCGGCGCTCGCGCGAGCTCCTGGCTGACGCCGAGCGGGCGGGCATCTCGCCGGCTGCGATCGTGGCGCACCTGCGAGAGAACAAGGCTTGACAGCGGGCATACGATAGAGGGCGACGCTGCCACAAAAGAGCAACGCCCGGGGAGGTGAGTGACCCCGGGCGAACTGCGGCGTCACGGAGGTAGATTCCGTGGGCAACGAGAGTATACCACAGACATCCAAATGTCGCGGCCCGGGTGGTCCAAAGGGCGACGGGCGCTTGTCGCGTGCCTTGAAGTTTGCCTGCGCGCTCGAGGCCAAACGGCTTGGCCTCGGCGACGACCGCTGCGCTCATGAGTGGAGCCGGCTGGATCCGCGTGACCAGGCCCGGATTCTGCACTGGCTCGCATGGCTAAAAGCAAAACAAGAACGCCGAACGGCGGCGCTCTGATGCGTGCTGCGTGGTGGTGGATCGACCGCTGGCGGAAGAGCACCGCCTACACCGACATGACCGCAGAGGAGCAGGGCGTGTACCGCAATCTGCTCGACGAGCTCTGGCTCCGGGAGGGGCTGTTGCCGCTCGAGGATCGTATCCTGGCGAAGATCAGCGGCGATCCAGAAGCATGGCGAAAAGTCCGGGACGTAGTTTTGGCTCGGTTCCGCCGAACGCCGGATGGTTGGCGGAATGACACGCACGACGAGGTCTCAAGCTGGCCTATAGCGCAAGCTGAAAAGGGACGCAAACGAGCGCTCCAAGCCGTACGCGCTGGCGGTCGTTTCACCAGCCCACCACCAGCCGGACCACCAGCCGGACCACCAGCCGGCGACCAGCCGGAGGCACCAGCCCAGCACCAGCCTCCGTCTCCGTCTCCGTCTCCGTCTCCGTCTCCGTCTCCGACCCCCCCTACCCCCCCTGAGAGGGGGGGGTGCGCTGCTGACGCAGCGCCGCCGCTAGCGCCCGCAGCGGTCGTCACGGTGATCCCATGGACGCGGGAGGCTTGCGACGATTGGATCGCACGGTTCCGCGGTAGCGCGCCTGGCGCCCGGATCGGGGCTGCGCTGAAGCCGCTAGTGGCCCGGCATGGCTGGGCCGAGGTGCGCGCGGCGTGGCGAAGCTACCTGGCTCAGGTGGATGCCGAATACGCGAGCCCTCAGCGGTTCAGTGCGACATACGGACGCTGGGATGGCAGCGTAGAGAACCCCAAGCCTGTCGGAAAGCCCACGGTCGGCGACCAGAACATGGCGGTCATGGCGCGTTTCGTCAAACGCCACGGAGGGAAGTGATGAGCGAGTGGACGCCGGGTCAATTCGCGCGCGGCCTGGTGCGCATCGCGGAAGCCACGGGCCGAGCACTCGGGGACACGACGGTCGAGGTGTACGCTGAAGCTCTGGTGCCGCAGGTGCCATCCGATGAGTGGGAGGCGTTCACGCGAGATAGCGTGGCGGGTGGCCGTTGGCGGTACTTCCCGACGGTCGCCGAGCTGATCGAGGAGTTGCGTCGGTTTCGCGGAGAGACCACGCTCGAGGCTGAGGCCGTGACCGCCTACGAGCGGATCCTGAGCACAGGCGTGTACACGCCCGAGGGTGGGACGACGTGGACGTATCGGTGGGTGCTGGATACGTGCGGCAAGGCTGCGGCCGAAGCGTTTCAGGCGGCAGGTGGGGCCTCAGCGTTCCAGACCACGTATGGCGAGGACAAGCGGCGCCAGCGGTTTGTCCAGATGTACGTCGCAGGCGTCCGCTGCGATCCGAGGGTGAGGTTGCTGGGTCGACCGCTGGCGGCGATGCTGCCATCGAGTGACGACCCGGGATTCTCTCGTGACGAAGCCGCGGCCATGTTCGAGGAACTGAAGTAGTGGGCGGGCCCCGACGAGAGCAGCAGCGCGACGTGGAGCAGATGTTGCGAGAGCGGTACGCGGGCGTCGACCTCCAGGGCTACCCGACGATCCTGACGTTCGTCGCTTGACAAACGTGCAAGCGCAAGCTATATTGAGGTCGGGGAGGATAGACATGACACAGGCGCAACGGGTCCGGTCCTGGTCCTGGTCCTGGTCCTGGTCCTGGTCCTGGTCCCGGTCCCGGTCCCGGACCTGGTCCTGGCCCTGGTCCTGGTCCCGGTCCCGGTCCCGGTCCCGGTCCCGGTCCCGGTCCCGGTCCTGGTCCGGGTCCCGGCCCTGGTCCTGGTCCGCGTCCCGGTCCCGGTCCTGGTTCTGGTCCTGGTCCCGGTCCAGGTCCCGGTTGCGGTCGAGGCAGAGCTCATGACGACGCAGACGCAAAAAAATGAAAAGGAGACGGTGATGAAGAAGGCAAAAGGCATGGTATCTCCGTTGTGTGTCGGACAGGCGGTCATGGTGCGCACGGTGACTCACTACTACACGGGCCGCGTGGCGATCTTGACGGAGGAGGAGGTCGTGCTCACGGACGCGGCCTGGATCGCGGACACGGGGCGATGGCACAACGCGTTGCGCGAGGGGGAGCTCATCGAGGTCGAGCCGTTCGTGACGCCCGTGTCCATCAATAGGGACGCGATCGTGGACGTGACCGAGTGGGCGCACGCGTTGCCACGTGAGCAGAAGTAGAGTCGCGATGAAGCGCAACGAGGTCCTGATCGTGGGCATGGGCGTCGTAGTGGGCGCCGTACTCGCGGTGCTGCTGATACCGACCGGCGCGCGCGCCACGGCGCCTGTGCCGGTTCTGAGCATTGAGCCGGCTCCGGAACCGATCCCCGTCGACCTGCGCGTGAGCCTGCCGGACTGGTCAGGCTGCACCGATCACGCAGGCGCTCCGGTCGCGTGCAAAGCCCCTGCGATTCTATTCGTCGCGGGCGGCACCAAGCGCGTGATGATCGCGGTCCTCGGCAGCGACGACGACCAAGCAAGCGATGCGATGATCCAGATGTGGCCCAGCGGGCGCGTGGAGTTCGCTGCGGACTATCGACTCCAGGCACCTGCCGAGGCGTTCTGGTCGTCGGTCGCGCACGCACGCATGGGCGACTGTGGGCCGCTTGCGTACCGAGCTCTGGTCGCGCACAGCCGAGCTGAGCAGGACGTTGCGCGCTCGCTGCGGGATCTGACGGCTGCGCAGACCGCCTGGCAGCCTCCGCGCGGCGACCTGGTCGGCCAGGCGAACGACCTCGGGTCACGTGCGCTCGCGTGCTTACGCAGCGTAGGGATCACGGAGTAGACTGAGTCATGCCATCCATGACCCGAAGGCAGCAGCGCTTCATGTACAGCGAGTTGGCGCGGAAGCAAGCCGGTCAGCCCACGAAGACCGGGATGACGCTGGGGGAGCTGGTCGAGTTCGCCGGGTCCGTGGTGAAGAAGCGCAAGAAGACAGGACGGCACAAGTGAGCCCGCACGCGCTTGTCGCTCTCGGCCTGGCCCTGATGGGCGTTGCGGTCCTCGGCCTCGTCTGGCTGTACGAGCACGAGAGATGACTCGCATGGAGTGGTACCACTCGCGCAAGGCCCGCGGCGTGTGCGTGACGTGCGGCGAGGCCGAGCCGATCAGGGGATCCGTGCGGTGCTTGTTCTGCCTGCACGCCCGACGTCGCTACCAGCGCCAGCTCACCGGCGCGCAGCCGTGGAGCGGGCACGGGCGCAAGCCGTTGGCCCCGGACCCCGTTGGATCATGAGCCCGCCTTCGCTCGCGGCGACACGAGACGAGGCGCGCCAGCGTCTTGCCGTCCTGGCTCACGGCATCCACGACCTGGGCGAGGACGCTGCGACCGCCAGGCTGCTGGAGCGTGTTGCGACGAGCGGCGACCCGATGCTCCGCGACGCGCTGCTCGAGGTCGGAGCGCGAGAGGTGATGCGCGAGGTTCGTCCATGAGGCGCGGGATCGAGCGCAAGCGCAAGCTTACTGGCGCGTCGCCCTGGCGTGGCCACGGGCGTAATCCGCTTGTACCCGACCTATACATAGCTTGACCCATGCCTCGCTGTCACGCTCGGTCAAAGCACGGGCCGTGCAAAGCCTCTGCGATCAAGGGCGGCGTAGTCTGCGGTATGCACGGCGGGCGTGCCCCTCAGGTCAAGCGCAAGGCTGCTCAGCGCTTGGCTGACCTGATCGACCCCGACCGGGCGCTGCGCGAGGCCGCCCGGCTGGCGTACTCGGACCTCAGCGAGCTGTACGACGATCAGAGTCGGCTCAAGCCGGTGAAAGACTGGCCGAAGGATCTCAAGGCGGCGGTGGGCAGGATCAAGACGCTCAAGCACAACGAGACTGCGGGCGACGGCAAGCAGGAGACCGTGGTCGAGGTGCAGCTCTGGGACAAGCCGCGGGCGCTCGAGATGCTCTTCAAGCACCTAGGCCTGCTTCGGGAGCGCCTTGAGGTGGACGTGAGCGAGGGCCTGGTGGAGCGCTTGCTAGCCGGCCGCCGCCGCGTGGCCGAAGATCGGTCAAAGTACCCCCCCAAATAAATCTCGTGCCCGTGGCCGCCCGTCCAACCTCTGACGATCAGCTTGCAGACGAGGTCGCGCGCTACTTCGCGGACCCGCTGGGGTTCGTGCTGTTCGCGTATCCGTGGGGCGAGCCCGGGGCCCTTGAGGGGCACGACGGGCCCGACATCTGGCAGCGTGAGTTTCTGCGGGGCGTCGGCGCTGAGGTCGCGGCCGCAGCGTTTGACGGCTTGACGCCGGTCGCGCCCATCCGGCGTGCGGTGGCGTCAGGTCATGGGGTGGGCAAAAGCACGATGGCCGCGTGGCTTGTGGACTGGATCATGAGTACACGTCCGTTAGCGCGCGGCACCGTCACGGCGAACACGTTCACGCAGCTCCAGACCAAGACCTGGTCCGCCATCAAGGAGTGGACGTCGCGCTGCATCACTGCGCACTGGTGGGTGCTCGGCGACCAGCGCATGTACCACAAGGACCACAAGGACTCCTGGTTCTGCGCGCCGCAGTCGTGCAAGGAGGAGAACACGGAAGCGTTCGCCGGCCAGCACGCAGCGACCTCGACGAGCTTCTACATCTTCGACGAGGACTCGGCCATCTCGGACAAGATTCACGAGGTCGCGGAGGGCGGCTTGACGGACGGTCAGCCGATGATCTTCCGGTTCGGCAACCCGACGCGCAGCATGGGCGGATTTCACGCCGCGGTGTTCGGTCACGACCGTGCGCGTTGGCACCCGACGATCATCGACTCGCGTCAGTCTCGGCTGACGAACAAGGCGCAGATCGCGGAGTGGGAGCAGGAGTTCGGAGAGGACTCCGACTTTTTCCGCGTCCGGGTCCGCGGCATTCCGCCGCGGGCCTCTGACGCACAGTTCATCGACCACGAGCGTGTACTCCAGGCTCAGAAGCGCCAGGTGGCGGTGATGCCGGACGAGCCGCTGGTGGTCGGGTGTGACCTTGCGTGGGGCGGCTGTTTCGACTGCGAGACCGAGATTCTCACGAGCGATGGCTGGAAACTCTTTTCAGACCTGCGTGGATCGGAAGCAGTGCTGAGTTTGGATGGCGACGTAGCCACTTGGGCGCGCATGACGGCGATCCATCGTTACTGGCATGATGGGGCGATGAACTTGCGCGAGTCGAGCAAGGTAAACTTTTGCGTAACTGACAACCACAACTTCATCGTGCGCTCGCACTACATGAGCAAGCGCTACCAGATTCGGCGGTACGATCGTCTCCCGAAGGCATATCAACTGCGGGCGTGGCATCGCTGGGAAGGGACAAGTCCAGCCACGATCGCCTTCGAATCTCAGAAACGCCAGCCTCACGGGGGCGCTGTTGTCTGGCGCCACACCTTTGCCGCCGAAGACTGGGCGGCGTTTTTGGGCTGGTTCGTTGCTGAGGGGAACGTCTATACGGCGAAGCTGCGGCCAGGTCAGCAGCAACGCCCACTCGTCGTAGAGCTTTCACAACGCCATGCGGAGAAGCGCAAAGAAATCGAACGCCTACTTTCTCGAATGGGCCTCCGTCATAGTCGGTGGAGTTCGCATGGCACGATCCGTTTCCAACATCGGGGGATTGGGGCTTGGTTACTGGAGCACTGCGGGCATGGAGCTGCGAATAAGCGCATGCCCGAATGGATCAAGGAAGGTTCCGCTATCGTGATGCGGGCCTTTCTCGACGCATTTCGGCGTGGAGATGGGAGCCAGCATCCGGATGGAACCGGACGTTGCTACTACACCTCCAGTCGAGCATTGGCGGATGATCTGCAGGAAGTGCTTGCGAAGTTGGGGTGTGCCGGTAAGCTGTCGCCCGCGGCACCAGCCGGATCGGTTGTGCTGATCGAAGGGCGCCGTGTGGTGCGACAGCACGATACTTGGCGCGTGGGTGAGCGTCCATCACATGGTCGGCAAGGGAATCGTTGGCATGCAGATCGGACCGTACTCAAGCGGACAACACAACGTGTCCCGTATCGCGGCTTTGTGTGGTGTGTCTCGACTCCGCACCGAACGATCTATGTTCGTCGTCATGGTGTTCCGATGTGGAGTGGGAACAGTGACGACAACGTGATCCGGTTCCGGCGCGGGAACGATGCGCGGTCGATCTCTCCGATCCGGATCAAGGGCGAGTTCACGCGCGACCCGGCAGTGCTCGTCAACCGGTTGGCGGACGTGCTGTCACGCACATGGGATGAGCATCCGGTAGCGGCGCTGTTTCTGGACAGCGCGGGGATCGCGGGCCCGATAGGCGCGCGGCTCCGGGCGCTTGGGTTTCAGCAGGTGCGCGAGATCAACTTCGGCAGCGACAGCCCCGACAGCAAGTGCCGGTACTATCGCGACTACATGTGGCAGCAGATGAAGGAGTGGCTGCTCGTGGGCGCGATCGACACGAGCGCGGAGCTCGAGAGCGACTTGATCGGACCCGGCGTGCGACCCGACCCGCGTCAGCGCGTGTGGCTCGAGAGCAAGGAGCAAATGAAGGGACGGGGTGTAGACTCTCCAGACGAAGGGGATGCCTTGAGCCTCACGTTCGCTGCGCCGGTGGGAGTCGTCCAGCGGCCGACGTCTCGCGTGAAACGGCCTGGGTCCTGGATGGGGGTGTAGCGTGGCCAAGCCGCGGCGCGTAGAGAGCGAGGGCCCGTCGGTGGCGGACAAGGCGATCCTCGATGAGGCCAAGAAGCGCTTCAAGCAGGCGATGGCTGCTGAAGCCAAGCAACGCGACCGCGAGAAGGAAGTTCTGCGCTTCCAGGTCGGCGAGTACCAGTGGGATGCTGCTGCGCGCGATGCCCGCGAGGGTGCAGGTGGTACGCAACCCAAGCGCCCGATGCTGAGCATTCCCAAGACCCGACAGCCGCTCAACCTTGTACGCAACCAGTTCCGCGCGAGTCAGCTGGGCATCAACATCCATCCGAAGAACGAAACCTCGAGCAAGGAGGGTGCCGAGATCCGCCAGGATCTGATCCGCACGATCGAAGCGGATGGCGAAGGCGCCGAGAACGTGCTGTTCTGGGCGATGGATCGCGCGCTGCAATGCGGGTCGGGAGCGTTCCGGATCCGGAACGTGTGGGACGAGGAGACGCAGGATCCGCTGGACCAGAAGCTCATCTTCGAGCGGATCTTCGACCAATCCCTGGTGCTGTTCGATCCCGTGGCGCAGCGTGCCGATCGTAGCGATGGCCGGTTCGCGTTCGTTTTGACGTGGGTACCGCTGGACGACTTCAAGGAACAGTTTCCGAACGCGAAGACCGATTATGGCGACGACCAGGTGTTCGAGGACTTGCGTCTGGCCGAGCCGGAATGGGTGACGGGAGACCTAGACACCAAGGCCGTGCTCGTCGCCGAGTACTTCCGCAAGGAGAGCAAGACGCGCCGCTACGTCACGCTCGACGATGGGTCTTCTGGCTACGACGACGAGCTTCCGGCCGGTCGATTGGTGCAGCCTGACGGTCCCTCACGCGACATGCAGGCGACCAAGATCCTGATCCACAAGCTGACAGCGGCGGAGGTGCTCGAGACCGACGTCTGGCCCGGGAAGCGCTACATCCCGCTGGTGCCGACGATCGGCGAGGAGCTACAGCCGTTCGACGGCGAACGTCGGCGTCAGGGTCTCGTGGGGCCCGCGATGGATGCATGCCGGGGCTACAACTACGCGGTAACGACCGCGATCGAGATCACGGCGCTCGAGCCGAAGGCGCCGGTGGTGGGCTGGGAGGGTCAGTTCGCTGGGCACGAGCACAAGTGGGATACGGTCAACACGCACAACTGGAGTTACCTCGAGGTTCGGCCGACGCTGCTGGATGGTCAACCGGCGCCATCGTTGCCACAGCGACTCCAGGCGGACACGTCGAAGCTGGGGATGGCGCTCCAGCTTGCGCAGCAGATGGACAACGACATCCAGTCCTCCACGAACATCACCGACGCTGCGCTGGGTCGGTTCGAAGCGCGACGTCAGTCGGGGAAGGCGATCGAGCTGCTTCAGAATCAGGCGGACTCGAGCACCAGCGGCTACATCCAGAACATGAAGCTGGTCAGCATGCCGCTCGCTGCACGGATCCTGCTCGATGCGATGCCTGTGGTCTACGACCGGCCGGGACGGATTGCCCAGGTGATCGACGCTGAGCTACGCCCGCGCCCGATCATGCTCGGGAAGCCGTTCACGATCGACCGTACGACGGGGATGCCAATCGAGTCCCGGGAAGGCGTGGAAGGGGCGAAGCACTACGACCTGAAGCAGGGTGCGTACGGCGTGACGGTGAACATCGGCAAGGCGTACCAGAGCCGCCAGCAACAGGGTCAGGAACAGCTTGCGCAGATGATCCAGGCGGCACCCGAGATGCTGACTGTGTTCGGGGACATTTGGGCGCGGTTCCTCGACGTGCCCGGTAGCCAGGAGCTTGCTGCGCGGCTGTTGAAGGTGATCGAGACGCAGCGGCCAGGGTTGACGGCGAAGGCGGGCGAGGCGCCGAGCCCCGAACAGCTCACTGCGCAACTGCAAGCCAAGGACGCCGAGCTGCGTCAGCTCCAGGGCATGCTTGCGAAGGCCACGCAGGCGATCGAGACGAAGATGGCAGAGCAACAGGCGACGATGAAGAAAGCGGAGATGGACAACGCGAGCCGCCAAGCGGTCGCCGAGCAGAACAACGCCATGAAGCTGATCCTCGAACGGCTCGAGGCGCAAACGGCGCTCATGCTGAAGCAGATGGATCTCACGGACAGCGAGCGGCAACGGCGGCATGAGGTCGGACTGGCGCGCGTAGAGACTGTACTCTCGGCGAGTCAGACGCAGTCCGAATCAAACGCCAACTCGCGCGGAGAGGGGGAAGATACCGCATGAACTGGAGAACGATGCTGGTTGCGATCGGGCTCGCCTACGGCGTAGTTCACGGCCTGTGGGCGACGCTGCTGGCGTTTGTCATCCTTGCTTGGTGGCAGGAACGGAACCAGGTTTCGGGCGAGAGTGACGAAGGGGCTTGACCGGTATATCGAGAGCGCGGGTATTGGAGTTCGCGGAATCGGACCGCGAGCAGCGTCAGGCTATCCTCGACCACACCGAAGCTCTCGAGGGTCACGCTCGCGCGATCGAGGACCTGACCAAGGCGCTCGAGTGCCAGGCGCTGGAAGGGCAAGCGTGGCGGCAGCGGGTACAGAGGCTGGAGCTGTGGGCTGCGGCATTCGAGCGGGTTGGGCTCGCACGGCGGCTGAAGTGGTTGCTCTTGGGCAGGTGAGGCGGGTGACACCCATTGGGGGCTTGACAAGCGCCTGGCGGGGGGTCGATACTTTCCGCTGATGACCTCCACCGAGGGCGTCGGCAACGCGCCTACCGGGAACACCAGCTACGTGACTGTCGAGCACGACGGCTGGACTGCCGACAGCAACCGGCTCACCGAAGATCAGGTGCGTACCGCTCTCGAGGCGCCATCCGCGAAGGACGAAGCTGCTGCGGCTGCCGCGAAGCTGGGTCAGTTGGGCGGGAAGGCAGCAGCCGAGGCGCGCAAGACGAAGCCCGTCAAGGCCGACGAGGGTGAGGACCAGGATGCGGCCGATGCGGTTGAAGGTAAGGCTGCGGCGCCCGGCGGGGCGACTGCGAAGCCGGAGTCCGAAGACGAGAAGGCGGTCGCGATCGAGAAGCGCAAGCGCGATGCCCGCGAGCGAGTGCTGCAAGCCACGCGCGAGGCAGCCGAGCTCAAGCGCCAGCTCCGCGAGCGTGATGCTGAGATCGAGCGACTGAGGACTGCCACTCGAGAGCCGCTCAAGGACACGCCGCCGCCGGCGGCGGACGATGCCGACGATGAGCCCACGGTCGAAGCGTACGACGCTGCGGGCAAGGACTTTCAGACGTTCCTGAAGGACCACACCGATTGGGCGGTGCGGAAGGCACTCGACAAAGCCGAGGCCGAACGCTCTGTCCGAGATCGTCAGCGAAGCTTCCAGAGCGAGATGCAGAAGCATTTCGAAAGCTTCGACAAGCAGATGTCGGAAGCCGGAGGCGCCGCTTTTCTGGAGGAGCTGGTGCCCGAGTTGCAGGACCTCGAGCCGTCCGTCTTCGCGTTGGCGGATGGCCGCACCCCGAACGCGGCGAATGCACTTGCAGACGAGTGTCTACGCTCAGCCGATGCGCCTCGGCTGATGCGCTTTCTGTCGGCGCATCCGGACGTAATCCAGCGCCTCTCCACGCTGCGCCCTCGTGAGTTTGAGAGGGAGATGGGGAAGATCGAGAGCAAGTTGGAGGACGCCGCCACTGCTGGCAATCCGGCGCCCAAGCTCTCGAGTCAAGCACCGCGTCCCGCGCGGCCAGTCGCGGGAACGACGGCGGTAGTCGATGCGGAGCCCGATCCCCGCGCGTCTTCGTATGAGGAACATGCCTCGTACTACAACGCGCTGGAACGCAGGAGACGGCGCTCGGCATAGATTCCGGGCCTGACGACGGGCCCCGTGGTGGGACATGGCGAACACCTTTCAGGATCCGCTCTGGTACCTCAAGGAGGTCGGGCGGGGGTACGAGAACTCGCTGACGTTCATCGCGCACGTGAAGCGCATCGCGTCGAGCGAGTACAAGGTCGAGGGCGCGAAGGTTGGCAACACCGTCAACTATCGGCTGCCCCCGCTGTTCATGGTGTCGGACGGTCAGGCGCTGGACGTGCAGAACATCCAGAACCGATCGGTGCCGATCACCCTGACCAACCAGAAGCACGTGGACATGGGTTGGTCCACGTGGCAGGAGACGACTGAGCTGAACACGGCGATGGAGGAGACGAAGGCCGCGGGCAACGCCCTGGCGTCCGTCATCGACGCGCTGGCGTTCTCGACGGTCTACAAGGACGTGTACAACGCCGTCGGCACGCTGGGCACGACACCCACGACCCGGCTGACGTACCTCACGGCTGGGCGCCTGCTGACGGACCTCGCCGTGACCAAGCAGGGTCGCAATGCGGTGCTGGATCCGGAAGCCGCGATCCAGATCGCGGACACCGTGGCGGCCATGTTCAACCCGCGTGAGGAGTCGTCCGAAGCCTTCCGTGAAGGGTTCATGGGTAAGGGGCTCGGACTCACGTTTTACGAAGACCAGAACGTGGCCACGTTCACGAGCGGAGCCGCTACCGGCGCAAGTACGCCCTTGGTGAACGGCGCGAACCAGACCGGCTCGAGCCTGATCACCGATGGCTGGTCCAGCTTCTCCGGAGTCAAGGGAGACACCTTCACTCTGGGAGGGGTGTTCTCGGTCAACCCGCTGAGCAAGAAGTCCACCGGACGGCTACAGCGCTTCGCGCTCACCGCGAACGTATCGGACACCGCGGGCGATGCCACTCTCAGCATCACGCCGTCGATCGTCACGTCGGGCGCGTACCAGAACGTGAGCAACAGCCCGGCCAACAACGCGGTGCTCACCTACTGGAACATGGCTGCGGGCGGAACGTTCGCCGCGACCGTGTCTCCGACGTCGATGGTATTCCATCCCGCGGCGTTCGCGTTCGTGACCGCGGACCTGGTCAAGCCGAACGGTGGCGCCAACGTCGAGCGGATCAGTTCTCCCGCTCGAGGAGTGGCGCTTCGTATGGCTGAGCAGTGGGACGTCCGCACCGACCAGAACATCACGCGCATCGACACGATCGTGGGCGCTGCGACGCTCGACGCTCGTTTCGCTGTTCGCGCGCAAGGGTAGGAGGGAGCCATGGCGCTGACGAGAACGACTCTCTCGAGTGCGGTGGGCGTGGATGACACGTCCATCGTCGTAGCTTCCGCGACCGGTTTCGCCACGGGACGTCTGCTCCGCATCGACCAGGAATTCCTGCAGGTGGCGCAGTCGTACAACGGCACGGCGACCACGATCCCGGTGCTGCGTGGCCGGGAAGGCTCGCTGACCTCGGCGCACGTGGTCACTGCGGGTGTCGTCGTGGGCACTCAGGCGGACGATTGGGACGAGCCCGGTACGGGCGTCCCGGTCGGCAACATCACTGCGGGCCGGCCTCGGATCATCGAGTCGATCACCGCCGACAACTCGACGGTGGTCCACACCCCGGCTGGGTCCGACCATGTCGTGATCCTGAACGGGACGGGCGTCATCAACCTGACGGTCCCGATCCCCACGACCGACATGGACGGTGACGAGCTGGTGATCGTGGGCAACGGCACGGCGGCGCACGTCGTGACGTTCACCGGTGGTGTCGGGGGCGAGGGCGCGAGCTACGACGTGCTCACGTTCAACAGCGGGGGCCCGGTGGCTGTGCGCTTCATCGCGTGCAACGCCGTGTGGCTCGCGTACACACAGCCCGCATGGACGGGCACCGTGACCAACTTGGTCGCGGGCATCGCGTGAGGGTGGCCATGAGCAACTTCATCACCCGACTCCGGCGCTCGCTCGTCTTCGCGCTGACGCTGGCTGCGCTGTCGAGCGGCATCCTTCTCGCGGCTGTGGCGCGGACCCTGCCGACGTTCACGGCGGACGGCTCCGCAGCAGCCACTCCCACGCGTACCGGCTCCTATGGGGAGGCCTACACCCTCCCCCTGGGCGCGGGCAAGATGTACGCCTACGCCGACGAGGGATCGTACTACTGCACCTACAACGTGACGGACGGGACGGGGATCGCGGGCCATGCGGCTCCGGTGCAAGCGGATCTCTCGACCAAGCCGCTGCTGCACGTCTTCAACGCGAGCACGACCAAACGGCTCTATCCCGACTTCGTTCGGATCCGCATGACGGCGATCGGCGCCGGATCAAGCACAACCGACTTCACCTTGTGGGCTGACAACAACGGGTCTACCGTCAAGACGTCGGGTGGGACCGTGGCAACCGTCGTCAATACGCTTGTCGGTGGCGCGGCTGACGGCGACTCCATCGTGAGCTTCGGTGCGGTTGTGGCAACCGCCGCAGCGACCGAGAAGAGGCTCGATCATCAGCGTCTGCGGTCCACGGTGTCTGTGGTCGAGGACCAGTACTTCTTCGGCTTCGGCAACACCGGGTACGGTCCACCCACGGGCGGGGTCACGATGGCGGGTACCGCTGTCGTCGGGCTGAACGTCCACTTTCCTCCTGTCGTTGTCCCGCCAGGCGGGAACTTCAAGCTGGTGAAGTGGGCGACGTCGCAGTCCGGAGCGGATTCGTACGAGTACACACTCTGCTATGCCCGGCGGTAACTGATGGGCAAGGCTCAGGCGTCCGACGTCGAGTATCCCAAGGTGTTGGACACTCGGCTCGGAACGGTCGTCGTGTTGAACGCCAAGCAAGAGGCGGCCATCATCGGCCGGCATGCGAAACTGCGGCTGGTCAAAGCCGCAACGGGTGATACGGTCGTATACGAAGGCGAGAAGGCGGAGGGCGAGAAGTAGATGGGCAACCTCGTCACGCTGTCGAGCACGACGCTGATTTCCCCGCTCGGGCGGGAGGATGGCGAAGCCTATGTCGCCAGCGTCGCCGGCCTGTCGGACGGCACGCGGCTGTACATCGACCGTGAGTCGGTAGCGGTGATCGGCAACCCACTGGCGAACCCTGTCCGGCTCCGCCGTGGCCAGGACGGAACTGGAGCCGAGCTGCACCCGAACGGCGCAACGGCTTGGATCGCGCAGCCGGACCAGCTCTACTCGCGCGATCCGGCAGGACTGCCGCCGACCGAGCTGTTGGTGTCTCCGTGGATCAACGTGCTCACGGGCGCTGTGTGGTTTGCGCAGGGCGATGCTGTGGGGCCCGGGGCATCCACGACCCTGCGGAGGTGGACGAAGCAAGAGACGACGTACACGGTGGGCGCCCTGGGTGTCGAGACGATCACGCAGGCGCCCACAGCATCCACGTAGGGAGGACTCATGGACAGGGTGTTCGACCTCAACCCAGCCAACGATCCGGCGCCGGATCAGATCCCGTCGTTCCGCTATCCGGATCTGAGTCCGTACGCTCAGGAGATGCGGGGTTGGGAGACGCGGAACCGAATCCCCGGGTACGACCCGAAGAACCACCCGTACCCGCGCATGCTGTACCGGGCGTCGCGACACCTGAACGCCGAGGGCGTTCCGGTCGGGAAGCTACTGGTGATCGACCCTGAGGACGAAGCGTTCTCGCGACGCAACTACTTCACCGTGGCGAGCGAGCAGGAGCACCGTCGGGCACTCGCCGAAGGCTGGTCTGACAGCGTGGAGGACGCACTGAAGCGCGCCACTCGCGACGAAGACAGCCTCTCGGTGGCCGCCGCGCACAGGCTGTACGAGGACAAGCGCCTGAGCGAGACGGCGCGCGCCGAGGCGCGAGCAGCGGACGAGGAAGCGTTCGAGCATCTGCCCGAGATCCCGGAGCAGCCGAAGACAAAGCGGAAGGCTAAGCAGTCGTAGGCTCATGTGGCCGTCAGCACTGTCGCCGACATCTGCCGTGGGGCGCTACAGGCGCTAGGCGTCCTCGCGTCGGGCGAGGTGATGTCTGCAGCCGACGGCGACCTGGCGCTCGAGCTACTCAACGGCCTTCTGGATCAGTGGGCGGCTGACAACCGCGCCATCTACT
>Ga0209341_10000549_pt1 | contig 39041 bp, 36 predicted proteins | sample RifCSP13_2_FD_184020 | JGI IMG/M metagenome (GOLD analysis project Ga0209341, IMG submission 184020) | Soil microbial communities from Rifle, Colorado - Rifle CSP2_sed 13_2 (SPAdes) (version 2) | ecosystem: Environmental > Terrestrial > Deep subsurface > Rock core/Sediment | place: Rifle...
GGGCGCGGCGCGGCGGTTCATCAGAAACGTCCCGATCGGAACCGTCCGGGTCGGCTGGGGCGAAACGACCGTGCGGGTGAGCGGTTCGGGACGCGGCGGACGTGACCAGGCGGCAGCCCTGGCCGCCGCCCTCCACCTGGATGCCCGGCCCGACGTTGGGTTTGTGTTCGCGGCCTTGGCGACCGACGGCATCGACGGCCCCACCGACGCCGGGGGAGCCTTAGTGGACCAGGCGACGGCCGACCAGATTCGAAGGACCGGGGTGGATCCGGAGGCAGCCCTGCGCGAGGCCGACTCGTACACGGCTCTCGATTCGGTCGGCGCCTTGGTACGGCCGGGTCCAACCGGCACGAATGTCGGCGACCTCTGGTTCGCCTGGAACCTCGGTCCGCTGGCCGTCTGACCTTTGGGCTTGTTGGCCCTTGGGGTTTCTTACAGCCCTTTTGCCCTTTTGGCGCGCCAACAACGACCTATAGGTCGTGATTGGCGCGCCAGTACGGGGTTTTGGGGGGGGGTGCGGAGCCGAGACGTCAGGCCTTGGTCACCTCGACCAGGGTGTCCCAGAAAGCCACGCCACCACCCCAATCGGTCAAGGTATCGTTGGTGAGAGCGTTCACATTGGCGGCCTCGCCCCACCATCCCCACGGTACGGCGACCACCCCGGGTCGCAGGCGGAGGCTGATCCGAGCCGGCAACTTCAACTCGGCGCGATCGTTCCAAAGTCGCACCAGGTCGCCCTCGCCGATGCTCCGGGCGGCGGCGTCGGCGGCGTCCAGCTCGACGAAGGGGCTGCCCTCGAAGCGGGCGTGATGGTGGGAGTAGGAGCTGTTGAGAAAGCGGGGATGGTTCTTCGGAGTGAGCAGTTGGAGCGGCAGCCGCCGGGCCGCCTCACTGGTCGGTCCCTCGGCCGATTCGATATAGGCTGGCAGAGGGTCGTGCCCTTGCATCCGGAGCGACTCCGACCACAACTCCGCCCTGCCGCCCTCGGTGGCGAAACCGCCTTGGGCGTAGGGGAGGAGCGGGTCGGGAAGGTCGAGGCGCACCCAACCCTGTTTTCGCAGCAGGTCGACATCGACGTTGCGAAGCCCCAAGCGGATCAGACTCTCGTCGTCGAGAGAGAACTCGGGGTCGTCGAACCCCATCGAACCGGCGAGGCGCCGCCAGAGCTCGGTGTTGGGGACCGCCTCCCCAAGGGGGGGGATCGCCGCCTCGTTCCAACCCAGGTATAGATGTCCCCAGGCAGGGATCACGTCGAGGTGTTCGAGCTCGGTGGTGGCCGGGAAGATCACGTCCGCGTACCGAGCGGTGTCGGTGAGGAACTGCTCGCTTACCACTGTGAAGAGGTCCTCGCGCAGGAGGCCTTGACGGATTTGGGCGGCGTTGGGGACCGACACGAGAGGATTGCCATTCCAGACGAACAGAGCATGGATCCCGACCGCTGGGTCGACGAGCACCCGGCCCAGATGGTTCATGCTGATCACCCGGGTGGTCGCCGGGACATCGAACACCGATTCGTCCACTTGTTCGCCGAACCACGACCCGACCGATCGGCACAACCCCCCCCCAAGATGCCGCCAGTCGCCGGTGAGGAGGGGTAGGCAGGCGAGGGTACGGTAGAACATCGCTCCGTTCTCGTGGTGCTCGGGGCCGATCAGCGTGCGGATAAAGCTCGGTCGGGTGGTGCCGTAGGCGCGGGCGAAACGCTCGATCTCGGAGGCTTCCAGGCCGCACACCTCGGCGGCTCGCACCGGCGTCCACTCTGCCACCCGGTCCACCAACTCGGTGTACCCGAGCGTATGACGGGAGACGTAGTCGCCATCGACCAGGCCGTCGCGCACCAGCACATGCATGATCGCCAGCATTAACGCCACGTCGGTGCCCGGCAGCGGCTGGATGAACCAGTCGGCGGCCTCGGCGGTGATGGTGCGGATCGGATCTATCACCACCACGGGCGCCCCCCCGGCCCGGGCCTCCTCGATGAAAGGCCAGAGATGGCGGTTGGTGAGCCGCGTGTTCGTCCCCCACAAGATCACCAGCTTGGCGTGCCGGACGTCGATGGGATCTGCGCCCCGACCAGAGCCGTACGTGGCCATCACCCCGGCCCGGGCGGTTTGGCCGCAGAGCGACCCGGTCAGCTGCGACGCTCCCAGGCGGGCAAAGAAACGGCGGTCGAGCGACGACATTTGGATCAAACCCTGGGTGCCGGCGTCCCACCAAGGGAAGATCGCCTTACCACCATGCTGAGCGATTACCTCGGTCAACTTGGCTGCCACCACCGACAACGCCTCGTCCCATCCGACCTGCCTGAACTCGCCCGATCCCTTCGGTCCCACCCGGAGCAGCGGATGGAGGATCCGGTCGGGGCTGTAGACCCGGTCGAGGAAGCGATTCACCTTTGGGCAAAGCTCGCCTCTCGAGTAGGGGTGATCCTGATTGCCTCGCAACTTCACCGCCAGGCCGTCTTCGACGGTCGCTATCCAACCGCACGAGTCTGGGCAATCGTGATGGCAGGTTCCGAGCACGGTGGCCATCAACCAATGCTACCGGGGCTTGGTGTGTCCCCAGGTCCCGTAAGCGCCGCTGGGAACAGGCGAGCCTTTGCCACACGGGGCCGAAGCGCCTCCTGGCGACCGCCCGCCTACTGCCTTTGCGCCGTCAGTAGGTGTAGAAGCCCCGCCCGCTCTTTCGGCCGAGAATGCCTGCTTCCACCATTCTCACCAGCAGGGGGGGGGCGGCGTAGAACGGCTCCTTGTATTCGTCGTACAGGACGTCCGCTACCGCCTTCATGGTGTCGAGGCCGATGAAATCGGAGAGTTCGAGCGGCCCCATCGGGTGGTTGGCGCCGAGTTTCATGCCGGTGTCGATGTCCTTGGCCGTTGCGATGCCCGCCTCGTACATGCGGATCGCACCGAGCAAATAGGGGACCAGCAACAGGTTGACGACGAATCCTCCACGGTCCTTGGCGTGGATGACGGTCTTGCCGAGGCGCTCCCGCACGAAGTCCTCCGCCCGGTCGGCGGTGGCGGGATCGGTGAGCATGGTGGTCACCAGTTCCACCAGGCCCATGATCGGCACCGGGTTGAAGAAGTGAAGTCCCACGACATGCTCCGGCCGGGTGGTGACGGCGGCGAGGCGAGTGATCGGAATTGACGACGTGTTCGAGGCCAGCACCGCCTCGGGAGTGGCGACCACCTTGTCGAGGGTGGCGAAGATGCCCTTCTTGACGACCTCGTCCTCGGTGACTGCTTCGACGACGATCTCGCGGTCTGCCATGTCGGCGAGGTCGAGCGTATAGGAGATGCGCGCCAGAGCGGCGTCTCGGTCGGCTTGAGCCAACTTTCCTTTCTCCACCGCCTTGGAGAGGGATTTCTCTATGCGCGCACGGCCGGCGGCGAGCGGCCCATCCCCGGCCTCGTGCACGAGGACATCGCACCCGGCCCTGGCGCACACCTCGGCAATCCCCGAGCCCATCAGCCCGGCACCGATGACTCCCACCCGCTCCATCACGTCGTCCTTTCTTGCTGGGCCGCGATGATGGCACAACAGTCCGTGGTCATCGATCGCCCGGTTACCTCACCTTTCTGCACAATGTGCAGAAACTGTGTCTAATACAACAATCTGCACAATGTGCAGATTGTGGCCGGCCTCGGCGTCCCGTCCCGCCTACGTTGTATGGCCCGTTCGCAGGTGGCAGGCGGCGACGTGAGTGGGGTCATCGGCGGCGGGGAGCAACGTCGGGACCTCGAGGTCGCACAAGCCTAACTTAGCGATCGGACAGCGTGGATGGAAATGACATCCGGGGGGGGGACTAATGGGGCTCGGGACTTCACCCTGCAGAATCATTCGCTTCGACCTGCGAGTCGGGTCGGGAATGGGAATTGCCGAGAGGAGAGCCTCCGTATAGGGGTGCTGGGGATGTTCGAAGAGCCGTTCGCGCGTGGCCACCTCCACCACTCGACCGAGGTACATGACCGCCACTCGATCGCAGAGATGTTCGACAACTGCGAGGTTGTGGGCGACGAACAACAACGTAAGGTCGAGGCGGCCCTGCAACTCCTTGAGCAGGTTGAGGATCTGGCTCTGGATTGACACATCGAGGGCAGACACGGGCTCGTCGCAGACCAGGAATCGGGGTTTGACCGCCAGGGCTCGGGCGATACCGATGCGTTGTCGCTGGCCGCCGGAGAACTCGTGGGGGAAGCGCCGAGCGTGGTATTGCTCCAAGCCGACCATATCGAGCGCCTCCAGCACCTGCTCGTGGCGGGCTTCTTTAGGTACCCCATGGACCCGAAGACCTTCGGAGATCGAGTCTCCCACGGTCGTGCGGGGGTCGAGCGAGGAGAAGGGGTCCTGGAATATGATCTGTACTTCCCGACGCCACTCCCGCAGCTCAGCTTGGTCGAAGGCCCGCACGTCTTTTCCGGCGAATGTGATGCTTCCCGAGTCGGGTTCGATCAGCCGGAGGATCGATCGGCCGAGAGTCGACTTGCCGCATCCCGACTCTCCGACCAGTCCGAGTGCTTCCCCCCGCGAGATGTCGAGGTCGACGCTGTCGACCGCCCGCACCTCACCGATCTTGCGATGGAGGATCTCCGAGCGGATGGGAAACGTCTTGACCAAGCCCCGAACCTCGACGAAAGGGGCGGTTCCGGAAGTCGGGGGGGGGGAAACCGAGGTGCCGGGCGCAGTCATCGGCGGCCCTCCTGGTAGAGCCAACAACGAACCTTGTGGCCGGTTTCGACTTCGGTGAGGGCTGGCATCTCCTCCGTGCAGATGGTCAGGCCGGCCTCCTCGCGGGCTCGGCAACGGGAGGCGAACCGGCAACCGGGAGGGAGGTCGATGAGGTTGGGTACACGGCCGGGGATGACGTCCAGGTGGTCCTTGTGGCGGCCGATGACCGGCACCGACCCGATCAAGCCTCGCGTATAGGGGTGCTTGGGTTGAGCGAACAGCGTCTCGGTGTCTGTCTCCTCGACTATCTGACCCGCGTACATGACGGCCACCCGTTCGGCGGTCTCGGCGACGATGCCCAGGTCGTGGGTGATGAGGATGATCGCCATTCCCAGGTCGGCCCGCAGTTTGAGCATGAGGTCGAGGATCTGGGCTTGGATCGTCACGTCCAGTGCGGTGGTAGGTTCGTCGGCGATGAGGAGGTCCGGGCCGGCGGCGAGCGCCATGGCGATCATGATCCTCTGCGCCATACCTCCGGAAAGCTCGTGGGGAAAGGCGCGGGCCCGTCGAGCTGGATCGGAGATTCCCACGGCGGCGAGGAGCTCGACGACCTTCTCCTCGGCTTCCTTGCCCTTGACGCCTCCGTGAAGCTCGAAAACCTCGCCGATCTGAAATCCGGCACGGAAGACCGGGTTGAGGGACGAGATGGGTTGCTGGAAGATCATCGAGATCTTCCCTCCCCTGATCTCTCTCATCTCCGCCTTGCTCTTTTCAAGCAGGTTCTCTCCGTTGAAGAGGATCTTTCCCTCGACGATCTTGCCGGGTTCGGCCACCAGACGCATCACCGACATCGAGGTGATCGACTTTCCGCAGCCCGATTCACCTACCAATCCCAGGATTTCCCCTTCGTTGACGGCTAGGTCGACGCCGTCCACCGCCTTCACCACTCCTGCGGAGGTGAAGAAGTAGGTCTTCAGCCCCTTGATCTCGAGGAGGCGTCGGCCCGGGGTGGGGGGGGGAGGCGGGCCTGTCATTTGTTGAGACGAGGGTCGAGGGCATCCCGTAGGCCATCGCCCAACAGGTTGAAGGCGAGCACGTTGACCATGATTGCCAACCCGGGGAAGAAGACCAGATGAGGAGAGGTGAAAACCTGGTTGCGTTCGGCCGCCAGCATCGAACCCCATTCGGGGGTGGGGGGCTGGACCCCTAAGCCGAGAAAAGAGAGGGCGGCGATCTCGAGGACGGCCGTGGCGATGCCGAGCGTGGCCTGTACGACCAGTGGGGTGAGCGAGTTCGGGAAGATCCGATGCCACAGCAGTCGTAGGCGACCTACTCCGAGGGCCCGGTCGGCGGCGACGTAGTCCTCTTCTCGTACCGAAAGCACCCGCGAACGAACCACTCGGGCGTAGACCGGGATGGACACGATCGAGATGGCGAGGATGGCGTTGATCAGACCAGGTCCGAGAACGGTGACAACGGCGATCGCCAGGAGTAGCGACGGAAACGCGAGCAGCACGTCCATCAACCTCATGAGAACGTTGTCGGTACGGCCGCCGAAAAAGCCGGCCACCAGACCGATGACAGTCCCGGCCACAACCGCCACCGTCACAGAGGCGATCCCGGCGTAGAGCGACACGCGGGTTCCGTAAATGAGCCTGGACAGTTCATCCCGGCCGTTGCCGTCGATTCCGATGATGTGCTGGCGCTCCGTCGGGTCGCACCCCAGGAGGTAGATGCAGGGAGGGTCGCGGGGTCGAACGCCTTCGCCGATCAGGACCTGGCTCGATTCGTAGGGAGCCAAGAGCGGGGCGAAGACTGCTACGAAAACTAGAAGCCCCAACAGAACCAAACCGACCACGGCCGATCGTTTGTGCAGCAAGTGGCGAAAGGCATCGGACCAAAGGCCCCGCGATTTGGCGGTGGGGGGGGGTTCGGTCCGAGTGCCGAGGGCGGCCATCAGCCGACCCTCACCCGAGGATCGAGGTAGGTATAGAGGATGTCGACCAGGAGGTTGACGAGCACGAAACCCACCGCCACGACCAACGTAAAACCCTGGACGACGGTGTAGTCGCGGGAGGTGATGGCGTCGAAAAGACTCCTACCGACCCCGGTGAGGTTGAAGATGGTCTCGGTCAAGACCGCCCCCCCCAGGAGCCCGCCGAGCGATAGACCGATCACGGTCACCACCGGGAGCATGGCGTTGCGAAGGGCGTGCCGGGCCACCACCAGGAACTCTCCCAAACCCTTGGCCCGGGCCGTGCGAACGTAGTCGAGCCCGAGCACGTCGAGCAGGCTCGAACGGGTCATGCGGGCCACGACCGACATCGGGATGGTGCCCAATGCCAGGGCGGGGAGTATCAGGTGAACTACCGCTTGCCTGAACACCTCCCATTGGCCGGAGATGAGGGCGTTGAAAATGTTCATCTCCGAGATGAACCGCCAGAGGCCGTTTTCCTGCCAGCCCCAGATCTCGTAGAAGCCGTCGGGCAGGGTGCCTGCCCCTAGCGAACCGGAAGGGGGCAGCGAAAAGGGCGTATCTCTGAGCAACACTGCAAAGAGATACTGGAGCATCAAGCCGAGCCAGAAGACCGGCATCGATACCCCGATGTTGGCCCCGATCTGGGCTGTGACGTCGACCGCCGAGTTGTGGCGGTAGGCGGAGATCACGCCGATCGGGATGCCGACGACGATGGCCACGGTGAGGGCGGCGACGGCCAATTCTACGGTTATCGGTAACCGTTCGACCAGCAGTTCGGTGACCGGCTTGCCAAAGCGAATTGAGTCGCCGAGATCGCCGCGGAGGACGTCGGTTATGTAGATGCGGAACTGGGTGAGGATCGGTTCGTTGAGACCGAAGCGCTCATTGAAGGCATCGCATATGGCGTCGGTGGCTCGCTCCCCGAGAGCGGCCCGGCAGGGGTCGCCGGGTATGAGGCGGGCGAGGGCGAATGTGAAAAAGAGAATGCCGAGAAGAACCGGGATCGAGGAGAGGAGTCTCCGACCGACGAATCTCGCCACCGAGGCAGGGTAACGGACCGGTCCGCCTGCTGCTCAGGGGGGCCCATACTCGCGATCACGGCCCACCCACAGTTGTTCTGTGGGCCCTGGGTAGTGCTGGGTACCACCTGGAACCCTGGGTTCGCGTTCTTGCTAAAGGAGGGGGTGCCGTGGCACCCCCTCCTCCTTTACATATGGCCGGTTATGGGTCTTTTAGCCCTCCGCTGGTGGCGGGTTCACAAAGCCACCAAACAGGCCGGGGAAGTAGGTGAAGCTTCCGTCGCGTCCGACGTGCAACGGATGTTTGGCGTCCCATTGCACGGAATAGCTCAACACGACGTCGTTGGCGTCGAGGGATGACCCGTCGTGGAACAACACCCCGTCGCGCAGGTTGAAGGTCCATTCGGTGAGGTCATCGTTGGCGTTCCACTCGGTGGCGAGGGCAGGCACAACGTCCACGCCGCCGACCTCGTAGGCCAGCAGCGCTTCGGAGATCTGCTCACAGGCCCGCAACGACTCGCCGTCCGTCTCATCGGCGCAGTAGAGGCCGATGGGTTCGGCGTTCTGCATCCAGACGAACGTGTCCCGGTCGCCGGGCGTCATCACCGAGAACGCCTCGTTGCCCAGCGGCGACGAATGTGCTCCCACGACGTCGGCGCGCCAGGCGGTTCCGGACCCACCGTGGGCAACGGGGATCATTGGAACGTGCTCTCGGATCAGCTCGGCTGCCGTCGTATAGAGCTCGTTGCGCTCGGTCTGATCCGACAACGAGGCCGCCTCGGTCAGGACTTCTTCGATGTCGGTGTGATGAGTGCCGAACTGGGCCGAGGACCCGGTGCCGAAATGGAAGTCCAAGAAGTTGGTGGCATCGGGATAGTCGGCGCCCCAACCCAGCAGGTACATGGTCAGCTCACCGGCATCGCTGGCGTCGAGGAATGCTCCCGACTCCATCACCTCGATGTTGACGGTGACGCCGATCTCGGCCAGTTGGGCCTGGATGTCCTGGGCGACCACCCCTGGCTGGGGGAGATAGCCACGGACCACATCGCGGTAATTGAGGGTGACCTCGAAACCGTCAGGAAAACCGGCATCGGTCAAGAGGTCTTGGGCGGCACCCTTGTCATGGGTGTACCAATCCACTCCCGACGCAAACCCGGGGATGGCGGGGGGCAGGAACTGTTCGGCCACCGACGAACCCGGCGGATAGAAGTTGTCGACGATCCGCTCCTTGTCAATGGCCATGGCGAGGGCCTGGCGGACCTGCTCGTTGTCGAACGGCGGTTTGGTGTTGTTGAGGCCCAGGTAGAAGATGTTCAAGGCCGGACGGGGAAGCAGCTGGAGTTCGGGGTCGCCGGCGATGGTCTCGAAGTCCTCGGGGCCCGGGTTGTCGATCCCGTCAACCGTACCCGACTGCAGTTCCACCAATCGCTGGGCGGCTTCCGAGCTCCATCGGAAGACGAGCGTCTGGGCGGCGGGTGGCTCGCCCCAGTAGTCCGGGTTGGCTTCCAGGACCAACTGGTTACCTCGGTCCCATTCGGCCAGGCGATACGGACCGGTGCCAATCGGCTTCTCGATCAACTCGCCGCCACCTCCGGTCGACTGGAGATACTCGTCCGACTGGATTGCAAACGAGGTGAAGGCGACCTTCGACGGGAAGGCCGGATCGGGCGCGCAAAGTGTGAACTTAACGGTTAGTCGATCGATTGCCTCGATCGTGTTGAACTCCGAGGTGTTGGAGTCCGTCCCACAGGCCGCCGACGCCGCCAAGGGCTGGAACTGCTCGACCGGTTCGGTCGAAGGCGGGGCCGTGGTGGCCGGTGCGGCCGTGGTGGTCGGGGCTGCCGTCGTTGTCGTCGTGTCCTCGGCGCAGGCAGTTGCCACCAGGGCGAGGACGGCGAACAACGTCAGCCATCTCAGTTTCCTCATTCGTTCCTCCTGTTTTAAGCACCTCGCCGTAGGGTTGGTGCGCCGCCAGGGTACCCGGCCCGCTCCGGGAAAGCGTCAAGAGGGGTTAGGAACCTGGCGTCGGCTCGTGGATGGGAGGCAACCTGGACACCGACCGCAAGCCCTAACTCGGCGAAACGGCGCCAGACCCTCTAGTGCACCGTCTGGCAAATAATCGTGGAGTCTCGCCGGCCCACGACGCCCCTGGCGGCGTCCTCCTCCTCGACGCAGCGCATGGGCTGCGCCTTCGTCGTGCGTCCTGGCCAGGAACGCCGTGGCCTCGCCGATACCCTCACGCTACTTCCCAGACAGAGCACTAGTACCCTCGGGAGTGCCATGGCGTACGACCATTCAGGCATCGACAAGAAGTGGCAAGATCGTTGGGAGGCGGAGAAAACCTTCTTCGTGACCGAGGATGCCGGGCGCCCCAAGTTCTACAACGTCCAGATGTACCCCTACCCCTCCGGAGACCTCCATATGGGGCACCTCCGAAACTACACCTACGTAGACCTGCTGACTCGCTATCAGCGGATGCGCGGCTACAACGTGCTGGCGCCCATGGGGTGGGACAGCTTCGGGCTCCCCGCCGAGAACGCCGCCATCCAAACCGGCATGCACCCCCGGGTCTTCATCGAAGCCCAGATCGCTCGGATGAAGGCCCAACTCCGCCGCGCGGGAGCGGTATACGACTGGGAACGAGAGTTTGCCAGCCACACCCCCGAGTACTACCGGTGGGACCAGTGGCTGTTCTTGCAGTTGTGGCGGCGGGGACTTGCCTACAAGAAGAAGGCTACCGTCAACTGGTGTCCGAAGGACCAGACGGTGCTCGCCAACGAGCAGGTAGTCGACGGAGGTTGTGAGCGCTGCGGCAGCTTGGTCGAGAAGCGTGACCTGGAGCAATGGTTCTTCAAGATCACCGATTACGCCGAGCGTTTGCTGTCCGATATCGACAAATTGGGGGCGTGGCCTGAACGGGTGCGCGTCATGCAGGAGAATTGGATCGGCCGCTCGGAGGGTTGCACGTTCTCGCTGAAGGTGGCCGACACCGGTCTCTCTTTCGAGGTGTTCACGACCCGACCAGACACCGCCTTCGGTATGACTTTTGCGGTCCTGGCCCCCGAGCATCCGCTGGTGGAGCAATTGATCGACGGGCGCCCTGAAGAGACCGAGGTCCGGCGGTATATCGAAGCCGCCAGCCGCCAGAGCGAGATCGAGCGGATGGCGGAAGGCGGGAAGAGCGGCGTCTTCATCGGCCACCACGCCATCAATCCCGTCAACGGTCGACACGTTCCCCTCTACGTCGCCGAGTATGTGTTGCTGTCCTACGGGTCCGGGGCGATCATGGCCGTGCCCGGTCAGGATCAACGTGACTGGGATTTCGCCGATCGATACGGGATCGAGATCATTCGTACCGTGCAGCCCCCCCCCGATTGGGAGGGCAAGGCTTACCTTGGGGAGGGTCGAGCCATCAACTCCGGCTTTCTTGACGGTCTGAGCGTCCCGGAGGCGAAGAAGAAGGCCATCGAGTGGTTCATAGAAACCGGGCGGGGCAAAGCCACCATCCAATACCGGCTGCGGGACTGGCTGATCTCTCGACAGCGATACTGGGGCTGTCCGATTCCAATGATCAACTGCCCGGTCTGTGGCTGGGTGCCGGTTGCGGAGGAGGATCTCCCGGTTATCCACCCCGACGTCCTCGACTATGCGCCCGAAGGACGATCACCGCTGGCGGCGGTACCCGAGTTCGTAGACGTCGATTGCCCCCAGTGCGGGGGACCGGCTCAACGGGAAACCGACACGATGGACACCTTCGTGGACTCCTCGTGGTACTACCTCCGTTATTGCGACGCTCGCAACGGGAATGCCATCTTCGATCCGGCCAAGGTTCGCTATTGGATGCCGATCGACCAGTACGTCGGCGGGGTGGAACACGCCGTGCTCCACTTGCTCTACGCCCGGTTTGTCACGAAGGTCCTCTTCGACATTGGCCTGGTCGACGTCCAGGAGCCCTTTGCCCGCCTCTTCACCCAGGGGATGCTGGTGAAAGACGGCGCCAAGATGTCCAAGTCCAAGGGCAACGTGGTCCCTCCCGACCCCTACTACGACCGATACGGGGCGGACCCCATCCGCTTGTTCGAGCTTTTCATCGGCCCCCCGACCGACGACGCCGTGTGGTCTGATCGAGGGGTGGAAGGAACGGCCCGGTTCCTCGATCGCATCTGGCGGATGGGTACGGGTCAAGCCGGAACACTCACCGAGGGCGAGGAGAACGAGGATGATCGCCGGCTGCTGGCGGCGGCTCATCGCACTCTTAAGAAGGTCACCGAGGACATCGATCGGTTCTCCTTCAACACGGCGGTGGCGGCCTTGATGAGCCTCGGCAACGCCTTGATGCACCACGCACAAGGGGGGGGGCACCAGCTGGCTTTCGATAAGGCTTTCAGTCTGATGCTCTTGATGCTGGCTCCGATGGCCCCCCACGTCTCCCATGAGCTGTGGGAGCAGTCGGGTCGGGGAGCAATGCTTGCAACCGAGCCTTGGCCGTCGTGGGATCCGGCTCTTGTGGAACAGAAGATGGTGACCTTGGTGATTCAGGTCAACGGGAAGGTCCGCGACCGGGTCGAGGTGGCGGCCGACATCTCCGCCGAGGAGGTGGAGAAGTTGGCCCTCGCCTCCGAGAACGTTAACCGCCACATTGACGGTGGCTCGGTGAAAAGGGTGATCGCTCGGCCGCCCAGCCTGGTGAACGTCGTCGTCGGCTGATGCGCCCGACCTCAGATTCGGGCCGAGGCGCAGGGCGGCAGCACTCGGCAACCGCTTTGGGGATGCTCTCGCGTATCGGTTTGACTAGCGACGAGGTGCTGGTGCGGCTGCGGCCGCTCGTACCCGAGACGGTGCGTGTGAAACCGGCGCCCCGCTGGCTGCGGGCGTTCATGAATCCTCGCGTGTCGGCCATAACCTTGCCGTGGGCGGTCTACCTCCGCGCCGAGGTCATGGCGTTGCCCGAGGCGGTGCTGGGCCGGTTGATGCTGCACGAACTGGTCCACGCCCGCCAGTGGAAGGAACTCGGCACCCTCCGGTTCACGGTTCGGTACCTGCGCGAGTACCTGGCCGGGCGGCGGCGAGGGCTGGGCCACTGGGGGTCGTACCTAGCCATCTCGCTCGAACAGGAGGCGGCAAGGGCCGAGTCGATCTTGGAATCGTGACGTAGGGTCGGCCGGGCCGATCTATTCCGATCGATGAGACTTTGGCTCGGACCCCTACTTGATGGTCACGTTGTCGAGGTCTTCGGTGGGTTCGGGGTACTCGAGACCCAGGCTCTCCAGGGTCTCGACCAGCACCTCCGAGACCACCAGATCGCGGAACCATTTGCGGTTGGCGGGAACGATGTACCAGGGTGCCGAGTCCGTGGACGTCTTGGACAGCGCCTCCTCGAACGCGGCCATGTAGCTGTCCCACATGTCCCGCTCGTCCAGGTCGCCAACTGCGAACTTCCAGCGTTTGTCCGGGTCGTCGAGGCGTGCCTGGAGACGCTCCTTCTGCTCCTCCTTCGAGATGTGAAGGAAGAACTTGATGATGGTGGTGCCTTCCTCGGCGAGGAGCTTCTCGAAATGGGTGATCTGTTCGTAGCGCTTCTGCCACTGCTCCTTCGGAGCCAGCTCATGGACCCGGACGACGAGCACGTCTTCATAATGGCTGCGGTTGAAGATGACCAACTCACCGCTCGCCGGGGTGTGGCGGTGGACCCGCCATAAGTAGTCGTGGGCGAGTTCTTCCGGGGTCGGTTTCTTGAAGCTTGCCACCTTCACACCCAGGGGATTGACCCCGTCGAAGACGCGTCGGATCACGCCGTCTTTCCCACCTGTGTCCATGGCCTGTAGAACGACGAGCATCTTGTGCTTTGCCTGAGCGAAGAGCACCTCCTGCAACTCCTCGAGACGTTTGTTCAGACCCTCCAACCGATCCTTGGCGTCCGTCTCATCGTGTCCGTCTACATCGTCGGGGCTCCAATCCTTGAGGGCGACCTTGCTCCCCGGTTGCACGCGATATCGGTTCATCAGCGCTATTGCCTTCCTGCTTTCGCTTTCGGCTGTCGCAGTCTTTTCCACACCCTGGTTTCTGTCATTGCCAGGTGATAGATAGTCACCCTGGGTGCTGCGTGACGAGCTTGGGGGTCCTTTGGGAGCCGGCAGGCGGGAGCTCGGCCGAAGAGGCTCCCTGTGATCGAGCTGCGGCCGAGCTGTGGTCTAGCTGTGACCGAGACGGGATGGAAGCGGGGAGATGGAAAGACGAGACCTGATCATTGCTGCCGCACTGGTAGCCGGCGCCGTCGCCGCCGGTCTGTGGGTGGGCCGGCCCGCCCAGCCGCCGCCGTTGGTGATCGCCGACGCCCCCGACCCGACACCAGTGGCCGCCCTGACTGTTCACGTCACCGGCTGGGTGAGGAATCCCGGTCTGGTGACGATCGCGGTCGGAAGCCGAATCGCCGACGCCATCGCCGCGGCCGGTGGGGCCCGGCCGGGCGCCGGCCTCGATTCGGTGAACCTGGCCCAGCCCCTCACCGACGGAGAGCGGGTGATGATCCCCGGACCCGGCGACCCGGCCGAACCTGTTGCCGACGGCAAGATCCACTTGAACTCGGCGACCGCCGCCGAGCTCGAAGAACTGCCGGGGGTCGGTCCGGTGCTCGCGGCTGCCATCGTCGCCTATCGAGAGCAACACGGGCCGTTCAAGACGGTCGAGGATCTACTTGATGTGACCGGGGTGGGCGAAGCCAAGCTCGCGGCGATGCGCGACTTGGTGTCGCTGCCATGAATCGGCCTTCACCGGCGGCGAGTTCGATCCTGATGGCGGCGGGGGCGACCTGGTTCGGGTGTCTGGTCGGCTGGCGTTTTGGGCTCCTGGCGGTCGGCCTAGGAGTCCTCTTGGTGGCGGCAATGCAACGGGCGCCGATGATGCTGCGGTTGTTCCTGCTGGCGGGGTCAGTGGCGGGCGCATGGGCCGCCGGTGCCGAGGCGGTGGTCGGCCAGGTGGTGATCCCCGAGGGTGAGGTTGTGGTCACCGGCCGGGCCCTGTCCGATACGCGCGCCGGCGAGTATTCCAATTGGTTCTTGTTGGCGCCCGAGGGGGTCGAGCAGGCCGGACAACAAGCAAGCTGGCGAGGCCCCCCCTTGTTCGTGGTGACCGAGGAGGAGGTGACGGTCGGAGAACGCCTGGCTGTGGGCGGATCGATGGGCGACCAACCGGGGCGGGCCGCCGGTATCAGCCATGCTGGCCGACTCAAGGCGTCGGAGCTGACGCGATTGGGCCAGCCCTTCTGGGGGGCGGTGGGCAACGCGATCAGGCATCGGATCGCTACCGGCCTGGCATCAGTGGCCGACCCGGCCTCCCGAGCGCTGCTGACCGGTTTCCTGATCGGTGATGACGACGACCTGCTGGCAAGCGATAGACAGGCGATGCGCGCCGCCGGCCTCTCTCATTTCACCGCCGTGTCGGGAAGCAACGTCGCCCTCTTCCTCACGGCCTGGTTCCTGGTGGCGGCGCCGCTGGTGGTCGTACCGCGGTTGCGATCGGTTGTTGGTTTGATCGGCTTGGGGGTGTTCGTCGTCGTCACGCGCTGGCAACCGTCGGTGTTGCGGGCAGCGACCATGGCCGGGTTGCCGATGGTGGGACGCCTGGTCGGTATTCCGTTCGACCCATGGTCGGCGCTGGGGGTGGCGGCCACGGGTTTGCTCCTGTTATCGCCAGCTCTGGCGCGCGATGTCGGTTTCCAGCTGTCGGTGGCGGCTACGGCCGGCATCCTCTTCGGCACCTCGCTCCCAGGCAAACCACGTTGGCTGGTCTCGGCAGTCGGGGTATCGGTGGCGGCTTCAGCGGCGGTCTCGCCTCTCCTTGTGTGGCATTTCGGTGCAGTGCCGGTCCTCAGCCCTCTGGCCAACCTGGCGGCCGCCCCGCTCGTGGCTGTGGCGACGATGGGGGGGGGAATTGGAGCGCTGCTTGGGATCGATGCTTTCACGACCGGGGCCGCAATACCGGCGAGGTGGGTACTGGGCATCGCCCGGGTCGCCTCGAGCTGGCCGGAGTTCGGCTGGGTGGGGTTGCTGCTGACCGCCGCCCTGGTGCTGCTGGCGTTGACACCATCGTTGCGGACCTACGTCGTGGGGCTGGCCGCTCTGGCCTTGGCTGGCCTGGTGTTGGTCGAGCGGGCACCCTTTTCAGGGGCCGGGGTGGTGTTCCTCAATGTCGGCCAGGGAGACGCCGCCTTGCTGGTATCGGGTGGCGGCGGTGTGATTCTGGTGGACGGCGGCCCCGACCCCGCCGTCCTGGGCGAAGCCCTCGCCCGGTATGGGATCGCTCACGTCGACTTACTGGTGATCACTCATCCCCATGCCGATCACTATGCCGGGCTGGAGGCCGTGGTGGGTCGTCTGGTTGTCGGCCGCATCTGGGAGTCCGGCTACGGCCGAGACGTTCCCGATTATCTCGATCTCCTGGAGGAGGCCCGCTCCCACGGTGTGCCCGTGGACAAGCCGGCGGTCGGAGTGGTGGCCGGGTGGGAGGATCTGACGGTGGAGGTACTGGGGCCGTTGCGGCGATATGCCGGACCCAACGATCAATCGATCCTGTTGCTGGCCCGCGTCGATGCGACCACGGTCTTCCTGTCGGGGGACATCGAAGGGCTGGCTCAGCAAGAGCTCGGACCGGTCAGCGCGGACGTGCTGAAAGTGCCTCATCACGGAGGTGGTACGTCGGATCCGGAATGGCTGATGGAAAGTACCCCCAAGACCGCGGTGATCAGTGTCGGCGAGAACGACTACGGGCATCCGTCCGTCTGGGTGATCGAGGCTCTGACCGCGGCTCGGGTCGAGCTCCACCGCACGGATCTGGAGGGTGACATCGTCATCGATGGCTGACGCCCAACCCAGTCGGTGGGCGAACCGGGCGAGCCTCGGGGTTTCGATGTGGGCGGCTACGGTGGGCACATGCCGGCGGTACTGCACGTCAAGGGGGACCGCGAACCTGGCCCGGGCGATCGGTTCGAGGTCCTCGATCGGGTGCGGGCGTGGCTCGACGCCGAGGGTGCATCCGACATCATCCGGATCGACGTTCCCGGTCGTGGGGAGGAGGGCGCGGGTGCCCTGCGACTCGAGTTGGAGCCTTTGGTCCCCGCGCTCCAGTCCGGTTCGCTCTTTTCCGACCTCCAGGGCGTCGAAGTCATCGATGCCCAGAACCTCTCGGCGGCCGAAGCCGGGGTCGTGGCAGAACTGTTGGTGGTTCTGAACGCCGACGCCGTCAGAGTGGCGTTCGCCTCCTTCGGGGCGCTGCCACCGGCCTTGGCCAAGACCATGGCCGGTCTTGCGCAGGTCGAGGAGGTCAAGAAGTTCCGAGAGCGGGACGCCGCCGCTTGGCTTACCGCCGATATCAAAGAACGGGGACTGAGCCTCGACGGTGAGGCGGCGGCCGCCCTCCTGCAACGTTTCGGCTCAGACGTGGCCGCCATGGAGCAGGCGCTCGACCAGTTCGACGCCACTCGGGAGAAAGTGACCGCCAAGGCCGTTCTCGATCGATTTCGCAACCGGCCGGACGAGCCGATGTGGCACTACTTCGACGCCGTGGTGGCCGGGGACGTCGGCGAGGCGCTGCGCCGGTTGGCGGACTTCCTCACTCACGACCACCCGCTCCAGCTCCTCGGCTATCTCGAAGGCGAGATTCGCTGGCAGTCCATCGCTTCGAGCTCGGCCGACCTGGCGGGTTTCGCCGTGGCGGTGGGAGCCAGGGACTCAGATCGGAGGGTGGCCAAGGTCTGGAAGCGGCGCGGGACGATGCCGGACTCTCAGCTGGCCCGGGCCCTCGAGGCGCTGGTTAAAGCCGATCGGATCCTGAAGTCGGCCCCCGACGACCTCCACCAGGTGACGATGGAGCGGCTTACCGTGGCGCTTTGTCGCTGGCTCGGACGCCGGAAGCGCTGACACCGTTTCGGCTACCGCCGAGACAATCGGCCCGGTCAAAGCCCGACGGGTGGGGGTCAGCTCGCAGCGAGGCGCTTGGCGAGACGAGACTTACGCCGAGCGGCGGTCCGCTTTCCGATGATGCCCTTGGCGGCGGCGACGTCAACGCGCCTTTGAGCGTCGCGAAACAACTCGCCTGCTTCGGCCGTGCCGCTGGCCGCGGTCGCCTTCTTGATCCGGGTCTTCAACTCGCTCCTGACTGCTTTGTTGCGAGTTGCTCGCACTCGGTTTTGCCGGTTCCTCTTGATCTGCGACTTGATGTTGGCCATGTATGAACCTGTGTGAGGTTGGGGATCCGTCCGGGGAAGCCCGACCGGAGGAGGGAGGTTAGCAGCGGCAGTCCGACCGGTACAATGCCGGGTCCCCCTCATCCATGGTTCCCACAGCGCGCATCCGCAACTTCTCCATCATCGCCCACATCGATCACGGTAAATCGACCCTCGCCGACCGGTTGCTGGAGAGAACCGGTGCCATCGCCGCGCGGGAGATGCGTGAGCAAGTCCTCGACACCATGGACATCGAGAGGGAGCGCGGGATCACCATCAAGGCGCAGACGGTGCGGCTCAACTACCGGGCCCCCGATGGCCAGACTTACGTCCTCAACCTCATCGATACCCCCGGCCACGTTGACTTCTCCTACGAGGTTTCCCGTTCCCTGGCCGCTTGCGAGGGGGCCCTGCTCCTTGCCGACGCCGCCCAGGGGGTGCAGGCCCAGACTCTTGCCAATGCCTACCTGGCGATCGAGGCCGGCCTCGAGGTGATCCCGGTTGTCAACAAGATCGACCTTCCGGCTGCCGACCCCGACCGCGTCGCCGTGGAAATGGTCGGGATTCTCGGCGGCCGTTCCGAGGACGTGCTGCGGGTATCGGCCAAAACCGGGGAGGGGGTGGACGAGCTTTTCGAGCGAATCGTCCGCCAGGTGCCGCCTCCACAGGGCGACCCTGACGGTCCTTTGCGGGCTCTTGTTTTCGATTCCTACTACGACGCCTTTCGTGGCGTGGTCTGTTATGTCCGGGTAATGGACGGGGAGCTGGAGGCTGGTGAGAGGCTTCGCTTCATGGCCACGGGGGAGACCCACGACGCCGCCGAGGTGGGAGCACTCACTCCGCGCGCCGTACCGATGACGTCGCTCGGGCCGGGAGAGGTCGGCTACCTGATCACCGGGGTCAAAGAGATCGACCGGATCAAGGTCGGCGATACCGTCACCACTGTCACAAACGGCGCCACCTCCCCGCTGCCCGGCTACGACGAACCCAAACCGATGGTGTACTCAGGTCTTTTCCCTGCCGAAGGCGACGACTACGCCCGTCTCCGGGAAGCCCTCGACAAGCTGCGTCTGAACGACTCCTCTCTCCAATACGAACCGGAGACCTCGAGAGCCCTCGGGTTCGGGTTTCGCTGCGGTTTCCTTGGGTTGCTCCACATGGAGATCGTTCGGGAACGGCTGGAACGGGAGTACTCCCTGGATCTCGTGGCGACCGCACCGTCGGTCGCCTTTCGGGTCCACGTCGGCTCTTCACCGGTGGTGGAGATCCGCAGCCCACAAGATCTGCCTCTCCACCATCTCGAAATCGAGGAACCGTACGTGCGGGCGATGATCCTTACCCCTGCCGAATACCTGGGCTCGATCATGGAGCTGGCGCAAAGCCGGCGCGGAGAGATGGGGCGGATGCAATACATCTCGTCGGATCGAGTCGAGGTCGACTACTTGCTACCCCTTTCCGAGGTGGTGTTCGACTTCTTCGACGTGCTCAAATCCCGGACCCGCGGCTATGCCTCGCTCGATTACGAACCGTCGGGCTATCGGGTCTCCGATTTGGTCAAGGTCGACATCCTTCTCAACAGCCAGCCTGTGGACGCGTTCTCGGCGATCGTTCACCGGGACAAGGCCCACACCTACGGCAAGGGGATGGTGGAGCGACTTAGGAAGCTCATCCCCCGCCAACTCTTCGACGTCCCGGTGCAGGCGGCCATCGGCAGTCGAGTGATCGCTCGGGAGACGGTCAAGGCCAAACGCAAGGACGTGCTGGCCAAGTGCTACGGGGGAGACATCACTCGCAAGCGAAAGCTGCTCGACCGTCAGAAAGAGGGCAAGAAGCGAATGAAGATGGTGGGGTCCGTTGAGGTCCCCCAGGAGGCCTTCATCGCTGCCCTCCGTGTTGATACCGACAACGAATAGCTTAGGTAAAGCGGGGTTCTGCCCGCCTCAAACCTAGGTAAGCTCGTTCGACGTGAACCATGCCACCCGGGGCCGGGGCGAGCCCCAGGCCAGTTTTCTTCGCATCGGCCAGGCGGCCGAATTGCTTTCGTGCAGCGTCGACACGCTGCGGCGCTGGGAGGAGGAAGGCAGGTTGACCATGCGGCGCTCGCCCGGTGGGCACCGGGAGATGGCGGTGGAGGAGGTACGACGGCTTTTAGCGGCTCGTCCCACCCGGTCTGCCAACAAGAAGAGCTCGGCCCGCAACCAGCTGGAGGCGGTCGTCACCAAAGTGGTGAAGGACCGGGTAGCCGCCACCGTCGAGATGCAGGCCGGGTCCTTCCGGCTGGTGGCTCTCACCACCGCCGAGAGCGTCGTCGAGATGGACCTCCGCCCCGGCACCAAGGTCGTGGCCTCGGTAAAAGCCACCAACGTGGTGGTGAACCTCCCGCAATGACACCAAACCCGAACCCAGGGTTCCAGGTAGTACCCATTACTACCCAGGGCCCACAGATCAACCGTGGGTGGCCGATCGTCCTGGCGACTGTCTTCGGGTTGCTTGCTCACAGTTGCTCATCCTCCTCCGACGAGTTGACGGTCTTCGTCGCCAGCTCGATGGTTGAAGCGATCGGCGTGGCCGCCACCTTCTTCGAGCAGACACAGTTGGGGCAGGAGGTCGTGATCGTCTCGGGGTCGAGTGATCGGCTGGCTGCTCAGATCAACGACGGCGCCAGTGCCGACCTGTTCGTAGCCGCTGACTGGACGTCGATGGAGTTGGTATCCAGCGGAGTGATGGGGGAGGCGGTGGTGATCGCATCCACCCATCTGACGATCGCCGTGGCCCCCGGCAACCCCAAGCAGATCGAAGGTCTCGGAGATCTCGATCGCACCGACATTGTGCTCGTCTTGGCGGCCGCCGAGGTTCCCCTCGGCCGCTATAGCAACCAGATCCTGGCGGAGGCCGGCGTCAAGCCGCACCCGGCCTCGCTGGAACTGGATGCCATCAGCGTGTTGGGCCGCGTCGAGCGTGGTGAAGCCGACGTCGGGTTGGTCTATGCCGCCGACCTGTACGACCGCGGGGTGGAGGCGATCGAAACCCCGGCGGTCTCGTGGCTGCGGGTTGAGTACCCGGCGGCCCTGCTCTCAGGGGGGGGGGAGTCGGAAGGTGCCAGCGCCCTGCTCGAATTCCTTCTCTCCGACAAGGGGCGGCTCTTGCTGGTCACCGCCGGGTTCGAGCTGCCATGAAGAGACCGCCGGTTTGGATCTCCTCAGCCGCGCTGGGCGCTCTGGTTGTGCTTTTGGTGCCGCTGGCCGCTCTGGTGCAGAGAGTCCCCTGGAAACAGGTCGGCGACCTTCTGACCGACCCGGTCGTAGCCGCCGCCGCCCGGGTCTCGGCGGTGGTCTCGCTGTCGGCACTGGCTCTCTCCGCGGTCATGGGGACACCGTTGGCCTGGTTGCTGGCGCGGCACCGCTTTCCCGGACGGCGCTTCCTCCGGTCGGCGGTGACATTGCCGATCGTGCTACCCCCGGTGGTCGGAGGGGTGGCTCTGTCGGCCGCCTTTGGACGCCGTGGCTGGGTTGGTGCGCCTCTCGAAGCTCTCACCGGGTGGCAGCTTCCCTTCACCACCGTCGGGGCGGTGCTGGCGGCCTCATTCGTGTCGATGCCGTTCCTGGTGGTAGCGGCGGAAGCCGGCTTCTCCACTCTCGACCGCCGTTATGAGGAGGCTGCCTCGACTCTGGGGGGGGGGCCTTGGCTTGTGTTCCGCCGTGTGACCGTTCCCTTGGTCGCCCCGTCACTAGGTGCCGGCGCGGCCCTGGCGTGGGCACGCGCCCTCGGCGAATTCGGTGCCACCATCACTTTCGCCGGCAATCTCCCCGGGCGTACCCAGACCATCCCCCTCGCCATCTATCAACAACTCGAGTCACGGCCCGAGGTGGCTTACCTGTTGGGCGTGGTGATGCTGGTCCTGGCAGTGGTGGTGATGGTCTGGGCGGGAGCAGGCATCGCCCTCGGTCGCCGGCCATGAGCCTCTTGGCGGACTTCTCGGCGTCGGTCGGTACGTTCAGCTTGGAGGTCGACATTGCGGTGGAGGATGGGCGAACGCTGGCTCTGCTCGGTCCGAACGGCGCCGGCAAGACATCGGTGCTCCGCTGCCTGGCCGGGTTGGCGCCCCTTGACCAGGGTCGCATCCTGGTCGGCGGCTCCCCTTGGGAGGACGTGAGTGCCGGTATACATCTCCCACCCCATCGGCGCCGGATGGGACTGGTGTTTCAAGGAGGTCTCCTCTTCCCACACCTCACCGTGGCCGAGAACATCGCCTTCGGGTGGCGAGCCCAGCGCCGCCCCACCACTCGGTTGGACGAGATGCTCGTCGAGTTCGATCTCTCGGACCTGGCCGCCCGCTACCCATCCCAGCTTTCCGGGGGGCAGGTCCAGGTCGTCTCGCTGGCCCGAGCTCTCGCCGCCGAACCGGCCGTGCTGGGCCTCGACGAGCCGCTGGCGTCGCTCGACGTCGCCGCTCGCCATGACGTACGGATCCGGTTGAGCCGATACCTCGGCGGTTTTCCCGGTCCCAGTCTGCTCGTGACTCACGACCCGCTCGACGCCGCCCTCCTCGCCGATGACATCGCCGTGATCGAGAATGGAAGGATCATTCAGCAAGGTGCTCTCGATGAGCTGACCCGCCAACCGCGATCGGCGTGGGTGGCGAAGTTGGTGGGCGTCAACCTCTTTCGCGGCATCGGGCACGACCACGCCGTGAGGCTGCCGGGGGGGGAGATCTCGGTGGCCGAACCAGTGTCCGGCGAGGTCTTCTGTGTCATCCGCCCCCAGTCGGTGGCGCTACACACCGTACCGCCAGAGGGTTCGCCCAGAAACGTCTGGACCGGACGGGTTGGCGGGGTGGTGGCGATGGGCGACCGGGTCCGGGTAGAGCTGAACGGACCGATGCCGCTGGTCGCCGAGGTGACGGCGGCGGGGCTCGCCTCCCTGGGCAGGGCCACCGAGCTTTGGGCTTCGGTCAAGGCCACCGAGGTCGAGGTCTATCCGGCATGATCGCCCGTCCCGACGATTCTCGTCTCGCCGACGATGCCGGATCTTGGAGATCGGCCTACGTGCACGTGCCGTTTTGTGCCCGCCTCTGTCCCTATTGCGATTTTGCCGTGGTGGTGGGCCGGGACGACAGCCAGGACCGGTACCTGGCTGCCCTTTTGGCTGAGATCGCCATGGAACCCGAGTGGTCGCCACTCGATGCCGTCTTTTTCGGGGGGGGGACACCCTCTCGGTTCGACGCCGAGCGCTTAGGCGCCGTTTTGGCTCTGCTACGAGATCGCTTCGGATTGGCCGACGATGTCGAGGTCAGTCTCGAGGCCAACCCCGAAGACTGGTCCGTCGCCTTGGCAAAGGGTCTGGCGAGGCAGGGCTTCAACCGCGTCTCCTTTGGCGCCCAATCCTTCGACCCAGCGGTGCTCTCGGCGTTGGGCCGCCGGCACCGGGCGGCGCACATCGGCGAGGCTGTTCGAATAGCGAGGGCGAACGGGTTCAGGTCGGTGAGCCTCGATCTGATCTTCGGAGCGGAGGGTGAGTCGATCGATTCTTGGGAGACAACCCTCGACGACGCCATCGACCTCCAACCAGATCATGTCTCCACTTATGCTTTGACCGTGGAAAGGGGCACGGAGCTGAGCCGTCGGGTGGCGGCCGGCGCTCCCCCTCCCGATCCCGACGACCAGGCCGACAAGTGGGAGAAGGCGTGCTCGGCGCTGGCGGGAGCCGGCTTGATCCGCTACGAGGTCTCCAACCACGCCCGGCCCGGCCACCCGTGCCGGTACAACTTGTCCGTTTGGGACCAGGGGGAATACCTGGGTGTTGGGCTCGGTGCGCACGGCCACCGCGACGGGATACGACGCCGCAACTACCGCCGTCTCGATGCCTATCTCCAAGCCGTGGAGACCGGACGTCACCCCGGTCAGGCTCACGAGCGTGTCGACGGCTGGGGCCGGGAGCAAGAACGGTTGCTGCTCGGTCTGAGGAGGGCGGCCGGTGTGACGGCCGGACCGGGAGGCCGCTTGCTGTGGGCGAGTTGGACGGGCCGGCGGTTGGCGGAGGCCGGCGTGTTGACGCTGACCGATGACAGGCTGGTAGTGACCCGGCCGCTGTTGACCGACGAGGTATCCCGGGCGGTGGCGGCCCTGCCGCCGGGTTGAAACGATCGAGGCGACCGCCCCCATGGGGGGCGCCCGCTGTTATGGGTCTTATCACTCTCGGTGGTCGACTGCTAACTTGACCGTGTGTTGGAAGAGCGCCGCTCGGAGGTGCTGCGGGCGCTGGTAGAGGAGCACATTCGCACCGGCGAGCCCGTGTCTTCTCGCGCCGTGCTGGCGGCGACGGGAATCAACGTCTCCGCTGCCACCATTCGTAACGACCTGGCCGCCCTCGAAAAGGAGGGATACGTCGTCCAGCCGCACACATCGGCCGGTCGGCTTCCCACCGCCCGCGCCTATCGCTACTACGTCGACCACCTGCGACCCGCCCGCCTGGCGGCGGCCAACCGGCACCGCATTACCGACTTTTTCTCGTCCATGCACAGCGAGTTGGGCAAGTTGCTGAAGGCGACCTCCGAGTTACTCTCCGAGATCACCCATTACCCGGCGGTGGTTGTTGGCCCCGGAGTTAGCGAGGAGACCACCCGGGCGATCCATCTCGTTCCGACGGGCGCGCAGACTGCCCTGCTTGTGTTGGTCACCGACGCCGGTCGGGTCGGCCAGGAGATCTGTCGGTTTGACCACCCCGTGGACCCCGAGGATCTCGAAGAGGTCGAACGTTTGTTGATCCGGTTGATCACGGGCGAGCGCCTTGACCCGGGGGGGATCACCGCGGACGCCCGGCGCGAGGCGGCCGGCCAGCTATATGGCGTCTTCGAGCGGGCCTGGGAGGCGGTGGGACGGGCGTCGCGCGCCAGTGCCGAGGTTTACGTTGGTGGTACGCCGCAGATGACCAACGTTTGGGAGGACCTCTCCACCGTTCATCGGGTCCTCGAGGTGCTCGAACGCGAGGCGATGTTGTTCACGGTGCTGGCCAGGGCCCCGGGGACGACCATCCAATTCGCAACCGAGATCCCCGGCGGGCCCGAGGTGGACATAGCTGTCGTGTCCGCCACCTACGACGTGGCCGGCGCACCAGCCGGCAAGTTGGGGGTGATCGGTCCGATGCGTATGGACTACCGAACCGCGATTACCGCGGTGGAGACGGTTGGACAGCGCCTCGGCGATCAGATCGGGTCCTGAACCGTGGCCCGCAAGGACTACTACGCCACCCTCGGGGTTCCGCCCGAAGTCTCCCCGGACGAGATCAAGAAGGCCTTCCGGAGGTTGGCCCGCGAAACTCATCCCGATGCCAACCCCGGCGACCCGAAGGCTGAGGCGCGTTTTCGGGAGGTGGCGGAAGCGTACGAAGTGCTCTCCGACCAGGACCGCCGCCGTCGTTACGACCGCGGCGACACCCTCGACCTGAACGGCCTTTTCTCCGGTTTCGGATCCTTCGATGATCTGCTTCGCTCGGTCTTTGGAGAGAGCGGCCTGTTCGGCGGACTGCGCACCGAGGCAGGTCCCCGACGTGGCCGTGACGTGCTCGTCACCGCCAAGGTCGCCTTGTCGGAAGCAGCCTTCGGTGTCGCCACCGACGTGCGATTCCGGACCCGGGTGCTGTGTTCGGTGTGTGTCGGTGAGGGGGCAGCGCCGGGCACCACCAAGAACACCTGCTCGACATGTGGGGGGGGAGGTGCGGTGCGGGTGGCCCGCCGGGGAATGCTGGGCTCGGTCATGACTGTGACGACCTGCGATCGATGTGGGGGATCCGGACAAACCATCTCCGCCCCCTGTCCGACTTGCGCCGGTTCGGGCACGGTCGACGACGTCCGTTCCGTCAAGGTGGAGGTACCGGCGGGGGTCACCGACGGCACCCGCCTACGCCTGACCGGGCAGGGTGAGGCGGCGCCGCGGCTCGGTCCGCCCGGCGACCTGTACGTGGACATCGCCGTCACGCCCGACCCCCGCTATATCCGCGATGCATCGGACCTCGTCTACCGAACCTCGGTGGGGATGGTGGAGGCTGCCCTTGGGGCCGTCGTCGAGATCCCGCTTCTCGAAGGGGGAGTGGAGCGACTCGACATAGCACCCGGTACGCAACCCGGTTGGGTCGCCCGGCTGCGCGGCCTCGGTGTGCCGCACCTCGGCCGCCGGGGCCGGGGAGACCTGATCGTTCAGGTCATGGTGAGTATTCCCACCCGATTGAACGAGGAACAAGAGGCGACCCTCCGCAGCTTTGCAGCCGCGGGAGGCGAGCAACCGGCGGCGCCGGCCGCCAAGAAGAGAAAACGCCCGCGCTGATGGGGCACGTTGTCCATCTATACTTTCCCCCCCCCTGGACCGGCAAGTCGATCACCCTAGACGATCGACAGCGCCACCATCTCGAGGTGTTGCGGCATCAGGAAGGGGATCGGGTCACTTACACCGACGGCGAGGGGACGTTCGGGCAGGGCCTACGCATCGGAAATTCGGTCGAACGAGGCACCGAAGAGTTCAGAATCTTGGATCGGGCCGGCCTTGTGCTGGCGGTCGCCCCACCTCCGGAGAGAGAGCGCCAGCGGTTTCTCGTGGAAAAGCTGGCCGAGCTGGGGGTGGACAGGCTGATGTGGTTGCGATGTCGTTACGGCGAGGGCAGACCGGCCACCCGCGCCTCAGAGTGGGCACAAACGGCCCTCGAGCAGAGCCGGGGGGATCGGCTCATGTTGGTCGATTCGATCTTGACTCCGGCGGGCGACCTGGTGGGCTGGGCGGCAGATTCGTCAGGGGTGGCGACGAGACCGGCCGAGGTCTTTTCGGGAGGGTCGAGTCCTCCCGGGTCGCTGACCTTGCTGATCGGTCCGGCGGGAGGGTGGGCACCGACCGACCTCGATCCGGGTTGCCGGCGGTTTTCGATGGGCGAACGGATCCTCAGAACCGAAACCGCCGCCGTCGTCGCCGTCGCCCTGGCCCTCCAAGCACTACGATCCGCGCGCACTAGCCACCCTGAGTGATCCCTTCCCATGATTAGACAGGCTGTTACCCTGACTGTTGGGAGGCAAGACCAAAATAACGTTCATGATGGGTTCGTATAACGAGGCGGTAGGGCAGCGTCTCCGTACGATCCGGCGCCAGAAGCGATGGTCATTGCAGGACGTCGAAGCGATGTCCGGCCAGGAGTTTAAAGCGTCGGTTCTCGGGGCTTATGAAAGGGGCGAGCGAAGTCTGTCGCTCCCTCGGCTGCAGCGTTTGGCTCGTTTCTATGGGGTCCCGGTCGATCAGCTGCTGCCGAGTGCAACCGGCGGCTACGGCGGAGATCCCAACGATGACGGCGCGATAACCCTCGACCTCAACAAGATCGACAAGGCGCCCAATGCCGACCTTATCTCCAAGTTCCTCGCCGCGATTCAGGTGATGAGGCAGGACTTCAACGGCCGCGTACTCACCATCCGTCGTTCCGATCTGCGGCTGCTCGCCAACTTGATGGACTCAACCGAGGCCGATCTGAGCGAAATGCTGGCGGCCGCCGGGGAGTGAGCGACTGCACATTCTGTTCCATCGGTGCCGGAACGATCCCGGCGTCGGTGGTCGCCGAGACCCCCAACGGGATGGCGTTTCGCGACCTGAACCCGGCCGCACCGGTGCATGTCTTGGTGATTCCGAAGGCCCACGCCGCCGACTCGGCGGCCGACCCGATCAACGCCGATTTGTGGTTCGAACTCATGGGGCTGGTGCGACAGGTCGTTGCGAAAGAGCATCTGGAAGAAGGCTGGCGACTCGTCACCAACGTCGGGCCCGACGCTGGTCAGTCCGTCCACCACCTGCACTTGCACCTACTGGGTGGCCGGCGGATGTCCTGGCCCCCCGGTTGAACCCGAGTGGGATCGGCTGGCGCCGGGCCCCTCTTCACAATCTCATAACGGGTTGGGCCAGGCACCCGATATACTTACTACCGGCACTCGCGCCACCCTTGATTTGGTGACCTCCGAACTTTCCGACCTCCGCCTGCGGGTTCCCGCCAATCACCTGATGCTCGATCTGGTGGGAGACCGGGACCGCCATCTGCGCCTCCTCGAAGCCGCCTTTCCCGAGGTGCAGCTCTTGGCGCGGGGCAACGAGTTCCGCATCACGGGTCCCAGTGGATCGGCCCAACAGCTCAAAACCGTCATCGACGAGCTGTTGATTCTCGTTCAGGAGGGGCAGCAACTCGACGGGGACCGGGTGGATCGGGTCGTGCAGATGGTGCGCGACCAGGTACCGAGCCCTTCGGGAATCCTCGCCGACGGCATCCCGGTGGGACGTGGGAAGGTGGTCCGACCGAAGACCCATGGCCAGCACCGATATATCGCCGCGATAAGAGAGAACACGCTCACCTTTGGGGTCGGCCCGGCCGGCACCGGCAAGACCTACCTGGCGATGGCCGCTGCCGTTGAGGCACTTCTGGCTGGAGCGGTACGGCGCATCGTCCTCACCCGACCGGCGGTGGAGGCCGGCGAGCGACTGGGGTTCCTGCCCGGCGATCTGGCCGCCAAGATCGATCCCTACCTGCGGCCCCTCTACGACGCCCTTTGGGACATGTTGGGACCCGAGGAAACGGGACGGCTCACCGACCGGGGAACAATAGAGATCGCCCCGCTCGCCTACATGCGGGGTCGTACGCTCAACGACGCCTGCGTGGTTCTCGACGAAGCCCAGAACGCCACCCCCGAACAGATGAAGATGTTCCTGACCCGTCTGGGGTTCAACTCCAAGATGATCATCACCGGCGACATGACACAGACCGATCTTCCCAACGCCAAACAGTCCGGTCTGCGGGTGGTGCGCCGCATCGTCTCCGGTATACCGGGGGTGGCGTGGATGGAACTAACCACGAGGGACGTCGTCCGTCATCGCATCGTCGCCGCCATCGTCGAGGCGTATGAGAAGTTTGAAGCCCAGCAGGAGACGGCATGAGGTCCCTCGAGTTCCGGCGTGTCGTCGTGCTACTCATGGCGGTGCTGGCCACGTGGTCCGTGCTGTTGGTTGGCCGATCAACCGAGGGGGGGGGATTGCAGGCCGGCGGCATCGCCTTGGAGACGTTCGTGGCCGACCACGAGCTCGAGATAGAAGACACCGCTGCCTTGCAAGTGGCGCAAGAGGAAGCCGCCGCCGCGGTGCCCAATCAGTACCTTCACAACACCAGCGAAGAGCAGGAGAGGCAGGAGGCCTTGACCGCCTTTTTCGCTGCCATACGGGGCGGGGTGGCGACCGAGGCCTCCCCGGTTGTTTCCTCGATACCAGACCCACTCCCGCCCGTCGATACCACCGATGACTCCAGCACCACGACGTTGCCGGCCGAGTCGGTCGACGTGGAGGGACGCGTTTTCATCGACGCCGATGGCAATGCTGTCTACGAGCCGGTGGACGGCGCCTTGGTCACCGATCGAGGCTTGGTAGGCATCGACGTCACCCTGGTCGATGAGCTGGGAGGGCGTACCAGCGCCACCACTCAAGGAGACGGGTCGTTTCGGGCGAGCGGGGTGGCGGCCGGGGAGGTAACGCTCATCCTCGATCCCGCCGATCCCGAGTTCCCGAACAATTGGGATCATTACCCGGCCGAGCTGGTGGCCGTGACTCCCCTCGAATCGCGGACCCTCGACTGTCGGGCCGGTCGGGTCTGCAGCGCCCCGGCGCTCGGGTTTGCCCCGCTGGTCCGCCCCTTGGAAGACCAGGTGGCTCGGCTCGAGGCGATCTACCCCAACCTGGAGAGTGCGCTACCCGTCTTGGTTCGGATCGCCATAGACGACATGGTCCGGGTCGCCGCCGGGGAGTCGGCCTGGTTGGTGGACGCCGAAGCTGCGGCGACCAACCGCCTCCTCGTTGAATTCCGAGAAGAGGTCATCACCTTTGACGACCTCCAGAAGGCTCAGGCCCTCCTCGACGACAATCCGCCGCTGGTGCGCTTCGGTCCGACCTCGGTCGAGCTGGAAGGGTCAAAGGAAGCGGTCGCCATGGTGGTGTCGGCCTTCTTGTCCGAGAACATGACTTTCGATGCTGACGAAACCGACAGGCTCCGCCTAGAGGCGCGCGAAGAGGTCCTACCCATCCAGGTGGTGTACCTCCCGGGTCAGACCATCGTTGAAGAGGGCGCTCCACTCGAGGAAAAGCACATCGCTGCCATCGACCAGCTCAACCGGATCTCGGACCTGGATGCTCGACGGTTGTCGCTGCTTTCACTGGTGACGGTGCTGGTGGCGGTGCTCTCGTTTTACATCGCCCGGTTCCGTCCCAACACCTGGAACCGGACCCGCCACCTGGCTCTCCTGTTCCTGTTGGTGGTCCTGGGGGCGGCTTCGGTGCGGTTGGCGATTGCCTTCCAAGAGACCGCCGGTTGGTACCTTTTGCCGGCGGTTGCTCTCGGCTTCCTGGCCGCCATCCTCTTCGACAGCCGGGTTGGTGCGCTGATGGCCGTGACCATGGCGATTCTGGTCGCGGCCGGTGGAGGGGATGCCGGCGCATCGGTGTACGCGATGCTCGCCACCATGGCCCCTATCGGGTTCGTTTCCTCGATCTCGACGAGGCGGGCGACCCGTTTGGCGGTGGTCGCCTCCTCGGCTGTGGCGGCAGCGATCGCCGCCGCTACCTCGTGGTTCTTCCACTCCGGCGCCAGCCCGTCCATTCAGCAGATTGGGAGCGATGTCGGTTGGGCGGCAGGCACGTCGCTGGTGGGGGCGCTGTTCGCCGTGGCCGCCCTGTCGTTCCTCGAGGGAGCTTTCGACGTCACCACGAACCTGCGGCTGTTGGACGTGACCGACCGCAACCACGAGGCCCTCCAGCTTCTCCAGGACAAGGCGTTCGGGAGCTTTAACCATTCCCTCATGGTGGGGACCCTTGCCGATGCCGCCGCCCGCGCCGTCGGCGCCAATAACCTGTTGGCACGAGCGGCCGCCTACTACCACGACCTCGGCAAGATCGAAGAGGCGGTGTTTTTCATCGAGAACCAGTTCGGCATGTCCAATCCTCACGATGAGCTGCCTCCCGAGCAGTCAGTTGAGGTCATTCGCAGGCATGTGACCCGGGGGGTGGAAATGGCCCGGCGTTTTCGGATTCCCGCCGACGTGGCCGAAGGCATTCTCACCCATCACGGCGACTCGGTGATGCGCTACTTCTACGAGAGGGCCCGTCAACGCTACGGCGACGACGTCGACATGAACGACTACCGCCACCGGGGTCGCCGGCCCCGCACCAAGGAGATGGCGATCGTGATGATGTGCGACTCGGTCGAGAGCGCCTCGCGGGGCGAGTTCCAGATCGACGACCCGACCCCGGAAAAGATCGCCGCCCTAGTCGACCGCGTCATCGCCGAGAAGGTCAACGATGGCCAGCTTTCCGAGTCTGAGCTGACCCTGGGAGATCTGTCCAAAGTGAGACGGGCACTGGTCGAGTCGCTGATCGGGCATTACCACCAGCGCATTCCCTATCCGAATTTTCCCGGTGTTGCCAACCGCCCATTGCCGAAACTGCCGGAGCCAGGTCGAGACTGACGTGAACGTCTTTGTGGCCAACGAACAGGCCGTGCCGCTCGACGCCGCCGCCCTTCGGTCGATCGGCGAGGCGGTGTTGCGTGCGGAGGGATACCCCGAGGAGAGCGAGGTGAGCATCCTCTTGGTGGAGGAGGCCCAAATCGCCGATCTCAATGCTCGTTTTCTCGACAAGCCTCAGCCCACCGATGTGCTGGCTTTCCCGATCGAGCACTTGACGCCCGGCGATGCACCCAAGCCGCTCGTGAATGGCCCGCCGGTGGTGCTCGGCGACGTCGTGATCGCTCCGGACTATGTGCGCCGCCAAGCAGAGTCACTGCTGGTGCCCTTCGCTGACGAGATGGGTCTCATGGTGGTACACGGGTTGCTCCATCTACTCGGTTACGACCATGGCGAGGACGGCGCCGCCGAGACGATGGAGCAGAGGGAGCGGAGCCTGTTGGCCGCCGCCGGACTCAAACGCCGCCGATGAACATCTTTGGCCTGGTCTTGGCGCTGGTGGTGTTGGGTCTGGCTGCCCTGGTGCGGGCGGCCGGCGGTTCGGCGTTGCGAACGGTACGCGCCGATGCCCTGCGGCTGGCCGCCGAAGGTAGGAAGGGGGCCGCCTCGATGGCCCAGGTCCTAGAACGCCCCGAGCGTATTCAGCCGGCGGTCGGAGCGGTCCATTCGGCCTTACTCGTCGCCGCCGCCCTGCCGGCGGCCTGGGCAACGACGGTGAGCGCCGTCGGCGGCGAGCTGGCATTGGACCTGGTGCTGCTCGGTTTGGCGGTGTGGGTTTTGGGCGACCTCCTTCCCCGGGTGGTCGGGGGCCGTTACCCTGGGAGCATCGCCTATCGGCTCGCTCCTCTTCTGGCGACCGTGGTGCGGGTGGGAGCGACCGCCACCGATGTCTCCTTCGAACCGGAGCAGGGTGGCGAGCCTGGCGAGGAGGAATCCGAGCACGAGGAGGAGACCGAGATGATCTCTTCGGTGCTCGAGTTCACCGACACTGTGGTTCGCGAAGTGATGGTGCCGAGGACCGACATGGTCACCATCGCGGCGGATGCTTCTCCCGACGAGCTTCTAGCTGCCATCGTCGAGCACGGCTTCACCCGGTTGCCGGTGATCGGTGAGGACGTCGACGACGTGGTCGGGGTGGTAATCGCCAAGGACTTGCTGCCCTACCTGCGGCGTGGTTCGAGCCCTCCCCGGGTGAGGGAGGTAATGAGGCCGATCGATTTCGTGCCGGAGACGAAGAAGGTGGCCGAGCTGCTGAGGCAGATGCAACGCTCCAAGACCCACCTCGCAGTGGTGGTGGACGAGTTCGGGGGTACCGCCGGTTTGGTGACCATCGAGGACCTGCTCGAGGAGCTGGTGGGCGAGATCGTCGACGAGTACGACGAGCACGACGTCCTGGTCAGCGAGCTAGGCGCCAACGCTTGGCGGGTCGATGGTCGGCTGCCGGTCACCGATCTGGCCGAGGCGGTAGGGGTGGCCTTGCCGGACGACGAATGGGACACCGTCGGTGGTCTCGTGCTGGGTCTGGCCGGAAGGCTCCCAGAAGAGGCGGAGACGTTCACCTTTGGGCCTCTTGAATTCTCGGCGTCTCAGGTGCAAGGCCGGCGCGTTGCCGAAGTGGTCGTCCGCCGGCGTTGGGACGTCGAAGTCTCCGCCGAGCGAGGCGGCGAGTGAAGTCGGGCCTGGTGGCGGTGGTAGGCCGCCCCAACGCGGGCAAATCGACTCTGGTGAACGTCTTGGTGGGCGAGAAGGTTTCGATCGTTTCGTCCCGACCGCAGACCACCCGGGGATTGGTGCGCGGGGTGGTGACCCACGCGGGTCCCGATCGGGAACCCGACTGGCAGATGATCCTCATTGACACCCCGGGACTGCACAAACCCAGCACCGAGTTGGGTCGACGGCTCAATCAAGCCGCCCGCGCCTCTTTGTCGGAATGCGACGCCGCCCTGTTCGTGATCGACGTCACCAAAGTTATCGGGGCCGGCGACCAGCACATCGCTTCTCTGCTGGCCGAAGCAGGGGTTGTCACCATCGTAACGCTGGCGAAGCTCGACCTGGCCGGTCCGGAACTGGTCGCTCCGCAATTGAGCCGGGCGGCCGCTTGGGGGTTCACATCGTATGTCCCGGTCAGCTCGGTCACTGGGGCCGGCATCGACGCGCTGATCGAAGAGACCGTCTCACTTCTACCGGAGGGCCCGCTCTATTTCCCGAGCGAGGCGCGCAGCGATCAGCCCGAGCAGGTCCTGCTTGCCGAGATCGTGCGGGAAAAATTCTTGGACCGGCTCAGCGATGAGCTGCCCCACTCTCTGGCGGTGCGAGTGACCGAGTGGGAAGAGCGCCAGGACGGGTTGCTGTGGGTCGCCGCCGATTTGGTGGTAGAGCGGCCCTCACAGAAGGGGATCATCATTGGCAAGGGGGGGGGACTGATCAAGCTAGCCGGCACCGAGGCGCGCCTCGATTTGGAGAAGTTGTTCGGCCGCCGCATCCATCTGGATCTTCATGTTCGGGTCGAACCGGACTGGCAGACCCGCCCCCAACTCCTCGACCGTCTCGGTTTCTAGGCCTGCTCGACCAGTAGATTGCCCGGGGTGAGCAAGGCGGTATCCGCAGATCCCAAACGAGTGGTCGAGCACAGTCGCGCCGGGCGGTTGGCGGCAGCAGCTCTCGAGTTCGCCCGTTTCGCCAATCCTCATCTCGATCCCGAGCCGTATCTTGCCCGACTGCAATCGATGGCCGAGCGAGTCAACGGCTCGACGCATCTCTCGTTGCGGCGGGTCATCTCCATCTCCGAGGGTCTCGGGGGCAACGTCGACGACTACCACCACCCGCACAACTCTCTCCTGGACCGGGTCATGGACACCCGGCGCGGTCTCCCGATCTCGCTGAGCGTCGTTTGGATCGAGGTCGGCCGGCGGGCGGGGCTCGACGTCCAACCGGTCCCCTTGCCCGGTCACTTCCTCGTCTACGCGGCCGGTCAATTGTGCGACCCCTTCCACGGTGGGGAGGCGATCGGCTTCGACGAGGCTGCCGGCCTGGTCGCCCAAGCCCTGGGGGGCCCGCCCCGGCTCGACCGGCGTTGGCTCGACCCGGTGCCCGATCAGCACATCATCGCTCGCATGCTGACGAACCTCGACGAAGCGTATGCCGGCCGCGGTGAGGACCATGGCTGGGTGGCCGATTGCCTCCACGCCGTTGAGGTCGGCCAAGGTTGAATCCGTGGTCCTATGCGTGGGGCCGGTTCCGGCGAACCGGAGGGCGAACACGCTCAGTACGAACCGATCGACGTGGCCATCTCGGTGTCCTTCTCTGTGATCCCTCCCGCCGAATGGGTGGATAGGCGGAGCACGACCCGGTTCCAACGGAGGTCGATGTCGGGATGATGGTTCGCCTTCTCGGCGGCCGCTCCTACTCGTACCACGAAACCAAGGGCGGACCCGAAGTCGGGGAAGGTGAATACCCGCACCAACTCTCCACCCACCACCGTCCACTCCGGGTGCCGGGCCAGGAAGTCGTTGAGCGCATGATCACCCAACAAGGCCACCGACCGAGTCTACGCTCGAATCAATGCGCCTGGTCAACGAACAGGGGATAGTGCTCCGCAGCTACCCGTTCGGGGAAGCTGACCGGGTGGTCGTGCTGCTCAGCCCCCAGCGCGGCAAGATCCGGGCAGTGGCGAAAGGAATCCGGAAGGGAAAGAGCCGGTTTGGAGGCCGGCTCGAGCCCTTCACCCACGTCGATGTGGTCCTCTACGAGGGACGGGAGCTATATACCGTAACCCAGGCCGCCGTCATCGAAAGCTTTCCCCATATCCGAGACGACCTGGATCGCGTGATCGCCGCGGCCACCATGGTGGAGGTGGTCGATGCTGTCTCCCAGGAGCGGGAGTCCTCGGTCAGGTTGTTCCTGCTCCTTCGCAAGGGTCTGGCCGCTTTGGAGGCCGGGGTGATCGGCTCGGAGCTGGTGGCCTCTTATCTGCTCAAACTCGCCGAGGCGGTGGGGCTGGCGCCCGCCTTGGTGGCCTGCGCGGCCTGTGGACGCCGCGATGGCCTCGAGCGATTCTCCTTCGCGGCGGGAGGTGTGCTGTGCCCCGATTGCTCGTCGGTCGGTGCCGTGAAGATGCGGGCCGGTCTGATCGCCTATCTGGCTGTGCTGGCGGCGTCCGATTTCGGACATCTGCCCACCTCGGATCTGGCCGGCGAGGCGATGGGGGTCACCCGTCGTTTCGTCGAGCATCACCTCGACCGCCGACTCCAGAGCCTGGCCGCTTTGGATGGCTGACCTCGACCTCAGGGCTCTCGATCCAGCACGGATTCCAACCCACGTCGGGCTGATCCTCGACGGCAACGGCCGCTGGGCCACCGCCCGGGGTCTGCCTCGAACCGCCGGGCATCTGGCCGGGGAGAAGGCACTCTTCGACACCGTGGAGGGTGCGTTGGCGATCGGGATCCGCTGGCTGACCGTGTTCACCTTCTCAACCGAGAACTGGAACCGGTCGGAGGACGAGGTCGAGTTCTTGATGTGGTTCAACGAGGACCTCTTGCTCCGCCGTCGCGACGATCTTCACCGCGATGGAGTCAGGATGCGCTTTGCCGGCGACCTGGCCGACCCCCGGGTCCCCGCCCGCAACCGCCAGCACATGAGAGACGCCGAGGCCATTACCGCCACCAATGACCGGCTCGACCTGGTTTTTGCATTCAATTATGGCGGCCGCAACGAGATCGTCACCGCCGCCCGCCAGGCTGCCGCCGAGGCGGCCGAGGGCCTCCTCGACCCGAACGAATTGGACGAGGCCCGGTTCGCCCGATATCTGTTCGTGCCCGAGATGCCCGACCTCGACCTGGTTATCCGCTCCTCCGGCGAACATCGAATCTCCAATTTTCTCCTCTGGCAAGCCGCCTACGCCGAGCTGATCTTCCCGCCCGTGCTCTGGCCGGATTTCACACCCGAGCATCTGCTCGACTGCGTGCTCGAATTCCAGCGCCGCCGCCGGCGATTCGGGGCGGAGGCCGACCGCCCGTCCAGCTAGAGCGGACCACGCCCTGGGTACCATCTGCTCTGCTCCCATGACTGTCTCTTTGGAAACCATTGCCAACCTGGCGAAGCGGCGCGGCTTTGCCTACCCATCCTCCGAGATCTACGGAGGCCTGCGGTCGGCGTATGACTACGGGCCTCTCGGGGTGGAGTTGCTCCGCAACGTCAAGGCGGAGTGGTGGCGAGCCGTGGTGCAACTCCGCGACGACGTCGTTGGCATCGACTCCGCCATCCTCCAGGCCCGCCAGGTCTGGCAGGCGTCCGGTCATGAGGCTGCCTTCACCGACCCGCTGGTCGAGTGCTCCAACTGTCACACCCGCTGGCGGCTCGACCAACTCGAGGATCCCGAACAGTGTCCGAACTGCGGAATGCGCAACACCTTCTCGGAGCCCCGCCTGTTCAACCTGATGTTCAAGACCTTCATGGGACCGGTAGAGGACGAGGCCGGCTTGGTCTATCTGCGTCCCGAGACCGCCCAGGGGATCTTCATCAACTACGAGAACGTTCGGCGCTCCAACCGGCTCAAGCTCCCCTTCGGGATTGCCCAGGTCGGCAAGTCATTTCGAAACGAGATAACCCCCGGGCAGTTCGTCTTCCGTACCCGGGAGTTCGAGCAGATGGAGATGGAGTTCTTCTGCCGGCCCGCGGAAAGCGGCGCCTGGTTCAACTACTGGGTAGAACAACGCTTCGACTGGTACGTAGGCCTGGGGATGAATCCCGAACATCTGCGCGTCCGGCCGCACACCGAAGACGAGCTGTCCCACTATTCGGCCGGAACCGTCGACGTTGATTATCAGTTTCCATGGGGGTGGGACGAGTTGGAGGGGATTGCCAACCGCACGGACTTCGACCTACGCGCCCACACCGAGCACTCGGGCGTCGATCTCCGCTACTTCGACGAAGATACCGGCGAGCGGTTCTTTCCCCACGTCATCGAACCAGCCGCCGGGGCCACCCGCACCACCTTTGCCTTCATGATCGATGCCTACCGCGAGGAAGAGGTGAGAGGTGAGACTAGAACGGTGCTGGCTTTCCATCCCCGGCTCGCTCCTTACAAGGCAGCTGTCCTTCCTCTGTCGAAGAAACCGGAATTGATCGAGCCGGCCGAGAGAATCGCAGCCGACCTGCGTCGGAGTCTCATGGTGGAGTTGGACGTCACCCAATCGATTGGACGCCGATACCGGCGCCAGGACGAGATCGGCACACCGTTCTGTGTAACCGTCGACTTCGACTCCCTGGAAGACCACGCCGTAACCATCCGCCACCGCGATTCCATGCTGCAAGACCGGGTGGCCATGGACAAGGTCGGGTCGTATCTGCGGGACCGGCTCGATCCTTAACGGCTGGTCCCATCAATCGGGAATCGGCGGGGCCGCGCCGGCCGCGAACCGGAGGTCTCACCCCGGCGTAGTGGGTCGAGACGCTTTTCCATTGCACGGAGGTTGAGCATGAAGAGACTGATGGTGGGCGGCCTCCTGGCCGGATTGGTGCTGGTGGGCGGGGGCGCCGCCTACGTTTGGTTCTCCGGTGGCTCAGGCGAGCCATCCACACCGCTGACCGCCCCTCCGGTCAGCACGACGGCAATCGCTCCGACCCCCTCGGGCTCGGATCTCGCAACCTCCACCACGTCAGCAGGGGCGGGTCCGGTGACGTTCGAGATCGTTCCAGTCGAGAGCCGCGTCACGTTCGAGATCGGCGAGGTGCTGCGCGGTAAGCCCCAGCAAGTAGTGGGCACGACCGATCAGGTGGCCGGTCAGGTCGTCATCGACATGGCGGACGTCGGCAAGAGCGAACTTGGCACCATCGTCGTGAACGCTCGCACCCTGACCACCGCCAACAGCTTCCGGGACCAAGCGATCCGCGGTCCGATCCTCGGCTCCGCCGATGACGAGTTCGAGTTCATCGAGTTCGTGCCCACAAGTCTCGAGGGCCTGACCGGTTCGATAGCGATAGGGACGACTCTCGCTTTCCAGGTCGGCGGCGAGCTCACCATCAAGAGTGTCACCAAATCCGTGACGTTCACCGTGGAGGTTTCACTGGTGGCACCCGACCGTCTGGAGGGATCGGCTACTGCCAACGTCCTGCGGTCCGACTTCGGCCTCCAGATACCCTCGGCGCCCGGCGTCGCCGGCGTCACCGACGAGGTCTCGCTGACTCTCGACTTCGCCGCCCGACCCATCTAGTGCACCGCCTGGGAAACGATCGTGGGGTCTCGCCGAGCCCACGGCGTTCCCCTCACGCTATTTCCCAGACAGAGCACTAGGCGCTTAGGGTTACCGGCCTTCCCAACTGCCCGGCCGAGGGCGCGGATTTCCGCCGATCCCCGAGTCGGTGCCCCGCCGTACACTTCTGGGCGTGGCCTACGACCGCCAAGACATCGACAAGGTGCGCGCCAGCGTCAACCTGTTGGACCTGGTGGGAGCCGTCACCACCGTTAAGAAACAGGGTCGGTCCTTCAAGGCCGTCTGCCCCTTTCATCAGGAGAAGACTGCTTCTCTCTCACTCGACCCGGCCCGCGGGCTCTACCACTGCTTCGGCTGCCAGGCGGAGGGGGACGTATTTTCGTGGGTGCGCCAAACCCAAGGTTTGGACTTCACCGAGGCGGTCGAATAC
>Ga0209341_10000550_pt1 | contig 38999 bp, 34 predicted proteins | sample RifCSP13_2_FD_184020 | JGI IMG/M metagenome (GOLD analysis project Ga0209341, IMG submission 184020) | Soil microbial communities from Rifle, Colorado - Rifle CSP2_sed 13_2 (SPAdes) (version 2) | ecosystem: Environmental > Terrestrial > Deep subsurface > Rock core/Sediment | place: Rifle...
TTCCTCCTTTTCTTTATTATCCTCGTCGGGATTTTATTTTGATTACGGAGAGAATAGCCTTTTTTGTTACTTATTTCAAAATTACACAGAGGATTTTACATTACCGATTTAAAAATTTTCGGGCAATGTGAATTTAGGGTGGTCTTATGAAAAAATACATTTTTCCAATCCTTGTTTCTGTACTTTTGTTTTATCCTTTGCAGGGTTTTGCAGAAGTCAAAGAGATTATTTCAGAAGGCACATACAATATGGGTGATGGCGAAACGCCTCCATGGGTAGACAAACAAATTAGTCCCCCAGAGGGGTGACACAGCCTTGTCCCCCGCTGGCGGGGGTGCAGGGGGTGGATTTTTTTGTTCCAAAAACATTATGCAACTTCTTACAATAAATAATCTCGTCAAACACTTCCCTGCCCGCGGTGGGATATTCAAGAAAAGCGACGGCATTGTCCATGCTGTTGAGGGGGTGAGTTTTTCTGTAGAGAAAGGGGAGGTATTCGGCCTTGTGGGAGAGAGCGGGTGCGGCAAGTCAACGCTTGGCCGTGTTGTTGCACGGCTTATTGAGTCCACATCAGGCAATATAATCTTTGACGGAAAAGATATAACCCGTTTAAAATCAAAAGAGCTTAAATCCACAAGAAGGGAATTGCAGATTATTTTTCAAGACCCTTATGCGTCGCTCAATCCGAGGATGCCGATTGGAGAGATTATAGGTGAGGCGCTGACCATTCATAGTGTGGCAAAAGGTGCGGAAAAGGCTGAGAGAGTGAAAAGGCTCATTGACATAGTCGGCCTTCCAAAGAATTCCATCTCGCTCTATCCCCATGAATTCAGCGGTGGTCAGCGGCAGAGAATCGGTATTGCGCGGGCTGTTGCCATGAATCCGAAGTTTATCATTGCCGATGAACCTATATCCGCTCTGGATGTTTCAATCCAGGCGCAGATAATAAATCTGTTCAGGGATTTGCAGAAGGAGTTTGACCTGACCTATCTTTTTATTGCCCATGACTTGCGTGTTGTGGAATATATAAGCGATAGGGTTGCAGTCATGTATCTTGGAAAGATTATGGAGATAGCAACATCTCAGGAAATTTACAGCCATCCTATACATCCTTATACAGAGGCGCTCTTGTCAGCAGTTCCCATGCCCGACCCCAAAACAAAGAAGAAAAGGATTATACTAAAAGGCGAAATACCCAGCCCCATAAACCCGCCATCAGGATGTGTGTTTCACACGCGTTGCATCTATGCCCAGGAAAGGTGTCGAATAGAAGTGCCTCTGCTGATACCGAGACGAAACGGCAGACTTGCTGCATGCCATTTCCCGCTTTGATTAACCCGAAAAATGCAATAGCATTTTCTGAGTTAATAAAAACCTTCTATAATGTTGCCACTGTTCTTCTGTTTCACAAAGACCACGATTCTTTCCATGATTCCGATGGTTATTTCAGGAAAGGATTAGCATTCATCTTTTACGAGAAGGTTGTAAGCCTACGTCCAGTAGATCCTGCATGGAGAAAGGACATGGCGCTCAACTTTGTTGCTTGCACTATTGATTTATTGTGCTATAGATTTACAAGAGTCTATATTCTTAAACAGATTGCAAAAAAAGTGTCACGGTGCTTAGGAGCAGTTGCAAAACGCTCATACCAGTGCTGTGCCTAAATAAATATGTCCAAAGAACTATGCACAAACGGGAAACCAGATACTACGATAGGGCAACCTAAGCAGCGATATACTGCGCTTACCGGTTTAGTATTCATCTGTTTTTTTATATCGATACTGGCAGTATCTGCTGTTATACTGGCAGGTTTCGGCAGCCGCTGGGGATGGTGGCATTTCAGGACAGGGCTTGCTATTCTTAAATACGGCGGTTATGCAAGCCTTGTTGCGGCAGGGTTGTCGGTGCTCGGGTGTGTTTGGGCGGGGTTCATGGGTGCACGATTGAGTTTTGTTATTGCGCTGATAGGCCTGCTCATCACCCTTCCTGTTACCGGAACCCTGTGGCAGTGGAAGGTAAAGGCTCAGACTGTTCCGAGGATTCATGACATTACTACGGATACAGAGAATCCCCCATCTTTTAAGGCAATCCTTCCCATGAGAAGAGATGCGCTCAATCCATCAGATTACGGAGGCAGGGAGATTGCCGCTCAACAGCGTGCCGGCTATCCGGACATAGGTCCACTGGTGCTTACTGTTTCACCGGATGAGGCCTTTCAGAGGGCTGTCTCAGCGGCAGTTGATATGGGCTGGCAGGTCGTTGATGCAAATCAGGCAGAGGGACGCATAGAAGCAACTGATACAACATGCTGGTTTGGATTTAAAGATGACATTGTGGTGAGAATCGTGCCTGACGGAGCCGGGAGCCGTATTGACATCCGATCAGTCTCAAGGGTTGGTATAAGCGATGTGGGGACCAATGCAAGGAGGATACAGAAATTCCTGAAAAAAGTGAGTTAATAACCCTGCCCACAGGGCCATGTGTGTGGCCGTCATATCGATTTCAATACCATAGAGCTGATTAATGAATGTTTAAAATAACCCCATGATTGGTCACTGAATTGCCAACCGATTCTCCGGTTATCAAAAGTATGAAAAACGGCGCAGTGATAAAACAGAGGAAAGAAAGTTAGGGCTTGTAATACATTAATTGCCGCGCATAAGAGGAAACTGATTCAATCAGGGAATTGCTTTCTTCCGTGGTCATGTGCATAAATGATTGGGTGTGTCGAACATGCTCTTCTAGCTGTTTTATGCTGTCGCATCCGATAACCGCAGTAGTTATAGGCCGAGAAAGGGCAAATCTGAGGAAAGTCTCCATAGTGGAGAAATTCGGCAGCTTCTGTGCAAGGCCGCGGAAATAGACCTTCATTCCTATAATACCTATCTCCCTCTTTTGGGCAAGATTGATGACCTCCAGGAAATTACGGTAATGCGGCTCCGCAGGATTCACCGGAAGGAGAACGGTATCGAAGTCAAATGCCGCGATACATTTTCTGATTATCATCGGATTATGATGGCCGGTAACTCCAATAAACCTTACTATCCCCTTTTTCTTTGCCTCAACAAAAGCCTCGAGGGCGCCATGATGTCCGAATATCTCCTCTATTTCGTTTTCTGTTCTCACATCATGAACCTGCCAGAGATCAAGGTAATTGGTTTTCATAGTATCCAAAGTTTCACGCAGGTGTGCGAGGGCGCCGTTCTTGTCTCTGGCATGCGATTTGCTCGCCAGAAAGATATCCTTTCTCCTCTCCTTTATTGCCATCCCATAGTAAGACTCGCTCCCCGCATATGCCCTGGCGGATTCGAGATAGTTTATGCCACAGTCTATTGCCCTGTTGATGAGTTGATAAGCCTCGCGCTCGTAGCCGAATGTCCTTAATATCCCTTCACCTCCCAGCCCTAAAATGGTCATATCAACGCCTGTTTTTCCAAGTTTTCGTTTCACCATGCCCATATCGATGCGCTGCCTCTTTGCATGCATATCGTTATTCAAAGTCAGGGATTAGCCGCAAGCTACCCCTTATCTATTGCTTTGTTATTATCTTGTCAAGAAAGTGTTGTGAAACAAGCGGTTTGGCAATACTATGTTCCATAAGAAAGATTTACTGCATAGAAAGTCCGCAGTAGTGAATACAGGAGATATGCGGTATACTTTTAACACAAAAAGCGATGAATATTCAGGTGAATGGATAATACTATGTTCAATGAAGAAACCGGCATCTCTTCAAAAATAAGAGAGGTTGTCTTTCAGGTGAAGAGTCTCACCAAGGTTTACACCATGGGAGAGGTAAAGGTGCATGCCTTGCGCGGCGTTGATTTGGAGCTTTATCAAGGAGAGTTGGTGGTGATGTTGGGGCCTTCAGGAAGCGGAAAGTCAACTCTCCTAAATATCATGGGCGGGCTTGATACGGCTACTGACGGGCATGTCACATATTTCGGGAAAGACCTCACCAGAGCCGCGGAAAAAGAGCTTACGGAGTACCGGCGCTATCATGTGGGTTTTGTGTTTCAATTTTATAATCTGATTCCAAGCCTCACTGCCCTTGAAAATGTTACGGCTGTTACGGAGATAGCCGATAAGCCTATGAGGCCGGAGGATGCTTTATCAATTGTCGGTCTGGCTGAGAGGCTCAACCATTTCCCTTCGCAGCTTTCCGGAGGCGAACAGCAACGCGTTGCCATAGCCAGGGGCATATCCAAAAACCCTTCAGTCCTCCTCTGCGATGAACCGACAGGAGCGCTTGATTCTGCAACCGGCATGGCAGACAGGGTAGTGCATCTCAGCAACGGGCATATCTCCGAGATAATAAAGAATGCAGTTAAAAAGTCACCGAGAGAGATACACTGGTGAAGACCCTTGATAGAAAACTCCTGCGCGACTTGTGGAAGATGAAGGGCCAGGCCTTTGCCATTGTTCTCGTAATCATAAGCGGGGTCGCCACCTTTGTTATGTTCCTAAGCACCATGAATTCCCTCAATCTTACCAGAACAAGGTTCTATCAGGACTACCGTTTTGCTGATGTCTTTGCATCCCTCAAGAGGGCGCCCGAAGGCCTTAAATACCGCATCAGCGAGATACCTGGCGTGGATAAGGTAGAAACCCGCGTTGTTGCGGATGTGAAGCTTGATATAAAAGGCTTTCATGAGCCGGTTACTGCCAAACTGATTTCCCTTCCTGATGACGGAAGGCCGTTGTTGAACATGCTTTACCTGCGAAAGGGAAGAATGGTTGAGACTGGAAAGGATAATGAGGTTATTATCAGCGAGGCCTTTGCCGAGGCTCACGGCTTTTCTCCTCACGATACATTCGGAGCGGTTATCAACGGCAGGTGGAAGACACTGGTGATTGCGGGTATTGCGCTTTCTCCTGAACATGTTTTGCAGGTCAGGCCCGGGGCTATAAGCCCTGACTATAAGCGTTACGGGATACTCTGGATGAATCGCAGCGCCCTTGAAGCAGCGTATAATATGAAAGGGGCGTTTAATGATTTGGCGCTGACGCTGTCAGCAGATGCAAAAATCGGAGATGTTCTCGTCCACATGGACAATCTCTTAGAACGTTACGGCGGGCTTGGCGCATACGGCCGTAAGGATCAGATGTCACACCGCTATCTTACAGAAGAATTCCGCCAGCTTCAGAGGATGGCAGAGATGTTTCCTGCTATTTTTATCAGCGTGGCGGCATTTCTTTTAAATGTGGTGATAAACAGGATTGTCAGCACACAGCGCGACCAGATAGCAATTTTAAAGGCATTCGGCTACAGCAATCTCAATGTGGGGCTCCACTATGTAAAGCTGGTAATTCTTATTGTCCTTCTTGGGGTGGGTGGCGGGCTTGTCGTCGGCGCGTGGCTTGGCAATGGTCTGGGGAACATTTACATGGAGTTTTACCGCTTCCCTTTTCTTATGTATGAATTGCGTCCGTCTGTTGCTGCTGCGGCAGCGTTTATAAGCATTGGCGCGGCTTTGGCAGGCACCGTTTATGCAGTGTGGAAGGCGGCGGTATTTCCACCGGCAGAGGCAATGCGTCCGGAGCCTCCTGCGCAATACAGAGCGACCATCATAGAGCGTATGGGTCTGCAACGTTTCTTTTCCCAGCCTTCAAGGATGATTATCCGCAACATTGAGCGCAGGCCTATAAAATCCCTGCTGTCTATCATTGGGATTGCCCTTGCATGCGCTATCATGATGGCAGGGAGATTTTCAAAGGATGCCATTGATTTCATGGTTGATGTCCAGTTTGGGCTTTCCCATAAAGAAGATATGGCAGTCACATTTGTAGAGCCTGCCTCTATGAAGGCAGTTCATGAAATGAAAGACCTGAAGGGTGTTCAATATGCAGAGATATTCAGGACAGTCCCTGTGCGGTTTAAGTTTCAGCATCGCAGTTACCGCACAACAATACAAGGCATAGAGCCGGACAGCCGGCTCCATTTCCTTCTTGATACGCATTTGAAGCCGATTCATATCCCTTCGTCAGGGATAGTTTTGACTGACTATCTTGGCAATATCCTCGGCATTAAACCCGGCGACATGCTGACTGTTGAGGTAATGGAAGGGAGCAGGCCTGTGCGCCAGGTGCCTGTAGTCGCCCTTGTTAAGGAATACATCGGATTATCGGGTTATATGAATTTGACTGCCCTCAATCGTCTTTTGCGGGAGGGGGATGCTGTGTCAGGCGCATATTTAACAGTTGACGCGCTCTTCCTTCCTGAGATATACAGAACCCTTATTGAGCTTCCCCGTGTTGCCGGGACTGTGGTGATTAAGGATGAGGTAAAAAACTTCTATGATACCCATGCTGAGGCCTTTCTCTTTTTTGTGTTTGTGGCTACGCTCCTTGCCGGTTCAATAGCATTTGGCGTTGTTTACAACAGCGCAAGGATTGCCCTGTCTGAAAGAAGCCGTGAGTTGGCAAGCCTCAGGGTTCTCGGATATACGAGAGCGGAGATATCGTATATACTACTGGGAGAGCTTGCGCTGCTTAGTCTTGCTGCAATTCCTGTCGGCTTTCTTATAGGGCGGGGATTATGCGCGTATATGTCAAAGGCGCTTGAGTCAGACCTTTACAGGGTCCCGTTGATACTGGAGTCTGCTACCTATTCGTTGTCAGCTACAGTGGTATTGGCCTCGGCATTTGTGTCCGGGGTGATTATAAGCTACAGGCTTTATCATCTGGATTTGGTGGCGGTTCTTAAGACAAAGGAATAACTTGATAGTTTATCTAAAATAAAAATCTGCTTTCGGGAGCAAAGAGATGTTTCGTAGATGGATGCCAATAGTCGCAGTTGCAGCAGTGGTTGTCGCGGCCATTGTGTATGGATTTATTCCAAAGCCTGTTCCTGTGGCTATTGCAAAGGTGTCCCGTGGTCAGCTCAGGGTTGCCATTGAAGAAGAGGGTAAGACGAGGGTAAAAGACAGGTTTGTCATATCATCGTCTGTGGCTGGATATATGCGCCGCATCAATCTTGAGGTAGGCGGCCCTGTTGCCAAAGGGGGGGTAATATTTGAAATTGAGCCGCTCCGGTCATCTGTCCTTGACCCGAGGAGTCGCGCAGAGGCGGAGGCCGCTGTTTCAGCAGCAGAGGCAGCGCTCAACGCAGCGCAGGAGAATGCCCGCTCAGCGGCTGCAGAGGCAGGGTATGCCATAAAGAAATTTGAGCGGAGCAAAAAGCTGTATGATGAAGGATACATCTCTAAAGAGATGTTTGACCAGATTGAGGCTGAGGCAAAACAAAAAGAGGCAAACCGTCTCTCTGCTGAGGCCGCTGTAAATGTTGCGCGCTTTGAGTTGGACAAGGCCAGTTCTACCCTCAGATACTCGGCATCTGAGGGCGGCGAGAATCATGCGCGGGTTGTTGCGATACGTTCGCCTGTTAACGGCCGTGTTCTCAAGATTCATCACAAAAGCGAGGGTGTGGTGAATGCCGGAGATGCCATCATAGATATAGGCGATCCGCAAACACTGGAAGTTACAGTTGAAGTCCTTTCATCGGATGCAGTCAAGATTAAACCTGGAACACCGATGCTCTTTGAACGTTGGGGAGGGGATTTGCCCCTTACAGGAAAGGTGCGGGTTGTAGAGCCTGCTGCCTTTACAAAGGTATCAAGCCTCGGCGTAGAAGAGCAACGGGTGCTTGTGATAGCAGATATTACCTCTATCCCTGAGAGCTGGCAGAGGCTTGGCGACAGCTACCGCGTAGAGGCAGGTTTCATCCTCTGGGAGGGGAAGGATATTCTGCAGATTCCTGCAAGCGCATTATTCCGATACGAAAATGGCTGGGCAGTATTTATCTTTGAAAACAAACTGGCTTATTTGCGTAAGGTTGAGGTTGGACACAGAAATGGATTGGCAGCGGAGATTATTTCCGGCCTTGCTGATGGAGATGTGGTTATCACCCATCCGGATGAGTCTATTAAAGACGGCGCACGGGTGAGGGTGAGGTGATTGCAAGATTGAAGATAGCTCTTTAGGAAAAAGAAATTTTAAAAGGGGAAAAGAAGAAGGGCATGAAAGGCGCCGGCTTATTTTCCTACCACCCTTACCGTGCTGGCCTGCGGTCCTTTTTCTCCCTGCTCTTCTGCGAAATGCACCTCTGTTCCAATCTGCAGGTTCTTTAAGTCTTTATTCAGCACACTATTTTCGTGAAAATATATTTCCCGTCCGTCTGCGGTAGTTAGAAAACCATAACCTTTATCCGGGAATATTTTACTTATCCTGGCATGGGGGATTTCCTCGTGTTGTTTTGTGTCGCCACGTTGTTTTCTGCCATAGTCCTCCAGTTTGCGCCGCGCTGCATCAAAGGCGTCTCTGATTGCCACATAGATATCTTCATTAGGTTCGTGTTTTATTATGATCTCTCCGCCAGACACTGTCATATAGATACGCACATCGTACAACATGCCTTTATGCTTATGACGATGGGGAACCTCTACCACAACCCTGCAGCGCATGATGTGGCTGTAAAAGCTGTCTAATTTTTCCGCCCTTTCCTGGATGTTATCTTTTATAATATCGGTAATTTCAAAATTGCGGCCCGTGATTTGCAAGTCTATTTTCATATATTGTCTTAAGACCTCCTGCAATAGTATCTACCATTTATGGTGGATTTCTTCAATAGTTTTTTTGCATCCGTAAAATAACGATTAAAAACCTCACTATTTTACAAACTGGTGATTTGCCTGCCATACTTCGTTGTCGGCGCATTTTTGCTCTTCACCGTATTGGTTACATACGGCTCATCGCAAAAATGGCCTCCGCCTCGTCTGGCAGGCAACTTACCAGTTTCCCCAAAAATCAATGTCTATTTTTGGGTTGCATGTATTACAAAAATAATGCAGCCCCTCGGTTTAATGCCCTGGGGCTGCGCTTTATATACAGAGCGTCATAACTTCGCATACCTGCGTTACTCCTCGGCTCGTTGTTGCGGCGTATGCTAAAAATACGCCTCACTCCTCGCCTTCGTCGCGCCTTGGTCTGCTGTGTTCTGACGCTCTGTATGCTGCTCTATTTATGTCGTTGTGTATAAAACCACAGTTTTTTAAAAACTCTTACTTTTTCTTTGCTGCGCTTTCACCATGTGTTATTGCTTCCTCAGCGTGCTTGATAGCCTCTTTTGCATGTTCAATGGCCTCTTTTGCATGGGGGTCGTTGGCTTGCTCAAGGTGCTTGATAGCTTCCTTGACATGCACTATCCCTTCCTTCACATGCTTTACCCCTTCTTTGGCGTGTTCCTCGCCGGCAGCATAGGATGCAGGCGGATTGGCCAGGCTGAATGCCATTGCCGCAAATAAAGACAGAACCAAGTTTAACACCATTCTTCTTTTCATATACAACCTCCTGATAAAATATTTTGGAACGGCTTAAGTATAGCCTAACTTTAATGCCTGTCAAGAGAGGATATAAAAAGGTTTTTATAATTTGACTATCATGCGCTTTTTTGCTTGAATATATTTCACATCTGCAAGTTCTTTTCTTTCATATTTGACCAGATATGCAAAAGGAGGGGTAGGTTATGAAGAGGCTTATTGTAAGTGTAATTGCTTTTGTGGTCTTGAGTTCATTGGCAGCTTATGCAGAGGAGCAACAAACATCTCCTGAGGCCGAGAGTCCGGTTAAGGCAGAGATGAGGCTTCTGAATGCCGCATTTATCAATCTGATAGACTCGCTTGTCCTCAATAACCCTCAGGCTATTGAGGAGCCTTTTCACGAGGTCCACAAGGCAAAGGCCAACACAGAAGAAGCCCTTAAAAAGGGTGAGCTGAAGCTTCCTAAGAATGGAGACAAGATAAAACAGTTTGTGAGAATGGATGAGCAATTTCACAGGAAGACGGAGGCAATGCTTGCAGCCGCAAGAAAGGGTAATATGAGGATGGTTCAGAATATGACCCATAAGCTCTTGAATGGCTGTGTTCAGTGCCACAGGATGTTCAGAAATTAAAAACAAATAGAGGAGAGATTATGAAACGGGCAATGATAGTTTTAGCGGCTGCAATCTTTTTAACAGCAGGCATTTCCTGCACAGCAGATCACAGCCAGATGCACGACCAGGCGCATGAGCAATTACATAAGCTGATGATGCAGCAGGGCGGGCCAAAGTCTGACGACAGGACCGAGCTTAAACTGCCTGCGCCCATGAAGGTCATGCAAAAGCAGATGATGCGTCGGCACATGGATACAGTGAGCGAGATTACCGCCGCCCTGGCTGCCAATGACCTGAATAAGGCCGCAGAGGTTGCGAATGCCAAGCTTGGCTGGACTGAGGAAGAGGAGAAACGTTGTTCAACGGTTGAGAAGATGACAGGAGAACCTGATTTTCTGACATTAGGCAAGGCGGTTCACTTAAAGGCCGATGAATTGGCAGATGCTGCAAAGGCAGGCAACAGGGACAAGGCGTTTTCTGCACTTGCGGAGCTTATAAACAATTGTAATGCATGCCATCAGAAATTTAGGCATTAATCTGTCAGGTTATTGAACGAAATGTTTGCCTACATCTCCGCTCCTTGCAGGCTGACCGTCAATTGTCATTCTGAGTCCGCCTGAGGCGGACGAAGAATCTCGTTTTATGACTCATTGAAAAATAGAGATTCTTCACTCCGCTACGTTTCGTTCAGAATGACAAAAAAAGGATTATTTATTTAATATTTGGTGGGCCGCGGGAGAGTCGAACTCCCGACCCGCTGATTAAGAGTCAGCTGCTCTGCCAACTGAGCTAGCGGCCCGTTCTACGTGAACGCATGTTGCGGATTGATATGAGAATTGCGCGGATTGATAAAAGGTGGTTAAATATATCAGAATCAAAATGGCGGGTCAAGGAAAAATATATCTGAATATATCTGATATAGGATGTTAGCCTGTGTTTCTTAACCCCGCTGCAATGCAGTTGATGCTCATCATGAGTGTTGAAATCATTTTTTCTCTTTCATCGCCGCTTGTTTTTCCTTCCCGCAGCCTTTTTAAGAGGGCGACCTGAATATAATTTACCGGGTCTATGCTTGACCGCCTCATATCTATTGACCTTTGAAGGAATAGGTCGTTGTCTAACATCTTTTTTTGCCTGGTAATCTTCAAAATCATTTTTACCGTAAGGTTGAATTCTGCCAGAATTTTCTTGTAAATCCTCTCTCGTGTTTTTTCATTCTTTACCAATGTTGAGTAAAGCCCTGCAATAGTCATATCGGATTTTGTCAAGACCATCTGAATATTATCTATAAGATTGTTGAAAAACGGCCATTTCTCATACATCTTGCGGAGAAGTCTTTCCCGACCGGAATCATTTCCTATAAAAGCCATGAGTGCGGAACCAAACGGATACCAGCCTGGTATAATATGTCTGCTCTGATTCCAGCTGAAAACCCACGGTATTGCCCGTAAATCTTCAACGCGCCCTTTGCCCTTTCTATAGCTTGGCCTGGAGCCTATCTTGAGATGCTCCAGTTCTTCTATGGGTGTGGCCTGATAAAAGTATGTCAAGAAATCATCGTCGTCAACCAGTTCTCTGTAGAGTTGAAATGATATTTTAGATATCTCTTCAAAGGCATCTTCATACGGCTGCTCTTTATTTTTCCTTCCATCTTCACTTGATGCAATGGCTGCCTCCATAACGCCTGCAATGAGGAGGTTGAGGTTATACGATGCTGTGCCGAGGTTGGCATATTTAGAAGATATGACCTCGCCCTGTTCTGTTATCTTTATAAGGCCGTTGTTGGTTCCCCGCGGTTGCGCAAGGATTGCCTTGTGGGTAGGCCCGCCTCCTCTGCCGACCGTGCCGCCTCTGCCGTGAAAGAATCTTAGTTTGAGTTTATGTTCAGCAGATACCTCTGTTATTTCCTTCTGTGCCTTATAAAGCTCCCAGCCTGATGTTAATATGCCGCCATCTTTGCAGCTGTCTGAATAGCCGAGCATAACCTCCTGTGTGTTGTCCCTTTTGGCAAGGTATTTTCTATAGATTTGATTTGAGAATAGTTCGGTGAGTATGGTCGGCGCCCTTCTTAAATCGTCTATGGTTTCAAAGAGCGGAACTATATCAAGCCTATTGAATAAAACATTATCATGGGAAATGCCGCAAAGCCCTGCTTCTTTCGCCAAAAGCTGGACTGTCAGGATATCGCTTGCGTTGTGGGTCATGCTGACAATATAAGAGCCTGTCGCATTCCAGCTTATGTTGTCCTGAGCGTATTTTATTTCTTTGAAGGTGTCCAGAACCTCCTTGGTTTCAGGCGATAGGCGGACATGGTCTGGCACCAAGGGGCGGATTGATTCCAGCTCTCTGGAGAGTATCCTTAATTTTTCTTTTTCTGTGAGGGCAAGGTATCCTGACGTTATTACGCCTGCCTTTTCCAGCAATTCTGACACTGCCGTCCTGTGGGCTTCGCTATGCTGCCGTATATCTAATTTTGCAAGATGAAAGCCGAAGGTTGATGCCTGCTGTATGAGCGGTTCAATTTCAAGGTGCGCAATCCTTTCTCCTTTGCTGGCAATTAGGCTATGTTTGATAATATCTAAATCATCTATAAATCCCTGTATGTCTCTGTAGCAAAATGCTTCCTGTTTTTGTTGCGTATTTTCAAGCTTCTTTTTTATAAGAGAAAGCTTTTGTCTATATGGCTCATGAGGATTCCTTGCTATGATCTTTTCTCCTTCGATCCCCATATTCCGCGCATCCTGTTTTATGGAGGCGAGCAGTTCTTTGCCGGGCAGAATAAGTTGTCGTGATATGCTTAATTTTGAAATGAGCTGAGATATGGCCTCTCTGTATTTGGATAGGGCTAATTCTTTATGAGAACTTAAAGCCCATTTGGTCTTTTCGCTGGTTACAAAAGGATTTCCATCCCTGTCGCCGCCGACCCAGCTTCCGAATGATATGAACGGCGGAATAGAAAAATTTTTCCCAGGGTAGTATTTGCTTAACTGGCATGAAAGTTCGTCGTAGAGTGTTGGCAGAACCTCAAAAAAAGTTGCGTTAAAATAAAAAAGGCCGTTTAAGACCTCTTCTTCCACGGTTGGCCTTTCCAGTCTTATATCGCCTGTCTGCCACAGCTTTTGCACCTCTCCCATGATTTCTTCTTGTATTGCCGCCTTTTCTCTATCGGTCCAGATGGGATTTTCTTTTTTAAATATGGCGAGATATATGTTGCGGTGTTTTTCAAGGACAGTCCGTCTTTTTACCTCTGTAGGGTGGGCAGTTATAACTGGCATAAGGGAGAGGCTGTTGAGAAGCATTTGTATCCTCTCCGGCGGCAAATTTTTTTTCTTGAATGCATTGACGCATTCTTCAATAGAACCGGGGACAGGGCGGCCTTGCCGTTGGATTCTCCTCCTGTCCTGCATCCCAAAATTTTCTTCTGCAATATTTATAAGCTGAAAATTTATCGCATATGCCTGAATAACCTGGCTTGCGTCATTTAAATTCAGGGCCGCTACTTTTTTGAAGAGTTTGCTGGATAGAGAAGATGACACCGCGCCTTTTATGGGGTTAATGCCGGCTGAGCTCAGATTGTCTATAATAGTGAGCAGATTCTTTCCAACCTGTTCCTCAAGAACCTGATGGATGATTGATTTTAGATAATCTATATTGTTAAGAAGGGTTTTATCTTGATACATATTATCTGGTAAGCGGCGAGTAGCAAGCCGTTCATCCAAAAAAGGCAGTTGCATTTTTTGGCAACCGCAATATTTTGTCAAATACCGCGTCAAATCAGGCTGTCCAAATACTCACATACGTAAAAGAGTATGCTCCGTTTTGTCCAGCCTGCTTTTCCTTGTCTTTGAGCAAAATCTTGCGGTTGTCCCGAAAAATAAAAACCAAATGCATTTTTCGGGTTCATAGACGACTTACGACTTCCGGCTTACGGACCCGTGCAGGTGATTCTCAATGGTTTGTAAAAGGGAGCTTATATTTATTGGTTTGGAGACATAGTCGTTAAAGCCGGATTTTAAGAATGTTTCCTTATCGCCCTTCATCGCATGGGCAGTTATTGCAATAATTATAGTAGTATCTATTGATGAATCTTCACGCAGCCTGCGGGTAATCTCAGCGCCGTCAAACTTTGGAAGCTGGATGTCCATAAGGATAAGGTCCGGCCTTTCTTTATATACCTTGTCTATTGCTGTTTCGCCGTCCGTAGCCTCCACTATGACGTATCCCTTGGATGTGAGGAGGTCGCGGAAAAGCTCCATATTCTGTTCATTATCTTCAACTATCAATATCTTTTTTCCGGCCATTTGAGATGCCCCAATTTTTTTGATTCTGATGCATAGCTCATAATCTTCGTTGTAAGCTATAAGACAAGAACTACAAGCTGCGGTTTATGGTTTGTATGCGGCAATAGCGTCTCCGCCTGCCTCCCGCGCATCAGCCAATGCCTTTTGGGCAGATGTTATCAACCCTTCCATGTTATTTGCATCATCAAAATATGTTGCTACTCCGATGCTTGTAGTCATCTTTCCTTTTTGTTGAACCTCAGCATTGTAAAAAGGATAGCTTTCAATGATGGTTTTAAATCTTTTTGCCAATTGCAGGGCAGAGGACCTTTGGGTATTTGAAAGCAATATGGCAAATCCATCCATGCTGTATCTGACTATGGTATCATAACCCCTTAATGCCTTTTTTACAAGCTCTGCTGTCTTTCGTAATGCCGCATTACCGTGGATTATCCCGTTCTTTGCAATATATTCATGAAGATCGTCAATCGTTATCATTAAAATGGAGCAAGGCTGCCTGTATCTGTTGGCCTTATTTATTTCCTGAGTAAGTTTTATATTGAGATAGCGATGATTAAAAAGGCCGGTAACCTCGTCAAACAGGCCGGCCCTTCTGGGGTAGAGATATTCTAATTCCCTTATCTGTTCTATGAGATGTTCTTTTGAAAAGGCGCCTGCCTGGATAACCCGGTCAATATACCCTATAACCTTCAGCCTGTCGTCTGCCCCCATTTCTTTAGATGTTAAGAGGAATATCGGTATGCCCTGGGTTGCCGGCGTGGCCTTTAATTTATGTATTATATCAAAGCTGCTGACATCGCTGCGGGAGCCGATAAACAGCATGTCAATAACAATCAGGTCTGGTTTGGTAACCATGGCAAGCTCAATGGCATCATATCCTTCCTCTGTAACCAATACGGAAAAGCCTTCGCCTTCAAATGTTGAGGTCAGGGATTTTATCAGCTCCTTATCCCTCTCTATAAGAATGATATGGCCCTGTTGATGCGGCTTTTTTGAGGCAGGCCTAAATTCATTCAGCCTTTCAATAAGGCTGTTGCCGTCTACGGGTTTTATGAGATAATCTGCTACGCCGAGGACAAAGCCGAGGTCTTTATTGTCTACTATTGAATTTACTATGACAGGGATATCTTTTGTCTCCTCCTTGCCTTTCAGTGTCTGAAGCACCTCCCATCCATCCTTATCAGGCAGCATTACATCAAGGGTTATGGCAAACGGCTGCAGCTCTTTTGCCTTCTCAATTGCCTCGTTGCCGTCGTATGCATGGGCAACAGAGTATCCTGCCTTTGCCAGATAGATGGTTATAAGCTCAGAGGTAGGAAGGTCGTCTTCTACTACCAGAACCAGGGGCGCATTCGCCTTATCCGACTGGCTATATTCAAGGGACGGCAGCAGGTCATGCGGCGCTGCGCTATAGACAGGGGGCGGCGTTTCTAAAGAAGGCGCAGATTCAATGGTTGGTATAATGAAGCTGAAGGCGCTTCCCTTGCCAAATTGGCTTTCAACCCATATCGTGCCGCCGTGCAGCTCTACCAGTCTTTTGGTAAGCGCAAGCCCCAGGCCAAGTCCTTCATGGCTTCTGGAGTAACTGCCGTCAACCTGTTCAAATTCTTCAAAAATTCTTTCTATATCATCAGGTTTTATGCCTATGCCTGTATCTGTAACAGATATTTTTATACCGCTAAACTGAGCGGAAGGTTCTTTGTTGGCTGCTGATTCTATATTCAAAGAGGCATCTGTGATTTTATCTGCAATAAGGGTGACATTGCCGCCCTGCGGGGTAAATTTTATAGCGTTGCTCAAGAGATTATAAAGTATCTGTTTCAGTTTTATACCGTCAGCAGTTATTTCTGATAAGTCAGGGTTTAATGTGACATTAAGGCTGATATCTTTTTTATTTGATAATGGTTTGATTATACTTATTACTTCATCTGTTATATGCGGGAGGGAGAAGTTGGAATAATCAAGAGACATCTTGCCTGCCTCTATCTTCGCAATGTCCAATATATTATTTATGAGTTGCAGAAGATGTTTGCCTGATGTCAAGATATTATTTGCATATCTGGTCTGTTTTTCATTCAGGGTTCCAAAGGTATCGGTGAGGAGTATCTCTGAAAAGCCTATGACAGAATTTAACGGCGTCCGGAGTTCATGGCTCATATTGGCTATGAACTGATTTTTGACCTGATTAGACCTTTCTAATTTTTTATTAGCCCTTTCAAGCGCTATTGTCCTTTCAAGTATCCTTTCTTCAAGCCTGTCATTAATCTCTTTAAGTTCTTTGTTCTTCCTGTCTATCTCAAGACGTATCTGCTTTTCCTCTGTTATATTTTTGCTTATGCCAACAGTCCCGACTATCTTTCCCATGCCGTTTCCGAGCATGGAAAGGGTCAGGCTTATATCAATAATCCTCCCATCCTTTGACAGGAGTTGTGTTTCATAATTAGAGACGCTCCCGTTCTTTTCCATTTTATCCAGTATCTTATGACGTTCATCTTTATTAAGGTAAAGTTCCGATGCCTGTTTGCCGATTACTTCATCTCTTTTGTAACCGAGTATCCTTTCTGCGCCCTTATTAAATTCAACAATCAGGCCGTCCATATTCGTAGTCATAATTATATCAGCTGAATCATCCAAGACATTCTTGAGATAGTCCTTTGCCTCAAGGAGGGCGTCATTCTTTTCCTTCAATTCCTTCAAAAGCTGAAATTTTTCTATGGCAAAGGTGGCCTGCGTGCCGAGCAGGCTGAGGAATGAAATTTCATTGGAGGTAAATTTGCGCGGTTTAAAATCATTGATGTAGAGGATTCCAATAATGCGGCTATTGGCAAGAAGGGGTATGGCTATGACTGCACGGATGCCTTCCTCAAGCACTCTTGCATTATTAAAGAGAGGCGCCTTCCTTATATCTTCTATGGCGACAGGTTTTCTTTCAGCAAGCACATGGGCGGTCATGCCGTTTGGCTTCACCTTCCATCTTCGTATTTCTAAAAATTTTTGAGAAAGACCATTGCTTGCTGCGAGTCTTAATTCTCCGTCGCCTGCGTCGTAAAGGGCGAGGCTTCCGGCAGGGGCATTCACAAATCTTGTGGATTTCTCTACTATTGCATTTAAGACCTCTTCAAAGTGGTGGGCAGAGGTGAGCAATACGCCGATATTATATAATTCCTTTAATTCATCCAAATTTCTGCTTATTTCTTGTTGTTCTTCTTGAAGTTTGTCAAGGAGGTCCCATACAAGTTTTGCGCTCATCCCCTCTATAACCTCTGCCTTGAGCCCCCTCTTTTTTTTGATTGCCTTTGAAATAGCGGCGCTGCCAGTGACATTTATTATGACATCTATATTCTTTATCTTAAGCAGCTCATTATAATCATTGGTGGCAAATATGTCGGAGTGTTTGGCCAGCTTAATTCCATGGGCATTTGTATCCTTATCTGCAATTCCAGCTACGGTAATATCTTTCACACCGATTAAAAGATTGAGCAAGGCGCAGCCGCCTTTTCCAGCGCCTATAATGGCTATCTTTTTCATATCTTGCACATTCTAACAGCTGGGCTGACATAGTGTCAAGGATGGATTGACAGAATGTCAAGCCAAAGTAGAAATGTCCTATTCTTACCAAAATAGAAATGTCCTATTTGGTTAGATTGGCAGCAAAGAAAAGAGAAAAAGGGGACACCCATTGAAGAGAAAAAGCAAGAGAAAAAGGAAAAGACGGAAAAAGGGGACAAAAAGGGCAAGAAAAAGAAAGAAAAAGGGGACAGATTTATTTTCCACTTTTTCTCGGTCTCCCTTGTCCTCTACATTCAATCCGTCTCCCTATCTTTCTTTCAACTTCTTCAATAAATCGGTTGCTTCCCGTGAGTTGGCCTCTCTGCAATGCCTCTCGTATCAACGCCCATTCACCCTCCGGAATAGAGCCTTTCACAAATTCTTTATATCTCTTCTCACGCTCTTTATCTGTGCTTCCTAAACTCTTGTAACATGGGTCTAAGTCTAACCAGTCAGGTTTTTCTATGCCAATTTTGCATCTGTAACTCGACCATTTGTAATTTTCAGGCGCATCTACTATTCCGGCCCTTATGGGATTTAATTCAACATAACGACAACAGGCCAAGAGATATTCGTCTTGTTTTATAGGGCTGGATTTGTAGCGGCCTTCCCATAATGTCCCTTTCCGTCCTTCCAACTTATTCACATAGCGGGTCTGCCGCCCTGAAACCCGCTTCATAAGCAATGCTAAATTTTCTATCTTGTTACAGGGGTCTATTATTAAATGGACATGGTTTGTCATAAGGCAATAGGCGTAAATCTTACACCCTAAATTTTTCTTCCACTGCTTAAGGTTTTCAAGGTAGTAAAGGTAATCTTCGTTGCTTGCAAAAACTATTTGTCTGTTGTGACCCCTTTGAATGATGTGATGAGGGTAATTAGGTAATACAACCCGTGAGGTTCTTGGCATGAAGCTATTTTACTTAAATCATCTCTTATGTCAGCAAATAAATCTGATAATCATATAAAAGGCACCTCCTCATCATAGCAAGAATAAATAATTCTTGATATGCTTGGGGAAAGAATACCAATCCAACCCCAGGAGGCGCCTTATGAAATTGTATGCTGCAACAGATTTACATTCAAGCAATAATTATCTGGCCATTATTGATGAACATGGCGAACGGAGGTTTAAGCAGAAGTTGCCCAATAATCCCTCGATCATCCTTGAGGCGCTTAAGCCCTACAAAGAAGAGATTACCGGCATAGTTGTTGAGTCTACCTACAACTGGTACTGGCTGGTGGATATGCTCATGGCAGAAGGCTACAAGGTTCATCTGGCAAATCCCGTGGCTATAGAAAAATACTCGGGTCTTAAACATGCGGACGACAAGCACGATGCCTTTTGGCTTGCTGAAATGCTCCGGTTAGGGATACTGCCTGAAGGGTACATTTATCCCAAAGAAGAGAGTCCGATAAGAGACCTGCTCCGGAAAAGAGGACACCTCGTACGACTTCGGACTTCATTGGTCATAAGCTTACAAAACATCATCAATAGAAACTGTGGAAGGGAGCTTGACTGCAATTCTATGAAGCGTTTAAAGACGGATCATGTTGCTCCGTTTCTGGAAGATAATGAAGACCTTGCCCTTGCCGGAAGGGTGAGCAAGGAGGGCATAGACTTTTTGACCCGCCGGATCAAGGAGATAGAGTCAGCCGTAGAACATAAGGTCAAATTACAGGCTCCTTACGCCAATCTTCAGACCATACCCGGCATCGGCAAGATCATTGCCCTTACCATAATGCTTGAAACAGGGCATGTTGAGCGATTTGCGGATACGGGCAATTATGTTTCGTATTGCCGAAAAGTGCATACAAAATGGATGAGCAACGGCAAACAAAAAGGAAAAGGGAACCGGAAGAACGGCAACAAATATCTTGCATGGGCGTTCTCAGAGGCAGCTGAATTGGCAAGGCGTTTTGATTCAAAGGCAAAGGCATATTATCAGCGAAAAAAGCAGCAAACAAACTTCATGGTTGCCCACAATGCCCTTGCCCACAAACTTGCAAGGGCAGCGTATCATATCATGAAGGACAATGTTTCCTTTATGCCGGAAAAGTTATTTGCATAAAGGATGACTGGAACGGTGAACCAGAAAAAGGGGATGGGGAAACCAAAAATCTGATTGGCAAGCCGTTCCATACATACATAAATAAAGTTATCCACCTCTTTACTGCCCATGCCGTGAGCCACCAAGGGAATGGTTAACAACCATGAGGTCTGTAAAATATCATTTGGACACGGCATGGAACCGAAGATTTTCTGGTCTGCCTACGGCAGAAAGGGTTGTTGGATAAGAGTTCCGCCAATAACCTTAATCCTGATGGGTGTCTGATGCAGTGAAGCTTGTTATCACAAAAGCGACTTACTGACATCGAACTTAAAGAAACTGCGGGAATGGTAGGGATGGTTGATAACTAAAAGAGCAACAGACTAAAACAAGAAAAACTCTTTTCCTTGCTTCGGGATAGTTTTTTCTCTTGACAGGGGCCTTTTAATGGGTGTCCCCTTTATTTTTTCTTTATTTTTTCTTTATTTTTTTTTACTTTTTTTATTTTTGCCTAGCGCCTAATGGGTCTGTGGTTTGTGTGAGGTTGCCTGATGCGTCATAAGCAAAGCTAAAGCTTTGCCCTACAGGGTCTGTGATGCTGGTTATCTGATTGTCGGCATTGTAGGTGTATGTTGTTGTCTGGTTCAGGCTATCTGTTGTTGATGTCATGTTGCCCTGCGCATCATAGGTATATTTTGCTATGCTGCCGTCAGGCTCTGTCTTGGATAAGAGATTTTTATTGTAGTCGTATGTATATTTGGTTATGTTGCCCTGCGGGTCTGTGACTTCTAATGGAACATTGAGATTATTGTCGTATTTATATGTCCATATTCCTCCGTCTTTTTCCGTTACAATGGATGTGTAGGTTGTCGGATTATAGGTAATGGCCTTGGTCTTTGCTTCAGGGTCTTGTGAGGATAATAGTTTTCCATTTGCATCATAGACGTAGGTGGTTATGTTGCCATTGGGGTCTGTCTTGGTAAGCATCCTGCCGTTTGTATCGTAGGTGTATTGCCATGCGTTATTTGCAGGGTCGGTTATGGCAGTAAGAGAATCGCCTGAATAAGTGAATGTGTAAACCCTGTTTGCAGGGTCTGTAATGGATAGGATTTTGCCATTGCTAAAAGTTATATTGATTATCCTGCCTGTTGAATCGGTTATGCCTGATAGGTCGCTTCCCGCGTATGTTAAGGTTGTGGTATTGTTGTTTCTGTCTTTTATCTGGAAGAGCCTGCCTCCGCCTGAGGCGGATGAATTAAATAAATAGGTTGTGTTATCTTTGAGGGTCTGGGTATAGGTGCCATCTGCATTTTTTATGATGGTTGAGTGGTCACTGCTCTGGGCTGAGGGGTAGTATGTGCCGTTGGAGAGGTAGAAATAGGTAACATCGCCGTCTGGTTTTTTAAGACTCAGGCTGGTGTCAGGGTTTTCTGTTATGGAAAGGTTATAATTGTGCGTCCACCCTTTGCCAAGAGGCGCTGTAGAGCCGTCATTGGAGTTGTAGGAGATGGTGAAGTCCAGAGCAAGCCTGGGGTTTTGGATTTGAAAGAGTGTCTGTGAATGATAGAGGTTGCCGCTGTTAAGGTTTGCCGCAGAGTCCATGCATTGGTTAAGGTCGCTGTCGCCTGAAAGGCCTGATGAAGGACACCCCTCATCCACCTGGCCGTCACAGTTGTTGTCTATGCCGTCGCCGCAGATTTCGGTTGCAGGGGATGATGCCTTGTCTACAGGGTCTTTGCAGTTCTGGCCGCAGGATTCGTAGGTGTTGGTGAGTCTGTTGAGGCACTGGTCAATGGAGGTGAATTCGGCAAGAAGGGTGTCGTAGGAGCGGCAGTTAGATGGATATACATTATAACGATATAAGCAGCGCTGAGTTACTCCGGGGTAGTTAAATGTACAACCGTTCGTTGAGGTTTCTGTCGCCCCAGTACACTTAGTAAATATATTTTCACAATCTGTCTCATTAGTCCATACAATGTTGCCCTTACTCACTTGGGTAAGGCTTTGTGCTCCATCGCAAGCAAGAGTCCAGACATAATCTTCGGCGGTAATCAGCTCAGTGTTGGAAAATAAAATGTACTGTTGCCATGAATAATTTACAGTAGATCCGCATCGCTCCCATACACGGTAGCCGTTACCTTGATCAATCACCACCTCCTCAACCCAATTCACGCACCCCGAAGGCGCAGGGTTATTATTGAGGAAATTTTGAACGTCCTGATAGGTGGAGGCAGAGGCTGTCGCAGGGGCTAAACAAAAAAGGCCGAATATGAAAATTAGGATTGCTTTAAGTTTATGGTTTTTCACAACAAATCCTCATTATAAAATGTTTCTCATGTTCTGCATTCTGTCTGTAGTTTGCCCGACCCAACCTTCGGTTGGGTGCCCCGTTGGCGATTTAAAAAACGCCGATAAATCGGCAACTACAACAAAAATAACCCTGTAATCAATATATTTAACAAAGAGAGCGGCAATAGAATCTTCCAGCCTATGGTCATAAGCTGGTCATAGCGATAGCGGGGCAGGGTAAATCTGACCCACATGAAAAAGTAGATAAAGAAACCGACCTTTGCAATGAACCAGAAAATGGCCGGCAGGGGCAGCATATCTAACAATGGCGGCGCATTCCAGCCGCCAAAAAAGAGTATTACAGATAGAACAGAGACTGTTACCATAGCCACATATTCTGTAAGCATAAAAAACGAAAACCTCATTGCGCTGTACTCCACATGGTAGCCTGCTGCCAGTGTCCCTTCATCCTCCGGCAGGTCAAACGGTATCCTGTTTATCTCTGCCATGGCTGCTATTAAAAATATAACAAACCCCAATGGTTGATAAATAATATTCCAGTTAGGTATAAAACCTAATATGGCGCCATTTTGAGACTTTATGATATCCAAAAGACTCAAAGAATTTGCAATCATCACTACGCCTATGCAGGAAAAGGTCAGGGCAAGCTCATAACTTATCATCTGGGCAGATGAGCGGATGCCTCCGAGCAGGGCATATTTGCTGTTTGATGCCCAGCCCCCAAGCATTATGCCGTAGACACTGATTCCGCCAATAGCCAGCACATAGAGTATGCCTACATTCATATCAGAGATGTATAGGCTTATTTCTTTATTGATAATGGGAATGGTAATCTTATCCCCAAATGGTATGGTTGCGTAAACCGCAAACGCAGGGATCATAGCTATGAGAGGCGCCAGCTTAAAAAGCCATTTGTCCGCCTTATCAGGGACTATGTCTTCCTTAAACATGAGTTTAATCGCATCCGCAACAGGTTGCAGTATGCCGTGAGGTCCAACCCTGAACGGCCCGAGCCTGAGTTGGATGTGTCCGGCAACCTTCCTCTCCAGCCATGTAAGCGGGATTGGAAGGTTGAAGAGAATCATGGTTACAACTATAACCTTGACTATTATCAAGGCAACTTCTATGAGTGTATTGATGTCCATGCTACCGTTGTCCGTGTCCGTTGTCCGTGTCCGTTTTTTCACGGTTCACGGTCACGGTTCACGGCCTTTCACTATCTCCTTCTCCCCCACATATAATTCACCATCTCAATATAACGGGTATTCATTCCACGAACTATACTGTGAATAGTAAAGATGATATTCTTCAGTATCTTGTAAACCATTCTCGGATGTGTATCTACCAGTTTTTCAAAATCATGCTTATCAATCCAGTAAGCCTCGGTATTGGATATGGCAATGATTGTGGCTGAACGAGGCCTCTCATCAAGAAATGACATCTCGCCAAATATCTCCCCATCCTTCATCAGGGTAAGGGTCATGAGTTCGCCGTCAGGGGCAGCCTTGCATGCCTTTACCTCGCCTTTTCTTATAATATACATAGAGGTGCCGTCTTCATTTTCTTTAAAAACAGCTTCACCTATCTTGTAGTTTTTCTTATTTACAATCTTTGAGATGGCATTTAACTCGTCTTCGCTAAGGTCGGAAAAAAACGCCATTTCCCTTAATGTCTTAGGATCTATCATAACGCACCCCCTGTTCAATTTGCGATTTTCGATTTACGATTTACGAATTTAATTCGACAATCGAAAATCGTAAATCATAATTTGCTGATATTCACCCTCGGTATCCCTTCGCCCTTTTTGAAGAAACGGTTTACAGAGACTTCTTCAAAATTCTCGGGAATAAATGCAATTCCTTTCAGAGAGCCTTGCTTTACCCTTACTCTTAATACAGCCTCATGATGTTTGCCATTTACAACAACCCGTTCACCTTCGTTAATGTCAAGCGCTGCCGCGTCTTTATCGCTTATCTCTACAAACGATTCTGGCAGCAGCTTTTTAAGCACATCAGCCTTTTGCGACAATCTGCCTGAATGGAAGAGATGATTGCCGGTCATCAACTGCAATGGGTAGTCTTTATCCTCTATGCTGCTGACAGGCGAGACGTCTGTCCTACCTGACCCCTTGACCCCTTGACCCCTTGTCACTTGATTTTCTGCCCCATGCCCCTTTACCAACACCCCTGTATTGTTTAAACTGTCAAAGGATATATCCTGATAGCCAGGTGCTTCTTTTCTTATCTCTTCAAACACATCTTTTGCAGATTTATATTCAAATCTGCCTATACTGCATAAGATATTTAAATCTTCTTTTGCCCCCTTAACAGGCTGGATTGCCCTCCGGAGCCTCTGAACCCTTCCTTCCTGATTTGTCAATGTCCCGTCTTTTTCAGCATAGCTTGCGCCCGGCAAAACCACATCTGCCATCTTTGCGGTCTCAGTCAAAAATATATCCTGAACCACGATAAACCCTGCCTTTGAAAGCGCATCCTTTGCAAATCCTGCGTCAGGATACAGGGAAACTATATCTTCGCCAATTATATAAACTGCATCTATCTCGCCTTTTGATGATGCCTCCAGAATCTCTCCGCAGTCCATGCCTTCTGCAATAGCCCCCTCCCCACTTGCGGGGGAGGGATGGGTGGGGGTTAAGTTTTTATAGCCTGGCAAAAATACAGGGTGCACGCCCATATCCCATGCGCCTCTTTGATTACTCCTGTCAAGGACCGGCATAACCTTTACATTTTTACCGGCGCCTTTTAGAGCCTTTGCCATATCTGCAATGGCCAGCAGAGCATCCTTTCCATTTGCCAATCTCAATATGTCTGTTCCAACAAATACAGATACATTTGAGGCCTTCTTAATTCTATCGGCTGCCGTTAAAATATCCGCCTCTGAAATATCCGAACCGTCAACCCCCCTAATTCCCTCCTTTAATAAAGGGGGGGCAGGGGGGGTTGTGCCTTCTATAGCGGCAGCAATGCCTGAAATAACAATGCCTTCGCTCCCTGGCCTGTATTTAAGTGAAATGGTTGCAGAGCTGTCAAGTTTTATCCTTCTCGGATATGCCAGAATCAGGGTTTTCCGCTTGTCTGCTGTTGATGTTCTTATTAAATAATCAGTTATTGGATTTTCATCTGATATTGACGAACCTATAATAAATATCAGGTCTGCCTTCATTGCATCAGATATTGAAACCCCTTCTCCTGCGAGATTGCATATATCAATCATCGCTGATGTTGCATTTTTATCTGCCCAGCGGATTGTAGAATCAATATTATTTGTCCTGAATACATTGCGCATAAGTTTCTGGAAGACATACAGCTCTTCATTGGTAAGCCTTGCCGATGCAATGCCGGCGGCCTTTTTTGCATTCGCAAATCTCGTCCTAACCTGAGACAACGCCTCTTCCCATGAACATTCGGTAAGTTTGCCGGCCTTCTTAATCATAGGCTTTGTAAGCCGCTCTTTATTCTGGATAAAATGATAGCCAAATCTGCCTCTTGCGCAGAGTGTTTCTTTGTTTATGCCTGTGGCAATCTTGCTCCTTACCCTTAAGACCTCGCCGTTTCTTGAGCCGATGGTAAATTGACACCCTGTGGCGCAGTATGGGCATACGGTGTCTGTTTCATTCAAGTCCCACGGCCTTGACTGATATCTGTATGGCAGGCTCATGAATGAGCCTACAGGACAGACCTCTATGCAGTTGCCGCAGTGGTCGCAGTCAAGCTCATCGTCCATAAAGCTGGTTTCCTTGGTATTATAGCCCCTGCCAATCCCGCCGAGGGCTGTCACGCCCACTACCTCATCGCATATCCTTACACAACGTTCACAGTGTATGCACCGGTTATGGTTTTTGATAATAATAGGGCTTAATATCTTATCCTTATCATGGAACCGCCTCTTCCATTCAATAAATCCGCTGCGCCGCGGCCCAAATTTAAAGGCCAGGTCCTGCAGCTCACACTCTCCGCCTTTATCACAAGTAGGGCAATCCAGCGGGTGGTTTGCAAGCAGGAATTCAAGCATAGACGACCTGGCAGTCTTCACTGTGGCATTTTCAGTAAAGACCTCCATGCCGTGGATAATAGGCGTTACGCATGAAGGCTGCATCTTTTTCTGTCCGCCTATCTCAACAAGGCACATCCTGCATGAGCCAAGCCTTGAAAGCCTTGCCTGATAGCAGAAGGTAGGTATCTCAAACCCTGCCTGCCGCGCGGCATCAAGGATTAAGGTGCCGTCCTCTACACTTATCTCTTTTCCGTTGATTTTTACAGTTGCCATTGTCTTAAATTAAGAATAGAGAAGTCAGAATTCAGAATCCAGAAGAAAAGATTGTTTTCCTTCTGACTCCTGTCTCCTGAATTCTGTATTCTGCTTTCAAACCAGACACCTCTTATTCTTCACATGGTATTCAAATTCATCTTTGAAATTCTTTAATGCCCCGCGGAGCGCCATGACTGCGCCGTCTCCGAGGGGGCAGAATGTCCTGCCGAATATATTTCCGCACAGGCTTTCAAGAAGTTCAACATCGCCCTCTTGAGCCTTGCCATGTTCAATCCTGTGCAGGACCTTATATGTCCAGTCTGTGCCTTCTCTGCACGGCGTGCATTTGCCGCAGGATTCGTGGCGGAAAAATTCCATGGTTCTCATGGCAACCTTTACAATGCAGGTCGTCTCATCCATAACCATAACAGCTGCTGAACCGAGCATGGTGCCTTTCGCAGCAAGACTGTCAAAATCCATTGGCGTATCCAAATCCTTTTCAACAAGCATTGGCGCTGAAACGCCGCCTGGTATAAATGCCTTAAGTTTTCTATTATTCGATATGCCGCCTGCATGGGTATAGATAACCTCTCTTGCTGTAGTTCCCATAGGCAGTTCATAAAGCCCCGGCTTTTTAACATGGCCGCTCACGCCGAATATCTTCGGGCCAGGGCTTTTCTCAGGCCCGATAGACGCAAACCATTTCGGTCCTTTATTTACTATATGCGGAATGCACGCGAGGGTTTCAACATTATTTATAACAGTCGGTTTGCCAAAAAGACCGACCTGCGCAGGGAATGGCGGCTTAATCCTCGGCTGTCCTCTACGGCCTTCTATTGACTCTAAAAGCGCTGTCTCCTCTCCGCATATATAAGCGCCTGCGCCTTTATGGACAGAAAGGTCACAGCTAAAATTTGAACCGAGGATATTTTTTCCAAGGCAGCCTTTTTTATATGCCTCGGCAATGGCCTGCTCAAGTATATTAGCGCCAAAGGCAAATTCTCCCCTGATATATATGTATGCTGCTGCTGCGCCGATTGCATAACATGCAATAATCATCCCTTCAATAAGCTCATGCGGGTCTTTTTCAATAATAACCCTGTCCTTGAATGTGCCTGGCTCTCCCTCGTCTGCGTTGCAGCAAAGATATTTTGGTATTGTGGGGTCTTTTGTGATAAAGCTCCACTTGAGGCCTGTGGAAAACCCTGCGCCGCCGCGGCCCCGAAGCCCGGAGTCCTTTACCATCTGGATAAGCGCATCAGTCTGGAGCTTAAGAGCGCATGGAAGCGCCTGATAACCCCCGTTTTTCAGATACACATCTATCCTGTGGGAGTCAGGGGTGTTTATATTTTTTAAAAGGATGGGTTCAAACATATTAAATCCGTTGTCCGTGTCCGTTATCCGTGACCGTGTAAAAACAAATTATTTTTGTCTTTACGGACACGGTTAACGGTCACGGTTCACGGCAGCTATTTCAATCCTTTCAATATCTCCTCTATCGTTTCCTCTGTCAGATTTTCATAATAATCGTCATTTATCTGCATCATGGGCGCTGTGCCGCATGAGCCGAGGCACTCCACCTCTGACAGGGTAAACTTTTTATCTGAAGTTGTTTCGCCTTTTTTTACGCCGAGTTTTTTTGAAAGGAATTCAACTATATGCTCCGAACCAAGCAAAGAACATGAAACATTTGTGCATACCTGGACATGGTGTTTGCCGACAGGTTTTTTATTATACATTGTATAAAATGCGGCAACCTCATTGAGCTGAACCGGCGTCATATCCAGCATATCAGCAATCTGCTCTAATGCCTCTTTGGTAAGATAACCGCTCTCTTCCTGCGCTATCCTTAGGGCATCCATGGAAGCAGACCGCTTCTTTGGATATTTGGCTATCGCTTTTTTAATATCTTCTATGGCCTTGTTTGAAAGCATATCGCTTGTTAGAGGTTTGAGGCAGGAGGCTTTTGCCTCAGCCCTCATACCTCATACCTTATACTTTCTCTTACTTATCCGCCTCGCCAAACACAGGGTCAAGGCTGGAGACCACGGCTATTACATCAGCAAGATACGCACCTTTGCACATAGGGTTTATAGCCTGCAGATTTACAAAGGATGGCGCCCTTATCTTTAACCTGAACGGTCTTTCAGAGCCATCGCTTACTATATAAAAACCAAGCTCCCCTTTTGGCGATTCAATAGCAGAGTATGCCTCGCCCTTCGGAACCTTAAATCCATGAGAGATAAGCTTAAAGTGATGGATGAGCTCCTCCATATTTGTTTCAATATCTCTTCGTGGCGGCAGAACCACATCCGGCATATCAATGCATGGTTTGCCGTCAGGCAGCTGCTCCAGCGCCTGCCTGACTATTTTTGCCGCCTGCCTCATCTCTTCCATGCGGACAGTATATCTGTCAAAGCAGTCGCCATTTTCGCCAACCGGGATATCAAAGTCAAACCTGTCATAGACAAGATATGGTTCATCTTTTCTTATGTCCCATTTTACGCCCGCGCCTCTCACTATCGGACCGCTCATGCCCAGGTTTATCGCATCCTCTGCTGATATTACGCCAACGGCTTTATTTCTCTTGAGCCAAATCCTATTCTCTGTTAAAAGCTGTTCATAGTCGTTTATCCTTGCGGGCAGCATATTCACAAATTCAAGGCATTTTTCCTTAAACGCAGGCTGAATATCGTATCTCGCGCCGCCCACTCTCAAATAGTTAAGGGTCATCCTTGCGCCGCAGAGCATTTCAAACAAATCAAGCACCATCTCCCTTTCCCTGAATGCGTAAAGAAGGACGGTCATTGCCCCAAGGTCAAGGGCCCATGCGCCAATGCACAGGAGATGGCTGGCAATCCTTGAAAGCTCTGCTGCAGCCACACGTATATATTTTGCCCGCTCAGTAACCTCAATGCCCAACAGTTTTTCAACAGCCTGGACATAGGCAAGATTATTTGACATGGCGGACATATAATCAAGCCTGTCTGTATACGGAACAAACTGGTGATAAAGGAGGTTTTCTGCAATCTTTTCAGTGCCTCTGTGCAGATAGCCGATATCAGGATACGCCTTAATGATATTTTCACCCTTTATATCCAGAAGCAGGTGCAGCACGCCGTGTGTGGAAGGGTGCTGAGGCCCCATGTTTAATGTTATTTCTTTTGTTATCACTTCTTCGGTGTTTGTCATAAACTGCCGTTATCCGTGACCGTATTCCGTGTCCGTAATTGTATTTCACGGTCACGGTAAACGGACACGGTCAACGATCCTTATTTTTCTTCCCCAAGCGGGTTATACCTATCTTTATATCCTTTCAGCGGATAATCCTTACGCAGAGGAAAGCCTTCCCACTCCTCCGGCATATAGATTCGTTTTAGATTTGGATGGCCTTCAAATGCAATGCCAAACATGTCGTATGTCTCGCGTTCTGCCCAATCAGCGCCTTTCCAGATTGATGTAACAGACGGAACAGTCTCATCTTCGCCTATCGTAACCTTTAGCCTTAATCTATGCTTTTTTGGAATTGAATAGAGGTGATATACAACTTCAAACCTTGGTTTTTTGGGGAAATAATCAGCGCCTGCTATATCTGAAAGGAAGTTGAATTGAAGCGCAGGGTCGTCTTTTAAGAAGTTACATATCTCAATCAGGCTGTCTTTCTTGACGAGATGGGTTGCCTCATTCCTGAATACAACGGTATCAAGGATAGACTGGCCGAACTTTTCTTTAATATTTTTTATCAGAATTGAATCGGGGTCGATCGTCATATTTAACTACCGTTATCCGTGTCCGTTGTCCGTGTCCGTGTAAAAAATCTTTTCACGGTTCACGGTCACGGTTCACGGTCTTTATTTTCCCTCATACCTTGCAAATACCGAAGGCATCTCTTTTCTTATCTTTTCCTGCAGCATGAGAAATCCGTATAAAAGGGCTTCAGGCCGCGGCGGGCAGCCTGGTATATACACATCGACAGGTATAACAAGGTCGGTACCCTGCACCACTGAATAGGTATTGTAAGGCCCGCCTGCTGATGCGCAGCCCCCCAAAGCAATAACCCATCTCGGCTCTGCCATCTGGTCATATAATCTCTTCACAGCCGGAGCAATTTTCTTTGTCATGGTGCCTGCAATGACTATCACATCGCTCTGCCTTGGAGAGGGTCTGAAAACTATGCCAAACCTATCTGTATCATACCTGGAACAGCCGGCTGCAATCATCTCTATGGCGCAGCAGGCAAGACCAAATGTCATGGGCCAAAGCGCAGAGCGCCTGCCCCAGCTGACCACGCTGTCAACAACCGTATCCATCTTTGTTGCCCTGGCCACCGTGGCAGCGGTTTTCCCTGTTATATTGACAATCTCTTCAAGGGTAGTAAATTGCACAATCCCTTCCAATTCATTTGTTGATATACCCATATCATCTCCACAGATTGATTTTAGATTTTTAAATCCGCAATCCGAAATCTGAAATCCGCAATGTAATTACACCCATTCCAAAGCCCCCTTTGCCCATGCATAGATAAGACCGACCGCTAATATGGCTATAAATATAAACATCTCTACAAATGCAACCATGCCAAGTTGTTTAAGCACTACTGCCCACGGAAATAAATAGAGGGTCTCTGCATCAAAGACAAGAAACAATATGGCTATGATAAAGAAGTGCACCTTGAAGCGGCCTGTATCAGCATCGCTGCCGATAGGCTCCATGCCGCACTCCCACGGAGAGAGTTTATCTTTATAGGGATTTTTTGGACTTACAACGCTGTTTACAAATAAAACCGCAGCAGCAATAAAACCTACAAAACCGATAATTATAAGGACAGGAAGATAAGACAAGAGCATAGCCAGTTACCTCCGACCAATTGGGATAAAAACCATAAAACAGATGGTATTCCATTGTCAAGAGAAAAAGTTGGAGGGTTAAGCCTTTTTTGCGTTATTCACAAAGTTTATACTGCTTTTCAACGCCAAAAAGGTATTGACCTTTAGGTGTGTATACTGTATATATTATTTTCATAATAATGTATAATTGTGGAGATAGAATAAGTTGAGGTTACTGAAATCTTGAAACAAAATACCAGTAGAATTTTTGAATATCCTGTGGAAAGACATCCCACTTTAAGGGAGAGGATTGTAGATTTTGTCAAAGAGGCAATCCTAAAAGGGAGGCTTAAGCCGGGTGAACGGGTGCCGGAGCCGGAACTTGCCGAGATGTTCGGTATAAGCAGAACCCCTGTGCGGGAGGCATTCAGACAGCTGGAATCTGAGGGGTTTATCACCTTTACGCCGCGTAAAGGGGCGGTTGTAAGCCCAATCACAGATAAAGATGTGAAGGAATTTTATGCCATAAAAGGTATGCTTGAAGGCTATGCAGCAAAAATGGCTTGTTGTAAACTGAGCGATGAAGAGATAAAACGGATGGAAGACTTGAATTTACAGATGGCCAAATGTGCTGAAAAGAATGACGCAAAGAACTTTTTCAAATTAGACAATCAATTTCATGATATATTTCTAAAGATATGCGGGAATGATAAGTTATATAATCTGATTCATACGCTTGTCCAGCAATTTGAACGTTTTAGAAGAACCTCCCTTTCTCTGCCCGGCAGGATGCAAAGCTCCGTTAACCAGCATGCTGATATCGTAGAAGCATTCAAAAAGAGAGATGTAGACCTTGTAGAAAGGCTTGTAAAGGCAAATGCAGAAAAAGGCGGCGAACTGCTGGCACAAGAGATATTAAAGGAAAAGATTTAATATGGCGTTTATTACATCCCCAGAGGCTGCCGCCAGACTCGCAAGAACTATTCTTTCCGATATCGCTTTATATAATAAGGAAAAGGTAAAGGGAGGCTTAAAGAATGACAATCTCTTTGAGGTGCTGGAAAAGGAATTAAAAGAGGGCGAAGACCTTTACAAGAGCAGGGTTGATCCCGCCTTATTAAAAAAAACCAATTTCTTTAACAAGGCAATCGTTGATATTCTTATAAAGAGGAGCGGCGATGTAGAATCCGATATATGGTGAAAGATAGGCAATAGGCTATGGGCAATAGGTAAAAGCATAAGAAAAAATGTGATTATGTTTGTATTTTCCTATAACCTATAACCTATCGCCTATAGCCTGTCTTTTTATGACCCATACCTTTACAGTCGCTTCTTTAGATGCAAATATCCGCCTTGATATCTTCCTTTCGCAAAAACTCCCTGACTTAACCCGGTCAAGAATAAAAAACTTAATAGAAGACGGGCTGGTATCTCTTAACAATAAATCTGCAAAAGCAGGCGCTAAGATAAAGACCGGAGACCAGATTAGTGTCACCATTCCAGAACCTCAGCCTATCAAGGCAGAGCCTGAAAAAATTCCTTTAGATATACTCTATGAAGATAAACATATTATAGTTATCAATAAACCCCCTGGCCTTACAGTGCATCCGGGCGCAGGCCGCACAAAAGGGACATTGGTTAATGCACTCCTTTATCACTGTAAAGACCTTTCCGGCATCGGCGGCGCCTTGAGACCCGGCATAGTCCATCGTATTGACAAAGACACATCAGGGGTTTTGGTCGCAGCAAAAACCGATAAAAGCCATCAATTCCTGTCCAAACAATTTAAAGAACACTCTATGAAAAGAAGATATTTAGCGCTTGTCTGGGGTGTCGTTAAAAATGATATTGGAACCATTGACCTCCACATAGGAAGACATGTATCTGAAAGAAAAAAGATGTCTGTCAGAACAAGCAGGGGCAGAAGGGCGGTTACGCATTATAAGGTAATAAAGAGATTTGATAATTTCACGCTCATTGAAGCAACGCTTGAAACAGGCAGGACGCACCAGATAAGAGTCCATCTGTCAGCCATTCACCATCCTGTTGTGGGAGACCCTGTGTATGGCAAAAAGAATATGCCGTCCGGGCTTTCGCCAAAACTAACCATGCTCTTAAAAAATCTCAAACGTCAGGCCCTCCATGCGCAAATCCTCGGCATAATCCATCCTGAAACACAAAAATATATGGAGTGGACAGCGCCCTTGCCCGATGATATAAAGGGCATCATAACTGCATTGGAGGAGGCTTGCTAAAGCAAACTGCCGGCATACAATATGCTTCATCATCCATATTGGAATCCGTTGATTTCATAAGCCACGGCTTTTTGTCCAGAATCGGCGGTGTCAGCAAACCGCCGTTTTCATCCTTAAATTTTGATATGCGGGATGGAGATGATATCGCAAATGTAGAGCATAATAAGGCTCAAGTTGGGAGGCTGTTTGGTTTTGGTGCAAATAGACTTTTAACAATAAATCAGGTTCACGGAAGCGATGTTCTGGTGATTGACAAAGCCGTAAAAAACATATCAGGCATTTCAAAAATCTCAGCAGATGCTATAATAACCAATCAATGCGGCATTGCAATCGGGATTTTGACAGCGGATTGTGTGCCAATCTTATTGCTTGAGCCTGTTAAAAAGGTTATCGGGGTAGTCCATGCAGGTTGGAGGGGGACAGTAAAAGCCATTGTTCAAAAGACAATAGATACTATGGTAAAACAGTTTGGCTCTGACAAAAAGACAATTCTGGCCGCAATCGGACCGTCCATCGGCCAATGCTGTTATAAGGTTGATGAGGTAGTCGCAAAAAAGTTCGGGGGCAATGAATTTATAATCCCCCTGTATCCCCCTTTGAAAAAGGGGGATACAAAGGGGGATTTATCAAAGGGGAGCAGGGGGGATTCTTGCTGGCGGCTTGATTTAAAAAAGGCGAATTTAAGCCAGATGGCAAGCAGCGGCATCTTGGAAAAAAATATTTCCGTAGAAAACTTATGCACATCATGCAGAAACGATTTATTTTTTTCCTATCGCGCCGACAATAAAAAAACAGGCAGGCAGTTGAATTTTATTGTGTTAAATGGGCGCAGTTTAGATATTCAATTTTTTCCGTTTGACTCAAATGACCATATTTGTTATCTTTGCGGTAGGATAGGAGGATACTATGGAAAAGGCTGCTTTGCTAAATGAGATAAAACTTATGGAATTAAAACTTCATGCTTTAAAAGTGCAAGTGGAGACAGAAAAACCGGTGTTTAAGGCTCATACATCGGCAAATTTATACGGACTGCTGAAGGGGAGCGATGACATAACCGTTGAGGACATTGAGGCAGTGAAGATAAAGGCCAAGGAGCCTGTTTAGTGTATATTGTTACAGATACACATCCGTGGGTTTGGTTCTTGACCGCAAGCCCGCGCCTTTCTCAAAAAGCCAAATCTGTATTATCCGATTCATCCAACCTGATTATTGTCCCATCCATCGTTATAATGGATAAAGCCATTGCAGATTCCAAACTTGCACCGGTAATCTGGTAGGCGGTCTTTTAGCCGATTATAAGGTTATGCCAAGAACAAACAAAGCTACGGATAAGGGTTTGAAAATTATTGACCCCGTTAGAAAAGTTTTATATTGGGGGTGAAAGGCTACGGCATCTCGGCTGGAAGCGGGGAGTACCGTCTATGCTTTATAAGCAGTTGCATATCGAGGATAAGCGCAATGATGCTTGATATAGTTCGATTGGAGGCCTCTGCAAAGATTAATCGTCAGCGAAAGGCTGAATTCGGCCAATTTCTGACGCCGACAAGTGTCGCTCGTTACATGGCAAGCCTCTTTCCCGCCGGTTCTCTTGAGACTGCACGTCTCTTAGATGCGGGAGCTGGTGTTGGCTCTCTCTCCGCCGCCTTTTTAGATCGCTGGGCCACAGGCGGTTTCCCCTTTAAACAGGTGGAAGTGACGGCTTACGAGATTGATGATTCATTGCGGAGACACTTATCCAACACATTGAAAGGGTATGCTGAACGACTGAATATCGGTGTACATCTTCACAGTAGGGATTTCATTGAAGAAGCAATAAATCAGATTCAATTCCAGCCACGGAACAGATTTACCCATGCAATCCTGAACCCACCTTATAAGAAAATCAGCAGCCACTCCCGTCATCGCCTACTGCTCCGTCATGTCGGCATAGAGACGGTCAATCTCTACAGTGCCTTCGTCGCTCTAACTGTGTTGCTCATGGAGCGACACGGGCAGATTGCAGCCATCATCCCCCGCAGTTTCTGCAACGGCCCGTATTACAGGCCATTTCGGGAATTCCTGCTAAATCGGGTTGCGATCCGCAACATTCACTTGTTCAGCGCAAGAGACAAGGCCTTCAAGGACGATGACGTATTGCAGGAAAACATCATCCTCCTTATGGAGTGCGGCGGCAAACAGGGTGACGTGACAATTTCTACATCTACGGATGACCGTTATGCGGATTATGCAGAGCATACCCACCCGTTTGAGCGTATTGTCTTCCCGGGAGATTCGGAGCGTTTTATCCATGTGCCAACCAGTTCTGATCGAAACTACATTGACTTGTCAAAGGCATTTGCCTATTCGCTTGCCGACATTGGCATAGAGGTTTCCACAGGTCCGGTCGTCGACTTCAGGGTGAAAGAACATTTGCGGGAGATTCCGGAGCCAGGGACTGTCCCCTTGCTCTATCCGGCTCATTTCGTTGGTCAGTCTATCAAATGGCCAAAAATTGGAATGAAGAAGCCTAATGCCCTTATGTTAAATCGTGATACCGAGAAATGGCTATACCCCAACGGTTTCTACGCGGTTGTGCGACGCTTTTCCTCAAAGGAGGAAAGGCGGAGAATAATGGTGAGCATTGTTGTTCCAAGCACTTTTGATGCGGGACATCTGGGCTTTGAGAACCATTTGAACGTCTTCCATCACGCAAAACACGGCATGCTGGAGGAGTTGGCGCGGGGTTTAGTCGTGTACCTGAACTCCACAGTAGTTGACGAATGCTTCCGCCGATTCAGCGGCCATACCCAGGTCAACGCAACCGACCTGCGGCTTATGAAGTATCCCAGCAGGGATACTCTCATTTCCCTTGGCAGGTGGGCGTCAAAACATGATGAACTTACGCAGGAACAGATAGACAAAAAAATAGGGAGCCTTATATGAAGGGGCCGAGGAACATCAATAATGCTATTAAGATACTGTCCTTGCTTGGCCTGCCCCGCGCCCAGCAAAACGAGCGTTCTGCCCTATGCCTGCTTGCGCTGTTGAATCTGACGCAGGGGAAGAAATGGCATCAGGCCGAAAACCCTCTCATAGGCATAACTCCAATAATGGATTGGGCTCGTGACAACTACAAAAAAGATTATGCGCCGAATACGCGGGAGACTGTCCGCCGTCAGACTATGCATCAGTTTGTAGATGCTTGGATTGCCCTTTACAATCCAGATGAGCCGGGACGGCCTGTAAACAGCCCCAAGGCCGTTTATCAGATCGAACCGGAGACGTTGACACTTCTTAAAAGTTTTGGCACATCTGCATGGGATAGAAACCTGGAGGCGTATCTTGTCAGACGCAAGACGCTGGCCACACGATATGCAAAGGAGCGAGAACTTAACCGTGTGCCCGTCCAGATAAATCCAGATAAAAAGATATTGTTAAGCCCCGGAGAACACAGCACGCTGATAAAAGCCGTTATTGAGGAGTTTGCTCCCCGCTTCGTTCCGGGCGGAGTTTTAATCTATGCAGGGGATACCGGCGACAAATGGGGATACTTCGATGATGTAAAACTCGCAAAGTTGGGCGTGACAGTGGATTCCCACGGGAAGATGCCGGACGTAGTGCTCTACTATCCTGAGCGGGGCTGGCTTTTGCTGGTTGAATCGGTCACCAGCCACGGACCTGTTGATTCTAAACGGCATGAAGAACTGGCGCGGCTGTTCGATGAAGCCACTCCAGGTCTGGTCTATGTGACTGCCTTCCCTAACCGCTCAACGATGGCCCGCTATCTGCCGGAAATAGCATGGGAGACAGAAGTATGGGTGGCCGATGCACCTTCCCACTTGATTCATTTCAACGGGGTGCGGTTTCTTGGGCCGTATACGAAGGGATAGCAAGGGAAAAGAGAGTTAAGTAATATTAAACAATGAAGAAGATAGAAGAGAAAAAAATATTTGAATTGGTATACGGCGAGAATGGAGATTGGCAGGTTGTTTCAACAGAAGCTCCTGATTTTATATGTTATCGCGGTGGTAAAGCCTTACTTGGGGTAGAAGTAACAGAACTGCATAGAGATGAAAGTCATGCAAGATTGAAGAAAATTGATGGCTATGCGCTACATTTACTGAATGGAGGGAATTATCTACATAAAGATGACAAAAAAAGAATAAGGTTAGAAAAAGCGCGGTATCAAAGTAAAGACGGCTCCGTAGTTCGTAAGCTCGATGTGATATTTGATGAGGGAATATCATATAAAGAAGCAGTAGATTATTTAATGGAAACAATATCCAAGAAAGCAAAAAAGGCACATATTTATCTTAAGATGTGCCAACACGTTGATTTGATAATAAATGACGCATCTGGGATTTTCTCTTTTGAAGACTATAAAATCATCTTTTATGTTCTCTCGACATATATTGATAAGCAAAGAGTTTTTGGTTCGTTGTTCAGAGAAATTTACCTTGTTACAACAAAGAAAGATAAAATGTTTGTAAAAATTCCTATAAAGATTAATCTATTCGCACAAGATGCTTTCATTTTTGAAAAACTCATTAAAGAAGATAATCCATCTGCACGACAAGAAAAAAATGAAGTTTTTTTATTGCTGTTCTATTGTTTGCGGGAATCGGGTTATGGAAACTTAGAAGTGGTATCAAAAGATGGCAGCCTTGGCATTATAGTAGGTTCACATATATATGCATATACAAGGGCAGGAAAAAGACTGAGTGATTTTTCAACCGAAGCCAGTTGGCTTGAAAGAACTGAAACCATTCATGAGTGCTTAAAAAACATTAAAGACGAAATTGTAAAAAAAGGGCAGGCTTATTTCTCAAAAAGGAAAACAATTTCGTGTTACTTGGAGATGTACTTTCCTTGTGATGAAAAAAAAGTGAACGCAGCTATTTAGAAAAACAACAGTCAGCCACCTATTTGCAAACAGCCACAGACGGCTTAATCAACCCCATTCAGGTTTTGAGAGAATAAAAACATTTGAAGGTGTATAATGCTCATCGGTCTTACAGGCGGCATAGCATCAGGAAAAAGCCTTGTAGCAGAGGAATTGAAAAGGCTCGGCGCACATCTCATTGATGCGGATGAAATAGCCAGAGAGGTGGTAAAGAGAGGCCTTCCTGCATATAATGAGATTGTTAAGGAATTTGGAGAAAAAATTCTGAATCCTGATAAGACCATAAACCGCAAGGTTCTTGGCAATATTGTCTTTTCTAATACAGAACTCCGCAGGAGGCTTGAACGGATAACACACCCGAAGATACGGAAGAAGATAGATAAATACATTAAGGAGATAAAGGGCAGAAACCCTGATGCCATTATTGTAGTTGATGCAGCCCTTTTAATTGAAGCAGGGCTTTATAAAAAGATGGAGAAGGTGATTGTGGTCTATGCAGATGAAAAGACGCAGATTGAGCGATTGATGGAAAGAGACGGTTTTACAATGGATGAGGCAAAAAACCGCCTCTCAGCCCAGATGCCTTTGACTGAAAAAGTGAGATATGCTGATTTTGTCATAGAGAATG
>Ga0209341_10000552_pt1 | contig 38923 bp, 36 predicted proteins | sample RifCSP13_2_FD_184020 | JGI IMG/M metagenome (GOLD analysis project Ga0209341, IMG submission 184020) | Soil microbial communities from Rifle, Colorado - Rifle CSP2_sed 13_2 (SPAdes) (version 2) | ecosystem: Environmental > Terrestrial > Deep subsurface > Rock core/Sediment | place: Rifle...
CGCCGGCCCCCGAGGCCGGTGCCCAGCGCCCCGAGGAGCGGCAAGGCAGGCACGAGCCAGACGAAGTCAATCATCGTTTCCCCGTGCAAGGTTCAACGTTCTACGTTCTACGTTCTACGTTGAAAGGAGGGGGGTGGTGCCGCCGGTACACCGCTGGACGTCGCACGTTGCACGTTGAACATTGAACATGCTCCCTTAGCCTTTCAGCAGGCGGACCTCATCCACGTTCACCGTCTCCGCCGTCCGGAAAAGGGCGATGATGATCGCCAGCCCCACCGCCACCTCTGCCGCCGCCACGGTCATCACGAAAAAGACGAAGACCTGCCCGTCGAGGGAGTGGAGAAACCGCGAGAAGGCGACGAAGGTCAGATTCACCGCGTTCAGCATCAGCTCGATGGCCATAAAGATGATCAGGGCGTTGCGTCGGGTCGCCACGCCGACGACCCCGACCATGAACAGGAAGGCGCTAAGGAGCAGATACGCCCAGAGGGGGACCATCGTTCCTTCACTCCACCTTTCGTTTGGCGAGTACCATGGCGCCGACCATGGCGGTGAGCAGAATCAGCGACGTCAATTCAAAAGGAATCAGGTATTCGCGAAAGAGGATGCGCCCGACGGCCCGGGTATTGCCGACTGTTCTGAGCACCTCCGGGTCATAGGCGCCCCGGGGCCCCAACACGATCTGGGGGCCGACGCCCACGGCCAGCTCGGCCAGCAGCAGGCCGGCCAGCACGGTGCCGACGATCACGCCGACCGGTTTCACGCGCGCCGGTGAACGATCCGTACGTCCCAGATCCAGCAGCATGATGACGAAGAGGAAGAGGACCATGATGGCCCCGGCATATACAATGATGTGCACGGCGGCGATCAGCTCGGCGCCGAGGAGGATGTAGAGGCCGGCCTGCGCGAAGAGCGCGAGGATCAGGTAGAGGGCACTGTAGATCGGACTCCGCTGCAGCACCATCGCGACGGCCGCGACGGCGGCCACAAGGCCGAAGGCGAGGAAGAAGATCCATTCCATCGATGCTCCTCAGGCCAGGAGGGCCGCGGTGACCATCACGTTGGCCAGGGCCGCGGGCAGCAGCACCTTCCAGCCGAAGCGCATCAGCTGGTCGTACCGGAACCGGGGGAGCGTCGCCCGCAGCCAGACGAAGAGGAAGATGAAGGCGAAGACCTTGAGGAGGAACCAGATGACCGGAGGCAGGAACGGGCCCTGCCATCCCCCGAGAAAAAGGGTGGCCGCGAGGGCGCCGGCGGCGATCATGTTGGCGTATTCCGCCATGAAGAAGAGGGCGAATTTCATGGAGCTGTACTCGGTGTGATACCCCGCCACCAGCTCCGTCTCGGCTTCCGCCAGGTCAAACGGGGCCCGGTTGAGCTCCGCATTGCTGCTCACCAGGAAAATCAGGAACCCGAAAAATTGAGGGAAGATATTCCATCGGGGGACGATGCCGTACCAGCTCCCCGCCTGACCCTCGACGATCTCCACCAGGCTCAGCGACCCGGTCCACATCACGACCCCGATCACCGAGAGCGCCAGGCTCAGCTCGTAGCTCACCATCTGGGCGGACGACCGGAGGCCCCCCAGGAGGGCATACTTGCTGTTCGAGGCCCACCCGGCGAGCACGATCCCATAAACGCCGAGCGAGGCGACGGCGAAGACGTAGAGGAGCCCGATGTTGACGTCGGTGATGACGAAGGACGGACCAAAGGGGATGACGGCGAAGATGATCAGGGCCGGGACGAGGGTCAGCGCAGGCGCGAGGAGAAAGATCACCCGATCCGCATGGGCCGGGATGATGTCCTCCTTGAACATCAGCTTGATCGCATCGGCGATGGGCTGGAGGAGTCCGAAGGGCCCGACCCGGGAGGGACCGAAGCGCACCTGCATGTCGCCGATCACTTTCCGCTCGAGCCAGGTCAGATACGCCACCGCCAGGAGGACCAGACCCATCACCAGCGCAATCTTCAGCACCGTCGCGAGCAGAAACTCCATCATCATCCACCCATCACCGACGATCCCTTCATCCCTTCAACCCTTGATCCCTGAAACCCTTGATCCCCAGTAGTGAGCGGGACGCCGAGGGGCCCGATGGCCTCGTACTCGATCCCGCGAAAGGCGGCGGACTCCGTCGCCAGGCGACGCCAGATCTCCTCGGGGGTCCACGGGATCCCGGAGCCGCGGATCCCAACGGCCACTCGATGCAACACTTCCCCCAAGGGGAGGACCTTGCCCTTGGGCTCGATGGCCTTCCGCACCCGTTGGATGCGACCGGCAAAGTTCACGATCGTCCCCTCCTTCTCTGCGTAACCCAACGCGGGGAAGACGAGATCGGCCCGGCGTGTGCCGACCGGCCCTCGCACAGCCCACATTACCAGGAGTTCGAGACGGTCCAGGGAGCGTTCCCACTCGTCCGCGAGCACCGCCTCCTCCCAGGGCTCCTCCTCAAACAGGAGCAGGGCCTTGAGCCTCCCCGACCGCGCCGCCTCGAGCATCTCCCGGGTCCCCCAGCCCCCCGGGCCCGGGCCCAGGCCGAGGGCTCTGGCCCCCCGGGTGTTCGGACTCTTGTCGGTCCGCCGGAGGAGATGGTCCTCCGCCTCGTCCGCCGCCAGCTCCTGGACCGGATGCACCCGATAATCCAGGTGGGGAGTCCCCAGCACTTCCCTGAGGAACGTCGAAGCCGCATACAGCTCTTCGGTGGTGAGCCACGTGGAGAGCAGGCCGCCGACGGAGGCAGGACCGTGCCGGTCGCAGATCCCGCGCAGTCGCTCCGCGAGGACGGCAACCGCCTCGTCCCACTCCACCGACACGTGCGCGTCGTCCCGCCGCACGAGGGGACTCTGCAGTGCACTCCGGCCCCGGCGAGGATAGGCCTCGAAGCGGCCCTCGTCACACATCCAGTAGCCGTTCACTTCCGGGTTATGTCGCGGGCGGATGCGAAGGACTTCCTCCCCCCCTGTCCTCAGATGCCGCACGTCCATCACGATGCTGCACCCCCGGCTGCACGCGGGACACGTGCTCTCGACGTGCCGCACCAGATCCCAGGGGCGGGATCTGAACCGATACTCCGTGCTGGTGAGCGCCCCCACGGGGCAGAGATCGATGACGTTGCCGGAGTACGGGTTGTCAAGGTCCCGGCCCGGGAAGAGGATGATCTCCGCCCGGTCCCCGCGGAACCCGATCCCCAGCTCGCCGGTGCCGACCACGTCCCGGCAGAACCGAACGCACCGGGTGCAGAGGATGCACCGCTCGGCATCGAAGATGACATGGGGGCCGATGGGACGGTGCTTGTCGCGATGGACCTTCGGCTCGATGGTCCGACTCGCCCCGGGACCGTACCGCATGGTGTAGTCCTGGAGCGGGCACTCCCCGCCCTTGTCGCAGACGGGACAGTCGAGCGGATGGTTGAGGAGGTAAAATTCGAGGACGCCGCGTCGCACCTCCTCCACATGCGGGGTTCGCGTATGGACGACCATCCCTTCGGCCACGGGGGTCGCGCAGGCGATGAGCAGCTTGGGAGACTTCTCCACCTCCACGAGGCACATCCGACAGACCCCTTCGATGGGCAGCCCGGGATGGTAGCAGTAATGCGGGATCTCGACGCCCAGCCGCTCTCCCGCCTGGATGATGGTGGTTCCCGGCGGGACCTGGACCTGTCGCCCGTCAATCGTCATCGTCACGAGTTTCTGCGTTGGTTCGCTCATCCTCTCGTGCACCGCGCGACCCCGCGCGCCTCTCAGTCCTCAGTACTCAGTCCTCAGTCCTGAACGCTCAGTCCTCAGCGCTCAGTCCTCAGTCCTAGTTCGTAACGGGCACCTCCCCTGCCGGATGTGCGCCTCGAACTCCTCCCCGAAGTACTTCAAATAGCTCTCGGTCGGCATGGCGGCCGAGTCGCTCAGGACGCAGATGGTCTGGCCCTTCATGTTGCGGCAGACTCCCTTGAGCGTCTCGAGATCCGCCATCTGCCCCTTCCCCTCCTCTATCCGCCTCAGGGTCTTGTGGAGCCAGGCAGTCCCCTCCCGGCACTGCGTACACTGGCCGCAGGACTCGTGATGGTAGAAGCGGTTCACCACCTCCCCGACCTTCACCATGCACGTCGTCTCGTCCATGACAACGACGCCCCCCGAGCCCCCCATGGACCCGGCGGCGGCGAGGGACTCGAAGTCCAGCCCGACATCGAGATGGTCGGGGGTGAGGACCGGCGCGGAGCTCCCCCCGGGGATGATCGCCTTGAGCCTCCGACCCCCGCCGATTCCGCCGGCGTGCTCAAAGATCAACTCCCTGAGCGTGGTGTTGAGCGGCAGCTCGTAATTCCCCGGGTGGCGCACGTGGCCGCTCACGGAGAAGACGCGGGTCCCGGTGCTCTTGGGGGTTCCCAGACCGACGTACCACTCGGGCCCCCGGAGGACGATGTGCGGGATGTTGCAGAGGGTCTCGACGTTGTTCACCGCCGTCGGACACTGATAGAGGCCCTTCACCGCCGGAAAGGGAGGACGGATCCTCGGCTCGCCGCGCTTCCCCTCCAGGGACTCGATCAGCGCCGTCTCCTCTCCACAGATGTAGGCCCCGGCGCCGCGATACAGGAAGACGTCGAGGCCGACGCCGCTTCCCAGGATGTCTTTCCCGAGGAACCCCGCCGCGTACGCGTCGCGAAGCGCCCGCTCCATGATCACGGCCCCGTCCAGGAACTCACCCCGCAGATAGATGTACGAGGTGGTCGCCCCGATGGCGTAGCTCGCGATGATGATGCCTTCGAGCACCTGATGGGGGTCGCGCTCCAAGAGCTGACGATCCTTAAAGGTCCCCGGCTCTCCCTCATCGGCGTTGCAGAGGAGGTACCTCGGGACCCCCGAAGCCTGCGGGACAAATCCCCATTTCACGCCGGTCGGAAAGCCGGCGCCGCCGCGGCCCCGCAGGCCGGATCGCTTGACCATCTCGATGATCTCGGCAGGCGGACGCTCAAGGGCCCGGCGCAGCGCCCGGTACCCGCCCCGCTCGAGATAGGCCGCGATGCTGCCGTCGTAGCTCGGATCGAGGAGATTCCCGTGCAGGATACGCTCGAAGTTCCCACGGGGGGCTGCCGCAGCCGGCGCCGTGCCTGCCCCGGATCGATACCGGTACGCCCCGGGAAGCTCCCCTCGATCGAAGGACCCGAGCAGCTCCTCAAGCCCAGCTCGGTCCAGCGGCCCGTAGTGGGTGCCGTTGATCTGTACCACGGGCGCGGCATCGCAGGCGGCCAGGCACTCGGTCGTTCCCAGGCTGAACAGCCCGTCACGCGTCACCCCGCCCTCGTCGATTCGCAGCCGGTTGCGGAGATGCCCCAGAAGGGTGTCGGCGCCCGACAGTGTGCACGAGAGATTGCGGCAGACCTCGATGTGACACCGTCCCACGGGCTGAAAGCGATACATCGTGTAGAAACTGGCCGTCTCCCAGACATCGGCGGGACGCAGATCGAGCAGGGCCGCCACCTCCGTCATCGACTCGGGGGTCAGATACCCGTGCTCCTCCTGCGCCACATGCAACAGCGGCAGAATCGCCGACCGCTTCTGCGGGAATCGGTTCACGATCTCGGCGCAGGCCTGCCGGAGGTTCGCCGACGGCATCCCCCTATTCCTCCGATCCGGCCGCGGGCGCGCGCCGTCGGCCGCGATCGCGGGGCTCGACACGATGCTCCGGCGCGTCCCACTCGAGCCCCCCCTTTCGCCAGACGTACGCCAGCCCGAAGACCAACACGAGCACAAAGCCTCCCATTTCGAAGAAGCCGAACCACGTGAGCTCGCGGTAGACCACCGCCCACGGGTACAGGAATATGATCTCGATATCGAAGAGGATGAAGAGCATGGCCACAAGATAGAAGTGGATGGAGAACCGCTCGCGGGCGAGCCCCACCGGCGCGATCCCGCATTCGTAGGGCTCCAGTTTCGCCGCCTGCGGACGCCGGGGCCCCATCACGGACGACAGGATGATCGACCCGCCCGCGAAGAGGACCGCCGCGACGAAGAACAGCAGGATGGGAAGGTATTCGGTGAGCATGTGAATTTATGTACTTACTCTGCCAAAATGAGAGCCCCGGAATTCCGGGGCCCCCGGTCTACCCGCCCTTGACGACGATCGCGCTAAACGGGTTCGCAAAGAGGAGGATCAAGGCAATCAACAGCACGTAGATGGCCAGGGACTCGATGAAGGCGAGGCCGATGATCAATGCGGTCTGGATACGTCCCGCCGCATTCGGTTGGCGGGCCATCCCGTCCAGGGCAGCAGAAATCGCCCGCGCCTGAGCCAAAGCGGCCATGGCCGACGCCAGAGCCATCGCGAATCCCCCGGTCAAGACCGTAACCCAGAAGAATGTTTGCTCGCTTCCTGGTGCGCCTCTCTCCGCAGCCAAGGCCAAAGTCGTCGAGCCGACTACCCCCACGATCCCCGCCACGACACCCGTCAACATGAATCGCATGCACGTCCCTCCCTCTCGAGACCTCCGGTTGGTCCACCTGAGCGGGATCCCTCTCGCCTCCGAATCTTTCGGTCCTGGGCCTTGCACTCTCCCTCAATGCCCTTCGTGATGGGCCGCCTCCACCGCCCCGGCGATATAGATCGTCGAGAGCATGACCCAGACCAGTGTCTGGACTACGCTGGTAAAGATGGCAAGGCCCATCATCGGAAGAGGGGCAATCAGCGGCGCCAGAAAGAACAAAAAGAGAATCACCGCATCCTCTCCAAAAATGTTCCCGAACAGACGAATGGTGAGAGAAACCGGTCTGGAGAGGTGTCCAATCACCTCCACGAAAAAGAAGACCGGGATCATGATCGGACCCATGATGATCAGCAACGGCTTCGGTAGCTCGCCTACCGGTCCCAAGAAGTGCTTGAAATAGGTCAGGGCGCCGACCTCGCGGACCCCGATGGTGTGATAGGCGAAAAAGGTCACCACGGCCAGTCCTGCCGTCGTGTTGATATTCGCCGTCGGGGATTTCATTCCCGGGATCAACCCGAGCAGGTTGGAGAAGAGAATGAAGAGCCCCAGCGCGCCGATCAAGGGGAGGTACCGACGGCCATGGTGCCCGATGACGCCATCGATCAGGCCGTGGAACATCTCGATGGTCACCTCCATGAGGTTCTGGAGGGGGCCCGGGACCTCCCGGAGACCGCGCTGAGCCAGGTATGCCAACGTCCCCAGGACAAGCATGACCAGCCAGGCCATGGTCACGTGATCCGGGACGAACCGGCCCGGCAGGAACGGCAGAAAGTTCGGGATCATGAAGAGTGCGGGGTGCTCAATGGCCTCCACGGGTTCCTCCTGGGCATGTACCACATATCACAAGGTCGCTCGTAAATCCACCCCGCACTTCCTGGACGCTCGGGAGACCTGCCGGTACGATCGGCCCATCGGTCACGCACCCGCTACCGCCCGAGTCCCAAGATCGACGCCTGGGCCAGCTCCAGAAACGGCCCCGGATAGACCCCGATCACCAGCGTCCCGAGCACCGCGAAGGCCAACGAGACATAGAGGGGCCGCGAGGAGCTGAGCGTCAGCGCCGCGGGCGCCTCGTGCATGTACATCACCATCGCCACGCGCATGTAGTAGAAGAGGGAGATGGCCGTGTTGATCACCGCGATCAGGACCAGCACGATCCCCCAGGACCCGGTATCGACCGCCGCGCTGAACAGATAAAACTTCCCCACGAAGCCGGCCGTGGGCGGAATCCCGGTGAGCGACAGGAGAAAGATCAGCATGGCGAACGCCGCCGGGGGATTCACCCTGCTGAGCCCTGCAAAGTCGTCGATGAGGTCGCCCGCGACCGTCTCCGTGCGGAGCAGGATCACCATCGCAAAGGCTCCGGCCGTCATGAACGCATAGACGAGGACGTACAGCAGGACGGCGGAGATGCCCATCTTCGTCCCCGCCACGAAGCCGATCAGAACGTATCCGATGTGGGCGATGCTGGAATACGCCAGCATCCGCTTGATGTTGTCCTGGGACATGGCCACGACGTTGCCGATGGTCATGGTGAGCGCCGACAGGATCCAGAAGAGGATCGTCCAGTTGACCTGAATGTGCGGGATGGCCCCCAGGAAGACCCGCAGGAGGGCGGCCACCCCGGCCGCCTCGGAGGCCACCGCCAGGAAGGCGGTCACCGCGGTCGGCGCGCCCTCGTAGACGTCCGGCACGTACATGTGGAAGGGAACGGCGGCGATCTTAAACCCGAAGCCTGCCGTAAGCATGACCATGGCGAGGAGGAGGGCGGGATTGGAGAGGTCCCGGGACGCGACGGCGACCGCGATCTCTTTAATGCCGAGGGTGCCGGTCAATCCGTACAGGAGGGCGATGCCGTAGAGGATCACGCCCGAGGAAAAGGCCCCCATCAGGAGGTATTTCAGGGCCGCCTCGTTGGACTTCCGGTCCCGCTTGATGAAACCGCAGAGGATGTAGAGCGAGATGGACATCGTCTCGAGCCCGAGGTAGAGGGAGAGGAGATTCCCGCCCGACGCGATGAACATCATTCCCATGGTCGAGAAGAGAAGGATCGCGTAAAACTCCCCGACGGGAATCCCCACCAGGGGGAGGTAATCGACCGCCATCAGGATGACCAAGAGGGTCGCGAGCAGAAAGATCATCTTGAAGAAGACGGCGAACTTGTCCACCAGGTACATCCCGCTGAAGACGGAGACCGGGCTGCCGTCCGGCCGGAACAACGGGATCGCATCCCGGATGACGAGCGTCGCCGCGCCGACCACGGCAATGACGCTCAGGGTCTCCATCCATCCCCGCCGCTTCGGGGTGGAAAAAGAGAGGATCAGGACGAGGATCGCCGTCACTGCAAGGAAGACCTCCGGCAACGCGTGGAGCACGTCGGCGGTATTGTACGTTCCGATCATCGAGGATCTCCGCGGCTGCTCCGCGCCACCCGCTCCGGCACCGGAAGAGGCGCCGGCCCCTCGACCACTTTCCGGGCTGCTTCGAGCCGCGCCACCACCTTCGCGACCGACGGCTCCATGGCCCTGAGGAACGGGACGGGGTACACCCCGATCCAGAAGAACAGGATCACCAGCGGAATGAGGGTCATGGCCTCCCGGAAATTGAGATCCGACAGGCCCCGGTTGTGCTCATGAACGACCGTCCCGAACATGGTCCGCTGGAACAACCAGAGCATGTAGGCCGCGCCCAGCACGATCCCGGACACCGCGAACGCCGCCCACCGCCAGTCCACGTTGAACGCCCCGACGAGAATAAGGAGCTCCCCGATGAAGCCGTTCAGGCCCGGGAGACCGATGGAGGAGAACATGGTGATGGCGAAGAGGGTCGCGTACAGCGGCATGACGCTGGACAGTCCACCCATGTCGGCAATCATCCGCGAGTGGATCCGGTCGTAGATCAGGCCGACGATCAGGAACAAGGCCCCTGTCGAGAGGCCGTGATTGACCATCTGCAGGATGCTCCCCTGAAGGCCCTGCATGTTGAGCGCGAACATACCCAGCATGACGAAACCCATGTGGCTCACCGAGCTGAAGGCGATGAGGCGCTTCATGTCCTGCTGGACGAGGCAGACCATGGCCCCGTAGATGATGGCGATGATGCTCAGCGTCACCATGAAGGGGACGAAATACCGCGTGGCCTCGGGAAACATGGGCAGGCTAAACCGCACGAAACCGTACGACCCCATCTTCAGGAGGACCCCCGCCAGGATGACCGAGCCGGCCGTCGGGGCCTCGGTGTGGGCGTCGGGAAGCCACGTGTGGAAGGGGAACATCGGCACCTTGATGGCGAAGGAGAGGAAGAAGGCGAGCCAGACCAGGTTCTGAAAGGACCACAAGCTGGAAGACCACGGGTACGAGACCTTCATCAGCTCGAGGACGTCGAAGGTGTACTTCCCGGCCACTTTTCCGGCATGGAAATAGACGGCCAGAATTCCGACGAGCATCACCACGCTGCCGAAGAGGGTGTAGAGGAAGAACTTGATGGCCGCGTACAGCCGACGGGCCGGGTGTCCCCAGATCCCGATGAGGAAGTACATCGGGACCAGCACCACCTCCCAGAAGACGTAAAAGAGGAAGAAGTCCAGCGCCAGGAACACCCCCATCATCCCGGTGTGCAGCAGCAGGAGAAAGATGTGGTACTCCTTGATCCGATCCGTGATCGCCTCCCACGAGCAGAGGACCGCGATGGGAGACAACAGGGCGGTCAGGCACACCAGCCACAGGCTGATCCCGTCCATCCCCATGAAATAGGTCACCCCCATGGTCGGGATCCAGGGGACCTTCTCCACGAATTGCATCTCTCCGCTCCGAAAATCGAAACTGAGCGGCAGCACCAGCGTGATGATAAAGGTCACCCCCGTCACGACCAGACTGAGCATGCGGACGAGCTTCTCCTGCTCCCGACGGAGGAACAACAGGAGGATGGCCCCGACCAAGGGCAGAAAGGTCACGAGGCTCAACAGTGGGAATGTCGGTCCGCTCATAGAGTGTCTTCCTCCGGTCTCCCCTCCGACGCCTCCTCATCCGCCCCACCCTGAACAGTGCCCTGTTCCGCAGGCAGGACGCTGGAGATCGGACGTCGGACGTCAAAAGATGACGATATACGCGCCCACGATCAAGAAGATCCCGACGGCCATCGCTAGGATGTAGTTCTGGATCACCCCGGTCTGCAGGCGCCGGGAGACAGCGCTCCCGCCCTGGATGATATCGGCGATCTTGTTGACCGCGCCATCCACGATCTTGATGTCATTCCAGTCGGAACCCGCGCTGAGCCCGATGGTGACAACTGCCGCTCCGTTCACCGCACCGTCCACCACCCGGTCATCCACCCGGGAGAAGACGCGACACAACCTACGAAATCCATCCCCAAAAATGGCCCAATACACCTCATCCACATAGTACTTCTGCCACAGCAGCCGGTGCAGGGTCGGGAACCGCGCGGCGAGCCGTGCCGGCAGGGCGGGCCGGGCGCGGTAGCCGAGCAGGCCCCCGCCGACCCCCACCCCCGCCACGGCAAGCGAGAGGAGCGCCAGGGTGAGCGCCGAGGCGTGGCCGGCCGCCGGCCCCGCGGCGAGGCTCGGGGCGAGGAATCGGTGGAAGGGGCCGTGCTCGGGGGGCAGCCCGATCCAGCCGGCGGCGATGGCCCCCAGCGCGAGGCCGAGCAGCGGCAGCCCCATGCTCGGGGAGGTGTCGTGCAGGTGCCGGAGCTGGTGGGGGGTGCCCCGGAAGGGCCCCTCGAAGGTGAGCCAGTACAGCCGGGTCATGTAGAAGGCGGTGAGGCCGGCCCCGGCGAGGCCGAGGAGCCAGAGCCCGGTGTGGCCCGTGCTGTAGGCGGCAAAGAGGATCTCGTCCTTGGACCAGAAGCCGGCCAAGGGGAAGAGGCCGGCATTGGCGGCGGCCCCGACGAGGAAGGTATAGGCGGTGAGCTTGAGGGGGCGGCGCAGCCCGCCCATCCGCTGGATGTCCTGCTCGCCATGCAGCGCATGGATGACCGCCCCGGCCCCGAGGAACAGGAGCGCCTTGAAGAAGGCATGGGTGTACAGGTGGAAGATGCCGCTGGCGTAGGCCCCGACCCCGGCGCCGAGGAACATGTAGCCGAGCTGGGAGATGGTCGAGTAGGCGATGACCCGCTTGATGTCGGTCTGGACACAGGCGATGGTGGCGGCGAAGACGGCGGTCAGCGCCCCGATGGCCGCCACGAGCTCCAGCGTGGCCGGGGCCAGGGCGTACAGGGGGCTCGAGCGGGCGATCATGTAGACCCCGGCGGTCACCATGGTCGCGGCGTGGATGAGGGCCGAGACCGGGGTCGGGCCCTCCATGGCGTCGGGGAGCCAGACATAGAGCGGCAGCTGCGCGCTCTTGCCCATCGCGCCGACGAAGAGCGCCAGCGTGAGCCAGGTGACGAGGGAGAAGCCCCCCAGCGCCGGGGCGGTGAGGGTGTCCGCGAGGGCGGGGAGGCGGGCGAAGAGCGCCGTGTACTCGAGGGTGCCGAAGGTGCGCCAGAGCAGGAGGAGGCCGAGGAGGAAGCCGGCATCCCCGACGCGGTTGACGAGGAAGGCCTTGTTCCCGGCGTCGGTGGCGGTCTTCTTCTCGTACCAGAAGCCGATGAGCAGATACGAGCAGAGCCCCACCCCCTCCCAGCCGAGGAAGAGGAGGAGGTAGTTGTTGGCGAGGACGAGCATGAGCATGGCGAACAGGAAGAGGTTGAGGTAGCAGAAGAAGCGGGGGTAGCCGGGATCGCCGTGCATGTAGCCGATGGAGTAGACGTGGATGAGACAGCCGACGCCGGTGACGGTGAGCATCATGACGGTGGCGAGGGGATCGACGAGGAAGCCGAGGGGGACGGTGAAGGCCCCGGCGACGATCCAGGGGGCGAGGAGGACCTCGCCCGGGTGGCCGGCGAGGACCGGGGCCGCGACGAGCAGGGCGACGGCGAAGGCGGCCCCTGCGGCGGGCACCGCCACCCAGTGGGCCCGGGGGCCGAGGCGCCGGCCCCCGAGGCCGGTGCCCAGCGCCCCGAGGAGCGGCAAGGCAGGCACGAGCCAGACGAAGTCAATCATCGTTTCCCCGTGCAAGGTTCAAGGTGCAACGTTGAAAACACGAAACGGATCCAATGGATCTTCCGGTGCACGTCGCACGGTGCACGTTGAACATTGAACGATTGACTCCTGAGTTACCATTTCATCAGATTGATTTCGTCGACGTCCACGGTCTTGAAATTGCGGTACAGCGCGAGGACAATCGCCAGCCCCACCGCCGCCTCGGCCGCCGCCACCGTGATCACGAAGATGGCGAACACTTGGCCGTCCAGAGTCGAATTGGGGAGATACCGGGACAGGGCGATGAAGTTGATGTTGACCGCGTTGAGCATCAGCTCCACGGCCATGAGGATGGCGATAGCGTTGCGTCGGGTAAGGACGCCGAACATCCCCACCCCGAACAGGATGGCCCCGAGGCTCAAAAAGTACGACAGCGGAATCATGCCGCTACTCCCCTTCCCGTCTGGCGATGACGATGGCGCCCACCATCGCCGCGAGGAGCAGGATCGAGGCGACCTCGAACGGCAGCACATGAGTCGTCAGCAGGAGCCGCCCCAGGGCCGGCGTCGTCTCGGGCGACACCGGCGGCCGGTCCGAGGCCGGGAACCCGGTGAGCGAGGCGTACACGAGAATCGCCGTGATGCCCAGGACGATCACGGCACTGAGGCCGATCTGTTCGTTGAAGACGTCCGCCCGGGCGGCGATTCGGGTGGTCAACATGATGGCGAACAGGAGCAGGACGGTGATCCCGCCGACGTAGATGAGGACCTGGACGGCGGCCAGAAACTCCGCGTCCAGGAGGACATAGATCCCCGCGACGCCGCAGAAAGAGAAGATCAGGGCGACCGCGGAATGCACGATGTTCCGCGCCAAGACCACCAAGAGCGCGGCAGCCACGGTAAAGGCCGCCAGGGCAAAGAAGAGGACCGCCGTCACCCTGTCCCTCGTGATGGGAGTTAGGCCTTGCTCTCCTGCTTTCCTGCGCCAGCGGTGGTAGGCGCCTTCCCCGCCGCTCCCGCAGGGGACCGGGGCGTCATGATGGTGGGATAGAAGCCCTCGGCGTGCAAGGCCTGCATGTCGTACACCAGATTGGTCCGGGTGAAGCCGCCCAGCTCATACATGCCGGTATACATGGAGATCGCGTCAAAAGGACAGACCTCGACGCAGAGGTTGCAGTACATACACAGATTGTGGTCGATGATGAACCACTTGGGGCGCCGCGCCTTCCCCTTGCCTTCCCCCTCCAGGTAGATGCAGTTGACCGGGCAGATCCGGGCGCACATGTCGCAGGCCGTGCACTTGAGATCCTTCGAGTCCAGGTCGATGGTCAGCACGTGGCGGGTCAAGGCTCGGGTCGGCAGCAGTCGCTTCTCCTCGGGATACTGGACCGTGACGGCCCGGGTGAAAAGATAGCGCAGCGTGATGCGCAAGGAGAGAATGATACTCCAAAAGCCGCGCGCGACCTCTCTCAGGTATCGCCACATGTCTTTACTCCACCGCCTACAGGAACAAGACCAGCAGTCCGGTGAACCCCAGATTGACGAAGGCCAGAGGCAAAAGGACCTTCCAGGCCACATCCATCAGTTGGTCGACCCGGACCCGCGCCAGCGTCCAGCGAAGCCACATCATCACGAAGAGAAGGAAAAAGGTCTTGATCAGGAACCACGCCCAGGCGGGCAGCAGCGGTCCCCGCCACCCCCCCAGAAACACGGTCGTCGCAATGGCGCAGACGGTGAACATGTTAGCATATTCCGCCAGGAAGAAGATGGCAAAGCGCATCCCGCTGTATTCGACGTGAAACCCGGCCACCAGCTCCGACTCCGCCTCCGGAATGTCGAAGGGAAGGCGGTTGGTCTCGGCCACGGCGCAGGTGAAGTAGGTCAGAAAGGCCAGCGGTTGCACGGCAATGAACCAGAGACCCCGCTGCGCCTCGACGATCTTCGTCATGCTGAGGGACCCCACGATGAGCAACGGACCCAGCAGGGAGACCACCAGGGGCACCTCGTAGCTCACCGCCTGCGCCGCGGACCGGAGCGCCCCCAGGGCCGCGTACTTGTTGTTGGAGCTCCACCCGGCCATGATGATCCCGACCACCGCGAGGGAGGAGATCGCAATGATATACAGGATCCCGATGTTCAGATCCTGGACGATGAGGCCGGGGCCGAACGGAATCACCACGTAGGCGGCGAACGCCGCGGCGAAGACCACCATCGGGGCCAGGACGAAGACCGGTTTATCGGCACCGGCCGGGATGATGTCCTCCTTGAGCAGGAGCTTGATTCCGTCGGCGATACTCTGGGCCCACCCATGCCAGCCCCCCACCCGCATCGGCCCGAAGCGTACCTGGATGTGTGCGCTGATCTTTCGCTCCCACCAGATCAAGAACATGGCCGCCACCGAGATGAAAAGGATGATGATGGACGCCACCACGAACATGATGATGAGACGCGGGACGATCCACGGAATGCCCCATGCCTCGAACAGACCGTAGAAGGTGTCGACCACTGCTGGACTCACTCTCTGCCCCTTTCACACGTGAATGACAGTTCAGCAGCCTCCGTGCCTTTTCACCCTTAATCCCTTGATCCCTGGAACCCTTCAACCTGCATGCCGGCAGCGGACCGCCGACCGCTGACGGCGTCGGCGGCTAGCGGTCCACCTCGCACAGGACGATGTCCACGCTCCCCAACACCGCCACCGCATCGGCCACCAGATAGCCCGGGAGCATCACCGGGAGGGCGGACAGATTCACGAAGGTCGGGGCGCGGACTTTGTAGCGATAGGGTCGCTCGGACCCGTCGGAGACGAGGTGGTGGCCGAGCTCACCGCGGGGGCTCTCCACCCGGGAGTAGATGTCCCCCACCGGCGCCCGGAGCTTCTTGGTCACCGGCGCGAGGACTGGCCCGGGCGGGATGTCCTTCAGGGCCTGCTCCACGATCCGGACGGACTGCTCCAGCTCCTGCCGGCGCACCCAGAACCGATCCCACACGTCCCCGCGCATCCCCACCGGGATGTCGAAGGTGAACCGGTCGTAGATCCCATACGGGTCGTTCTTCCGGAGATCCCACTTGATCCCCGAGCCCCGGAGCACGGGCCCGGAACAGGCGTAGCTCACCGCATCGTCCGGTTTCAGGACCCCGACCCCCTGGATCCGTTTCTGCCAAATGACGTTGTCCGTGCTCAGGCGGTCGTACTCCGGGAGGCGCGGCGCGAACCAGGCGAGGAAGGCCTTGACGTCCCCCAGCCATCCCTCCGGCACATCCAGCGCGAGCCCGCCGATGCGCATGAAGCTGTAGTTGAGGCGCTGCCCCGACACGGCCTCGAAGAGGTCCAGGATCATCTCCCGCTCCCGGAAGCACCACATGAAGAGAGTGAAGTTGCCGAGATCGAGGCCGAAGGTCCCGAGCCAGATGAGGTGCGAGGCGATCCGCTGGAGCTCCCCGATCAGGACCCGGAGGTACTCCGCCCGCTCCGGGATGGCGATCCCCATCAGGCGTTCGCAGGCGAGGCAGTACGCCCAGTTGTTGTACATCGACGCGAGGTAGTCGAGCCGATCGGTGTACGGGATGATCTGGACGTAGGCCCGGTTCTCACCGATCTTCTCGTGGCACCGGTGCATGTAGCCCAGGTACGGGATGCATTCGCGGACCACCTCGCCGTCGAGCTTGAGGAGCAGGCGGAGGACCCCGTGGGTGGAGGGGTGCTGGGGCCCCATGTTGACCCACATCTCCTCCATGGACTCGGTGGGGGGTTGTTTGACCTGGTGCAGTTGCAGGTTGACCGTCGTCATATCCCGCCCCTCTTACGCGGTGGTGGGCCGGACGACCCCTCCGGGCTTCCGATCATCCCACGGATACGGGACGAACCGCTCGTCCTGGTAATCCTTCCGGAGGGGATGCCCGATCCAGTCCTCCGGGAGGAGGATCCGTCGAAGGTCCGGATGATTCTCGAAACGGATGCCGAGCAGATCAAAGGCCTCCCGCTCGTGCCAGTTGGCCGTCCCCCACAGGGAGACGACCGACCGGAGGACCGGCTCGTTGCGCGCGACCCGGGCCCGGAGGATGATCTTCCCCGGCTGTCGCAGGGACGAGATGGCGTACACCACCTCCATCTCGTTCTCGGCGATCCAGTCAACGCCGCTGAGGCAATTCAGGTACTCGTAGCCCAACTCTTCCTTGAGGAAGCGGCAGATCTCGAAATTCCGGTCCCCCTTGATGGTGAGGCAGGCCTCTCCACGCCGCACCTCCGCCGTCCGGACCTCGTCACCGAAGCGGGATTTGATGTGCTGGATGATTTCGTCTGCCGTCACGGCCTCACCGTCCGAAGGACGAACGTGACAATTGAGCAATAGAACATTAGACCGCAATGGAACATTTCACCTCCAAAATCACTCTTTCGTTCCATTGCTCCACTGCTCCATTGCTCTAAAGTAAACGCACTCTTGTGCGTTTACTTTAGACCCACTCCAGCGCCCCCGTGGCCCAGGCATAGGCGAGGCCGACCAGGAGGATCACGATAAAGATCATCATCTCTACGAAGGCGAACAACCCAAGCGAGCGGTAGACGATGGCCCACGGGAAGAGGAAGATCGTTTCCACCGCGAAGAGAATATAGACCAGGGCAAACAGATAGTAGCGGACGTGGATACGGAGCCAGGGGGTCCCGATGGGATCTTCGCCGCATTCGTAGGTGGACAGCTTTTTGGGTGTCGGCTTCGACGGGCGGATCAGGCGCGAAACGATATCGATGTTAAACACCACGAAGAGGGCGCCGAGGATGAGAAAGAAGCCGACATATGCGTAGTCCGCCGCCATCGCTCATCCACAACAAAAATGCCCCTCTGCAGGGCATCACGTCCAGGGAATCCCGCTGTGCTTGTGAATTCGGTTACTTACTAACACACCCGCGCACGCACTGTCAAGCGGAATGTCGCGGGTTTTCACCGCCTCCGCGTTCACCGCTCACCCTCGGTGGCCGTGCGCCCAACGCGGATCACCCCGACGCCCGCGTCCCCAAGGGCCCGGCACAGGGCAGCGGGGTCCGCAATCCCGATCCGAAGGACCACGACCGCCCGCTCCTGCTCACCCTGAGCGACGGTGAGGAGGCTGAGAAGGCGGGCTCCCTGCGCCTCCACGATGCGCGTGACATCGGTGAAGAACCCGGGCCGCGGATCGAACGGGATTTCGAGGCGCACGGCCGACCCCTCCACCCCCAGGACTTCAATCAACACCCCGAAGATGTCGGTTTCCGTGATGATTCCCACCAAAAGATTCTCCTCCAGGACCGGAAGACAACCGATCTTGTGCTGCCGCATCAGCAGGGCCGCTTCCTCGATGGGGGTCTCCGGGGTGGCGGTCAGCACTTGCTTCGTCATGACATGACCGACCTTCAGCTGGTCCAGGAATTCCTCCCGCGCCTCGGGTGCCATGCTTGCGGCCGAAGAGGGGGCAGCCGCCCGGATGTCCCGGTCGCTGATGAGCCCGACGAGCCGGCCTTTTTCCACCACCGGGAGATGTCGAATCTGCCTGTTGTCCATGATCCGCCGCGCCCGACGGAGGGAGGCATCCCGCTCGATAGCGACCACCTCTCGTGCCATGCGCCTGCCCACTCTCACGCTTCCCCTCCCCCTCGCGGGTCAAGCGGCGTTCCGTGGCTCGGCACGGCCGGGGTCCCCTCCAGCTCCGCCAGGAACTGGCAGTTGGAACAGAGGTCCCGGGGCTTTTCCTCTCCGCTCCAGAGGAAGCGCGCCTCGCACCGGCGACAGCGGCTGTAGGGCTTTTCGGCGAGGATCTGCCGCTCGCCGCCGACCACCTTCGCCAGGGAGATTCCCTGCCGGTACGTCAACGCGTGTGGAAGGCACGCATCGAGGCATAGGCCGCAGTTGACGCACCGACTGGCATCCAGGGTCAGGCAGAAGGCCTCATCCCCCTCTCGCCGCTCGATGGCCCCGGTCGGACAGACGAGGATACAGGCCTCACACGCGTTACACTTCACCTCGTCGAGGAGGAGCTCCGCATACGGCCCTTCCGGATCGTACGGAATTTCCCCCTGCTTTACCCCCAACCGCCGCAAGAATTGTGGAAGGACTCGGTGGCGGAGAGGAACCGCGGCGCCCTTCCCGGACTTTCTGCCGTGCAGGCCCTGCGACACCTCATCAAGGAAAGACGCCATGAGGTGCATCCCTTCGGTGCGCACCCACCTGAAGAAGGCTCGACGGCCCGGACCGGTCGCGTGCGAGGGCTCGAGGGTCTCCTCGAGCGCCGCTTCCTCCCCCACCTCCACGAGCCGCTGGCCGATGCCCGGCAGGACGCGACCCCAGGTACGGACACGATCGAGCATCCGACGGTACCGCGGCATCGCCTCGGGGTAGGGACAGGCCCGGCACGGCCCGCGCGTGAGGCGGAGCGTCTGGGCGCCTAGCGCGAGCGCGCCCAGCACGAGGGCCTCATCCACCCGCGCCAGGCAGGGCACGACCAGGTCGGCCGATCGCGCGGCGGGACTCCGCTCGCAGCTCACAAACAGGACGGCCTGTTCGCGGAGGCGGGAGGTCGCCTGGGAGAGGAGCTCGCCCGTCCCCGCGCCCTTGAGATCGAACGCGGAAACCGGACAGACGGTCAGGCAGGCGCCGCAGCCGGTGCAGTGATCCAGGACGTGTACCTGCCCGGCAAGGCTGATGCTCTCGACCGGGCAACTCTTCACGCACAGGTCGCAGTCCGAAAGGCCGGAATGGACCCGGAGGCAGCGGGGCGCATCGACCGTCGCGCACGCCCCACTGACCCGATGCAGGAATTGTTCGAGATAATCCAGAGGCTCCATATCCGATGACCGTTGACCGACGACCGCGAAAAACAGCTGTCAGTTTCAGGCGTAAGCAATGACCGCGAAAACATCGAGGTTCAAGGTGCAACGTGCAAGGTTCAATGTTGAACGGAGCACATTGAACGGTCCCTAACTCCGGAGCTCCCCAACACCCGACACCTAGCCACCATTCACCATTCACTAACCACCAGTCTTGAGGCCCTGGAGGGCGTCCCGCGCCGCCTCGACGACCGCTGCCACATCCTGGGCGGTGTGAGCGGCGGACAGAAATGCCGCCTCGAACTGGGAAGGGGGAAGGCTGACGCCGCGATCCAGCATGGCCCTGAAGAAGGCGGCAAACCGCCTGCTATCGGCCCGCTCCACATCCCGGTCGTTCTCCACCCCGCCCTGCGCGAAGAAGAGCGTCCACATCGAGCCCACCCGATTCAGGCACCACGGCACTGTCACCCGCCGACCGGCGTCCGCGATCCCCTCCGCGAGCGCCCTCCCCCGCTCCTCGAGGTCCCGGTAGAGCCTTCCGTCCTTCAGCAGGGTCAGGGTCTCGATGCCTGCCGTCATCGCCAGCGGATTGCCGGACAGCGTGCCCGCCTGATAGACCGGGCCGAGCGGAGCGACCTGCTCCATGATCTCTTGACGCCCGCCATAGGCACCGACCGGTAGCCCGCCGCCGATGATTTTCCCGAGACAGGTCAAGTCGGGCCGCACCCCGTACAACTCCTGCGCCCCACCGTAGCTCACCCGAAAACCGGTGATCACCTCATCGAAGATCAACAGCGCCCCGTGCTGTACGGTCAGTTCCCTGAGCCCCGCAAGGAAGCCGGGCCGAGGCGGCACCACCCCCATGTTGCCTGCCACGGGCTCGACGATGACGCAGGCGACGTCCCTGCCCACCGTCCCCATAACCTGGCGGACCTCGTCCAGGTCATTGTAGCTCACCGTGATGGTGTGCCGCGCCACAGCCTCGGGCACGCCAGCGGAATTCGGGACACCGAGGGTCAAGCCGCCGGAGCCGGCCTTGACCAACAGAGGGTCGGCATGTCCGTGGTAGCAGCCGGCGAACTTGACGATCCCGTCCCGCCGCGTGTACGCCCGCGCCACGCGCAGGGCACTCATCACCGCTTCGGTCCCCGAACTGACGAAGCGGACCATCTCGACCGAGGGAAAGGCCTCGACCACCATCCGGGCCAACGTGACCTCGAGCTCTGTCGGGGCCCCGTAGCTCGTCCCTCGCTCGACCGCGTGCTTCAGCGCCCTCACCACCTGGGGATGCGCGTGACCCAGGATGAGCGCTCCCCAGGAGCCGATGCAGTCGATATAGCCATTGCCGTCCGCATCATAGATCCGTGCGCCGGCCGCCTTGTCGATAAAGACGGGGTGTCCCCCGACGGCCCGAAAGGCCCGGACCGGGCTGTTGACGCCCCCCGGCAGGTACCGCTGGGCCTCCGCGAACAACGCTGCCGACCTCTTGCGCACGCCCTCCCCGCTCATGACGGGACAGGTCCTCCTGGTGCAATGGCTCGCCGCACCGAGGGGGTGATCGACGCTAATCCTTCACTCCCCTGCTCTTCAACTTCTGCTGCCCCGGGGCCTCGGGGCTGGGCGGAACGGTCGGCTTGGCGGGCGTGGGTGCGGACGGTCTCGTCACCTCCGGCGTGAACGGCTGGGGCACGGCTGCGGCGCCCGGCTGTCGGGCGATTTGCTGTCGGGCGCGCAATTCCGGACCACGGTGAAGGCTCGTGTTCTCGCACCGCGTGGTCCCTTCGCAGTAGGTGCAACCCGAGCGGTCACAGCCGAGGACGGAGGTCACGTCCCCCTTGCCGTCGGTCGTGGTACAGGAGAAGGCGTCCGGGCCCGAGCCGTCGAATTCGAACCCCCCGCCCGTACAGTACGATTCGGTGAGCTCCCGCATTTTCTGGTACTCGTTCTTTTCGGCGGCCGCGACGCCCGCGGGGAAGGCGGAAAGTGACAACGCCGTCACCCCGATGAAGGCAAAAGCGGCACGACTCGCGCCACGACGGATACCGATCATGGGGGTGATCCTCCTGATGCATTCCTTGCGGGGTCTCTGCCCCGCCCAGAGAGTGCGCCAAGGCGGGCGCCGAACGTGTCTTTACGGCGACGGCCGGCGGGACATGCCTCGACAGATCGGAGGGCGAGAGGCGTCATTCACGCTGGCGGAGGAGGCGGGCGGCGTCCTTGGCGAAGTAGGTCAGGATCAGGTCGGCCCCAGCCCGCTTGATCGCGGTGAGGATCTCCCACATGACCCGCTCCTCGTCCAACCATCCCAGCCGGGCGGCGGCCTTCACCATGGCGAACTCCCCGCTGACGTTGTAGGCGGCCACCGGCACGTCACATTCGCTCCGGACCCGAAGGAGGATATCGAGATAGGCCAGGGCCGGCTTCACCATGACGATGTCGGCCCCCTCCTCGATGTCCATGGCCACTTCCCTGAGCGCCTCCGCGGCGTTGGCCGGGTCCATCTGATAGGTCCGGCGATCGCCGAACTGCGGGGCCGATTCCGCCGCCACCCGGAAGGGCCCGTAGAAACCCGAGGCGTACTTCACGGCATAGGCCATGATGGCGACCTCCGGGAACCCACTCGTGTTCAAGGCCTCCCGAATCGCGGCCACCCGGCCGTCCATCATGTCAGAGGGGGCGATGATATCGGCCCCCGCCCCGGCCTGCGATACCGCCGCCTTTGCCAGCAGCTCCAGGGTCGGGTCGTTCTTGACGATGCCCTCCTCGACGACCCCGCAGTGCCCGTGACTCGTGTATTCGCAGAGACACGTGTCGGTGACGACGATCAGATCCGAGACCGAGTCCTTGATGGCCCGCACGGCCTGCTGGATGATCCCATCCGCGGCGTACGCCTCGGAACCGTAGGCATCCTTGTGCGCGGGAAGGCCGAAGAGGAGGATTGCCGGGATGCCGAGGGCGGCGATCTCCTTCGCCTCGCGGGTGAGCTGGTCCACGGAGAGCTGGTAATTGCCCGGCATCGGCGGGATCTCTCGTCGAATGTCGCGGCCGTGCACGACGAAGAGCGGCATGATGAGATCGTCCACCTGCAGGGCGGTCTCCCGCACCATCCGGCGGATCGTCTCAGACCGCCGCAGACGCCGCGGGCGCCGTATAGGAAAGTGCATCTGCGTCCCTCCAGATAGGCCATCCCGGGGGTGGCCGGAATCGCACCTTATATATATCGGACCCTCCCGCCCAGGTCAACGGCCCCCTTTCGAAAGGGGTCAGGAGTCGGTGCTCAGCGTACAACCCCCGGCTCACCGTTCGCGGCCGATTGTTCCCTTCTTCCCCTCCTTGCAAAAGGGAGGGGAGATGAGTATCATAGGCGCCGCTATGGGCAAGCCGCTGGCCAAGTCCGCAGGACGACAGTCACCGACGAGGTCGCGCGGGCACCTTCGTGCCGGCCAACAGCGACCGGCACATCTCCTGAACGCCCTCCTTTCCCGCCTGGACGACGTCGGGGTGCTGGCCGTCACCCTCCACGGGAAAATCCTGACGACGAATCCGGCCTGGTGGGCGCTGTTGCGGCGCGCGGGTCGACATCGCCCGGGTGCGGGTTTCACCGCCGCCTTCCCTCCGGCGCTCCGCCCGCACGCGCGATCCCTCGTCGCAGCACTCCGACAGAAGACCGGCCCGGCGGGGCTGGATCTCGGCGAGAGCGGGCTCCGCCTCGAGGCGGCCCGGTGGCAGGGCGGCACGCTCTTCCTGCTTATGCAACGGCCCGCGGTAAGCAGCTCGGCTGAGCCTTCGGGCCGAGCCTCTGGCCGAGGGCTCACCGTCGAAGCCCTGGTCGAACCGTCGCTCGTCCGAGAGCGGGCCTTGACGCAGAAGATCCTCGACAGTCTTCCCCTCGGCCTGTACGTCATCGACCGGAACTTCACCATCGTCGCCTGGAATCGGACCCGCGAGACGGCCCCCTGGGGGATGAAACGGGAAGAGGTGATCGGCCGGAATCTCTTTCAGGTTCTCCCCTCCCTGCGCCGAACGCGGATCGAGGAGGAATTCCAGCAGGTCTTCGAGACCGGCGCCACCCTCCAGATGGAGGAGGAGACGGTCCTCGAAGGGGACCGGAGGACCTTCCGGATCAGCAAGGCCCCCCTCACCGACGGTCCGGGAGTCGTCACCCACGTGATCACTCTGGTCGAGGACTTCACGGAACGTCGGCGCATCGAGCGGCAACTCCTGGCGAGCGAGAAGCTGGCCGGCATCGGTCAGCTCGCCTCCGGCATCGCCCACGAGTTGAACAATCCCATGGCGACCATCGCCTCGTGCGCGGAGGCGCTGCTCAAGCAGGGCCACGGCTCCCCTGCGAACCTCCGGGACGGGGAGGAGTTCCAGACGTATCTCCGGATCATCGAGGAGGAGGTCTACCGGTGCAAGGGGATCCTGGCCGGGCTCTCCGACCTCAGTCGCGAGGGGAGCGTGGAACAGCGACCCATCGACCTCCGCGGGCTGCTCGACGGGATCCTCGGAGTCCTCGGCTATCAACTCCGGAGCCGAGGCATCACCGTCATCCGGGACTTCCAGGACACCCTGCCCCCGCTGCTCGGGAACGAGGGCGAGCTCCGCCAGGCCTTTCTCGCCCTCCTGATCAACGCCATCGAGGCCATGGATCGCCGGGGGGCGACGCTCACCATTCGGGCGAAGGCGGCCGGACCCGGGCCGCGGCCACTCCAGGCGTCCTCGGGACGCGTGCCCCCGCCCCCATCGGCTTCCGGAGTCCAGGCGGAGATCGCGGACACCGGCGGAGGGATCCCCGCCGACCTGTTGCCGCGCGTCTTCGAGCCGTTCTTCACCACCAAGCCTCCCGGCAAGGGAGCGGGGCTCGGACTGTATATCGCCGAGGGGATCATCGGCGCCCACGGGGGCCGCGTGGAGGTTGATTCCGTCGAGGGAAGGGGGACCATCGTTCGGGTTCACTTTCCTCCGGCCAAGGCGCACGTCGGAGAGAGGAGATGATGCGTACGGAACAGGGAAAGATCCGGGTGTTGATCGCCGACGACGAGAAGAACTTTGCCCGCGTGCTGAAGACGGAGCTCGCCCGGGAGGGGCACGTGACCGATGTCGCCTCCCACGGAAAAGAGGCCCTTGAAAAGCTCAAGGGGCAAGAGTTCGACGTCCTCATCCTCGATCTCAAGATGCCCAAGCTCGGCGGCATGGAGGTCTTGAAGGAAGTGCGGAAGTTGGCCCTCGCACCCGAGGTGATCCTCCTGACGGGCCACGGCACGATCCCGACGGCGGTGGAGGCCATGAAGCTCGGCGCCTACACGTATATGACGAAGCCGTGCAAGACCGCCGAGCTGAATCTCCTCATCCGGAAGGCGTACGAAAAACAACAGATCCTACGCGAGAACCTCTACCTGAGAACGCGCCTCGGACAGGAAGAGCCGTTCCCGGAAATCGTCACCGCGAGCCAGAAGATACGGCAGATCCTGAAGATGATCGTCCGGATCGCGCCGACCGATTCCACCATCCTCCTCACCGGCGAGAGCGGGACCGGCAAGGAACTGATCGCCAAGGCCATCCACCAGCACTCCAAGCGGAAAGAGAGGCCGTTCCTGGTCATCAACTGCGGTGCGCTGCAGGAGAGCATTCTGGAGAGCGAGCTGTTCGGGCACGAGAAGGGGGCCTTCACCGGGGCGCATACGGCCAAGCTCGGCCTCTTCGAGGTGGCGGACAAGGGGACGCTCCTGCTGGACGAGATCGGAGAGATCTCACCGGGGATGCAGCTCAAGCTCCTCCGCGTCATCGAGACGGGCAAGTTCTATCGCGTCGGGGGGACGCGGGAGCGGCAGGTGGACGTCCGGGTCCTTTCGGCCACCAATCGAGAACTCCATGAACTCGTCAAGACCGGCAGGTTTCGCGAAGATCTCTACTATCGGATCAACGTCCTCCCGATCCACCTCCCCCCCTTGCGGGAGCGGCCCGAGGACGTCCCCGTCCTGACCCGGCACTTCCTCCACCTCTTCGCTCCCCTGGGCAAGAAGAGCGTGAGCAACGAGGCCATGAACCTCCTCACCCGATACGCCTGGCCCGGGAACATCCGCGAGCTTCAGCACGTCATTCGCCGTGCGCTGATCCTCTCTCCCAAGGACCAGGTCGAATCCGAGGACCTCCCCCTCGATCTGCAGGTGGACCGGGCTTCCCGCCAAGCGGCCGGGCCGCGCGGCCCCGTCACCACCCTCGGGGAGGTCGAGCGGCAGCATATCCTCCGCGTGCTGGAGCAGGTCAACGGGCACCGGGGTCAGGCAGCGCAGGTTCTCGGCATCGACCCCAAGACCCTCTACCGCAAACTCCTGATCTACCGCATCGCCATCGCGGAACCGCGATCTCGCCGCTAACAGTAGCTGTCAGCCAGTGGGGTCGGGCAGATTGCCCCGCAGTGCAGCGCTCCTCGGGGTATCCTATGAATCACCGACCGATCGGACGGTCTCGGCATATTTGGCATCTTCCTTGCTACACCGAGCACCGAGAGGAAACGACCATGCGGATCATCATTATCGACGACGACTACCATACGTGCCAGACCCTCTCGCGGGCCCTCACGGCGAAGGGGATCTCGACCGAGATCCACACCACCCTCGGGGATGCGGTCCGGACCCTCCTGACCGAGGATTTCGATGCGATGCTCCTGGACTACCATCTCCCGGGGCTCAACGGCACCGACGCCCTCCCGATTATCCAAGAGGTCTCCCCGCAGATGCCGGTGATTCTCATGATGGACGAAGCCACGCCCGAGGACCGCGAGAAGGCTCTGCGCGCCGGGGCCTTCTCCCTCCTGCTCAAGCCGATCACCCAAGAGACGCTGCTGCACGCCCTCCGTTCGACCCGACGCCCCCGCGGCGCGAAAGGGGCCAGCCGGTAATCCGAGCTGCTCCCCTTCCCTCGTACGACCAATTTGCCCACCTCTGCCATGATGTCACACCACCCGACCATTTCGGCACAGACCCGAGGGGAGGCTCGTCCTGCGACAGGCTCGGAGAGGAATGCGGTGACGGAACAATCCGGGCGCAGGGGGCGTGCCCGAACGGGTCAAAAGAGGGAGATGAAGCCGAGGGCGCGCAGGGCCGCTGCAGCGGTGTAGAGCGAGCCGGTGGCGAGGATCGTATCCTCGGACGCGGCGAGGTCGCGGGCGATGGCCAAGGCCTCCGGCATCGTTTCGGCGACGATGACCCGCGCGTAGTCACCGGAGGCCACGGCAGCCAGCAATCGCGGTTCCGCACCGCGATTGCTCTCCGGGCGGGTGAGGATGATCGTCGAGGCGAGCGGGGCCAGGGTCCTGAGCATCTGATCCCACGCCTTATCCTTGAGCACCCCAAAGATGATCGTCATGTGGCCTGCCGGTCTCTCCTCCTCCAGAAACGCCCGGAGCGCTGCGATCCCGGCCGGGTTGTGGGCCCCGTCCACCAGGATGCGGGGATGGCCGGGGACCACCTGCAGGCGGCCCGGCCAGCGGGCAGACGCCAGCCCCTCGCGGATCGCCAACTCACCGACCGCCGTCCCCTTCTCCTCCAAAAGCTCCGCGACGGCCACGGCCGTGACCGCATTGGTGACCTGATGCCTCCCCATCAGGGCGATCCGCAGGTCCTCGTACTCCCGGAGCCGCCCCCCGAGGCGGAAGATCTCGCCCTGCGCCGAGCGACCGAGATGGACCACGCGATACTCGTCCTGGACGGTGACCAGGTGGGCCCCCTTCTGGCGGGCGATTCGACCGATCGCCTCGAGGGCGGCCCCCTCGGCGGCGGTTACGACCCAGCCCTCGTCGCGGATGATCCCCGCCTTCTCCTCGGCGATGCTCTCGAGGCTGTCGCCCAGGTGTTCCTGATGCTCGAGCCCGATATTGGTGATGACCGACACCTCCGCCCGGAGGATGTTGGTTGCATCGGAGCGACCCCCGAGGCCGACCTCGATCACCCCCCAATCCACGCCGGCCCGGGCGAACTGGAGGAAGCCAAGCGCGGTGGCTGCCTCGAAGAAGGTGGGGGAGGAGAGGGGGGACGGCGCGAAGAGCCGATCGATGACCGCCGCGACCTCGGATGTGAGGGCCGCGAGCTCCTGGGCGCCGACCGGACGGCCGTCCACCAGAATCCGCTCCCGGAAGTCGAGCAGATGGGGCGAGGTGTACAGCCCGACCCTGAAGCCGGCCGCCCTCAGAATCCCATTGACCAGGGCGGCAGTGGATCCCTTGCCGTTGGTCCCGGCCACATGGATGGACCGGAAGCATTCCTCCGGATGGCCGAAGGCCTCCGCCAGCCGCCGGGTGTTCTCGAGCCCCAGCCGGATCCCGAATCGCTGCAGGCCATTCAAGTATGCGAGCGCGTCAGGGTAGTTCATGGCTCAGGGTTCACGGTCGGAACCACCGTCGGTCCGGACGGCCTACATACTATAGCACCACTCGGCTCGCCGCGTGAGCCATTTGCCTGTTGAATCGATCACCCGGGCATGATACAGACGGAGCGGAAGACGGTGTCGGCGGTTATGACGATTCCCGAGTCGGTCCAGGTTTCCTGACCTGTCTCTGCGCCTGTCCCGTGACGCACCCGGTGCGATCGCAGAAGGCGAGGCCCGATGAATTACGATTGATTGAGGACGTCGATCAACTGGCGCAATCGCCCGTAGCTCATCCGGTTGAAGGGGAGGACGAGGCGGGGAAGGCCGGGCAACTCGTCCTCTTCGGCGGGCAGCGGTCCGGGAACCGACCGGATGGGCCCGCCCAGAATGTCCCGGAACTGATGCTGGAGAGCCGCAAGGGCCTCGGGGGCAAGGGGCTGGCGCAGTCGCAACACCAGCTCCTCCCCCACGAACCGGTGGGAGTGGAACAGGCGGTAGAAATTGAGGATCTCCCTGGCCGCCTCCTCTACGCTCTCGGTGACGCGGTACAGATGGATGTCCTCGGGGGAAATCAGGTGCTGCCCCGACATCTGTTCCCGGACGTACGCATCCCAGCTCTTCCAGTAGCGCCCTCCCGGAACGTCCAGCAGGACGATCGGGATCATGGAGGTCTTGCCCGTCTGGATCAGGGTGAGCACTTCGAAGGCTTCATCGAAGGTGCCGAAGCCGCCCGGCAAAAAGCAGGCGGCCGCCGATTCCTTGAGCAGGAAGAGCTTCCGGGTGAAAAAGTACTTAAAGGTGACGAGCTTGGAATCCTCGGCGATCCAGGGATTGGCTTCCTGCTCGAAAGGGAGCCGAATGTTGAGGCCAAAGCTCTGCTCCCGTCCCGCCCCGGCCTGGGCACCCCCCATGACGCCGCTCCCCGCCCCGGTGATCACCATCCAGCCCGCCTCCACCATCCGGCGGCTGAGGGCGCGTGCCTGAAGCGTGAACGGATGATCCACGGAGGTCCGCGCCGAGCCGAAAACGGTGACCTTCGGGATCATCCGGTAGGGCTTGAAAACCTTGAAGGCGTAGCGAAGCTCCTTCAGGGCGGAGTTGGCAATCTTCAGGTCACCGACGTCCGCGCCGTCCTCGAACAGCTTGAGGACGGTGGTCAGCATCTGGGCGTAGTACTGCGATGTCTCCGGGTGAACGCCGAGCCCGGCGAGGAGGGTGTCGAGCTGCCGGTTTGCCTCTTCCGATTGGAGCTGGTAGCGTCGCTCGTTCGGCATGCCCCCAGTATACACCCCCGACCGCCACATTCGAAGCCGGTCCGTCTCCGTCACCTCCCGAGAAGCCCCCGCCAAAGAGAAGGTGAGGCCCGTCCCGAGCAAGGCGGCCGGCTACCGCCGACCGCCCTCATGATGTCGGGGGCCAGAGAGAACTGGGTTCTGATAGAAGCTGACGGCCCAGATGGTCGCCGAGATTGCGAAATTCACCACCAGCGCCGGCGTCATGCCGGCGGTCCCGATCCTCTTGTTGGACGCCACCTGCGCGATGAGCTGAAAATAGGGAACCATGACTCCGAGAATCAATAGCAGGATGTTGACCGAGCTTTCGATCAATGCCACCACCGCAGACAGCGGTGGAACGGTCCGAGTGAGAATGCCGCATCCCAGACAAAGGACGTAGTAGCCGTATTTCAGCACCGGGTACTGTTCCAGCGCTGCCGCACGGATGTTGGCCGCAAAAAGGAGATCCAGGAGCACGAACAGCGGAGTACCCAGATAGTAGAACTGCAAAAGCCGATAGCGATCACGCAGATGAGTAGGCCATCTCACGGCTGCCGAAGGTCCTTTTCTGTCGGCCGTGGCCGCAGCCAGGCTGGTCGCGTTGCACGTTTGAGCCGACAAATCCGCTGCAGGCAATTCATGTGGGCTAGCGGCGGGATCGTGGGAGGGCCCTGCGGAGGCCGCGGAGGTAGCTCAGGTAGCTCACGGCGAGGACGGTAGGCGAGGCCCCCTCATCGAGGGCCCGCAGATTCGCCTTTCCCTCCAAATACAGGTAGTAGAGGGAGAGCAGGACCCGCACCGAGCGGAGGTGCGGGGCCGTGAGGCGACCGAGGACGAGCGGGAGCAGCTGCCAGGGATGCTCGGCGAAGTCCTTGAGGTGCCCGACCTCATGAAGGAGAATCGAGGTCGCCCAGCGTCGGCCCTTGAGATGCTGCCGCCAGACGAAGGTATTGCACACCAGAAAGGACTCGACCCCCACATCGAGCGCCCCGACCGGAACCGCCCCGACGTTGGGATAGATCGGAGCGAAGAGGACCAGGTAACCCCGAAAGGTCCCGGTCCCGAATTGGCCTGCCACCCTGCCGCAGGCCCGACCCACCCGTCTGGCCAGCGGAAATCGCTCGTCGTCCTGCACTACCCTCGTCCTCCCCCTGTGCCTTCCCGGAATGGTAGCAGGCAGGAGTCGTTCGGGCAACGGCTCTTCCGCCTCGCCGTTCTCCGATCCCTCACTGCCGCACCCGACGGCGCGCCCGCCACCTTGACGCTCCAGATGCGATCTGATACGTTCCCCCTGCCTCACCCTCCGGAGGATGCGGATGCCCATGGCAGTAACGGCAGGGATCATCACGCGGGGGGAGCGCATCCTGATATGCCAGCGGGGCAAGGGGAGCTGGGGAGAGTACCGATGGGAGTTCCCCGGCGGCAAGGTAGAGGACGGCGAGGAACCCAGTGCGTCCCTTCGCCGGGAACTCGAGGAAGAGCTCGGCATCGAACCGGAGATCGGACCCCTCCTCTGCCGCCTCGAGCACCGCTACCCTGACCGGGAGGTGGAGCTCTACGTCTTCCACATTCCGGGTTATTCCGGCCAGCTCCGCAATCGGCAGTTTGCCGGTCTCCGGTGGGTCACGCGGGAAGAGCTGGGCGAGTTCGACTTCCTCGAGGCGGATCGCCCCGTGATCGAGGCCCTCGTCACACGGCGCCTGTTGCGGGAGGGAGGGTGAGCCGACCGGCCATCGATCCGGCCATTGTCCGGAAGTTCCAGCGTCGACTCCTGCGATGGTATCGGTCTTACGGTCGTGATCTGCCCTGGCGGAGGACCCGGGACCCGTACCGCATCCTGGTATCCGAGGTCATGCTCCAGCAGACGCAGGTGGAGCGGGTGCTCGGGTATTACGGGAAGTTCCTGCGGCGCTATCCCACCGTTGATGCGCTGGCCTCGGCGCGGCAGGGCGAGGTCCGCGAAGCCTGGGAGGGGCTGGGCTACTACGCCCGGGCGCACAACCTCCACCGGGCCGCCCGGCATCTGACCCGTCGGCACGCGGGGGCATTTCCACAATCGTTTGAAGACGTGCACGCCCTGCCGGGCGTAGGGCGGTCGACGACGGGCGCCCTCCTGAGTTTTGCCTTCCACATCGACACCCCGATCCTCGACACCAACGTCATGCGCCTCCTCTCCCGGGTCTTCATGGCGCGCCCGTCCCCGACACGGGCACAAACCGAGCGACGCCTCTGGCGGCTGAGCCAAGCGGTGATCCCGAGAGGAAAGGCCTGGATTTTCAACCAAGCCCTCATGGATTTCGGCGCGCTCGTATGCACCGCGAAACGCCCCCGGTGTGTCACCTGCCGTCTGGCCGACCTCTGTCGGGCGTACCCGCGGCTCTCCCGCGACCGGGCGGGGCGGCGCGGGTGAAAGGGGCCGGAACCGATGCTCAGGGCTGTCATTTTCGACTTCGACGGCGTCATCGTCGACACCGAGCGATGGCACTTCGAGGCCCTCACGCGTGTCCTGGCGGAGGAGGGGATCCCGCTGTCGTGGGACGAGTACACCCAGACCTACCTCGCGCTCGATGACAGGCATTGCTTCCGCACCGCCCTCGCGCGCCACGGGCGGGTGGCCGATCCGGCCGTGGTGCAGCAGCTCAGCGAACGCAAGGCCCTCTATTTCTTCGGCGCCCTCCCCGACACCTTCGTCCCCTTTCCGGGTGTCGACGCCTTCATCCGACGGGCTGCGCAGAAGTATCCCCTGGCCATCGCCTCGGGGGCGTTGCGCGAGGAGATCGAGTTCATCCTCGCACGGGTCGGGCTCCGGGAATACTTTCCGGTGGTCGTCGCCGCACAGGATGTCGTCAAGGGCAAGCCGGACCCCGAGGCCTATCTCACCGCCCTGGCCCGACTCAACCGATTGGCCCCCGCCAAGCCCGTGGGACCGCCGGAGTGTCTCGTCATCGAAGATTCACGCCACGGCGTGGCCGCGGCAACCGCCGCAGGCATGCGCTGCCTCGCCGTCGCCACCTCGTACCCGGCCGAGGCGCTCCGCGCCGCCGATCTTGTGGTCGCAAGCCTCAAACAGGTCGACCTGGCACGGGTCGAGAGCCTCTTCACCTGAGGGGAAGATGCGCGAAGAGCGACGAGCCGAGATCCAGCGGATCCGGGGCCTGTTCGCGGCCATGGTGACGCGTTCGGAGGAGCAGATCGCCCTCGCCGAGGCGGCGCTCCTGATCGCCTCGGAGGAATACCCCCTTCTCGACATCGGCGGTTACCTGGACCGGCTGACTCGGATGGCCGACCGGGTGAAAGACCGAGTGGGCCTCGAGCTCGAGCCGGCCATCCTGATCGAAGAAGTGAACCGCTGTCTCTTCGAGGAGGAGGGATTTCAGGGGAATGCGGAGGACTATTACGACCCGAAGAACAGCTTCCTCAACGAGGTCATCGATCGCCGGAAGGGCATTCCGATCACCCTCTCCATCGTTTACATGGAAGTGGCCTGGCGCCTCGGTCTCCCGCTGGTCGGAGTGGGCCTGCCCGGGCACTTTATCGTGAAGTACCGCTGTGCGGAGCGGGACATCCTCATCGACCCGTTCCATCGCGGGATCCTCCTCTCCGAAGAGGACTGCCGGGGGACCCTCGACCGGATGTACGGGGGCAAGATGCCTTTCCATCGGGATCTGCTGCTCCCCATTTCGAAGCGGCTGATCCTCGCCCGGGTCCTGAACAACCTGAAAGGGGTCTATCTCCGGCGACACGATTTCCCCCGCGCTCTCGGCGCGATTGAGCGCCTGTTCCTCATCCATCCCGATTCCCCGACCGAGCTCCGGGATCGGGGACTGATCTACGGTCGGATGGAGCGATTCCCCGAGGCCATCGCCGACCTCCGGCGATACCTCGAGACCTCCCCCAACGCGGACGATCGCGCGGCCATCGCGGAGCACCTGCGTCAGCTTCAGATTCGTCAGGCCTCCCGCAACTGAGAGTCTTCACGATCTGCGGTGGCGAAATTCTCCTCCGGGCGGATGGGTGCCCGGCCGCCGCCACCTCTTGGCCGGGGTCCCGTTCCGGCACCAGCGCCTGCAGGCCCCGAGCGACATGGGCGGGAGCGGCGGGGACCCCCGGCGAGCGGCGGCCTGGGAAACCGAGGCGCGATCCGTGCCCGGCTTTTTTGCACGGATCGTGAACACGGAGGGACTCAGGCCGTAAGCTGCCGCGCAGGGTCGCCGCGGGAGCCTTGGAGCGAGGGGTCAAGGGTGCTGGTGCCGCAGAATCGCCAACCCGTGGAATTGTCCGCCGATGATGGACGCCTTCCCGAGCCAGCGAACTCCTTGGCACCAGGACCCGTTGGCCGTCGCTTGTCGCACCGGAAAGTGCTTGACCCTCGAATCGATCTTCACTAGCATATCTTCCCGTTCCTCACCGACGCCATGGGATTTCCGATTCCTACGGGACAGTCGCGGGCTATCGAACAATCCTGAAACTCGGGAAGCCGGAGGATGGACGTGCACGCGTGGAGCGAAGTGGTGGCGGCTTTCGGGGGCGACCACGCCCAGGCCGAGGCGGCGGTGGCCGAGCGGTGGGAGGCTCTCAAGCGGGTCGACCCCGCTGCGGGCCGCGACGCGGCCGCCCGGCAGCTGGCGTGGGAGTACGCCCACCGGACGATCGAGCACGTCTTCCCGGGGGATAACTGGTACTTCATGGTCAAGGCGGCCCAGTCGGCCGCCCACATCCTCCTCCTCGACCTCGAGGATGCCGTGGCGACGACCCGCAAGCACGTCGCCCGCACCGTCCTCACCCTGCTGATCCGGGCGCTCCGGGGCCAGCTCCTCACCCGGGACGAACTGGAATCTCTCAAGGCCAACGCGCTGCCGGCCGGCAAGGCGGACCAGCTCGAGCAGCAATTCACCCGCGAGGGGTCCCATTTCCAGATCAAGGCGGAATGCCGGTTCCCGGAACGGCAGATGATCCTCGTGCGGCCGAACAATCTCCGCACCAAATGGGCGGCGGGCGACTATTTCCACGTGATCCGGACAATCGGCGACCTGATCGGCGGCATCTATCTGCCCAAGGTGGAGGGCCCGGAGGACGTGCGGGTCGCCTCCGGGATTCTCCGGGCGTTGCAGCAGGAGCAGGGATGGGTGGCCGGACGACTGAAGATCTTTGTCCTAACCGAGTTGCCCGCCGCCGTCCTGACGGCCCAAGAGATCCTGGCGGTGGCCCCGGAAGTGGAAGAGGCCAACCTGGGCATCGTGGACTACACCGCCGCCACGGGAGGTCGGAGCGTCGTGCAGCAGGAGCAGTACACCTACATGCGGTATCCCCTCCTGAAGCTCGTCGCGGACGCCCGGGCCACGGGGAAAGCGGCCGGGACCGGAATCACGGTCAAGCTGAATGCCGATGATACCGAGGCGGACACCGTCCGGGCCATTGCGCTCGGGATCCATCGGAAATGGAGCGTGCACCCCGCGCACGTCGAGGGGATCGCCCGCCACACAGCGGCGTTCCCTCCGGTGCTGCGCAAACGCATTCCCTTTCCCGACATTCACCCCTTCGATCTCGCCCGGCTCGACCGCCTCGCCCAGGAAGCGAAGCCGATCCTTCCCCCCCTCGTCTTCGTCCCGCGTCCCGTGACGCTCTGCCGGTCGGTGGTCACCGTCAGCGGGGAGGATCTGCCAGAGCTGCGGGCCGTCCTGGCCTCGCCGGCCGATATGGTCATCGTGGATGTGGAGGGATTGCTCCCCTCTCAGCGGCGGGATGCGCGACGGAAGTTGGCTGAGGTCTGTCGGGAGGCCGGCCGCGCCTCCCAGGTGCTGGCGCTCCGCCTGAACCTCGAGCAGCCCGCGGCCGCTGCGAGCCTGCAGGATCTGCTCCGGGTCCTCAAGGAGAGAGCCCCGGCGGTCGTCGTGCCGACGGTGGAGCATCCGCGGGCCGTCCGGCAAGCGGCCGGCATCCTCACCAGTATCGAGCGCGAGGTCGGCCTCACCGTCGGCTCCGTCGCGCTCGGCGCGCGGATCACCAAGCCGGAGACCGTCGAGCGCGAAGCCTATGCCGTGGCCACGGCGAGCCGGAGAATGATGTGGGTCTTTCTCGACCTCGACGTGCCTCAGTCCAAAGAGGAACTCACGGACCCCACCACCCGGGGATTCTACTACTACCGGTCGGCCATGATGGCCGCCGCGGCGGCGGCCGACATCGATGCCGTGGATGGGATGAGCGATGCCGCGCGCCTGGAGGAGGAGTCCCTGTTTGCCGCCAATCTCGGCTTCCACGGGAAGATGGTGAGGCCCGAGCAGGCGGAGCGCGTCAACGCCGTCATGAACCCTCCCCGCGCGGGGGAGCGACCGGTGCAGCCCAAAGGACCGGGGGCCGAGGCGTTCAACGCCCGATGGATCAACTCGGTGGAGCGCGCCCTGGAGATCCTGGAACTGTACGCTACAGCCGATCAGGAGCGGAACCTGGGGGCGGTCGCCTACAACGATCCGATCACGGGGCAGGCCGAGCTGGTGGATGCGGCCACGGCGCGGATCTACTACCGGCAGTTGGAACGCGCCCTCAAGGCCAAGCAACTCACCGAGAGCGAGGCCCAGCGCTATGTGACCGCCCGCGAGCGTCTCCTGCTGGCGCTCCGACCAGGAGGAATGGAACATTCCGGTGAGGCGGTCTTCCCGGGAGAGAAGCTTCACGGGGACGCGGTCTGCGTCGCCCCCTGGATGGTGCAGGCCTTTGCCAAAATCTCCGGCGATCGAAACCGCTACCACCTGGATCGGGCGTATGCGGAGCAGTCCCGGTTCCAGGGGTTAGTGGCCCATGGGCTATTCACGGTCTGCCATCTGCTGGGAACCCTGGGCCGTCTTCTGCCCGCCTATGCGCCCGATGCACTCGAGATCCACTTCCGCGCGCCGGTCTACTTCGGGGACAGCATCACGCCGCAGGCCGCGGTGGAAGAGGTCACGGACGAGGGCCGGGCCGTGCTCCGATTGAGCGTTGTCAATCAAGAGGGGAAGGTCGTCTGTGAGGGTTCCGTCGACTTGAAACCGGAGAAGGCGGGACAGATGCAGGCGCTTCCTCCTGCAGACCTCGCGTGGCTCCGGCAGTGGGCCCAGGATGTGACGCCGTCGCTGCCCACAATCGTCCACGATTTCACCAACCCGTCGAGTCCGCGCCACCAGGCGCTCACCAAGGCGATCACCCCGGAACTGGTGCGCGCCACCCAGGCCCTCTTCGGCCCGCTCCATCCCCACCAGGCGAGCACCCTGCTGGCCCTCGGGGCCATGGCCATGACCTCGGCCGAGAGCTCACCCGGCCACCTGCTCCTCACGGTCCGCGTGTCGCGCTTCGGCGGACCCATCGAGGCGGGAGACCAGCTCAGCCTGTCGGCCACGGCGCCCCCTCCCGACCAGATCCGGCGGTCGCAGAAGGGGAAAGGGAGCCCCATCGTTCCGATCGATGTGGGCATCACCAACCAGCGGGGCGTCCCCGTCCTGCACGCCCAGGTGGTCAAGCTCATGGAGGAGCAGGCACCGAAGAAGTCCTGACGGGCCCGCACCGCTTGTCCCGCCCCACGCGCCTTTTCCCTCGCGAGGCCTTGCGCGACGGTTCCTCGGACGGGAGTGTCGCACGCGCGATGGACGCCGTCGAACATCCGACCACGGGGACAGCGTTCATCGACGGGCGCGTTCGGAGAGCATCTGGGGTTCGACGTTCACGACGTCGGACAGCGCTTCGAGACGGGGAATCCCGTTGAGCGCGTCGGCGATCCCGCCCGAGCTCGCCTCGACCCATACGGCGTGCGGCGCATAGGGAGCAATCTCTTTCACGACGTATCCGGCCTGCGCGAGGGCCTGGCGTCGCCCCTCCGCCCGCACGTCCTCCCGGAACCGCACGAAGACGAGGCCGGTGGGGACCGCGGGCGATCCGTCGGGCCCGCGCGCATACACCGGACCGCAGACCACCGATGCTCCGTCGGTCGGTTGATCGCCCGGCTCACCCCGGCAGACCGCGATCTTTCCCCCGTCGAAGCGCGCAACCACCTGCGATGCCCAGGGTGCCGGAACGGGCCCATGGACCGCGAAGTGGCCCGTCAGCCTGACATAGCGCACGTCCGGCCGCGCGGTGCTCACCCGGAATTCCTGCGGATACTCGGAAAAGAGATTCCCCCTCGGCATCACGTCCGGTATTGTAGTCGGTGCCGGCTGTGCACATCAAGGGCAGGCTTTCGACGAAGGAGGGGACGATGGTAACATTTCGATACGGCGGGAGACGGGGAAGACAACACACACTTATCGAGAGCGACCAGCTGGTCGTGGTCCGCACCCGCCGCCGCGGGCCGGTCGATGCCTGCGTCCTGTCGAAAGAGGCGCGACGCACGCTGGATCACTTCGAGGCGGTGGTCCGCTTCCCCGTGGCGGGAGTGGAGGTCCTCCGGACCCGTGTCAAGGGCAAGTCCCGGACCGTGCGCGACCGGGCGCTCGCGCTGCTCAAGCGGGAGCGTGACCTGGAGTTCGTCGGTCGGGCCCTGTGCGATCCGGCATCCGGCGCTCCCGTCGTGTACACCGAAAATTTTTTCGTCAAGTTTCAGGACGAGTGTTCGACGAGACGATGCACGCGGGTGCTCAAGGCGCACGGCCTCGCCGTCAGACGCGCACTCGAGTACGCGCGCAACGCGTACTTCGTCAGCGCGCGCGAAGGGACAGGCCGCCGCACCTTTGCCATCGCGTCGCGCCTCCTGCGCGACACCCAGGTGGACCTGTGCCACCCCGAGCTCATCCGGAAGGTCCGATCCCGGAGCGCCTTCCCGCAGCAGTGGCATCTGAAGGAGACCACGATCGGCGGCCAGCAGGTCAACGCCCACGCCCATGTGGAGGAAGCATGGCCTCTCACCCAGGGAGAGGGGGTGCTCATCGCCGTCATCGACGACGGGGTCGACCTCGACCACGAGGAGTTCAGCAGCCCCGGCAAGATCGTGGCCCCCCGCGACGTTACCCTACGTACCGACAACCCGCGGCCCGGCACCGGCGACGACCACGGCACGGCCTGCGCCGGCGTGGCCTGCGCCGACGGGCGGTTCGGCGCCTCGGGTGTCGCACCCAAGGCGCGGCTGCTGCCCATCCGTCTCGTCTCCGGTTTGGGCTCGCAGGCTGAAGCCGATGCCTTCGTCTGGGCGGCGCAGAACGGCGCCGACGTCATCTCGTGCAGCTGGGGTCCCGCCGACGGCAACTGGTGGGACCCGAACGATCCCCTGCACCGACAGGTCGTCCCGCTGCCCGACGCCACCCGTCTCGCTATCGATTGGGCGATCACCAACGGCCGGAACGGGAAGGGATGCGTCATCACCTGGGCGGCCGGCAACGGCAATGAGAGCGTCGACAACGACGGCTACGCGAGCTACGAAAAGGTCATTGCCGTCGCCGCCTGCAACGACCGCGGCGTCAAGAGTGTCTACAGCGACTTCGGTCGCGCCCTCTGGTGCACCTTTCCCAGCAACGATCTCGAAGCGGCCAGGACGCCGGGCATCTGGACAACAGACCGGACCGGGGCCGCCGGGTACAATCCCGGGCAGGCCGCCAACGGCGATGCGCGCGGCAACTACACCAACGCCTTTGGAGGGACGTCGAGCGCCTGCCCCGGCGCGGCGGGCGTGGTCGCGCTGGTGATCGCGCGCAACCCGGCGCTACGCTGGGACGAGGTCAAGGAGAGACTGAAACAGTCCTGCGACACCATCGACCGGGCGGGAGGCGGGTACGGAGCCGACGGCCACAGCTCAAAATACGGGTACGGTCGGCTGAACGCAAAGACCGCCGTAGGGCTCGCGGTGCCGCCGCAGCCCCGGTACCGGGCGATTCACACGGCGCTTCAGGACGTCCCGATCGAGGACCTCGGGACGTCCAGGATACAGCTGGCCGTCGGCGACACGACGCCGCTGAAGGAGATCAGGATCATGGTGGATATCGAGCACACCTACGTCGGGGACCTCATCGTCC
>Ga0209341_10000553_pt1 | contig 38908 bp, 36 predicted proteins | sample RifCSP13_2_FD_184020 | JGI IMG/M metagenome (GOLD analysis project Ga0209341, IMG submission 184020) | Soil microbial communities from Rifle, Colorado - Rifle CSP2_sed 13_2 (SPAdes) (version 2) | ecosystem: Environmental > Terrestrial > Deep subsurface > Rock core/Sediment | place: Rifle...
GCCCTCTACAACAGCGCGACGAGCATCGTGAATTTCTCGGTGGCCGACGGCGGCAGCTTCGTCCTCTTCGCCGCCGACTGGAACAACGTGTGGTTTCCCCCGGGCGCCACCTTCACCCTCACCGCCCACTTCGCCGGCGGCACCTCCGCCACCGCCAGCCTCACCCTGCCCTAGGCTCTCTGGTTGTCTATTCGATGCCAGGGGTCACTCCGGTTAGGTCTAGCCTCTCACTTCGGGCTGGAGGATCCCAAGGTGGCCCGAGATTGTGCTGGTTCTGCGGGCAATCAGACTGGCGTACGCGATGTGCCCAAAGAAGTCGCCGACCTTGGCCCGGCGTCGGGCCTCTGCTTTGAGCGCCGTCGCCAACTCATCACCGATACGGCCGGAAGCCTGCAGTGCATCGGCGCCGCGATCCACGATGGTCAGCAAGTAACTCGGGGTTAACATCTCGACGTACCCGTGGCTACGCACACTCACAATCTCAAATCCGGCCGATCGCACAAACCCCGGTAGGCGGCGAATTAGCCAAGGGTTTTGAACAAATGTCGCTACCCACGCCTCCGCGCAGGCTTGCAGCGGGTCGTTGTCGCCCGTCTTGAAGGTCGGCGTGGCATAGTCGCCGTCGAAAATCGCAAGCCACCCGCCGGGGCGAATGACCCGGGAGGCTTCTGCGAGCGCGCATTCAGGACGCAAGATATGGCTCAGAGAAGTGTTGAACACGCCGACGTCGAAAGATGCTTCCTCAAAGGGAAGATCCTGAGCGTCCCCCTCTGTGAACAAGAGATTGTGAATGCCAGCAGCGAGCATACGGGCCTTTCTCAGGAATACTGAGGAGAGATCAAGTCCCACTGCCTCGGACACCCCGGGCCACCGAGCGAGCATTCGGGTGACGGCGCCTGTGCCACACCCCACCTCGAGCACCTTGGCTCCGGGAGGGAAAGTGATATCTGACAGGTATAACTCGAGCATTGCCCGCTGCCCGGGCTCGGCGTTCTTGGACTCCAGAAGGTCAGCTAGGCGTTCCTGGACGCCTGCCTCCGTTGCAGTGATCATCGTATAAATGCCGAGCATGCGGTCCTCCCCTCTGAAGTCATCTGCGCGTCCTGTCGCCCGTGAGCGGCGCTATAACGCCAGCCAGGGCGGAGCGCCCGAAGAACGCGGAAACCCGGGCGTCTTCACCCTGCTAGCTTCTTACACTAGAGCACGACGAAACAGCAGCCCGCGGGTCGTTAGAGTGAGCGCAATCTGGCAAGGCGGGTTTATAACCTTCCTAACTCTTTCGCGACTGAAATCTCCTGGCAGAGCCACCTCAACCGAGTGACGAGAGCACGGCGCCCGTTTCAGTAATGACCAACTCCAAGAGACTGAACGGCATATCGCGCCACAGAGGTAGCCGAACGAGACCGCGTCCAGCTACTTCGGTCGCGGTAAGAACGCCCCCGGGACGGCCATATCGCAGGCCGGCAACGCTATTATGCAGCGGTACATAGTGGAACAGCGTCACAATTCCGCGCTGCTCCATACCGGCAATGAAGCTTCGGCGGATGGCCTCGCCCGCCAGAACCAAGTAGAACAAGTGACCGTTGTGCTCGCATTCAGGCGGCACGTACGGACGCCGCGCCAGCCCTGGCGACACTTCGCCTAAGCGCTCTTCGTATACGTTCCACGCTGCCACACGCTTCGTCTTGGTCGCATCCGCTTCCTCGAGTTGGGCGAGCAGGAATGCCGCCGTCACCTCACTCGGCAAGTACGAGGATCCGACATCAATCCACGTGTACTTGTCAACCTCGCCGCGCACGAACTGCGGTCGACTAGTCCCCTTTTCGCGAACGACTTCAGCGCGTTCAATGAAGCGTGGATCATTAATGAGCAGCGCCCCAGCTTCACCGGCCGAGCAGTTCTTTGAATCGTGAAAACTGAGCGTACCCAGATGCCCGATCGTACCGAGGTAACGACCGCGATAGCGCGCCAGTAGCGCTTGGGCCGCATCCTCTATGACCAAGAGCTTATAGCGCTGTGCGATTGACATGATCACGTCCATATCGCAGCCGACTCCAGCGTAATGCACAGGCACCACGGCCCTTGTCCGATCAGTGATAGCCTCCTCGATCTTGCTTGCATCGATGTTTTGCGTGCGAGGGTCAATGTCAACGAACACGGGTGTCCCGCCTCGTAATACAAAGGCGTTCGCCGTAGACGAAAACGTGAAAGATGGCATGATTACCTCGTCTCCAGGCATAATGTCGGCGAGGATCGCCGCCATTTCAAGCGCCGCGGTGCCGGAGGGGGTCAAGAGGGCCTTCGGACAACCAAGGGTCTTCTCGAGCCAACTATGGCATTGCTGGGTGAAGGCGCCATCGCCGTGGCGATGACCACTGTGCAACGCCTCACGGATGTAGCCCATCTCTCGACCGGCCACATAGGGGCGGTTGAACGGGACTCTCACGTGCTTCACTTGCCCGCCACGACGATGCGCGATCCACCGAACGGCAGGGAGATTCCAGCGGAGATCGCGGCTACTTCCCAGTCCAGAATAGTCTCGAAGATCGTGTTCAGCCATCGACTCGGTGCCAGCTCTACTGGTTGAGGACTACGCGCAGAAGGGCGTAGCCGGGACAATATCATCATAGGAAGGAGCAACCCGACAAAGGACGTCGACCGCATGATCGCGAAACCCGCCGCAGCGACTTTCCGGTCAAGCTCGCCAACCCGGTAGCGTCGACGATGGTGCGCCGCAACATCGGGACCGCTCCACAACCACGGGTGCTGGGGCACCGACACGATGATGCCACCCCCCGGACGCACCACGCGAAATAGTTCAGCAAGCACCGCCTGGTCGTCATCGATGTGCTCAAGCACGTCGAATGCGCCGATCACGTCGAACTCCGAGGTGAAGGGGATGCGGCGCGCATCCATCTGCCAGAGTTCGACCGCCTCGCCCAGACGGCCCCGCGCGATACTGAGTCGGGCATGATGGACCTCGCTGCCTGCGACCCTAAGCCGAGGGAACGCCGCTGCGACGCTTGCAAGAACGAAACCTGTGCCGCATCCAATCTCAAGAAAACTCTCGGCGCCCAGGAAGTGATGATGGAGCAACGCAGTTATCAATCGGTTACGCGCACGAAACCAGAAGTTCTCTGCTTCGCACCGGGCCAGCAGCGACACATCGGCGGAACCGACACCCGCCTCAGCCTCCGGGGCAAATGTCAAGAAGCCGTGTCGCACGGCAGGCGCGAAGCCGCAACGCGGGCACAGCCAGCGCTCACCGTCGAAACACGTGTCACAAGCTATGCATTCCCTCATGCGAACTCCGTACAAAGAAAAGAGGCCATAACGAAGGACCGCACAGCAGCGGCGCAGGTGCGAAGCCTGGCCGGCCCATCACCGCTGTCATAAATACAGTCTGGGTGGTCTCGATCGCCTTCGGGTAAAGCCGCGCAGCATACGTTTCATTATGGACGGCGAGTCTCCGTGGGCTGACGGCCACGCGCCGGATACGGCGAGAAGTCGTCCAGTTGCGCCTCGCCTATCACCTTTGCTGGGTTTCCAACCGCTAGTTTGCCGTCGGGGATATCCCGGATCACTACGGCCCCCGCACCCACGATCGCGCGTCGGCCTATAGTTATGTTAGGGACCACGACAGCGCCGGCACCGAGAAAACTTTCCCCGCGGCAGACCACACCGGAACCAAGATGGCAGCCGGGAGACAAGTAGGCTCCGTCCTCGATCATGCTATCGGCACCGACCGTTGTATCAGGATCCACGAGGACATCCTCGCCAATATTCGCGCACGTGAACACCATATTGCCCCCCACAAGGACTGTCCCCGATCCGATATGCGCGGTGGGGGACACGAAGCATCCGGGGTAGATGAGCGTCTCCGTCTGTCCACCGGCCTGACGCACCTTCCGCGCCAAACGGCGGCGGGCGATGTTGTTGCCGATCGCCACGAAAAATCTGTGACGAAGCAAGAAGTCCGGATCATCGAGGCGATCTGTGGAGCCGATCACGGTCCGCTCTCCGATCCGCGTGCCGACCTGCTGAAAGTCGTCCAGGAATCCAGCAACAGGTATGTCGACTGCCCGGGCAATATCGAGAACGATGCGGCCATGCATACCTCCACCCACAATGACGAGCGGTCTGCTTCTTGGTCTCTGTCGAGCTTTCATGGCCAAGAGGTCGCCATCGCAGCAGTGTCTGCGGGATCTAGCGTGTGAAGTGGTACCTTCGTGCCGGGAAATCGCCAATGCGATCCTGCACGATGTAGTGCGGGCGATTCTTAGTTTCCTCGAAAATCTTAGCGATGTACATCCCACACATACCCACGATGGCGATTATCAATCCGCTCAGGAAGTAGATCGAGACAATGACACTCGTCCATCCCGGTACAGGATGGCCACCAACAAAGGTGTAGATGATCAGCGCCAATCCCACAAGCAGTGAGGTCACTGAGATTATCATACCGAGTTTCACGCACATGCGTAGTGGCCGGTCCGAGTACGCCATAATGCCGTCGGCAGCAAGGCCAATGAGCTTGGCGATCGAATACGCACTTTCGCCAGCGTACCGTGGGGATCGAGCCACGTCGACGTGAACAGTAGGGAAGCCGAGCCAATCAATCGCAGGGCCCAGAAGACGCGTTTTTTCAGTGAACTGGCGGTAGGCAAGAACAACGCGACGGGACAGTAGGCGGAACGCGCCTACCCGATGGTCGTAATGCCGACCCGTGAGCGTCTCGAACACGCCCGCAAACGCGCGTGTCATTAGTTGCCGCAGCCAGTTACCAGCTCCTTCCGAGCGCCGCGCAAGGACGACGTCGTAGCCGTCCCGCGCCTTGGCCAGGAGCTGAGGGATTGCCTCGGGTGGATCCTGTAGGTCGCAATCGATTATAACAACCCATTCGGCATCACAGTGATCGAGACCGGCCGCGATACTGTGATGCTGCCCGAAATTGCGGCTGAACTTCAGGCCCTTGATCCGCTTATCTCTAGCCGCCAGTTCCCTGATGCGATCCCACGACTGATCAGGGCTACAGTCTTCGACGAACAGTAGCTCGAAGTCGTTGGTCACAAGCTCCAGAGAGCGCACAAGTCTATCGTAGAGCTCGCCAATGCACGATTCCGCGTTGTAGACGGGGATAACAACAGAGATCGTCGCCATGTGAATCTCAGCCAGTGCACCATGGAAGCAAATGACCTGACACGAAGCACATCTTCCGGACGACTTTCACACTTGGTCCTGATTCACGCGAGGCGCTCTGAGCACAATTACGCCGCACTAGGGTGTCCCCTGAAGAACGCCTGCTGACATGGGCATTATCGGGAAAATGATCCTTTAACCCCTCGATGGGTGCATTCTGCGCCAGTAAGGGTCGCGCTAAGTATAATAAGATTCTAGTCCTATCTCCATCAGCTGCCCGTTATCCGCCTTCGAGACACAGCCTCCGCACCTATGTTGAGCCTTTGCATATCCCGAAAGTCCTCAAGACGGCAAGTCGCATTGTGTAGTGGGCCATTGAAAAAGGTAAGAGTCGCCTCCAGACGTTCCTTGAACAAGACACCGGTCAGCAGCAAGTCGGCACGAAACAGCTGAGGCGCCACGCCCATGCCACGGGTTAGTTTCAATTCAAGGCAACGACTATATTCAACTGGAAGCAGAAGGACGGAAGTCCCGCTGCTCCTCACAGACATCTGAAGCCAACCAGGCTCGACAAGTAACTCACTCGACTCTAAGGGAACAAGCTGTTCCGGCATTGGCGTTTGAACCACCATGGTGCGCGCAGGATCAAATCCTGGTTGCGACATGGCCATCAATGTGCCCCGAGCATCACCACTAATTAAAGCTTTGGTGGGAGAAAAGTTGCCGACATTCGACCCATCCAGTTCATAAAGGAATAATTCCGCGTTACCGCCTCCAGAAAGCTGAAGACGCAGTTTGGCACCAACCGTAATCGGCGCATCGGTGATTAGAAAACGCACACCCATCACTCTTAGAATCCGGGGTTCGATTTGCCGCAAAGTCATTACATTACGCATCTGCCAGTCACCAGGTCGCCCCAGGAAAGTCCGGGTGATCAAGTAAAAGGGCGGGGTGATCAGCGGGCTATACTCAGCCAGGGTTGGTATATCGTAATACCATAGGCCCACCATGCGGTGGTCGTTTCCGAATCGCTCAATCAGCCTAACGTCTAGACTATGTAAGTCCAACCAATTAACTGGCCGGTCTATCGTTAGCCCAGTAAAAGTCGCTACTCGTCCACGGAAAACCTTTCCCGGAGTAATGCCGATCTCGTCTTTTAGCGCCGCAACGATCGGCGTCTCTGAAGGAGGATACAGATACAAGGGCTTTTGCGCGGGAGAATCGGTTTTGGTTAGTAGGACAAGAATCCATGGAAGGACGGCGATAACAAGGTCGGAAATATGCACAGCGTTACCACGCCGACCCACAGGCGAACAGATCGCGCGCCGTCCGGTCACACGACGTAAACTCTTAATCCCGATGACCCAGGTCATGACAACGGCAACTGCGCCATAGACCGCGTAGAACGGCCAGAGAAAAAACTCGAAATAGAGGGGAGATGGACCCTTCCACAAGTCATAGAGAGTGAAGACTAGGCCAACTGTAATAACGAGGACCATAGCAGCCAGGGTGCCAATCCCGCAGGCGCGCCCAAGGCTTGAACCGCGTAGCGTCACAAACACAGCGCCCAACAATCCGAGCGTAAACACGATCGGTCCACCGTTAAAGTTCCATTGATGGTGAAATAGAATCGACGCAAAGCCCACAGTCATTCTGCCGTTGAAGAGTTCATCAGCAAAGAAAACGGCCGCAGTATACTTCAAGATGCCTAGTAAAAACGTCGCCACTCCTGAAACACCCATAGCCACCGCGAGGAAGCAGCCTCCACCCAACTTCGCGAATAATTCGCGCCGGTTTCCGGCAGTTGTGAGGTCACATACCCAGAAGAGAACCAGCACTGGAGCCATCAGGACGACGATGATTGGTTGCGCGACAGCTGCATGAGTCAGCAATAGCGTCGCCCCGATAACGCAAGCCCCTGATACCAGCCAGCCTCGTCGGCCAATTTGCCAGGCCAGAATCAAGATCAGAACGGTGGAAGCTATAAAGGTTCCAAGGTGTGGCACCAGGGCTAATACTGGATAGACTAGAACGAAATTGAAAAACGGCATCACGGACAGGAGGAGTCCCCAGGCGGCAACTGCTGCGACGGTCGGCCCCAGGCGAAGGCACAAACCGAGGAGGTACGTCGACACAAACAGTTCGACAGAAAATATTACGTAAGACAAAGCTGGATCGAGTTTCCCGGAATTCAAGAATGAACTGAGAAGGTACCCCGGAATTAGAGCTGAATCGAACGGAAACCATATATTACCCACACCCTGAAAGACATTACTGCTAAAACCAAGCCCGGGTTTCGTCCAAAGGACCCGCTGTTTGGCAAGCACACTCATGTAACTGCCATCTAATCCCACAAAAAGACGAGCCTCATTAAGTCGAAAGGTAACAATACACAGTGCCGCGAACGAAAGAAGATTCAAGATGAAAACCCATACGGCACGACGCCTGTCACTCAGATAATCTTGCCCATCAGGAAACGAAGCTGCATCAACACGGTGAATGTTTCCAAGCATACAATCGACATCGAACCGCGTGGCCGTCTCACTCATCCTGCGTCCTCACGCATCCAGGAAGCAAGTCGACATCTATTATGTCAATATGTTCTGCCCTGATTAGTAAGAGGCACTGGGGGAGGACAGGAGCCGCAAGGGCGTCCCGAAACTCGGTCACGAACAAGGCCACCGTGGTGTGGAGCGAGTTGGCCAGAACTATGCCATCACTGATCGGATGCTTCTGGGCCGCGTCTCGTACCGGCTCGGTCATGTCAAAAAACTCCATTCGCTGCTTTGAGCGCAGCACCAGCGGCGCGCGCACCACTATCAAGCAAGACCCCCTGCGACGGCCAGCATGTTCAGAGAACGCCGCTAGAATACCTAAGACAACGCCAACGAGTCAAACGAGCGCGGAAAATCATCTAGTGGCCCGAGCGGGGGTCTTTTTGACTCGACACGACGGCCAACACGTGGCAACCGACTAGGAGCGGAGAGCGATGAGCCGCCGGGTTTCGCGCCACGCTAGCGGCGCCATCCGACCGATCAGCGCGAGGTACACAAGCGCGCCGATGGGCAGACCCGTGGCCAATTGGAAAAACGGCCCATTCACGAGCCACCGCGCCGTAATCGCCACCCCGGTGGCAACAGTGGCGGCGGTGCACACGCGTCCGGTCAAGGCGAGGAACGGACCCAGGACAAAACCAGGGATCTCCCGGCGAAGGCCGAGGAGGAGTGCCGCACTGTGCACGAGAGAGGTGAGAGATACCGCAATAGGGAGTCCCCGGAAACCGATCGCGGAGGTAAGCACCACCATCGCGACAACCCCGAAGACCGCGGCGCCGATCTGAATGCGCGCCAGACCCCCAATAGCTCTCAGCGCCCAATACGCCCGGATCAGCAGCTGGAGCGCGGTCAACCCCACGAGCGCCGGAGCATAGTAAAATAGCGCCAGTCCGGTCAAGCGAGAGGACTCCGGGGTAAACGCTCCTCGCTCAAAGATCACGCGCACGACAGGTTCCGCGTACGCCATTAGCAGGCCCGCTCCGGGGACGGTCAGCACGACGGAGATTCTCAGGGCCCGGCCGGCGAGCTCTCCCATCCCGCTCGGACCCTCTCGAACAGCCTGCGCCGACATCACCGGGAAGAGAATCGTCGCTGCGGTCAGAACCAGCAGCGTGATCGGAGCGTTCACGAGCCGAAAAGCGTACGTGAGAGCCGCGAGACTCCCCGTCGTCAGGTGACCCGCCAGCCCTCGCTCAACGAGTACCTGGAGATAATTCGCGACCGACATGGCCACAAGCGGTACCAAGACCGGCATGAGGCTCCGGACCTGGCTCCAGGCGGCAGCCGTCGTTCGACGCATGAAATGACGTGTTGCGACCCATAGCGCAAATATGTACAGAGTCAGCCCGACCGTCATCCCGAGAGGTATCGCAGCGGGGCCCACGGCATCCGACGCAAACAAGACGGCAATGAATGCCGCACCGTACCACATCAGAGGGCGCAGCGCCGCCAGAGCGAACCGCTCCCTCGCTTGGAGCGCGTTGGCCAGAACCGCAGCCGCCGGCAGTAAGACGATGAGGGGTGAGAACAAGCGGAGGAGGCCAGCAGCCCCTGCCCGCCCGATCGCCAGAAAGGCAAGACCGGGCGCGACCGCAATGGTGCAAATCGCTACCCCTCCCGTGGCTAACATCGTCGCCAAAAAGACCGCCGAGAGAACGCCACCAACCGCCCCCCATCCTTCGCGGGCGCCGATCCTCAGATAGTGCGGGATCAACAGCACACCGATCCATCCGGCCACCTCATTGGCGAGCGCGAACGCGATGATGAAGGTCAATGCCAGCACGTCGGCATCCGCCGTCGTCCCAAACCGACGCGTCAGCGCAATCTCGTAGGCGAGCAGCATGAACTGGCCCAGCAGCGTGAGGGCCACCAAGGCGGCGAACGGTCGCGGGCGGGAGTTGCTCAAGAAGGCTGAGAGGGCCTGGCTTCGGCCATACGCACCGTCGTCGCCGCCATGATCCAGAAGATGGCGGCAACCTTGGAGTAGCTGAAGAGGTTCTCGGAAAAGGCCTGGACGATAAATGCCACCAGCCCCGTGAGAAGTCCCAAAAGGATTCTCTGCGTGGGCACGTCTGTAGCGCAGATATAACCTCGGATTCCCGTCATCAGGACCGCTGCCAGGAGACCGATGAACGCCGTCAATCCGACCAGGCCACGCTCAACCGCCACGTCCAGAAACGAACTGTGAGCTGACAGGCGAGAGCCGATCTCGCGGAACCTGCTGAGCTCATGCCCGAAAATTATCCTCTCCAGCCTCACGTGCTCCCGCTGATATCCGTCTCTCCCGAAGCCGAGGAGGGGACGCTCCGTGATCGCGGCCCACCCGACCCGATAGGCTGCCAGTCGCAGGTACACTGAAGTCGTGTCCTGGGTCAACTTCACGAACGTCACGCCTGTGCCAATCAAGATGATTCCCACACACACAACGCCTAACGCCACCCGTATGGCCCGGGGCCAAGAGGCTCGGACTGTAAAGGACACCGCCAGAACCCCAGCCAGAGCGAGGCCCATCCAGGCACCTATCGACTTCGCATATAGCAGCGCTCCTCCGGCCAGCAGGATACTCATGACAATCAACGGGCGGAGGCTCCTGTCTGCTGTCGACCACATCGCCACGAGGATCGGAATAACCAAAATCAAATACCCGCCAAGGTGGTTCACGTGGGCGATCGTCGACCCGGCCACGACCGCATCCATGACGGTCCCGTGCTTGTAATACAGGGGAACCCTGTTCCCGCTCGACCACAGGACCCACTCGATCAGGGTCAGCCCCCCCACAGCACCGCCCGCCAGGCCGGCAGCCGCGAGCAATCGACGGCGGACAATCGGTTCCCGCTCCAGCCCTGCGAGCGTCGCGAGAAATACGCCCGCGTACACCCCCTGTTCGAGGAATCCCCAGACCTGATCGACCGTGAGACCATTTCGCAGGCTCGACAACGCCGTCGCGCCGAGAAAGACTATCCACCATCGCACGCTGCGGACCACTATAAGCCGCGACCACACCGCCGGCAGTCGAAGCAACAATCCTACTCCGACCACAGCGGCCAGCGAGCTCTTGTCGGTCGATAGTGTCTTCGCGACGTCATCCAGTCCGATCTCAACCGTGATCAGCGGAAGCGCGACAACGAGAGCAACGATTGCCAGTGATAGTCGGTACCACGCAAGCCAGCAAAACGCGGCACCACACCAAAGCACGATCAGGAGCGCCAATGGCGCGGAGCCGAACCGGATCGCGGCCAGCTCGCCCAGCGCGGTCAAGAACAGCCCACCAGCTATACAGATGATGACGATCGGCGAGAATCCTTCCTGTGCGGAAGCGACGGTCATTCGCTTCGAGATCGTGTCAACGGAAGAGAAACCGCAAGAAGAGGGACATGATGCCAGGCTGCCTGAGAACGGCGACGATCGCCGAACGATGCCAGTTGAACTTGGCGCTCTGACGAATGACCGCCTTGACGCCGTCCGATCCTACAGCCGCCAGAAAGGTCTCAAGCTCCCGATCCGAGAGATTGGTGACGAGCTGCCGGACCCACGTCCCGGCGTGCATCTCTGGCATCAGGCGCTGACGCCACCGCTCCTCGTAGCGCGACAGCCGCATGGCGCTCAGGTCGTCTGCCAAGAGAGCCTCGACCAGAGTCTCGGCCGCAAATCCGGCCGATAGAAGGCTGTAGAATATGCCCCCCCCTGTCAGGGGCTTTGTAAAGCCCGCCGCATCACCTACCGCGAGTAGGCGGTCACCGTAAGATCGAAGGGTCGGCCCCAGCGGGAGGAGCCGTCGGATGGGCTCTCCCGGCGCCTCCGCCAAGCGACGGGCGATAGACGGGCGAGCGAGGAGCGCCTGCAGGTGGGCCTTTGAGTCACCTCTAAGCAGAACCCCTGCTTTGAGCCGGAACCGTTCCTGACGCTGCACGGGCACCAGCCACGCAAACCCTTCCGGTGCCACCCGCCGTCCAACAAAGACTTCTACCGCCTCGGCAGGCTGGGCATCTAACTCGACTTGCGCAGTGTGCAGGGCCCTTAAAGGGAGTCCAAGACCGAGGCGGCGCTGGAACCGGTAATTCACTCCGCAAGCGAGCACAGCAGCGCGGGCCACTAACCGTCTGCCATTCCCGGCAGAAACCTCCACGAGGTTAGGCCATACTCGGATGTCGACCACCGGACACCCTGTCAGGATCGAAGCGCCGGCCTCCTCAGCGCTGGCCGCCAGTGCCTGATCCAACGTGGCCCGATCTAGCACGACGATCTGCTCTCCTGGGCTACGAAATTCATAGACGGTCCCACGCGGGGATACCACGAGACACAGCGATGGGCGGTTCAACACTGCGTGCTCTGGAATTTTGTAGAGGCTGTAGGCTTCCTCGGATATGATGCCGGTGCAGTGGGCCGGGGTCCCGACTTCGGCGTGCTCCTCGAGGACGAGGACCTCCAGCCCCTCCTCCGCCATGAGCAATGCCGCGTAGAGCCCGGCGGGGCCTGCGCCGACCACAATAACGTCGTACAAAGGAAGACGTCCCTCCATCACAAAGTTTCCGTCAAACAGGAGAGAGTATAACATAGGAGGCGAGGCCGTCCGCGTTCGCACCAAGCCTCAGTATGGAAGTCAGTCAGGAAAGGGTGGACCCCGTGACGCCCGACGGAGGGGACCAGCCACTAAAACTTCTTACTCCGACGCTCCCATGAGCCTCGAAAGGTGATCCAAAAGGACAGCACGATGAGCTTGGCGTCCAAGCAGAAGCTTTGGTTTTGTATATAGATCAGATCATACCTAAACTTGTCCCTTCGAGGAACGTCGCGGGGGGCATAAACCTGCGCTACTCCAGTGAGTCCCGGTCTTACTCTGCATCTCAACTCGAAACCTGGAACAGCTTCATCCGGGATATATCCGCTCTCCTCCCTAATCTGAACTTCGTTCATCGGCAGCGCGCGCGGTCCCACCCAGCTCATCTCGCCCTTCCAGATGTTCAGAATCTGAGGCATCTCGTCCAGGCTGGTAGCCCGCAAGAACCGACCGACCCGCGTCACTCGCGGATCATTTTCCTCAGCCTGGACGATCCCGAATTTGGTGTCCGCATCCACCACCATGGTCCGGAACTTGTACACGTCGATTGAGGTCTTATCTTTCCCCCATCTTTTCTGACGGTAGAAGATAGGCCCCCCATCTTCCACCTTGATCGCAATAGCGAAGGCAACCCACAAAGGAAGGCTGACAAGAAGGGCAGAGGACGCCAGAAGAAAGTCCCACACGCGCTTCAAGGGATACTCGGCGATGGCCTGGGGCGGCGCCTCGGGACGAACCCGATAGACAATCACTGCCGTGGGGAAGACCTGCTGGCCTTCTGATATTCCGCGACGTCCAGGATGATGTCCTCGATACTGTGTCGGGGCTCGTATCCGATCAGTGTTTGAATCTTGGTGATGTCGGGGACGCGCCGGCGCATATCCTCGAACCCTTGCTCGTAGGCCTCGTCGTAGGGGATGTGGATGATCGGGGAAGGACTTCGAAGGAGATCCTTCACTCGGTGGGCCAATCGTTCAATGGTGATTTCTTCCCTCCCTCCCACATTGAAAATTTCGCCGATCGCGCCGGGCTCTTCCGCGAGCTTTAGAATGGCCGACACGGCGTCCATCACGTGAGTAAAGGTTCGGGTCTGCTGCCCGTCGCCAAAAATGGTAATCGCCTCCCCGGCCAGAGCTTGTTGTACCAAACGCGGGACAACCATGCCGTAGCGACCCGTCTGGCGCGCCCCCACCGTGTTGAACAGCCGAACGATGATGACAGGAAGCTTCTTTTCCTTGTAGTACGCCAGCGCGAGAAACTCATCGATGAGCTTGGAGGCCGCGTAGCTCCACCGGCTTTTGACGCTCGGACCCAGGATCAGGTCGTCCGTTTCGGCAAACTTAGCCCCATCGGATTTCCCATAGACCTCCGACGTCGAAAATATGACAACGGGTCTTTTCTTCTTGGCGGCCACTTCCAGAACGATCTCGGTCCCCCGAATATTCGTCTCGATCGTTTGCACCGGACTCTCTACGATCAACCGAACCCCGACGGCCGCCGCCAGGTGGAAGACCATATCCGCCTCGTCCACCAGCTCAGCCATCAAGGGTTTATTCAAGACCGAATCAATGACATACCGCAATCCCGTCTCGCCCTTGAGGTGCCCGATGTTTGCCATGCTTCCAGTAGACAGGTCATCGATGAGGCTGACCTCATCTCCCCGGTGCAACAATCCCTCGGCGAGATGGGACCCAATGAATCCCGCGCCACCAGTGATCAAGTATTTCATACTAAGAAGGTCGCACCCTCACCGCAGGATAGCACAGTCGAGGAATTTCAATGAGAGAACCCGAGCTTTTCCTCGAGCAGACTGGCGTATAGTTGGTCCATGTCCCGAACCAGGCGGTCGGCGCCGAAGGCGGCGCCGACGCGCTTGCGTCCCGCCTCCCCCATGACTCGCCGCCGCTCCGGGTCACCTAGAAGCGCCATGATGGCCTCGGCCAAGGCTCCTGATTCTCCAGGCGGCACCAGCAGACCCGTCATGCCATCCTCCATGAGGTCCGCCACTCCACCGACCCGTGTCGCCGCCACTGGCCGACCGGCCGCCATAGCTTCGATAAGGGACACAGGCAACCCTTCGTTTCGGGAGCTCAGGACCACGACATCCAAGTCAGCATAGATCTCCGGGAGATCGGCACGCCAGCCTAAAAATCGTACGCGCTTGCCGAGTCCGAGGTGCCACACCAGGTCCTCCAACTCCGACCGTCGCTCGCCGTCTCCCACCACCAGAAAATGGCAGTTCGGTATCCTCTCGGCAATTCGCTTGACCGCTTGCAGGAACACCTCGTGCCGTTTGATCGGAACCAGTCGAGCAACGATCCCGACGAGCAGATCTCCCGGAGCAAGCCCCAGTTCCGCTCGCAGAATTCCTCGATACCCGCTCACCGCCAAGAAGGGTTCGAGATCCAACCCAAGCGGAACCACCGTGTGGCGCTCAGGCCGGCCGATCCGTTTAGCGAGAAGCTCGCGTCGCACCGCGTCGCTCACGGAGATAATGCGGTCAGTAAACCTGGCCAGCACCCGCTCGGTCGCCAGAATGACCCGGGTCTTCAGCGCCGAGAAATAGCCGTCGAGAATGTGCCCATGAAACGTATGGACGATCACAGGCACACCCGCGCAGCGCGCGGCGACACGCCCAAGGAGCCCGGCCTTGGCCGTGTGGGTATGGACGATGTGCGGCCGGATCCGTCGCACTAATCGGTAAAGTTGCGCCAAGGCCACGAGATCTTGTGAGCCACGAATCTCCGGAGTCAAGGAAGGGAGCACTGTCAGGTTGTCAACTGACCGTCCGTGCAGCGCGAGATAGTTCCCCTCCCCGCGCCCTTCCCGGCCCGTCACCAAGAATGTGTTGTAACCGAGGGACTGGAGTTGCTCGGTAAGAAGCGTGGTGTGAACGGCGGGCCCTCCGACGTTGAGGCGGGCAATGACTCTGACAATTCGTATCGGCTCTTTCAAAGTGGCGAGACGTGACCTCCTCAACGATCAAGCACAGATTCAAGCGAACCGGGTTGGTCGATGAACGCCTCTCATCGAAGGGCAGTGCCTTCCCACTTCGTGGGCTGAAGCCGCAGCTTTGGATGAGAAACCAGGCAATGCCAGATTACCGCCTGAAAGGCTTCAGTGTGAGGCGTCACGTGAGCGGGATCCACGGTCGGAATCACCACGACATGCTCCCCGACCTTCTTCGTGTAGCCGCCGTCGCGGCCCACGACCCCAAAAATCTTCAGGCCGCGTGTCTTCGCCTCGTCGAGGGCTTGCACGATGTTGGCGCTGATGTTCCGCTCGACGTCGCCGCCACCGACCGACAGCACGAACACGGCATCGTTGGCGCCCGCCCGGCTCGTCCGCAACCAGGCGGCAAACACCGTGTCCCACCCCTCGTCGTTCGTGCGGGCGGTGAGCTCCGACACGTTGTCGGCGGGGGTGTAGGCTTCGATGCCGCAGAGCTTGCGGAAGTCGTTCACGGCGTGACTGGAGTTGGCCGCGCTCCCCCCGACCCCGAGCAGGAACAGGCGACCGCCCCGGGCTCGAAGTTCGGCGAGCTCCCTCGCCAGGTCCTCGACGGCCCGAGGATCAATGAGACGGCTGATCTCGCCCACCTGCGCCAGGTATGTTTCCGCGTGTGTCATGCTGCCAGCCCCGCTCGCCCTCACCGAGAACTCACTATGATTGGTCATCATCTAACGCAAGTCAAGAGACTGTTCCAGCCACGCCTGAAACATCAACACATCCCACAAGAGATACTGCCAGTTGCGCCTGCCCGACAGGTGCTCCCGCCACTTCTCCCGGATTGGCTGGGGCTTCAGAAAGCCTTCTTTCCCCAACCGTCCTTCGTCGAGTAGCGACTCGGCCCACTCGCGGAGCGGCCCGCGCAGCCAAGAGTCAATCGGGACCCCGAAGCCCATCTTGGGCCGATCAATCAGCCTGCGCGGGACGTAGCGGTCGAGGACTTTTCTCAGTATGTACTTGCCCTGGCCGCCCCGGATTTTCATCGACAGGGGTAGTCGCCAGGCAAACTCCACGATCCGGTGGTCCAGAAATGGCACGCGGGCTTCCAGGCTCACCCCCATGCTCGCCCGGTCGAGTTTCACGAGAATGTCGTCCGGCAGGTAGGTAACCAGGTCCAGATACATCATCCGGGCGGTGAAGTCCTGGAGGCGGGCCCACTGCGATCGGTCCGTCAACAGGGTGGGCGGTTCCACCGCCCCCTCCACGATTGCGGTCGGCTGTCTCCAATGGGACACTAGGTTCATATACATTGTGTCAGGATCGGCGACATCCAGAATCTCAGCGAGCTTATGCATCTTGTCGCCCGGATGCCTGACCCCTGGGACACCTGCTCCGACCCGGGGGAGGAAGGTGCTCCAGGTGCTCGGCGACAGCAGCGTGAGCCCGACCGCCAGGGAAGCACGCATGGACCTCGGCGTCCACCCGATTGTGCGCCAAAGCCTCCGCCCCAGGAAGTAGCGGTTGTACCCGCCGAATAACTCGTCCCCCCCATCGCCGGACAGGCTCACCGTAACGTGCCGGCGCGCCAACTCCGCGACCAGGAAGGTCGGGATCTGCGACGAATCGGCGAACGGCTCGTCGTACAGAGTCGGTAGCCGGGGAATGAGGGCCATGGCCTGGTCCGGGGACACGTAAAGTTCCGTGTGCTCGGTTCCCAGGTGCTGCGCCACCGCTTTGGCGTAGGTGGCTTCGTCGTAATCGGCTCCCCGAAACCCGATGGTAAAGGTCCTCACGGGCCGTGAGGACTGCGCTTGCATCAGGGCCACCACGGTCGAGGAATCGACGCCACCTGAGAGGAACGCGCCCAGAGGCACATCTGCGATCATGCGCAGGCGGACCGCGTCCCGCAGGAGCGCGTCCAGACGCTCGGCCGCTTCCTCGTCGCGGCCGGAAAATGGCTCGTCGGCGCCTCGTTCCGCCACCTGCCTGGCGGACCAGTACGGAACGGCGGCGATGTTGTCCCCAGCGTGCGCCGTATGGGTGTCCACGGTCAGGATCGTTCCCGGCACGAGCTTGGAGATGCCACGATAGATCGAATAGGGAGCGGGAACAAAAGCGTGCCGCAGAAACAACGCCACCGCATTGCGATCGACGTCGGCTAAGAAATCAGGGTGGACCTTCAGCGCTTTCAATTCCGACGCAAACACGAAAGCCCTGCCTGCCCAGCCGTAATACAGGGGCTTCTCGCCCATCCGGTCGCGGGCGAGATAGAGACGTCGCCTTTCGCGATCCCACAGGGCAAAAGCGAACATGCCGTTGAAGCGCGTCACCGCCGCTTCGACGCCCCACTGATCAACCGAGGCCAGGAGCACCTCCGTATCCGAATGGCCCCGGAACCGATGCCCCATCTGCTCGAGCTCCTGTCGCAGTTCCTGAAAATTGTACAGCTCGCCGTTGTGGACCGCGATGAAGCGCCCAGACTCCGACTCCATCGGCTGATGTCCATGAGGGGACAGGTCGATTATCGCCAGGCGGCGGCTGGCCAGGCCGATCCTCGCCGCAGGATCGAGCCAGATGCCGTCGTCATCGGGGCCCCGGTGGATCAGGGTCCGGGACATCGCCCAGAGCGATCCTTCCCATTCATCCCGTCTCGCGCCCGACTGCCAGATCCCGGCGATGCCGCACATCGTGCCGCATTCACCTCAATTCGAACCACAGGCAGCGTCACCCTCGCCCGAAGTGTCCGTCGCGACCATTCTCTCTGACGCGTCAATAAGGGCTACCATGGCCGCGAACTCGCGCTCGATCACCTGGAGTGTATCCTCCTCCCACACCAGCCTTTGGAACGGAGTCGCAAAGGGCAGTTGCCCGCCGATCTTGAACCCAAGCTGACTCATGAATTCCTCAGTGGTCTGAGGGACAGAGGCCGTGATGATTTTGAACACCAGCAGGCGCGTCCGGCTGTCCATCACGCACATGAAGAGCGGGCCGTTGTTGACACCGAGATTAAGGTAGCTCGACTCGTAAAGCGCCATCCGGAGCCCCACGTTCCACGATGCCTCGCTGAACACCTCGAAGCCCTCCATGGGCGCGGGCCGTGGGTCGAGCGTGCGCTCGGTGCCCAGCACGAAGACCGGCAGGTATCGCGTCGGATCGAGGCGCTTGGCGAACATCATCCACGCCTCCATGTTGCTATTTCGGCGCATCATGAACGCATAATCACGGACCGTGATAGTGATCAGCCTCCGACCCCTGAGGCGGGGCTCCATCCATCGCTCTATATACCGGAGCCCCTGGACGGAACTGCGCAGGACACCGATCTCCCGCTCACCAGTTCGTGCCGCGTTCAGTAGTTCCGACGGATGGTGGGCGACCGGAAATCCAGGCTCGTAGTAGCTCGGATACACGCGTCTCCCCGCAGCGGCGCGCAATGGCGCTGCTGCGGCCCGTGACGGAAGAATCGTGTATCCCGTGCATGCGGGCACGAGGGTGAGAACGGGCACGACGACATTGTGCAATCGCCACAGTCGCGCTGTGATATCGACCGCCGCTTCGTAAGCTGCCCGCTCCTCCCGGGCGCCTCCCTTCTTCCCCGGAACAATGACGAAGTAGAGGCTAGCAAGGCCCTGTCGTCGCCGCTCCAGTTCGGCCGTGGCCGCAAACCAGCTCACATCATACGTGATCGGCGCGACCTGGAGGTCGTAAAAGGCGTACAGGGTGTCGTCGCTCACGGCCGTCAACGCCGCGGCCCGCCGCCGCAGGTGCCGGGCGGGCGCGAGCAGCACCCCCAGTCCCCTCCGCAACCACATATGTACTGTTCGCCCGGCCGCCGTCGCTGGGGTTCGATACCAGAGGCGCCGCCAGACCCAGCGGAGCCCTTCGGAACGTAGCGCGGAGGCAATGCTCGTCAGCCGGGGACCCGGTTCACGACTCACGGTTTTCTCGATACCCTCTCCCGGAGCATCGCCCGCACCGACCAGAGCGGATTCATCAGGCTCAGCGTCGGCGACACCCAGTCCCGCCCGTCGTCCACCCGCGACCGCCCCGGCACCAGCCCCGCCTTCTCCTTCACCCGCTGCCAGGCAAACCGCCGGTAGCGCCAGAGCCACAGCACGGACGCGAACCTTCCCCCGAAGCTTCCCAGGACATGAGCGGCGAGACCCGGGGACGTGAGCATGATCACCACCGTCGCCCACCTCTCCAAGAAGCCCGGCGGCCCGCAGGCGCGCCCGATGAGGCGGGAAACTTGGTGCCGTTTCACGCTCCAGGTGGGCGATATCTCGTCCGCGTGAAGATACACGGGGGTGGGAAAGATGCGTCGCTTCAGGGGATCCATCACCTCGCTCTCCCTGAGCGTCCGGATCAGTCCAATCTTATAGGTGCTTGCGATCCACGGAGCCTGCCAGGCCAGATACGGCTCGAGCTCGAAGTGAAGATCAGATTCCTTGGTGAAACTCACGAGAGCAATCTCGTCGCTATCGGTGACTACATAGACGTCATCAGGATTCGGGAAGTTGCGGTGAATATAGTCCCCATCCACAGTCCATTTCTCGAAGGTCGCCGTATCATGGTTCCCCAGCGCAGCATAATCGACTACCAACGGTGCCCAACTGAAACTATGGATGATCACACCCGCGGCGCCGGGAACCGGCCAATACACGGAGATCGGGTATTGGGCGAACCACGGCGCATCGAATTCGTAACGGAGCGTTTCGGAACGGAAGTTACGGAGCGCGATGCGCATGAGGTCGCGCGAAGAGATCGTAAGTTGCAGCGGCGGTTTGAGATATCCCTTGCGCTTCATCTCCACCAGCATCGTCTCGTGCCGGAAGCGAATGGCAACCGAGCACCACCTTCTTCCCCGCCCGGACAAGCCGCTCCATAGCCGCCACAGAGCCGTCGGACAAAATCAGATCTGGCGTGAGGAATACGCCGTAGGCGCGGTCCTTGAAGGCCCGCTCCGCCACCTGCCTGTGTCCCCTGGACATCACGAGCATTTTGGGCTCGGCCGCTGCGGGAAACGGCATCTCGAACCACACCGGCTCGACGCAGTGCCTCAGGGACTGAAAGGTCTCGTTCGCCTGCAGGGCCTCCCAATCTTCCCGCGTCGTGACGATGAGAAACCTATTTCTGCGTTCCATCCCCACTGCTGGAACGTTCTTCGGCGAGAGCAAAGAGGCCACGAGGAGTTCGGTAAAGTACGCGCGGTAAACGGGGCCCCAGAACACGACCATGAAGTAGAAGGCCTGCATCTCGCGCTCGGCTGGGGCCATGGCTAGCGCATTCTGCTGTAAGCCTCGGCCACTTCCTCCACGCCGCCGGTGCTGACGATCCGCCCTTCCTGGAGAAGGATGGCCTTGTCGCACATCGAGCGGATGACGTCGTGGCAGTGCGAAGCGAGCACCAGGATGAAGGACCGCTCGACCAGCGCGTCCACCCACTTCTTCGCTCGCTCCGCAAAGCTGAAGATGCCGAGGCTCAGCGTGGTTCAAAAAGGACCGATCACGGTTCGGCGGGAACGACGCTTGATCTCCTGCCAGCCGAGCCTCTCCCACGTATACCAAGCAGAGATGCCCTTGGAGAAGTCGGCCAGGGCGAGGTCATACTGGGGCGTCATGGCATCAAGGCTCCCCCTCGATCAAATCCCGCCAGTACAGTAGTAAGCCAACTCAGTTCCTGTCAAGCCATTTGCTTTGCGAGTGCATCATCTGTTTGGCAGCCTCCGATTTTCTCGGGGTCAACTCAACCAATCGGCATGCCGCGGATCCGTCTCCAGGCGACTCTGAACCAGCGCGAGACATGCTTCACAGCTTCGCAATCGCCCCGCATGGCTTGGCGAAGAACGGCCCTGCGTCGCTCTGGATACGCGAATGCGTCTTCGAGCACCATGCCCACTCGTGCACATACAGCGAGAACTCGCAGGAATAACCAGCCAAGTGCCGCCTTGCGAGCCGGCTTTTGCGCTCTTCTTGGTTCGAGATCTGGCAGATAACGGCGCAGAGTCCGTCTCGCCTTCCTCTCTGTCATAAGCCAGGATGGTGTGAGCTCGCGCGCGTGCCAGCGGACAGGAAGGAAGAAGATGCGCTGCTTCAGCGGATCGAAAATTCCGCTCGTTATCGCCCCGCGCAGAAAGGCGCCCTTCGCCCACTCGCCGATGACCGGCAAAGATTTGATCCGACTCGGGGCCAGACTCTGGGGACGATCGGAGAGCGGTGCCCAGCTCACCAGCATGATCTCGTCAGAGTCGGTGACCACGTGGATGCCCTCGCCGTCCCCAAAGTTTCGATATACGTAATCTGCATCTATGGTCCAGGACTCAAGTACCCTGGTATCGTGCCGCCCCACGATGGAATAATCGAGAAGGAGAGGCGCCCAGCTGAGGCTGTGCACCACGATACCATCCTCGCTGGGGACGCGCCACCAGCAGGCGCACGGGAAACTTGTGAAATATGGCGCTTCCCATTCGTAGCGCCGGGTCTCGCTGTGAAAGCTCCGGAGCGCCACGCCCACCATCGCCCGCGAGGTGATAGTCAGGGGCCGGCCGAGCAAGGACAGGCGCTCCTCCTCGCAGAGGATTCCCATAGCCCTGAGGTTTTCGAAGAGCGGCTCCTCGCCGAAGCGTAGGGCCGCGCTGAGCACAACCCGGCGTCCCGCCTGCGCGTGTCGCTCCAGTGCCGCGACGCTCCCATCCGAAATCATGAGATCCGGCGTGATGAACACTCCGTAGGCCTCGTCCTTATGGGCCATCTCTGTCGCCAGCTTGTGCCCGACGCCCATGTGTTCGCAGCCGGAGCGGCCCGGCAGCGGGAGAGAGATCTCCGCAAAATAGGGGTGGATGTATCGCTCGAGAAGCGAGAAGATCGGGCTCAAGGTCAGCACAGCCCAATCATCAGGCGTCGTGCAGAAGATGAACCGGTTGTGGCGACCACCACGAAGGCTGGGGATATTGTTGGGGGACAATAGACTCGGCAGGCAGAAATCAGTTAGGTAGTCGCGGAACCGCTCGCCCCAGAAGACGACGCTGAAATAGAATGGTCGGAGGTCGTGCATTCCCCGAAATGTTGCTCGATCGATCTCTGCCTTACCCTCCTAATATCCTGACTCTGAAGAGGGCTTCTCCATGGGCCAGAGCGTGCCCCTCGCCTCGAGGGGTTGCGCAAGTGGCGAAGTCCGGCTGCGCGTCACCGGCAACCGTCGACGGCATGTCCCTCGATCAGGCCATTGGCTCGGTGAGCCTGTGAGGGGGCGCGGAGTGTCCGCCCAGGAGGTTGCCCTGCCAATTTTTCAGGCGGGAGATTTTGTTGTAATACGTGTATTGTGGTGACTTGCGGATAAGCAGTCCGTCGCGCTGCTCCTCCTTGAACTCGTACTGGGCCCATCCATTACACGGCTTGCAGAACGGCACCTTGTCCCACTGGCTCGTCTCGTGATTGTAACGGACTTTGGCGAATTCCTCGCCATGCCAGACGGCCTCGACCCCGTCCTTGAACACGTTGCCCATGTTGGTCGCCTTGAAGCCGTCGAGGCAGCAGACCGTGACAGTCCCGTCATTGTGCACGGGCAGCGTGTGGTAGATTGCCGGGCAGGGTATCCGTTTTTGTGGTGCGTCCATATCAGGGAAGGTGCCATTCACGAAGACGATGCCCATCCGCACCACATCCACGACCCCGACCCAGCGCTCGACGAAGGCGTCCACCTCGCGGCGGTTGCCGTCCTGGATCGTGAACGAGACACCGATGCGAGGGAAATCAGCCTCGCCGCGAGTCTTCAGGAGACGGAACACCGCCGTCTCGATCTTCTCGAGCTTGTCGATACCGCGGATCTTTTTCAGCGTCTCCCGGGTCACCGCATCGATGCTGAACATCACGGAGTCGACCTCCTGGTCCACGAAGAACTGCGCGAGATCCTCGGTCAGGGCGAGCCCATTGGTATTCATCGCCACCGCCATGCCGCGCGTCTTCATGTCCATAATGCGGTCCCGCAGATTTGGGACCAGCAACGGCTCCCCGTACATGTTCGGCTGAATGAGAGGCTTCGCCGCGATGATCTCATCGAGCAGGCGGCGCGACGCCTCGAGGTCCATCAATCCCTTGACGGAGTCGATCGCTTCGTTATCCTCAGACCCCCAGACGGGACACATCGGGCAGCGCAAATTGCACTTGGTCGCCAAGTCCATCAGCACGCGCTCGGGCAAGGCGCTCACGGGCAACGGCTCCCAGTTGTACGCGGGGTCGACCCACGGCGCATTCGACCAATCGTGGATAGATTTCTCCTTTGGGGAAGCCTAAATGTAACCATCATAGGATAAATCACTTGAGAATGCAAAGGACTTCTCGATAGGAGTCGTCAGACCAGGGCATAGAGAACAGTTTCGATGACCCCACCGTCGTGCTGCCGCAAGTACAGCCGGTAGTCCGGGCGCAGATTATGGACCAGTTCCGGCACTTGCCAGAGATGAGAGGGACGATGATAGGCCGAGATCGCCAGTTTCGGCGCCCAGCGCTTGATGGCCCGCTCGGCGCCTCTGAGGGCTTCAAGTTCGGCGCCCTCGATATTCATCTTGATGAAGGTGACGCGGTCGTCCCGTAGAATCTCGTCAAGGCCGACTACGGGCACTTCGGCTGCACCCTCCTCGATGAGGATCGAACCGCGGGTAGCAGCGTTGTGGAAGCGCAAAGTCGCCCTCCGCCGATGAAGTCCGGCGTTGATCGCCTCGACACGACGGTCGCCAGCAAAGTTGGCCGCGAGGCGCCGGAAAGTCCTCACGTCCGGTTCGAAGGCGAGGACGCGAGAAAACTTGCCGTGGACTCGACCAATGAACAAGCGAATGGTATCCCCGTCGTAGGACCCACCGTCGACGTAGACCTCGTCCTCGCTGTACGTCAGCAGGTCGGTGGGCCCATAGAGGTCCCACTCGATGATCGGCGAAAGAACTTCTGCATCGAGAGTGAGCCGGAAGCCGAGCAGCGCATCCAGTACGCATCTCGACATTTCGTCCGCCAAAAGACCCAAAAGGGCAACATAGCGGTCACGGCTGGCAAATAGCTCTTCCAGCCATCTCTCATAAAACATATGCGGCGGAAAAGCCGCAGGATCCAGTACTTCCAGAAGAGCGAACGGAGCCACGTGTCGGAAGCCCATTAACCTGAGCCGTTCTGCGGCCTTGAGGACGCGGTGGGAGGCAATGATCACCGGGGTGTGGCGATCGATGCTTGTCAGGGAGTCAACCGCCGCGACGGTCGTAGGACCGATGTTGAGGCCCTGCTTCGTCGGATCGTCGTCGCCAATCGCGGCGACCTCAATCCCGTGGTTGCCGCACAGCTCGACGAGACGAATGCCCTCCTCGGCAGCGCCGATGACCGCGATCCTCTTGAGGCATCGGGGTGCCAAGTCCGGGTTACGACCCACGAGCCAGGCGCGTATCTCTTCGACTGACTGATACGAATTAAGCTGGCCAAGCCATGGCAGAGATTGAGAACCGCGTGTGTCCATCACGATCGGCGTCGCTAGCGGCCGCGCCCCAGCCGCTTGCGTTCGTGATAGAGGAACATCGCAAAAGAATCGTAAGGCGTGACTCGCAGCTTGTTGAGCACGGTATCACCCATGAAGGCCTGCGCATCCTTCCCCTCGTGCAATACCACGCGGCCGAGTTCCTCAAGGGTCATCGGCACGACATAGTACACGCGGTAATAGCGACCCATCCGCAATCCGGCCAGATCGAAGTCGAAGCTTGTGAAATATGTGGCCTCACGGAAGTCATGCTCGAGCTCTTCATACAATTCACGGCGTAGCGCTTCGAGCGGATCCTCGCCGTCCTGAACTGCTCCACCGAAACACCCCCAATAGTCCGCGTACCATATCTCGGGGACGGCGTCGCGGTGCTGCATCAGATAGCCCCCGTCTTCGACCTGGATGATCGCTGCTACGGCGTCTCCAACCGCAAGAGGCGGAAGACTACCGCACAGTCCTACATCGTTTCCCATTGAAACCTTTACATAATCTTTTGGCGTTCGCCAGGTTTAGCAATGATTGCATCGGGACGCCGACGGAGAGTTTCGCTGATAATCCGAACCATATCCCGCGCCCTGAAGCCAATGCAAGGTGTTCCGGTGATGTTGTACCTACGAATGCCACCTTCGGCTGCCAGGATGTTCTCGAACTGCCAGAAATTGCGCGGCAGCCGTCGGGTGCGTCGTGTATAGACTTCGATCTCACGGCCATTGCGATCGCGGCATATGTAGCGTTCGCGCGATTCGGCGGGTTGCAAGTAGAGGTCCGGCGCGATGGTCTCCTCGACATGGTGGACGAGCGTGCAGGAATCCATCTCAACGCCGAGCAGCACGACGCGAGCGTCATAGTCATCGAGAAGACCCCACGGGCTGCGGGCCGAGCACGGGGTCTCGTCGAGGTGGTGAGTGCCAAGCAACGCATCGACCAGACGGCCGCGCCCGGCAACCGAATGAGTCGGGTGCAGACTGCGATGGGTGGCGAGTCGGACACGAAACAGTTCAGTAAGGACTCCGACAATCGAGGGTGTTAAGATTTCGTCGAAGACCGGATTGGCAGGATTAACTGCTCGCCATGACATGGCCGGCATTAGGATCGTACCCGATTCCATGCAAGCGGCGAGGGCGTCGACCACGGCTTCCCCTCGAAAGCCGGCCCTTGACAAGCCCCTGAAAGCGCAATGGATAAGAACCAGGCCATCGCGCGGAACTTCCATGGCCTCCAGGAGACCACGTACTATTTTCTCTTCGAGGACTCCGCCGCGGGACAAACCGGAACTACCTCCTCAGTCTTGCTTAGGGGAGGCGCACAGGGCCCAGAGATAATGAGCCATCGGGTAAAACCCAGTGTGGAGCACCTCATCACTCATTGAGAACAAGAACACATTGTGGAAATGCGCCATCAGCAAGGCACGCAGGGTCTTGTGATCCTTGAGGTTGACATGCCCGACCCTCGAGTGCGGAGAGGAATACTGTTCGGCCGTGCTGTTTGGCGTACCGAAGAGCGCAACGCCATGTAGCTTCAGACTGCCGACGAGGTTGCCCATGAACTGTGATTCCTCGTTTGGGTAGATATGCTCGATCACATCGATGAGGCAGATACCGTCTACTCGCTCTTGATAGGCCTTCTCGCGAAAGTCCCAGTACTGGAAGCGAATGTTCTTGAATGGCGCCAACCTGACAGCGTTGTCTCGGAGCTGTTCCTTGTCGATATCGAGGCAAATCAGTTCATTCACTACCTGTGCGAGGATCGGCGCGCCGAACGCATCCCCGCATCCGACCTCGATCACACGATCAAGACCTGCCATCATCTTATGCGCAAACTTGTAGCGCGCCGCAACGAAGGCAATGTGCTTAGGGTCGTAGATGTAGTCCTGTGCGGTAGCGGTGCCAAGTCGTATGTCATAATGCGTAAGCTTGGTGCGTAGGCTAAGCCACAGCGATTCGGAGTCATTCATCTGTTTGTGATATCCGCCTTGCGTTAGTCCTAACCGAGCCCAAGCCAGGTCAATCGGCTGAGCTCCATACGGACAGCGTCCTCTCTCAAGGCCGATCGTCCGAAGTCACTAGTCCAATCGCTTATTACGTTTCGAATGCGTCCTAAATATACAACGAGCGGAAAAAGCACAGCTAGCTCGCTCACAGCTTCTTCCAATACCGTTCGACTTTCAGGATTGCCGCCACGATATCGGCGGTCTCGCGTTCTCCGTAATTCTCGTTGAGGTAGATACAGAACGTGCGGTCACGGATCGAGCGCGCATTGGGCGTGTCGAAACTATCGGCGAGGTAGCCCTTCACCCACGGCCAGTCCGCTACCAGGTACTGGTAGTGCGGGTTGAGGCCGATCCCTTCCTCCTCGACCGCCAGGGCAAAGTCGAGCTTGCTACAGGCGATCTGCTCGGGTTCGACTACGATCGGGTAGACGAACGGCGAGTCACCTGGCGAATAACCGTAGGGCCGGACGATCTTCGCCTCGTCGATCAGGCGCGAGGACAGATCGGCCACGAAGGCGAGGCGCCGCACGATGGTGTCCGCTAGGCGGCTGAGCGATGACAGGCCGACAGCGCAGGAGATCTCGTCCGTATGCAGGTTTAGGGCCGGAAACAGGAATGTGGACGGATTTCGGTCATCGAAGTCCCGAAGCCAGCGCGGCTTGCCGCGGTCGGCGTGAGCGGACGCCCGGCGGAAGAGGTCCAGATCGCGCGTATAGACGACCCCTCCGGAGGCCCCGGTCATGTGGGCCTTCCTATACATGGTGGAAAAGGCGGCGATGTCCCCGAATGCGCCGACTGGCTTTCCACCCAGATGGGCGCCGTGCGACTGGCTGCAATCCTCAAGCACCTTGATGCCGCGCTCGCGCGCTGCCGTCACGATCCTATCAATTTCGCAGGCCTGACCTATCGAATGCACGACCACCGCCGCCTTGACGTTCGGCGTGGCGCGCGTGAAGAATTGTTCAAGGCCGATATTGTAGCTGTCAGGCTTGCTGTCCATCAGACGCGGCTTATGCCCATTCAGAATGATAGCGCTGATGGTGCCGGGGTCCGTGATCGGCGAGACCAGCACCTCGCTCCCCTTCGGCAGGTCGAGGGCGGCGAGCGCCACGAAGAGGGCCGCGGTGCCCGTCGCCACCGCATCGGCGTAGCCGCCGCCCATCATGGCGACGAACGCGTCGGTATAGAGCTTCTCGAAATGGCCTTGGTAGCCCGGATCCATCTTCAGCCCGCGATAGAAGACGATCGCCTCCTGAATCATCTTCACCTCGCCCTCGCCGAGAGCCAACCGGGGTGGCATGGGCACTTCGCGCACTGGCTTGCCGCCATGGATGGCCAGCGCCGAAGTGGTGCTAATCGCGTCTGCCCCAGACATTTTTTTCATTCCTCTAGGCGAGACCAAGTTTGGCTGAGATCGTCTCGACGTCAAGCCCGTGGGCGGCGAGAAGATCGGCGTAGGAACCGTAGCGGTGGATGAACTCATCCTGCAAGGTAAAAGAATCGAGCCGGCAGGCGGCGCCTTGCTCCCAGGCAATTCCCTTGACCTGGCCAGCCAGCCCGCCGCGTGGGACGCACTCCTCGATCACCACGACGTGCTCATGGGCTGCAAGAGTAGCAGCGATGCCAGCGCGGTCGAGCGGCTTCAGGGTGTGGGCGGAGACTACTGACGCGCTCTTCCCCGCCCTCTCGAAACGCTCAGCCAGGCCGAACACCATCTTCATGATCGGCCCGTAGCTCAGGATACAGACGTCGCTCCCTTTCCTCAGGTAACGTAATCTGCCGAACTCCCACGCATCAGCCGCGTTGGAGGTGAGATCGGGTTCCCCCGCCTTGCCCAGCCTCAGATAGACCGGCCCCCGGGTCTGTTCGACGCACCATAAGGTGGCGGCCCGCGTTTCTGCCGGATCGCACGGAGCGATGATGGACATGTTGGGAATCGCGCCGGCTACTGCCACGTCCTCCATCGCATGGTGCGTCCCGCCCAACGTTGAATACGTCACACCTCCGCCGATGCCAACCAGGGTGACCGGCAGGTTCTGGTAGCAGATGTCGTCACGGACAAACTCAAAGGGGCGGAAGATGGTGAAGGTGGCAATGGTGTAAGCGAAGGGGCGCAGACCTCGAAGAGCCATGCCAGCGCACAGGCCGATCATGATCTGCTCGGACACGCCCGTATTGATGAACCGCTCGGGAAACTCTTCACGGAATTTCTGCATCGAACCCGCAGGGGAGATATCGGCGACCACCACGGTTAGCCGTTTGTCGCGTTTGGCGGCCTCGTAAAAGGTTTGGGCGAAGGTGTTCCTCACGAGGAAACCTCTGTCAACTCAGCAATCGCCTGCGCGTACTCTTCCTTGCTAGGCGATCGGTAATGCCAGATCGCGACGTGCTCCATAAAGGATACGCCCTTGCCCTTAACCGTCTTGCCGACCACCATGAAGGGATGCCGCCCGCTCCGGGCCATAACGGCCTCATAGACCGCGGAGGCATCGTGGCCGTTGACTTCCACCGCTTCCCAGCCGAAGGCGCGCACCTTATCAAAGATGGGGTAGAAGGCCGGATGGCCTTCGCTCATCCGAGCCAGCCCCCCGAAATCGTTCAGATCGAGGAAGGCGATGAGATTTCCGACCTCAAGGTTGGCGGCCATCATCATGGCCTCCCAGCTCGATCCCTCCTGCATCTCGCCGTCGGAGAGCATGACAAACGTGCGGCGACCATCACCCTGGATCTTGTCCGCATAGGCCATGCCCGTGGCAATGCCCAGGCCATGGCCCAGGGAACCGGTGGACGCCTCGATCCCGGGCACGCCGTAATCCGGATGGGCCCCCAGCTGGCCGGCCGGCGTGCAATAGCGATCGAGGTCGGCCTTCGTCAGGACTCCTAAGTCTTCAAGAATCACGTACTGCGCCAGGCAGCCGTGACCCTTGGACATGAGGAATCCATCAAGGAAGCTGAGATGTCTGGCGGTCGGGTCGGGGCGCATCAGCCCGTGGTAGACGACGTCCACCATCTCGAGGCAGGAAAGGGCGGGAGCGATGTGGGCGGCGGTCACCTGCTGCGAAATATCCAGGATACGCCGGCGATAAGCGAGACATCGCCTGCGCGCTGCGGCCACGTCGAAATTCTGGTTTTTCAGCATGGCTCAGGCACGCAGGACGTAATCCATCGGCCAGTCACGCAGTTGACCGATATACTTGCGACCCCAGGCGACCATTTCGGCAAGACCTTCCTGCCAGCCAATCTGGGGCTCCCAACCCACGTCTCGCTTGATCGCGCTCGAGTCCAGCCAGTACCGCGCGTCCTGGCCGAGACGGTCCCCAGTTATCTCGCAGAGCTGCGCGAAGGGTATGCCAAGCGCCTCGGCCGTCAGCTCGACCACCCGGCGGATCGCCGTCGGCTTCTCGGGACCGGCATTGTACACCCGCCCGAGCGGTGCCTTCTCAGCAACGAGATGGATCGCCCGCGCGAGATCGCGAGCATGGATGTAGGATTTCTCCACGCGCCCACCGCCGTGGAGCGGTAACTTGCGGCCAGTCAGGCCGCACACGACTGCCTTAGGAATCACCCGGTGCAGGAGCTGACCCTGGCAATAGGCGTTGGAAGGACGGATGATGTTCATCGGGAACTTCAGCACGTTGTGAATCGAGATAAGGTGCATGTCGAAGGCGGCCTTTGAGGCCGCATACGGGCTCGTCGGCTGGATTGGCGTCGTCTCCTTGGCCGCTAAATCGACCGAGCCGTAGAGTTCCGAGGTGCCGATCTGGATGAAGCGCTCCAGGTAGTCACGCGCCATCAGCTCCTCGGTGAGCCGGGCAAGCGCCATCGAATTGGTCTCGAAGAAGCGCCACGACTTCTTCCACGATACCGCACCTTCGCCCTGCGCAGCATAGTTAATGATGACCTGAGGTCGCTCCTTGTCGAGTAGCTCCATCACCGAGTCGAGCTCGTAGGTGATATGGAAAGCGTGATAGGTGAAGCCCTTCTGCTTGTCGATGTTGAGCGAGAAGGGCTCGGGCCGGAGCGGGTTGCGGCCGATACCGATCACTTTCTTCGGATTGGCGTGCTCGAGGAGGTAAAAGGCGGTGTGGATGCCGAACGAGCCACCGGCGCCGAGAATCACGTAGGTCTTCATCGATTTGCTCCGTCATTCGACGATCGTCCAGTACCAATCTCCCGTATATCCGGCCTCCCGGAACAGCTCTATCCAACCTTCGGGGTAGTCGTGAAATTTGGCCGTCAGCACCCATTGAAGGAAGATCTCGCGCTGCTCCGGCGTGCGGTACGAGTCCACCTGGACATACCCCCGCCCAGGGGCTAAACGCTCGATCTCACGAATCGCTCGAATCGCGTCGTCCCGCCCCAGGTTATGCACGGTGTTGATGGAGATTAGAGCCTGGAAACTCTTGTCCGGAAAGGGCAGCTCGACTGCGTTCCCGAGATGAAGCCGGCCTATCACCTCCGGCTCGCAGTGCATGAGCGCGTACTCCGAGATGTCGAGGCCGAACGCCTCCAGGCCTGGGCACACCTTCATCAGGTCCTTTACGAGGAACCCCTTCGCGCAACCGACGTCAAGCACCCGATCGCCGGGCTTGAGATCGAAGTGGCGGACGATATCCTCGGCAACCGGGATCCACCGTCCATCGTACCGGTAGCCACCGTACCCGTACTCCCGCGGTCCGTCAAAGTACATCTCGCCATACTGGCGGCCGACGGCGACGATCTCCGGCGTTTTCGCTGACGCACGTGCCTTGATGTTCCGCTTCGGGACGGGCAAGCGCGCGAGCAGATTGATCTCACGCATGCCCTACCGTTTCCTGGCCCACCCGGCGCAGGCCTTTGTCCAAGCTGGTATAGCGGAACGTCGGAAACGCCTTGAGGCAGGCGGTGATATCGAAGTGCCGGTGAACGATCGGCGTCGTACGCGGCGTGCTGGTGATCTCGACCGGTGCCGCGTACTGCGCCGCGACCATCTCGGCCACCTGCCGGAACGACGTTGACACGCCCGTGGCGACGTTGAGGACGCCCCGGCTGCGGTACGCGAGCGTTAACACCACGATCGTCGCTACGTCGTCAACGAACACGTGGTCGCGGAGCTCCTCGCCCTCGCCGAAGAGCCGAATAGGGTCACCGCTTGCGGCCAGGCGGCCGAACCGATTCGGACCGTAGCCATTGTGCGGGTCGCCGGCCCCGTAGAGCAGGCTCGGGCGGAGGATCGCCAGAGGAGCCCGGATAACGGACTGAAGCATGAGCTCGCGAGCGAGGTGCATCGCGCCGTGCAACGTCGAGGGCGCGCAGCACGACTCCTCGGTGATGAGATTAGCGTTGTCGGCATAGACTGCGTCTGAGCTAATATACACGACGTGCGCCACAGAGCTGGCCACGAGCGCATCGCACACCGCCTCGGCCATCCTGAGATTCTCCACCAGCATCGTCGGTGTCCGGCAAGGCACGGTGGCCGAGGTCATGACGAGACTATCCGTTGGCTGCAGAATGGCTTTCAAGCGCCCGGCGGCACCCTCCGCAAGGAGATCGACCGCCTTGCGGGTGAGCGCGATGTGCGAGACGCCATCGGCCATCAGCCGCCTGACGATGGCGGTCCCGACGAAGCCGCTTGCTCCGAGCATCACCACCCGGTCGGGCCTGGTTAGGGCTGGGTTCAAGTGTTCAAGCATCGGGCAGCCGCGGCCCGGCGCGCAGCGATGGCATGCCGAGCGCGAAGTAGTCGAGACCTGCCATGGCCACCGCGCGGCCATCGAGCACCCGGTGGGGATCAATGACCGTCCGCCCGGCCATCACTGCGGCCAGATCCGAAGGCTTCAACTCGCGGAACACGGACCAGGGGGTCATGATCACGAGAGCGTCCGCACCCTGGGCCGCTTCGAGGGCCGCCGCCGCATAGTAAAATGCGGGATGAGCGGCGACCCTGGCCGACACGACCGGGTCGTATACGCGAAGCCGCCAAGGCTTCAGATGGCCGATCAGCTCGAGGGACGGGGAGTTTCGGGTCGAGTCGGTGTTCTCCTTGTATGCAAGGCCGAGGACACCGATCATAGCGTCAGCGTTGAATGCCAGCACCTCCGCGTGCAAGACGCGCAACACCCAATCCCGACGATGCCAGCTGTTGCGCAAGAAGGCCCGGATCACCCCGGTCTCCGTGCCCGTCCCCGCCGACAGACGGAGCACAGTCGCCAGGTCGCGCTCGAGATTTCCGCCGCCCAGGCCGAGACCGGGAGTCAGGTAAGCCTGCGGTCCGATACGTGCGTCTAGCCGCAGCGCCGGAACGATCTCGCCCCAGTCGGCGCCAATTCGCTCACTGATTTCGGCCAGGGTGTTGGCGACCGTGACAGCGGCCACGAGATAGCAGTTGATCGCGATCTTGGCGAGCTCAGCGCTCTCGTACCGCATGGTCAGGATCGGACACCCGAAAGCCTGAAGGAGCGCCGCGTAAGCCGGTGGCAGGGAAGCGTCGGGGTCAATGCAGCCGACGATGAAACGCTCTGGTCGCATCGCCCGCTCGACCGCCCGTCCGAATACGAGCGTCTCGACCTGATAGAAGCGCCGCGCTGCAGGCAATGCGAGGCCGCGTGTGAACCCTGGCGGCACCTGGGAGAGCACGACTAGGACGGCGCCGTCATCGAGCGCAGGCAGGACCCGCTCGATTAGTGCCGACAGGTTCTCGAGGTCCGCGACGCCGCGCGCGTCGGTCGGGACATCGCTGGCGACGTAGACCACGTCACACTCACGTAGCGCGGACGGCCTGTCGCTGAAGCTCAAGCGCGTCCGATGCTCTCGGTACAGCTCGTCGAGCCCGGGTTCGACCACCGCGAGCCGCCCCGCCTCGATCCTCGCGATGCGGTCGCGATCCACGTCGTACCCCACTACCCGGAAGCCTTTGGACGCCGCCGCGACCGCTGACACCAGGCCCAGGTGCGTCAGCCCGGCGAACCCGATGACCGGTCTGCTCACGCCGCCGTTTCCACGAGCGCCGCCCGGGTGAGGTTGTTCAGAACGGCGTTGAGCTTGACATCGTTCGCAAGGTTACTGCTCTCCCCTTTTCGGCACAGCATCTTGAAGTGCTCGTATTCCAGCGCCCAGGTCGGGTCGGGCTGGACCAGGGTCACCGACTCCTCAAGCGGCCGCCCGCTCGGGAGCACGCGCGTGCGCAGTGTGAAGATCGATGGACCCCACTTGCACAGCAAGTTGATGTGCGCGCTGCCCCGTTCGCCATAGACGTCGGCCGTGAAGGAGTTGCGCCAGCTCACGAAGGTTCCCTCCATCTCAAGAATGGGCGTGCCTCGTGAGCCGAACACTATGTGGTCGAAGCCGCGGTTTTCGAAGCGGTTGGCCGACCACACCGCGAAAGGTCCGTCGAGCGCTCCGAACCAGAAGAGCGCTGTGTCCAGGAGATGCGAGCCCAGGTCCGTCAGCACGCCCGCTCCCTTGTCGCGCCATGGGGATTGCCGCACATCGTGGGCCGTGCCGTTCCCGTAGAACATCCGGCACAGATAAAGCCGGCCGAGGATCCCCGACTCGATCACTTCCCTCATCCGGAGGAAATGCGGTTCGAATCGGTGGTTGTAGGCGGTGTAGCATACCGCCCCTGTCTTCGCGCAGATCGAGACGAGGTTTTCGAGCATCGTGTCGTCGGGAGCGACCAGCGGCTTCTCCACGAGGACATGCTTGCCGTTACCGAGGAGGTACGCGACCATTTCCACCTTTGCATCGTCAGGCGTGCAGACAAGGGCAGCGTCGAAGACGTCCAGCGGGACTTCATCAATCGTGCGGTACTGCGCCTCCGGAATTACCGGGTCCACGGTGGCGACGACATCACGCCCAGCGATGGCGAGTCGCTTTCTGCCCTGGACTCCGAGGCCGACGACGACAACACTCACCCTCAGGAATCCTTTCGCTGCTCAAAATTCGCCTGTCTCTCGACGGCCTCGATCTTACTCAGCACGTCGGCGGGACCGACCGGAACGTTGCCCTCGACCTCGCACTCCCGCGCCGCGGCAAACGAGCCGAGGATCGAGGCGACGGCGTCCGAGCCATCGGCAACCATCGCCAGCGTCGCATACGCGAGCAAGGCGTCGCCGGCGCCCATCGCATCGAGTACGCGGTCGGCGAAGCTATCGACGACGAAGAAGGAGCGGACATCGCCATGGTCCCTCGGACGCCAGGTCAGCACACCCCGGTCGCCGAGTTTCAAGATAAGGACTTTGCACTGCGCCTCCTCGTGGAGGCGCTCGGCGAGGGGGCGCACGCCTGTGTCCTGGTCGGCCAGCGCGAACCGCGCCTCGCGCTCGTTCGGCGTAATCAAATCGAACCCCTTAAAATCCAGGATGTTCCCCCAGCGGCTGGCAACTTGGCTGTCGGCGACTCGGAAGACGCCGGGCCGGATGGCGGCGAGAAGCTCCGGAATTGTCCGCCGATTGAAGATCCCGTGGCGGAAGTCGCTGAACACCACCGCGCGCGCTGGCACGAACGCGATCTGCGCAGCGAGGTTCTCGGTCACGGAGTCGGAGATGCTGCGATTGTCAACGGTGTCCACCTTGAGCAACCGGTGGTCGTTGCATACAAACACATTCTTGTGGGTGGTCAGGCGCATCCGGTCAATGATCGGCTTGCATTCGACGCCCGCCTTGCCGAGCTCCTCCAGAACAAAATCCTTGAGCGTATCGTCGCCCAGCACGGTCGAGAGCGTTACCATCGCGCCCGCGCGGCTCAAATGCGCAGCCACGATCGCGGCCCCCCCGATGTAGTCCACCCGTTTGTCGAAGCGCACGCTAGACGTCGGCGTCTTGGTCATACCGCCAAGCATGGTTGTATAGGTCAGGCTGTCCACGATCGTGTCGCCGACGACGTGGATCTCGACCCCCTTGAACTTCTTGAGGGCCTCGCGCAGCCGGGCGGATGTCACGCCTTCCGCCTCCATCAGCGTGAGCAGTTTCTCGACGGCAAGGTTAGGAGGACTTGACTCGATGATTGCGGATGACGAGTAAACGATGTCGCCCGGCGTGAAGATCAGCTCCCCGCCATAGCTCCGGAGGACCTCGAGCTCTTTCTGGGTCTCGGGATGGAGCCCCTCCTGGGCGTATTCATAGCCCTTCGCGAAGAAATCCGGCTGGATCCGTGCCAGGTTCTCCAGCGGTGTCGACCGGCCATCGATGATCACGTAATCCACCATCTCGAGCGCGGCGAGGTTCAGGGCGCGGAGGTCCTGCGGGACGAACGGCCGGTACGATGCCTTCGAGATGTGCTCGTCGCTGGTAATGCTTGCGACCAGGATGTCGGCCTTGCTCTTCGCGTAGAGCAGGTGACGGATGTGACCGGGGTGGACCAGATCGAAGACGCCGTGACACATCACGACCGTCTTCTTACGTGGACGCGGGCCGAAGATGCCACAAAGTTCGTCGACTGTCTTGACCTTGTGCCGGTATTGGCCGCTCAGCGTCGAAATCATGCGGGTCGCTCCGATCCCAGGTACTCGAACCAGGCCGTGGTGGCGCGAGCGATCGAGTCCGGGTCCCAGAGCGGGGCATCGCGCCAGTGCTCGATTTCAGCCAGCATGCTGGCCACCCCCTCCTCGAAGGTCACGCGGGGCCGCCACCCCAGGTCGCGGGCGATCTTCGTGATGTCGGCCCAGGTGATGTCGGGCTCACCCGGACGCCTGGGAATGTGGACGACCGGGCCGCCGAGAAGTTCCACCAGCCGGTTGATGGGTTGCGGGTTGCCGGTGCCGAGGTTCCATACCTCACCAATTTTGTCTGTCTCGGCAGCGAGCAGGAACGCCTCCGCGACGTCGGCGGCGTAGACGAAGTCGCGCTTCTGGGTCCCGTCGCCCACAACCGTGAATGGTCTGCCCTCCAGTTTCTGCTTGAAGAAGACGCCGAACACCGCGCCGTAGACGCCGGTCGTCCTCACGCGGGGCCCATACGCGTTGAAGATGCGAATGGAGTTCGCCGGCAGGCGGTAGACCTTCCCCCAGTGCAGGACCGCCTGCTCGCCCTGGTACTTCGATAAGGCGTACGGGTATTGGGGGGCGATCGGGTGATCCTCACCGGCCGGCGTGGCCGCGAGCCCATAGCAGGAGGAGGAGGCGGCGTAGACGAGCTTCCGCACCGACGCGTGCCGCGCGCATTCCAGCACTCGGACCGTCCCCAAGACATTGGTAGACATGTAATCGATGGGGCGCTCGATCGACGGAACGATGTCGCCGATACCGGCGAAGTGGAAGACGTATCGAACACCCAAAAACAGCGGGTCACCGGGTTCAAGCGTCCGGATGTCCGAGTGCCGAAACTCGAGGTCGGGGTTCGCGGCGTGGTGCTGGAGGTTACTCTCCCGGCCGCCAGCCAGGTTGTCGATCACGCGAACGCGGAAGCCGCGGGCCAGCAGCAGGTCCACCATGTGACTGCCGAGAAAGCCAGCGCCACCCGTAACGACCGCAATCGACTTCGGGGTCATGCCGCCCTGAGCGCTTTCATTCGCCGGACATTGAAGTACCCGTCGCCTTCGAGGCTGTTGGGTAGTTTGCCCTCCTTGAACGCGCGACAGATGTCCCGCGCGGCGTCCTCTACCGTGCGCTTCGGCACGTAGCCCAGCACGCGCCGAATCTTGTCCGAGTTGATGTGGTAGGAGCGCGGATCGTTGCTCGGCGTGACCTCGATGATGATCTCCCCCTTCTCGGGGAACTCGTGGCGAACCACTTCGCGCACGATCTCGGCGATACGCGCGATTGTCAGATTCTGGTACCCGACGTTGAACACTTGGCCGGCGATCTTCTCGTCGGCCGCCTCGATCAACAACTCGTAGACGTCAGCCACGTCGTTGATATGCAAGTTGGGACGCATCTGCGAGCCTCCGAACACCGTGATCTTGCCGGTGTTGACTGCGAGGTTCGTCAGTATGTTCACCGTGAGGTCGAAGCGCATGCGGGGGCTGTAGCCGCAGATCGTCGCCGGGCGGATGGTAACGCAGGTGAAACCAGACGCCTGATGCTTGAGCAGGAACGGCTCACACAGCCCCTTGTACTTGTTGTAGAGCGTCAGTGGCACCAGCGGATGCTCCTCCGTCACATCCGACTTGTCCGACACGCCGTAGACGGAGCTCGATGAGCAGTAGACGAACCGCTTCACGCCGGCCTCCTTGGCCGCGATTACCATCGGCTCAAAGCACTCGTAGTTGATCGTGCGGCTCAAATTCTCGTCCAGTTCGAAGCTTGGATCGTTGGAAACGCACGCGAGATGAAGCACGACTTCGACGTCCCGAAACGACTTCGCCAGCCAGGGCGTGTCGCGGATGTCGCCCTCGACCACCGTGAGCTTCGGATGATCGGGGAGACTGTTGCGACCGAAGTACATGATGTCGTAGACGGTCACAGAGTACCCTTTCGACAGGAGCTGCGGGACGAGTACGCAACCCACATAGCCCGCCCCGCCGGTCACGAGCACCTTCTTTATTCCTGGCTCCTTGGAGTCGCCCCGGAAGCCGCCCATCGCGGAACCACCGCCGGGGGCCCGGCGGCCCCCGCCGGCGGCGCGATCGCGTAGCCCGCCGCCACGGCGTCGCGGTGGAACATCTCCACGGTCTCCAGAGAGTACTCGTTGAGATCCTTGCCCACCAGCGGCAGCTTGGCAAGGATGTCGCTGGTCGCCGTAATGATGTGACAGCCGGCCTCGTCCGCCTGGAACATATTGAGGAGCTCCCGCGGGCTCGCCCACAGCAGCTCGGCCTTCGGGCGCCCGGAGAGGATCTCGCGCGCCGCGCGCATGAGGGGAACGGGGTCAACCCCCGTGTCGGCCACGCGTCCGGCGAAGATCGAGACGATCGCCGGGGCCTCCGGGGCCAGGCACTCCGCGATCCGCCGCACCTGCTCGAGCGTCAGGACCGCGGTCACGTTTATAGTCACCCCTTCCTTCGAGAGCGCCCGGATCACCACACCCGAGAACTCGCGGCGGGTGTTCGAGACCGGGATCTTGACGTTCACGTTTGACCCCCACGAGGCGATCACCTTTGCCTGGCGGATCATTTCTCGAAACTCGTCGGCGAAGACCTCGAGGGAGACCGGACGGTCGGGCACCACCGCGAGGAGCCGGCGGGCGAAGGCTTCGTAATCGTCCACGCCGGCCTTGCGCATCAGGGTCGGGTTGGTCGTGAACCCCTTGATGAGCGGGTTCGCGGCCATCCTGAGGACGCCATCCAGATCGG
>Ga0209341_10000554_pt1 | contig 38899 bp, 33 predicted proteins | sample RifCSP13_2_FD_184020 | JGI IMG/M metagenome (GOLD analysis project Ga0209341, IMG submission 184020) | Soil microbial communities from Rifle, Colorado - Rifle CSP2_sed 13_2 (SPAdes) (version 2) | ecosystem: Environmental > Terrestrial > Deep subsurface > Rock core/Sediment | place: Rifle...
CGCGGGGGCGGGGGCCACGGGTGCGGCCGCCGGGGCCGGCGTGCCGCAGGTCGGGCAGAAGTTCCCTTCAAAAACAGCGCCGCAGCGGGGACACACCATCGACCCCGCAACGATGGGACCGCGCTATATAAAATCGCCTAGATTCCTTCCGTTTCCCAGGGAAAGACGCCACGGTCCATCTCCTTCAGACCGGGGTGGGTACGCGGCGTCCCCGACCGGGAAAGTTTATATTTCATCCCAAGGTACTGCGCTCCCTCCGCCGTGCGCCGGCGGGGGCAGACCCTCGGCACGGAGGACTTGGAATGGAATACGAAGACAAGGGCAGACGCAACACGGACGTGCAGTTCGAGACGATCAAGGCCGAGAAGATCAACTTCGGGCGCAACAACTTCCTGGAGATCGCCCGCAAGCGCGCGACGACGGCCGAGGGCACGAACGAGTTCATCTCCGTGTCCCGGGGCTACTACCTCCCGGACAAGTCGGAGCGCTTCAAGCGATCCCTGACGATCCCCGACGACCCGGAGATCCGCGCCTTCGTGGCGGACAAGATCAAGTCCCTCTGAGGGGAAGGCCCTTCCCGCGGGCCGGATGAGTATCGCTCAAGCGAATCCGACCACCGCCTTTAAGTCCGAACATCGCGATGGACCGGAGCCCTTTTGCACGGCATCAGGGGGGAGAGTCATCGACCGGAGCCTCGAGCGAGGCCTGGGCTATCTCGCCCGCGTCTCGACGGACGGAGCCGCCGCCTTGGCGCAGTCCTTAGGCGATGACCACGCCGTCTTTCTCTGGATTACGTCCCGCAGCTCCGCGCCCCTCTCCAACGGCGGGACCGAGCTCTGCGTGACCACGGCGTCTCGCCTGCGGGGCGTGGACCCGAAGCGCCTTGGTGACATGCGGGCGTCCGCGGCCGCGTTCCTGGATTCCCATCCGGGCGGGGTCCTCATCCTGGATTGCTTGGACCTGCTCGCGACGCACAACGGCGTGGAGCGGGTCGTCCGGGCGATCGAGGGGATCCACGACGACGCCACGACGAAGGGCGGCACCCTCGTCGTCTTCGCGGATCCGCGCACCGCGAGCCCGCGGCTCATCGCCTGGCTCGAGCGGGAACTCGAGGACTTCCCGGTCGCGACTTCGGACGCGGCGCTCCCCTCCGTCCTCGTCGCGTGAGTCACGGCCCGAACAGGAGTCCCATGCCCGAGACCGCGTCCTCGTCCTGTGCCTTGAAGCGCCGGTAGGCGTTCTCCGCGTCCGCGCCGACGAGGGCCTTCCCGGCGTCCTTCAGAAGGGCGTCCGCCTGGGCGAGGCTCGCCTCGCTTCCCTCGACGAGGACCAGGGTCCCCTCGCCCTCGATCCCGAGGGAGCGAGCCTCCCGGACGACGAGACTCTGGCGGCTCACGACCTCGTCCTTCAGGAGGGCGTCGATCTTGCCCGCCTGACCCGCCGGCACCCGGAAGATCCGATACACGTCCCCGGCGTACCCGTCGCTCCCATTAAAGGTTTCATTCGTCCGAGCGGAACGTCGAGAAGGGGAGGATGAGGAGGAAGGCCCCGACGATGAGGAAGCCCAGGCCCACGAGGCGGTCGAAGGTCAGGGCCAGGACGACTCCGCCGACGGCGAAGATCGCGCCGACGATCCCGAGGAAGACCCGCGCGGAGTCCACGAGGCCGGGCATGCCTCCGCGGGAATAAGGCGTTTCCCCATGGACCGGCGTTTGACGACCGGCGCCACGTGTTCTTGGCGCGCCCGGGCGCATCGCGCCCCCTGTGCATCTGCGGATCGTGGGGCTCGATCGGGCCGCGGAGGGGCTCCTGGGAATGGCAGACCTCCGAGATCCAGGGACGCCGGGCTCCCGTGGTCTGCGAGATCTCGTAGGCCCACGCGAGCGTCACGTGGCAGAGGGTGGCGGCCGGGCCGTCCCCCGCCGCGAAGGATCTCCGCCTCCGGGCCCGCGACGGCACGCGCCTCTCGTGCCAAGTCCTCTCCGTCCTCCTGAACCGGGGAGGTGCGAAGGGCATGCACGGGAAGGCGATGGACCCGCTCCGCGAGCTCGTCCCCGCTCAGACCGACGTCCCGCCGGAGTAGAGGAGGAGCCGGATCTCTGCCTTCGTGAAGCGGCTGTTCTGCCGGAGCCCGTGCTCGTCGCCCTCGCGGATGAGCTGCAGGTACAAGGGACAGCCCTTCGTCAGGAGGTAGATGCGGCGCAGGGCCTCTTCCGGGATCGAAGGGTTCCCGAGCATCTGCCGACAGCCCTCCAGGTCGAGTCCCCTCAGGTGACGCTCGACCACGATCCCTGCGGCGAGCTCCTTGCGGGAGTAGAAGCGGCAGTAGGCGGGCGTGGTCTCCTGGGCGAGGACGAGGACCTTTGCGCTCGTGCGACCCGATCCGATCCGGACGAAGGCGGCGAGGACGTCAACGATTCCCTCGGGCACGTCGCCGTATCCGTCGATCACGAGGAGTCGGATCCCGTCCGGGAAGCCGTCGAGGATGGCCTCGGCGACCGCCTCCGGCTCCCCGGGATCCGACGGCTTCCTTGCGACGGATTCCTCCACGGCGGAGGCGAGGTCGACCGTGTCCTTGCACGATCCCACGTCGATCCACGCCGGGTGCGTGATTGTGCGGGAGAACTCGCGCGCGAGGGCCGTCTTCCCCATCCCCCGGGCGCCGTACAGGACGGCCGCGCAAGCGCCCCCCGCCCGCCACCGCTTCAGAAAGGCCAAGTCCTCCTCGCGTTGCAGCAGGACCCGCCGCTCCATCGGAGGGGCGGCGCCGCCGAGCCTGCCGCGCTCATCGAGAGCCGAGAGGGCTTCAAGGGGGCCGAGGCCCATGATCCTCCGGGCCTCCCCGAGGCTCGTCCGCCGGCCGTCGACCTCGGCCGGCGTGCCTTCGATTCCGTCGAGGAGCTCGCGGGCCCGAGCCACGCCCGAGGGCGTGAGCGCGTAGACCTTGGTCCTGCGCGTGTGCCCGCGGATCCGCGCGTCCCGCGATTCCACGAGTCCCTCCTCGATGAGGGGCTTGAGGGTCCGGGGCACGTGGCTCCGAACGATCTGTGCGCCGTCCGCGATGCCAGCCTGCGTCGACTCCCTTCCCGCTTCGCGGAGGTTCCACAACGCGTGCAGGTGGACGAGGACACGTTCCGCCGAAGTGAGAATCACGGCCGCACCAAGCGCGCGGATTTACTTAATCCCGCGCCCGCAAATCTCGTCCGATATCCGCTGGCGGTAACTACCGCGATGCTTTTATATATCGTGGGGTCGGGTGGATGTGTGTTCTCCTAGCCCACCGGGAGGCCACCCAATGAAAATTGTATTGCGCGAGGATGAGTCCGGCGTTTCTGAGGTCGTCGGAACGATCCTGATCCTGGCCATGACCGTGGTCCTGTTCTCCACGATCATCGTCTGGGTCTCGAGCCTCCCGACCCCCGTCGCCCAGACCCGCCTGGACATCCAAGGGACCCTGACCCCGAGGTTCGTGTCCGGGGTCGAGCAGGGCGACTGGATCAACCTGACCCACAACGGCGGCGAAGCCCTGCAGCCGTGGAGCACGGCCATCTACATCGTTGACCAGAAGGGTTCCACGCCGCCGACCACGACGACGCTGCAGCTCCATCTCTTCCAGAACCTGGCCACCCCGAACGGGCTCCTCGACGGCACCGACAGCGAGTGGAACGTGGGCGAGCGGTGGACCTACCTGAATGCCTCCATGAGCGTCTCGGACGAGGTCACGGTCACGATCGTCGACACAGCCCGGAGCACGGTCCTGTGGACGTCGACCCTGACGCCTCCCGCGGGCACGCGTCCGCCCGTCTTCCTGAACGTCTGGGCGAACCGGTATCTCGGCGTCGTCACGATCAGCACGCCCGTGACGGGCGCGCCCGTGTACATCTTCGCCCAGGTCACGGATCCGGACGGCGATCTCGATGCGAACTCCGTGTACGCGATGATGACGATCCTCTACGGCACGACCAATCCCTGCGCGACTCCCCAGAAGATGTACGACGATGGGACGAACGGCGACCAGAGCGCCTTCGACGGCGTCTTCACCCTCGCCCGCACCTCCTGTCTGGACCCCGACATCAGCTGGGACGGCAGCCTCGTCCTGTTCAATGCGACGGACTTGAAGAGCCACCAGTCGTCGACCCGCATGATCCTCCATGTGGTCCCCGGCCCGACGGGCGGGAACCAGGGCGGCGGGGGCGCGGGCAGCGGCCGTCCGCCCAACCTGCGCTGGAACGGGAACCAGGGCTACAACATCTTCAACGCGACCCAGTGGGACCAGTTCGGCTACCAGGCCCTGGAGACCCGCACGTTCAAGGACAGCGACACGGTCGTCATCGTCGTCGGCAGCCTGACCCTGGAGAACACCTTCGGGATCGACACGTTCAATCTGTGGGACCCCTTCAGCGGGAACCCCTCCCAGGCCGTCGTGTACGGCGCCACGAAGACGGTCAGCCTCGCCTCCGTGCCCTCCTCCCAGCAGTCCTTCACTTTCTACCAGTTCGTGAACGGCTATTACGTCTACACGTATCGCTTCAAGCTCAACGACGCGGCCTCCGTGGGCACGAACTTCTACACGGTCCCGCCGCAATACCCGCGGTACTACTACTACGCGAAGTACCCGCTCTCGATGCTGCTCGCCTCGAGCACGAACAACAAGTTCAGCACGACGGACTCGATCAACATCACGAGCGTCGCGGGCCAGCTCCGTTTGTTCCCCGTGATCCAGACATACTCGGACCGGGGCTTCACGAACCCCGTCAGCTCGTTCCGGTCGACGGACACGGTCTACGTCCAGGTGAAGATGCTCACCACGGATGGGAACTCCAGCCTGAGCCCCGTGATCTTCGGCAACGTGATCATCCAGGACTTCTCGGGCGGTCAGCAGCTCGCGCGGGCTCCCATCGCCCCGACGGGCGGCCAGAACGGGCCCCAGGCGAACCTGCCCCTGTGCCCGATCTGGAATCCTTGCTCCGGGCAACTGCTCAAGAGCCTCGGCGCGGCGACCTATGTCTACGAGTTCTCGATCAACCTCGCGCGGGTGAACCAGGATCCGTGGGTCGCGGGCGCACAGAACTACGCGCTGTCGATCGCGAGCATCAAGGACTCGGACGAGACCTACGGCACGGTGTCCGCGCAGATCGTAATCACCGCCCCGTTGTACAAGATGGACGTGATCGTAGGGGCCACGGAGGCCACCGCGAACGCCTGGGGCACGAAGAACTACGCCTTCTTCTTCCAGAACTACAACGGGTTCGACGCGTGGAAGCCTCAGCGGGTGGACTACTGCAGCGGCGGCTTCTCCACGTCCGGCGTGCAGGGCAGCGGCGCGAACTGCCCCTCCGCGAGCGATGTCCAAGTCGCCTATCTTGACTACAACTCGGACGGCACGCTCGACATGGCGGAGCAGTTTACGTCCGGGTCCGGCGCGATGTTCGTGATCTACCGCCGCACGTTCGACGCCTCCATGAACGTCGTCTACCTGCCAATCTTCTTCGACAACACGGGCGGCGACCCCTGCACGGCCCTCGCGGCCGGCGACGTGACGGGGGATGCCGTCGCCGAAGTCGTCTGCGGCGCGGGCAGCGGCCGGGTCTACTACTACAAGAACGACGGCAACTGGAGCAAGGTCACGGTGGACCAGTCCCGCGTCCAGGCAATCAACACCGTGGCCATCGGCGACTTCAACGGCGATGGCAAGAACGACATCGCCGTGGGCGGCGCTTCCGGGCGGCTCACCTGGTACCCGAACCTGGACGGCCTCGGCCGCTTCCAGAACACGGGCATCAGCGACAACTGGTTCCCCGTCGCGGAGCAGACGTTGAAGGGCAACGTCACGGGCAACAGCTACCTGTCAACGTATACGTCGGACTCCATCTACGAGCAGCTCACGGAAGGCCTCGTCAGCGTGGCCCAGCAGACGGGCTCCACGGTGAACCCCGACTTTGCGTCGGGCACCTCGAGCTGGTCTTTCAGCACCATCACCGGGACGTCCTCCGGGACTTGGCAGAACGCGAACGGCAACCCCGGGGGCTTCGCGCAGATCCAGACGAACTTCCAGGCCAGCACGGTCGTCTCCGGATACTGGGCTCAGCCCTTCACGATCACGAGCTATCCGATGACGAGCCCGACGACCCTGAGTCTGGACTGGAAGCTCATCAACCTGAACGGCGCCTCCCGGGCGCAGTTCTATGCGTGGATTGACAGCTCGGCGGCCAAGCCGCCGGCCTCGCCGAGCGGCTACGTGTGGACCTCGAACGCACAGTCCGCGAACACGGCATGGACCCCGGTGAGCCTCGACGTCACCGGGGCCTTCGCCGCACCTGCGTCCCTCCCCGTGACCTACTACCTGAAGATCGCGATGTACACGACCTACACGAGCGGGGGCGCCGCCGCGACGGGGGGCTTCGACAACGTCCAGGTCTCGTGGACCTCGCTCACGGGACCGACGAGCGCGCTCGAACAGTATTGGAAGATCGGCCCACTCCCCAACCGTCCGGGGACCGCCTTCACGCTGAACCTGAAAGCCCACATGAACCTGAACCCGAACGCGGACAACGACATCTTCAGCTTCTCCTACGCGACGAACGTCGTCGGCTCGGACCCGACCACGGGCACCTACACGTTCCTCGTGAACATTACGGCCGTGCCGCCGAACCCGGATGCGACCCCCGCGGTACCCTTGCCGGCCTCCCTGACGGGTGCGACGGTCTGGGTCCGGGTCGTGGACACGAACCGGTTCGTCGGCTCGACCGGACAGGAGATCCTCTCCGTGGACCAACTGTACATCAACGCGAACACCCCGACGGGCACGACGGGCGCGGCCCTGACGAACCCGGGCGACGCGACCGCGGTCAACTCCATTGACGCGGGCGACCAGGATGCGAACGGGATCAAGGACCTGATCGTCGCGACGACCGGCGGGCGGGTGTTCAAGTACATGGGCAGTGTCGGCGGGCTCATCACCCCGGGCGCGGCGCTCTACACCACCGGCGGGACGTCCATCGTGGGCGTGCGGTGGGGCAACATGTCCACCGCGGGCTCGGCCCCCGGCCTCGACGTGGTCATCGCCTTCGGGACGACGATCCGCGTGCTGAGCGGCACGGGAACGGTCATCGCGGCGAGCCTGCCTCCGATGAACCCGGTCGACACGATCACAGCCCTCGCGGTCGGAGACATCAACGGCGACGGCCCAGACGACGTGATGATCACGACGTCCGGCGGGCTGGTGGCGTGGTGGGCGAACCTGGGCGGTGCACTCGCGTGGACGGGTCAGGTCCTCGTCTACAACATCGGCGCAGCGACCTACTCGGTTGCGATCGGGGACACGAACAACGCGCAGTACATGGGTCGCTAGCCGCGAAGCGCGGCCAGCACCCCTTTCACTCGTTCCACCTCAATCACCGCAAGGACCCGCGGTGCCTTCTCGGCGATGCCTCGAAGGCGCTCGGCCATGTGGGCCTCCCGCCGCTTCTGCAGGCGCGCGAACCCGGCGGTCCGGTTGACCTCGGCGTCCCACTCGAGGACGAAGGCCTCGGGGGTCGTCGCGCGGAATCGCTTCCTGCTCAGCCGGGCCTCCATGCGCCCCTGCAGGAGGAGCTCCATCGTGGACACGCATTCCGTGTAGGCGTCCGTGTACGCCTCCTCGTCGAGGTCCAGGCCCTCGAGGGCGATCTTCCGCACGTCCGCCACCTTCACCGCCTCCGTGAAGCAGGGCGGCGGCTTGACGGGCTCTTCCCAGGCAGACAGCCCCGCGACGTAGACCTCCTCCTCGACGTTCTCCGGCGCGACCGGGTTGCCGTCGTAGCGGCGCAGGGCGGCGACCTCCTCGGGGGCGATGCTCACGCCGATCACCGCGGGCATCGTGGCGCTGATCGCCTCGCGCGTCGCACGGCCGTCCCGGGGCAGCCCGCGCACGACGGGCAGGAAGACGACGGAGGCGTCCCCGAGGCGGACCTCCTCCATCAGCCCTTCCGCTCCTCGATGAGGTCCTCCACGGCGTCCCGGTCCTTCACCTTCTTGAGCTCCTCCCTCGTGATGACCGGGAGGCCCTGGATCGTCACCCGGATCGAGCGACGGTCCACGAAGAGGACCGCGTCCCGCTCCACGACCCGGCTGATGTTGGACACGACCGCCGCCTTCCTCTCGAGGTTCGTGTCCGGCGACTCGACGCCGGTGAGGAGGGTCTTCTCGTCGTGCTGGGTGAAGGCATCGAACGGGCTGCGGACGGTCGGGAGGACATCGAACCCGAGGCGCTGAAGGCGCTGGAAGAGCGCCTTCTCGAAGGCCTCCAGGACCACGGGGGAACGGAGGGCCTCCTTCACCTCTCGCATGATCGAGAAGGGGTCCACGGGCATCACGAGCGGCTCGCCAAGGACCTCCTCGAGGCGCGTCGCCACGTCGATCGAGGCGCTCATGCCCTCGAGGTACATCTGGATCGTCCGCCGGGAGACGCCCGCCATCTCCGCGAGGCTGCCGAGGGAGAGCTGGCGATCCTCCCGCAACCGCCGCAGGGCCTCCGCGTCGAGGCGCACGTAGAGCCCGCCCGGTGCGGAGTAGATGAAAGGCGGCACGCCCTCCTCGAAGAACTCCAGGAACGTCTTGCGGGAGAGGATCGGCACGTCGAAGCGCGTGTAGATCACGCCCTCCTCGAGCGACCCGGTCCCGCTCCGCTCCCCGATGACCACGGGCGCGCCGCGGAGGGTCCGGGCGATGACCCGGAGTTCGTCCGCGGTGGCCTTGCTCAGGGCGTCCACGTTCTGCAGGACCTTGATGATCAGGAGCTGGTCGTCCCGTCGCGCGACAAAGTCGAAGCAGAGCCCGCGCTCCCCGTGGCGATCCGAAAGGAAGAATCCCGTCCTCGCGAGGGCCTCGCGGACATCCTCGATGAGTGCCTCCCGCTTCACGTAGGATTGCACGTCCGTACTTCTATATAAAACGGGCGGACGTGTTCCGGAGGGGAGGCCGCTGCCTTCCGTCGCCGCGGGACCGGCCCGAACCCTTTATCGAGGCGGCGGCGTTCGCGTCCTCCGATGCAGGGCGAGCTCCTCGAGGGTCGCGTGTCCGTGGTCGATCCCGCGGAGGCGAGCACCCTGTACAACCGCGGGTACTTCGGCACGCCCCGCCCGGGCGGCGGGCTCGAGCTGAACCTCCTCGAGGCCGTGTACCTCGTCGAGGCCGGGCGTCTCGAGCTCCGCCGGGGTGGGAAGCCCGTGTCCCTCCGGGAGCTCTTCCGGGCCGCAGGCCGGGCCGTGCACGGCTTCGAGATCCGCTACCTCGTGTACCGCGACCTGCGTCAGCGCGGCTACGTGGTCGAGCTGCGGGACGGACCCGTGGACTTCCAGGTCCTGCCCCGGGGCGGCGCCCCGAAGAAGACGCCGAGCAAGTACTGGGTGCGGGCCCTGAGCGAGCGGGCCGTCTTCGACCTGGCGGAGCTCCTGGGGCGGGCCGAGGAGGCCGCGGCCGTCAGGAAGTCCCTCCTCTTGGCCCTCGTTGACGAGGAGTCCGACCTGACGTACTACGCGGTCCGGGAGGCGCTGCCCCGCGGACACCGTCCCGCGCCCTCCGTGGGCGGGCGGATCGTCGTGGACTACCTCGGGGACCGGGCGGTCGTCCTCGACGAGGACCAGGCGAAGCTCCTCCATGACGCGGGGTACTTCGGCAAGCTCATCGGGCGGCGTCTCCAGCTCAGCCTCCTGGAGACCGCGTTTCTCCTCAAGACGGGCCTCGCGGAGGTCCGGAACGCGGAGACGGACCGGCCGATCCGCCTCTCCCGCCTCGTGAAGGAGGCGAAGGCGATCCAGCCCGACTTCGAGCTGCGCCTTCGGGCGTACGAGGACCTCACGTCCCGCGGCGTGATCTCGAAGACCGGCTTCAAGTACGGCTCCCACTTCCGCGCCTACGAGGGCGACCCCGAGGTCCATCACGCGAAGTACCTCGTCCACGTGGTCCCCAAGGGCCACCGGGGCGCCTGGCCGGAGATCAGCCGCGCGGTGCGCCTCGCCCACGGGGTGAAGAAGCAGATCCTCTTCGGCGAGGTCGGGGACGAGGTGCGCTACGTCAAGCTCGAGCGGGTGCGCCCGTAGCCCCCGAGGAGCCCGCGTGCGGACCCTGGCGATGTGCAGGCCGCGTACCTCTAAGTAGAGGTATGCAACGGCCTCCGCGAGAGAGAGCGGCGGCGACGGCCCTTCACGCGCGCATGCCGCCAGCGAGGGTATCGACGTAGTGGGGCAGGCCGGCGAGGTTCCGGAGGACCGCCCGCACGGCAGGCGGCACCGCGCCGCCCTCGAACAGCCCGTCGCGGTCCAGGAGCAGGGCGTGGAACCCGACGGCGTCGGCCGCGGCTAGGTAATCGATGCGGTCGTCGACGAGCACGCAGGCCGCGGGCGGCAACCTCGTCGTCGAGAGGATCCCGTCCCAGTACGGCCGGCCGCTCTTCCGGGCATCCTGGCTCGTCCCGGTGAACACGCCGTCGAGGGACTCCAGGAGGCCGGCACCTGTAAGGGACCCGCGCGCGTTCGAATCGCCCGCCTGCGTCGCGACATAGACGCGGTGGCCGGCCCCCCGCAGGCGTTCGACGGCCGCGCGGGCATCCGGGAAGCGGGCGTTCACCGTCGCCATGAGCTCGAGGTCGAGCGTCCGGGAGAACGCCACGGGATCCGGGGGCCGCCACGACACGCCGGCCCGCTCCAGGATCTCCGTCACGAACCGCGCATCGAGGCGGTCCACCGTGGACGCCCACGGCTGGGCGCTCCAGTCCATGGACTCGGCCTCGCGCACGTAGGCGGTCCAGGCCGCGTTGTGCGCCTCGATCCACGTCGCCTCGTCCCCGCCGAAGCGCTCCCGCATGTGCTGCGCGATCCGTCGCCCGTACTCCCGCTGCATCGTGTCCGAGTCGAGGAGGACGCCCCAGAGATCCAGGAAGACGTGCACGGCATCCCGGGGAAAGGAAGCCACGCTTAAGGGTTCCGCCGTCTCGTTGAAATATCGTCCGAGGGTTCTCCGCGGGGAGACCATGCGTCCCTTCCCGCGGCCGTCCACGTTCAGCATCGTCGCCTTCGATCCGAGAACGGAGGACCTGGGCGTCGCGGTCGAGAGCCGCTTCATCTCCGTGGGCGCGGTCGTGCCGTGGGCCCAGGCGGGCGTCGGCGCGGTCGCGACGCAGTCCTTCGCGAACACAGCCTACGGCCCGCGCGGCCTCGCGCAGCTCCGGAAGGGCGCCGCACCCAAGGACGTCCTGAAGGCGCTCATCGCGAAGGACAAGATGGCGGCCCAGCGGCAGGTGGGCCTCGTGGACGCTCGTGGGCGCGCCGCCGCCTTCACGGGGGACGAGTGCTTCGAATGGGCCGGGCACGTCGTCGGGCGGAACTACGCCTGCCAGGGGAACATCCTCGCAGGCGAGGAGGTCGTCAAGGGGATGGCCCGCGCCTTCGAGTCCACGGAGGGCGATCTGCCAATACGGCTCCTCGCGGCCCTCCATGCGGGGCAGCGGGCGGGCGGGGACAAGCGCGGGCAGCAGAGCGCGGCCCTCCTCGTCGTCCGGGACCGCGGTGGTTACGGCGGGCTCAACGACCGGTGGATCGACCTCCGCGTGGACGACCATCCGGCGCCCATCGACGAGCTCACGCGGATCTTCAACGTGTACGACGTCACGCTCCTGAACCGCGAGGACCCGAAGGACGTCGTGGCCCTGACGGGCCCGGTCGTCCGCGAGCTCCAACGGGGGCTCGCCTCCCTCGGCTTCTTCCGGGGGAGCGCGGACGGCAAGTACGGGAAGGGCACGCGGCAGGCCTTCGAGGACTGGGCGGGCATGAACAACTTCGAGAACAAGGTCCGGACCGACGGGAAGGTGTGGGGAAGCGTCTACCGGGTCTTCCAGGCGCAGGTCGCCTCGTCCCGCGCCTGAGGAAAGAAGGCGACGCGGGCCCCGAGGGCCGCGCGTCGGGTTGTATTTGGGCATACCCCGCTTCGGGGCGGCCGCCGTATCGCCCCGGGGGAGAATCAAGATTTCGCCGCGCGCGCGAACACGCGCGATCCCCCGATCCACGTGGACTGAACCCGAGCGTACCGAATCCGCGAGGAATCCGCGAACGGATCGTCGTCCAGAATCACGAAGTCCGCGAGCTTCCCCCGCTCGATCGTGCCCTTGAGCGACTCCTCGAAGGCGGCGAAGGCGCCGCCCGACGTGGCCGCGCGGAACGCGTCCTCCACGGGAATGCGCTGGTCCTCGAAGAAACCGTTCACGGCCCAGTGGATTCCATAGAGCGGTCCGTACGGCATCCCATCGGAACCGAAGGCGAGCGGGATCCGGCGGGCCAGGATCCGCCGATACGGGTTGTTCCCCGACACCCGTTCCCTGCCGAGGCGGGTCTCGTAGACCTCCCCGGGCCCGCTCCACTGGCCCACGAAGTTTGGCTGGCAGGAGGCGACGAGGCGCGCGACCCGCGTCCGTCGGAGGACGTCCTCGTCCGGCAGCTCGTAGTGCTCGATCCGGTGGCGCGCGTCCCTCCGCAGATGCGCCCCCTGGATCTCCTCGAGGGCCGCGACGACGGCCTCGATCGCGCGATCGCCGAGGGCGTGGGTCGCGGTCTGGAGCCCCGCGCGGTGGGCGGCCTCGAGGATTGACCGCAGCTCCGCTTCTTCGTGGACGAGGATCCCGCGGTCGCTCGGGCGACCTGCGTAGTCCTCCCGCAACGCCGCAGTATAGGCCCCGAGCGAGCCGTCCGAGAAGACCTTGACGGCGCCGAGGCGGAGCCACTCGTCCCCCAGCCCCGTCGCCATGCCGGCGCATACAAGGGACGGCAAGAGGGCGTCGCGGAGCAACGCATACACCCGGAGGCGGAGGCGGCCCGTGCGCCGGGCGTGCTGGTAGGCTCTCCAACCCGCGGCGTCGACGATGTCGTGGATCGACGTGATCCCGAGCCGGTGCGCCATCCGGGCGACGGTCGGGAGACCGAGCGCGATGCGTTCCTCCCCGGGCTCGAACCGGAGCTGGAACGCCTCGAAGGCGTCCTCCTTCAGGATGCCGGTGGGCGTGCCCCGGTCATCCACCTCGAAGCCCCGCACGGCCGTCAGGTCGCGGGCGAGCTCGAGGGCGCGGGAGTTCAGGGAGCCCATGTGGCAGTCGATGCGGCGCGCGACGACGGGACGGTCCGTCGAGGCGCGGTCGAGGTCCTCCCGGCGGAGGTAGCGCCGTTCGGGCCACTTCGCCTCGTCCCAGCCCACGCCGATGACCCAGGACCTGCTCGGCTTCCTCGCCGCGGCGCGGCGGAGGCGCTCGACGGCCGCCTCGAGCCCCCTCGTCCCGTCCAGACGGGTCCAGCCGAGTTCGCCTGCGGAATCGGCCATGTGGGCGTGGGCGTCGATGAGGCCCGGGATCGCGACCCGCCCGCCCAGGTCCACGATCCTCGTCCGGGGTCCGGACCACCGCTCCGCCTGCGCGTCCGTCCCCACGGCCACGAGCCGGTCCCCGCGGACCGCGAAGGCGCGGGCCCACGGCCGCTCCTGCGTGGCGGTGAACACCCGCCCCCCCAGGACGACGAGGTCCGCGTCGGCCACCATGGTCCCGGCGAACGCACGGGGTCGCAAAGACCTACCGAAGGTCCCTCAGGCCTCCGAGCCGGGAGAGGGCGTCCTCGAGGGTCTCGTCCCGCTTCGAGAACATGAGCCGGACGAACCGCGAGCCGTCCTTCGGATCGCCGTAGAAGGAGCTCCCCGGGACGGTCGCCACGCGCAGCCGCTCGACGAGGTACATCGCGAAGGCCCAGTCGCCCTCGAACGGGAACGCGGAGAAGTCCGCCATGACGTAGTACGCGCCCGCCGGCGCGTGGCAGTCCAGCCCGACGGACTGGAGGCCGTCCACGAAGCGGTCCCGCTTCGCCTGGTAGAGCTTCGCGAGTCCTTCGTAGTACGATGGCGGGAGGGCGAGGGCGGCCACCGCGGCGATCTGGAGGGGATGGGGCGCGCCGACGGTGAGGAAGTCATGGGTGCGCCGCATCGCGGTCGCAAGGGCCTTCGGGGCGATCGCCCAACCCACCCGCCATCCCGTTGCGCTGTACGTCTTCGAGAGGCCGTTGATCGTGATCGTCCGGTCGGCCATGTCCCCCAGGGCCGCGAGGGACTCGTGCCTCTGCCCGTCATACACGATGTGCTCGTAGATCTCGTCCGTCACCGCGACGACGTCGTGTTCTGCGCAGAGGTCCGCGATCAGCCGCAGCTCCCCTTGCCGGAAGAGCTTGCCCGTCGGATTGTTCGGCGTGTTCAGGATGACCGCCTTCGTCCGCGGCGTGAACGCGGCCTTGAGGCGCTCCTCGTCGATCGTCCAGGAGGGCCATGCCATCCGCACGTAGCGCGGCGTCGCCCCGCTCACAATCGCGTCGGGCCCGTAGTTCTCGTAGAAGGGCTCGAAGATGACGACCTCGTCCCCCGGGTTGACGAGGGAGAGCATCGCCGCCATCATCGCCTCCGTGGAGCCGCACGTGACGACGATGTTCTCCTCCGGGTCCGCCTCGATCCGGTTGACGGCCTTCGCCTTCCGCGCGATCGCCTCGCGCAGCTCCCGCGCGCCCCACGTGATCGAGTACTGGTTGTGTCCGTCGTCCAGGGCGGCTTTGGCGGCCTCGACGACCTCCCGCGGCGGGTCGAAGTCGGGGAAGCCCTGGGCCAGGTTCACCGCGCCATGCATCTCGGCGATCCGGGTCATCTCTCGGATCACGGACTCCGGGAACCGCTGGACGCGGTCCGAGACGCGACGGTCGCGGATGGTCAGATCCGCCCTCGAGGGAACCCCGGGAACCGAGATGCGTCTCCCTGCCTTCCGTCCGTCCCGAAGCGCCGCACCGCTAAAACGGTTGGGGCACCGGGGTTGTGTGACTTCGTCGGGAGCTTACCACTTTCACCCCCCCGACCCCACGAACCTTCTACTCCACGGACGTCCTTTCCCCGTCCACGATCCCTCCGGTGGAGGACCACCGTCGAGTGGCCCGTCCGGCATGACGCGCCCTGCGCCGAAAGCGGGCGGGCCCGGGGTGCGACGATGGTGTCGCATCTCGGAGTGAGCGACCGTCTTTGGGAGAAGGCAAGGGGTGTACGGTTCCACCCGGGTGCCCTCCGCCATGATGCGGTGAGTCCCCTCTACGACCCCCTCCGAGGAGGAGGGGGCGCACGGGAGGAGCCCAGCGGAGTGGAGTGCGTTGCGGAGATGGCTCGATGGGCCATCGCCCGCATACGTCACAGAACCGGGCACCGTTTATTACCTTCCGCGCGCATCTCCGGCGGGTCGAGGTGGCACCATGCCCGAGCGGTTTTTCGATATGTGGCGCGTCGACGTGTTCACGGACATCCCGCTCGCGGGGAACCCCCTCGCCGTCTTCCCCCGCGCGACGGGCCTGTCGAAGGAGGAGATGGAGGGCATCACCCGGGAGATGAACCTCTCCGAGACGACCTTCGTGTTCCCCGCGACGAACCCGGCGGCCCACTACCGGAACCGGATCTTCACCCCGGGCGGGGAGATCCCGTTCGCCGGGCACCCGTCCCTGGGCACGGCCTACGTGGCCGCGCTCGAGGGCCTCGTCCCGAAACCCGAGGGGGCCTCCGTCATCTACCAGGAGCTCGAAATCGGGGTGCTGCCCCTCGAGCTCCACGTGGACGGCGGCCAGGTGCAGAAGGTCGTCATGACCCAGGGCGAGCCGAGCGTGGGGAAGCGCTTCACCGCGATTGCGAGCCTGGCGAAGGCCCTCGGCGTGCGCGCACGCGACGTGGGCGCGGGGAAGCTGAAGCCCCAGGTGGCCGCCACGGGCATCCCGTCCCTCCAGGTCCCGATGCGCTCCCTCGCGGTAGTCCGTAGACTGGACCCGGACATGCGTGCCCTGTCGGCGATCCTCGCGAAGTTCGGGGCTCATACCGTATGTTATGCCTTCGCCCTCGAGGCCGAGGGCAAGGACGCGCAGATCCACGCTCGCTCGTTCTCTCCTCTGGACGGGATCCGGGAGGACCCGGCGACCGGGAGCGCCGCCGGGGCGTGCGGGGCCTACCTCGCCGCGAACGGACGTCTGCCGGGCCCCGACTTCGTGATCGAGCAGGGGTTCGAGGTGCGCCATCCGAGCCGCATCGAGGTCCACGTGGAGGCGGAGGGCAATGTCCCGAAGTCGGTCAAGGTCGGCGGCCGGGTGACGCCCGTGCTCCGCGGGAGCCTCCGGCTTCCCTGAAGACTCCGGAACCCGGTCGCCCGAACGTTCATGCCTTCAACACCCCCTTCAGGCTATCCGGTGGGCGAATGGAGTTCGGCTGCGGCGGCATCGGACTGAGGACCTCGGAAGGCAGCGTCGTGAACCTGTACTTCTGGCACATCGAGCGGGACGGCTATCGGGCGGTCCGGAGGGAGGACTATCTCGGACGGGCCGACTCGCCCGCGACGAAGCGCGAGCTCCTTCGCCGGATGATGTCCTACAACCGCCAGATCGAGGAACGACTCGGGCGACAGACGGCAAAGCTCCAGACGGAGCTCGAGCGGTTCGGACGGAAACCGGGCCGGGATCCGGCCGTCTTCTGACCGGGTTCAGAGCTCGACCTTGATCCCTAGCTTCTCCGTGAGTTCCTTGTAACGGTTCCGGATCGTGACTTCCGTCACCCCGGCGACGTCGGCCACCTCGCGCTGCGTGCGACGCTCGTTGCAGAGGATCGACGAGATGTAGATCGCCGCCGCGGCGACGCCCGTGGGACCGCGGCCCGAGGTCAGCTCCTTGTCCTGGGCGTCCTTGAGGATCTCCACGGCCCGCGACTGGACCTCCCCGCTCAGCTTGAGCTCGGAGCAGAAGCGGGACACGTAGTCCTGGGGCTTCGTCGGCATGAGCTTCAGCTTGAGCTCGCGGGTCATGAAGCGGTACGTGCGGCCGATCTCCTTTCGGCCGACGCGGGAGGAGTTCGCGATCTCGTCGAGGGTGCGGGGCACGTTGCACTGCCGGCAGGCGGCGTAGAGGGAGGCCGCGACGACGCCCTCAATGGACCGCCCGCGGATGAGGTTCTTGTTCACCGCCTTGCGGTACACCATGGCCGCCGTCTCTCGCACGTTCCGCGGGAGGCCCATGCCGCTCGCCATCCGGTCGAGCTCGCTCAGGGCGAACGCGAGGTTGCGCTCCGTCGCGTTGCTCACGCGGATCCGGCGCTGCCACTTCCGCAGGCGGTACAGCTGGGCACGGTTCCTTGTCGGGATCGACTTGCCGTAGGAATCCTTGTTCTTCCAGCCGATCGTCGTGGAGAGGCCCTTGTCGTGGATCGTGTAGGTCATCGGGGCCCCCGTGCGCGCGCGCTTCTCGCCCTGCTCGACGTCGAACGCGCGCCATTCCGGGCCCTGGTCGATCATCTGGTCGGTCAGGACGAGGCCGCACTCCTCGCAGATCAGCTCCCCGCGTTCGTAGTCGAACGACAGGTGGCCGCTGTTGCACTCGGGGCACCTAGTGACTTCTTCGGCCTCTTCGATCTTCTTGTTCGGCATGTTTTCCCTCGGAAACGAACACATCGGCTCCGATGAGAGACAGGGACGCGGGCATCGACGGCCGCACCGAGGTGAAGGGTTCCTTCACCGGGCCGAAGACGCGGACCACGCGGCCAAGGAGCCGATGGCGGTGGTCCATCACGTCCGTGCCTCGGGAAGGGGCGAACGCGGATCGGACCAGGATGCTCCCGTCGTGGGCGATGTTCTCGACCACGCCCAGTCTCCGAGCGCCCCCTCTCATCCGGAACGCTGGGATGCTGACCGAGCTATATAGCTCTATCGGAATTCTCAAGTAGAAAGAACGACGCCTGTACGAAGGAAACAAGGCGCTTTCGCCGGCTCCGATCCCCGGAGCCGCCGGTCCCCCTTCGTGCGCTCAATCCGCCCCGGAATATTTAACGGCGCGGGGTCGTTGCCCGCGCCCGGAGTCGTCGCGCGTGGTCCACCGCATCGTCCTCCTGGGCTTCGGGAACGTGGGGAGGGAGTTCGCGCGCCTTCTCATGGAGCGGCGTGCGGAACTGCGGCGGGAGCAGGGCCTCGAGGCCGCGGTCGTGGGTATCCTGACCGCGCGGCACGGGTCCGTCGAGCATGCGAAGGGGGTCGATCTGCGGAAGGCGGTCCGCCTCCGCGAGGCGGACGGGTCCATCGAGCCCTGCGGCCGGGCGATTCGCGGGCCCGTCCTCGACTACCTGGCTCGCGCGCGGGCGGACATCGTCGTGGAGGTCACCCCCCTGCGCATCGCGGCCCGGCAGCCCGCGTTCGACCATATCCTCGCGGCGATGGAGGCGGGCAAGCACGTGATCACCGCGAACAAGGGTCCGGTGGTCTACCATTACCGCCGGCTGCGGGACCTCGCGCGGAGGAAGCGCGTCGGCTTCCGGTACGAGGGCACGGTCATGGACGGTGCGCCCGTGTTCAACCTGTTCCAGGAGACCCTGCGCGGAGCCCACGTGGAATCCTTCGAGGGCATCCTGAACAGCACGAGCAACTTCATCCTCGGGGAGCTCGAGGCGGGGCGCACGTACGAGGCCGGGGTGCAGGCCGCGCGCGAGATGGGCATCCTCGAGGCGGATCCCGCCATGGACCTGGACGGCTGGGACGCCACCGCGAAGGCCTGTCTCCTTGCGAACGTCCTCATGGGGGGTCGCCTGCGGCCGGAGCGCGTGCCGCGTCAGGGCATCGCCGGTCTGGACGCGGAGCGCCCACGGGATGCACGGAGGATGGGCCGCCGGGTCAGGCAGGTCGGCCGCGGTTGGCGGGAGGGGCGCGCGGTGCGGGCGAGCGTGACCGTGGAAGAGCTCCCCGCGGACCACGTCCTCGCCGGGGTCGAGGGGACGTCCAACGCCCTCCTGGTCCGCACGGACATGCTCAACGAGGTCCTCGTCTCGGAGCGTAACCCGGGCCTGCGGCAGACCGCGTTCGCCCTCTACTCCGACCTGATCGCGATCCACGAGGGTCGGCTCTCTCCCTGAAACGCACCCTTATATCGCGCACGGCGGTTGGCCCGACGATGCGCGTCGCGATGGGCGGGACGTTCGACGCGATCCACGACGGACACAAGGCCCTTCTGGGAGCCGCCTTCGCGCTCAAGCCGGAGGCCGTCCTGATCGGCCTGACGACGGACCGCTTCGCGAAGGAGACCCGCGAGGAGGTCAACGCCTACGCGGTCCGGGACCGGAACCTGCGCCGGCTCCTCCGTTCGAAAGGATGGCGGGCCTTCCGAATCGAGCCCATCGACGACGCCTACGGCCCGGCGGACGACCTCCCCGACCTCGATGCCCTCGTCGTGTCCCCAGAACGGGCCTCCGTGGCCGATTCTCTGAACCGGGCCCGGGAGGCGAAGGGGCTCCGACCGCTCCGGGTCCATCTTGTGCCCATGGTCCCCGCCCAGGATGGGCTGCCGATCCAGTCCCGGCGGATCCGCGCGAAGATCATCGATGCCCGCGGACGGCGTCTCAAGGCCGTTGCCGCCCACGTCGGTACGGACAACCCCGTCAAGGTCCGCGCGGTTCGGCGCGTCTTCGAAGACCTCTTCGACCGCACACACGTGCGGATGGTCCCCGTCGCGAGCGGTGTGCCTGAGCAGCCCTTTGACCAGCAGGCTCCCGTGGGGGCCATGAACCGCGCGCGGGCCGCGCTCCAGGAGGCAGACTTCGGCGTGGGGATCGAGGCGGGGCTCATCTGGGACCCGAGCGTGGGAGACTACCTGGACGTGCAGTACTGCGCGGTGGTCGACCGCGCGGGGCGGGTGACCTTAGGGCACGGGCCCGGGTTCGAACACCCGCCCGCGGTGGTCGCGATGGCCAAGGCCGGCGCCACAGTGGGCGAGGCGATGGCGAAGCTCACCGGGATCCCGGAGATCGGCTCGAAGTACGGGGCCATCGGCTTCCTCACGGAACGACGGATGGACCGCGACACGCTCACGGAGGCGGCGGTCCTCATGGCGATGCTGCCGCGGATTCGCCGCGGCCTCTACTCGCGATGAGGAGGCGCGTCCGCGCTGCGCCCGCGGGAGCGCCCGCGGGAGAACCTCCTTCTAACCCGGACGGCGCGCCTCGCATATGGCCTTTCCGCCGGGGGCGTGTCCGAAGTCATTACAGGGGCTCCACAACCTTTTTCGTGGGGGGTTCGTTGAGTCATTCCAGGGAGTGCTCCATGCCCGCCAGAATCGCCATCAACGGCTACGGAACGATCGGCAAGCGCGTCGCCGATGCCGTCGCACGGCAGGACGACATGAAGCTCGTCGGCGTCGTGAAGACGAAACCCAACTTCGAGGCGAAGATGGCCGCGAGGAAGGGCTACCCGCTGTACGCCTCGGACAAGGACTCGCTCGCGAAGTTCGCGAAGGCCGGTGTGAAGGCGAACGGCACCCTCGAGGACCTCCTCAAGGAGACGGACCTCGTCGTGGACTGCACGCCGGAGGAGAGCGGCTACAAGCCCCTGTACGAAAAGGCCGGCGTCAAGGCGATTTGGCAAGGCGGCGAGGAACACTCGCTCACGAACCTTTCCTTCAACGCGGCGGCGAACTACGCGGACTGCGTCGGGGCCCCGTTCGTCCGGGTGCCGTCCTGCAACACGACGGGACTCATCCGCACCCTGTACCCGCTGGACGCGCACATCGGGATCGACAAGGTCCTCGCGGTCATGGTGCGCCGGGCCGCCGACCCGGGCGACTCGAAGAAGGGGCCCATCAACGCGATCGAACCGGAGCTCGAGATGCCCAGCCACCACGGCCCCGACGTGCAAAGCGTGCTCCCCAAGCTCAACATCCACACCGTGGCCGTGAAGGTCTCCTCGACCCTGATGCACCTCCACGCCGTCAGCGTGGATCTGAAGAAAGCCGCGAACCCGGCCCAGGTCCTCGAGGTCTGGAAGCGCTTCCCCCGCGTGACGTTCGTCAGCGGCGGCGAGGGCGTCGAGTCCACGGCGCAGATCATGGAGCTCGCACGGGACCTGTCCCGCAACCGCTCGGACCTCTACGAGATTGCCGTGTGGCAGGACGGCGTGCACGTGGTCGACGGCAAGCACCTGTACTACTTCCAGGCGGTCCACCAGGAATCCGACGTCGTTCCGGAGAACGTGGACGCAATCCGCGCGCTCATGCGGCTGGAGAAGGACGGCCGCAGGAGCATGGAAAAGACCGACCATTCCCTGGGGATCGGCGCGGCGAAGTAGCCGTCCTCATCGCGCGGCACCATCGCGGCCGCGAGGAGGGCGCCGGGTCGGCTCTTTCCCCTCGAGGCGTTGGATGCGTTTCGTCGCTCGCTGGAACACCCCCATCAGGGCGTGGAACTCCCACTTGCTCGGGATTGCCCGCCCCACGAGCCTGCGGAACATGACCTTCGTCCGCTCCCGCTTGTGGGCCGGGTAGTCCGTCGCCTCCATCAGATCCGCGAAGGCCTCATGGAGCTTCTCCTTCTCCAAGCCGGAGGCTTTCCGCCGCGGCCGCTCGGGAGCCCGGGCCGAGAAGAGCTCGTAGAGGAGGATCGAGGCGGCGTGGGAGAGGTTCAGGATCGGGTACTCCGGGGACGCGGGGATCGTGACGAGGAGGTCGCAGCGGCGGATCTCCTCGTCGAGCAGCCCGAAATCCTCTCGTCCGAACACGAGGGCCGCCAGCACGTCCATCCCCGCGAGGCGGTCGCCGAGTCCCCGCGGCGTCACCGCAATCCGCGCGAAACGCTTCTCGCTCGCCGTGTCGATGCCCGAGGTCCCCACCACCAGGTCCGCTCCCGCCACCGCGGAGTCGAAGTCCTGGGCCAGCTTCGCGGCGTCCAGGACCGAGGCGCCGTGCATCGCGCGCTTCCGGGCCTCCTCCCCGAGGGAGCACGGGTTCACGAGGACGAGGTCCTCCGCCCCGAAGTTCTTCATCGCGCGCGCGACCGCCCCCACGTTGCCCTCGTTCTTCGGCTCCACGAGGACGACGCGGACCGCGGGCATGGCCGCGTTCGATATATCCTAAGGCCCATTATTCCTTGGCATGCGCGTCGCGCTCCGGATCGCCTACGACGGCCGGGCGTTCTACGGCCACCAGCGGCAGCCTGACGCCCGGACCGTGGAGGGCGAGTGCATCGCGGCGCTCAAGGCGGCCCGTATCCTGCGCGACCCGAAGGAGGCCTTCTTCCGGAGCGCGAGCCGCACGGACCGAGGCGTGAGCGCGGTCGGCAACGTGATCGCATTCGACTCCGCCTTGAGGCCGGACGCCGTCGTCGGAGCGTTCAACGACCGCGCCAAGGACGTGTGGGCCTGGGCCGTCGCGGAGGTCCCCGGGGGTTTCCACCCCCGACACGCCTTGGAACGGTGGTATCGGTACCACCTCTACGACGACTTTCCGCTCTCCGCCCTCCGAGAGGCCGCGTCCCTCTTCATCGGCGCACACGACCTGCGTTCCTTCACATCGGATCCACCCGCATCTCCGATGCCGATCCACCGGGTCGACGTCACCCGTGACGATGACGTGATCCTCGTGGATGTGCGCGCGCGCAGCTTCCGCCGCGGGATGATCCGCCGGATCGTCTCCGCCCTCGTGGGCCACGCTCGAGGCGAGGTCGACCTGGAGGAGATCCGTTCCGCCCTCCTCGGCAAGGCCCACGATTTCGGCATGGTGTCCGCGGAACCGCTCTTTCTGATGGAGGTCCTCTACGATTTCGCCTTCCGCACCGTCTTGAAGCCGAAGGCCCTCGACGAGTGGCGTGCACTCTCCGTGGACGCGAACCTGCGCGCAAGGCTGGTCGGTGCGATCCGCGATGCGGCGAAGCTCGCGATGCGGTAGGACGGGCTCCGCTTCGGCGGGGTTCGACCCGTTCTCCGGTTAAAAACGGTGCGTCAACGCCATTTCTGCGACGCCAAATGACCCGTCTTTGTCGTTTTGCCGTCTTGTTGTTGGCGCGGACGAGACCCGAACATAGTTTTTTATACGGTCCCAACGCTTTCGCCGATTACTGGAATTGAGGTGGAGGAGCGGTCCATGCACTCGAGAGTTAGTAAACTGCCGGCCCTCCGTGCCCTCGTCGTGGCCTTCGTACTGTTTGCGGGGATGTTCATCGTCCTCCTGCAGGCCCAGACGGCCGCGGCCCAGGGCACAGAGACGGAAATCGTCATCGGTTTGCAAAATGACATGACCACGATGAACTACTGGAATCCGGAAACGAACACCGTCTGGAACTACTATCAGACGGGTCTTTTGGTGTTCGAGGGGCTTTTCAGCAACGATCCGGATTTCAAGTCGTTCCCAGTCTTGGCGAACAAGACGAAAGGTGCGACGGGGCCTGGATTCACCATTGTCCAGACGTCGCCGTACACGATCGTCGATGTATTCGTTCGCCAGAACGTGAAGTTCCATGACGGCACGACGATGACTGCTGACGACGTCGTATTCTCCTATCAGGTGAAAGCCTGGTCGACGGAGCAGACGTCCATCACAGAAGCGCTCTGGTGGGACGCGCCGACCTTCCCGCACTGGTCGGGGACGGGCGTTTCCCACATCGGCGTGCAGAAGATGGCCGCGGACACGGTGCGATTCTCCCTTTCGAAGCCCTACGCACTGTTCTTCCTGTCCACATTGGAAGTCACGATCATCCCGAAGGCTATCTGGCAGACACACATCGACCCGAACCCGCCGGTGAACATCTCGAACCCAACCCAGCGGATTTCGGACAGCGCGGACCTGTCGATGGACTTCTCCTTCGGGAGGCTCTCCTCACAGACGGCGGCGACGATCGGCACTGGGTTCTTCAAGTTCGACAGCTGGAGCCCGAACCAGGGGTCGCACCTCACCGCCTTTGCGGACTACTGGGGCAAGGCCGAGGGCGTCGTGTGGCGGAGTGTCTCGTATCCCTTCTACCCCGAGCATCTTCGCTCGATCCAGTTCGTGATCTATACGAGCCTGGATGTGATCAGCCTCGCCCTGCAGAAGGGAGAGATTGACACCCTCATCTGGTCCTTGACGCCGGGCTTCCTGTCCCAGGTGCGTTCGAACCCGGCGATCAGCGTCGAGCAGGTGACGGACGCAGGTTACTTCTACCTGTCCTTCAACCTCCGCCGCAAACCGTGGAATGACCTCCACCTGAGGCAGGCCATCTCCATGGCGATCGACAAGGACTACATCGTCAACACCCTGATGGGCGGGTTCGGCGTGAAGGGCGCGGCTCCCGTTTCCCTCCACACGATCGGGTACTTCAACTCCAGCGCGGTCCCGCCGTCGTTCGACTTGAACGCTGCGAGGGCACTGCTGGACCAGTACGGCATGGTGGACCAGAACGGCGACGGCTTCCGCGACTACTCGGACGGGTCTCCGATCAAGGCGACGATTCTGACGCCCCCGAAAGACTACGATCCGGTGCGGGCCGATGCGGGCATCATGATTTCGAACAACCTGAAGCAGATCGGACTTAACATTGACGCCGCGCCGACGAGCTTCGACACGATCGTCGCAAAGGCCTTTACGGAAGTGGACTTCGACATCTACATCCTGGGCTGGCTGCTTCAGAGCACGCCGGAGACGTACCTGAGTGACTTCTTCGCCAGCAAGAACGACGTGGCGATCAACCCGGCCGGTTCGAACTCCGCAGGCTACCACAACACGCAAGTGGACACCCTCCTCGCACAGATGCTCGTGACCCTGGACGACAACACGCGCATCCAGATCGTCAAGCAGATTGAGGGCATCGTCACGGCGGACATCCCGTGGAACGTCCTGTACTACCGCAAGAACCTCAACGCGTACCGCAACGACGCGTGGGTCGGCTGGGTCAACACGCCCCCGCAGCTGTACAACTTCTGGTCGCTGGTGAAGATCCGGCCTGCGGGCGTGACTGCGATCCCGCCGCCATCCGGGGCCTTCAACGTGGCGATGACCGTGCCCGAGCGTGCGCTGTCCGGGCACACAGTGCCGGTCGACGTGTTCGTCTCCCAGAACCTATTGCCGGTGAGCGGCGCCTCGGTCAGCCTGAACGCCACGTGGGGGTCCGAGTACCGGGTGATGACGGGGACCACCGATGTGGGCGGCCATGCACGGTTCGACTGGGTGGCTCCGGTCATCCAGGGTGCGATGACACTGACGGCCTCCGTGACGAAGGGGACCAACTCGGCCACGACCACAAAACGCATGGAGATCACGGTCGGGCCGCCCGCTCCGATCGCCACCTTGAGCTTGTCCACGCTCAAACCGGTCATTGGCACCGGTGAGACGACAACGATCACCGCGACCCTCATCAACGGGGTAGGCGGTCCCCTTGCGGGAGCCACGGTCTCCATTGACAAGACCCTGGTGCTCGGGAATGTGACGCCCGCCTCGGCGCAGACGGATGCCACAGGGAAGGCGGCGTTCACCTACACGGCCCCAGCGAACGCGGGTAGGTTCCCGAACCAGCACCTCGCGGACTTCATCAAAGCGACGACGAGCGTGCCGGACACGGTGGCGGTGGACACGCAGGGGGCGAGCATGGTCATCTTCGTGGAGAATGACAATGCGCCTGACTGGCGGATCGTCGCCCTGCAAGGCCCGACGCCGGACCTCGTGCTCAGCTCCGTGGTTCCGTCCGATTCAACCACGCTCACGGTCAAGGTGACGGACTTCGCGGGGGTCGCACTGGTCGGCGAGGTGGTGGAGGCCGTATTGCCCGCGGACAACTACAACGTGAGTGTCACGCCGGCAACGGCGACCACAATCGCCGGAGGGCTGGCGACGTTCACCCTCAGCGTCACCGCGAGCGCGGAGGCCGATCTGAACAGCACGAATGTTGGAGTCCGGTTCGCCGTCGTGAACGACCCGTATTCCGTCTCGGACCAGATCGAGCTCTTCCTGGCGGACGCCACGAGCGTCGGCTACGCGTCCTGGCTCTCGTTGGACAAGAGAGGTCTCACCTCAGAGCCTCAGGACACTGCCACGGCCACCCTTACGGTGTACAACCAGCTGGGACTGGCTGCCTCGAACGTGCCGGCCATCCTCCAGATTTCCTATGGAGACCTCGGTTTGGCGGTGCAGTTCCCGTGGGACTATGACTACGCCAACTTCCAATACCTCGGCGCAGGCCTTGACCTGAACTCCTTCGGCCAGGGCACCCTCGGCGGCTCCTTCGAAAGCTCCCCGGTCATCGGCGATCCGACGGTCGGAACGATGTGGGGCGTCGAGAACTTCGTCGAGGACCTCGAGGTGGTCGGCAGCCTTGGCGTCGTCGACTCGTGCGATCCGAGCACGTGGCCCGCGGGCTTCGATGGCCTTTATTACATCAACGCCACGAGCGTGACAGACACCAACGGCCAGCTGAGCGTGCCCTTCTCGACCTTGCCCCACAGGATTGACACCCCGATCCAGGTCCGCGGCTACGTAGGCGACCCGTTGGGCGCTGAGCCGCTGCGGGTGACCGCGGATGCCTGCAACTTCGTGTCGTCCATCGACAACGCCCTCTTCCGGGTCGACTCCGGAGCCATCGTCCAGAGGGCGCCGGTCTTCGCGCTCGGCTCGGTCGTGATGGACCAACCCGTGCTGACATCCTTGGACCGTGTCGGGCAGGCCACCGCGACGTTCTACAAGCGCGGTGGCGTGGTCGCGAGCAATGCCGAGGTGTTCTTGATCCGTGGCGCGGGCAGCGCCGGCAGGAACATCCGCGGAGCGTTCGGTGGGACGATTGCGGCGGACAGCGCCGGGGTCCTGCGGTGGAATGTTTCCGAGCAGTCCTTGGCCGCGCCTCCGCTGAGCTTGTCCCAGCCGGTCTTCTTTAGCTATGTGCCGGCCGACGCGAGGTATGCCTACGGTGGACGTGAGCAGCTCTTCGCTGGCGCCTATGGTGACTACTGGTTTGCCCCAACCTTCGCCTCGCTTATCGCGAAGGTTCCATTCGAGTTCCGTGTCGGGTACCTGTACGTGCCCACGGGCGTCGCTTTCGCCAACGTCGCGGTGGACAAGACCATCGTGAACGAAGGCGGCACCGTGATTGCGACGGTGAGCGTGACGACGGGAACGGGAACTCCGATCGCGAACGCGACGGTGTGGAGCGGGTCCTACCAAGTGCTTACGGACGCGGCGGGAGAGGCCGCAATCACGTACACCGCGGGTGCGGGCGCCATTGAGAACCTCGCCGTAATCACGACCCCCGACGGCCAGATCATCCGGGCTTGGTACGGCGTGCTCGCCTCCGGACCCGTCTTGGCGTACTCGGCCCTGACTGTGACGCCCAAACAGGCCGGGCAAGCCTCGGACATCGTCGTGACCGCGACGAACCAGCTCCCCATTTCCGGGACCGCTACCGTGACCCTCATGGTCGGCGGACAGACCGCCATGGCGCAGGAGGTCGCCTTCGCTGCGAGTGAGAGCAAGACGGTGACCTTCCGCTACGTCTTCACGCAGGCAGGAGACTTCAGCGTCGCCGTGGGCGGTCAGACCGGGACGGCATCGATACCGGCGGCGCCGGCACCTCCTGTTGACGTGCTGGTCTACGCGCTGTCGATTGGTCTCCTCGTCGTGGGACTCGTCGTGGGCGCCGTCGTGGGCATGATGATGGCTCGCCGCGGAAAGAAGCCTCCGACCGGAATGGAAGAGCCGATGGAGGAAGCGAAGCCCGCGGAGGAGGAGCTCGGCCCGGAGGAGAAACTGTAGGCGCGAACGGACCGGGGCCCCAGGGTCCCGGTCCCCCTCTATCTTTTCTTAGCCCGTAGGGACACTGGGGAACGTTCTTATATGCTCCCCAGCTTGATTGTGCCCGCGAAGGGGGTGAAGTAGGACGGCAGCGCTGGGTCGGTACATCGTCAAGCGCGTGATTCAGGGCATCATCACCCTTCTCATCGTGACCATCATCGTCTTCGCACTCTTCGACGCGATGCCAGGTACGCCCATTGATCGTTTTCGCGCGGACCCGACCTTCGATCGTGCCAAACTCGAACGGCTCAACCAGACATTCGGGGTGAACGACCCCTATCCACTCCGGATGGGCAAGTTCGTCTGGAACATGTTCTCCCTCGATTTCGGCGAATCCTTCCTCGAGGGAAAACCGGTCTCCGACATCGTCGCCCAAGCTCTCCCTCGGACACTCTTCCTCTTCGGAGGCGCGGTGCTCATCGAGTACCTCATCGGAGTGGTTCTTGGCACGTTCATCGCTTGGCGACGGGGGCGGTTCAGCGAGGGGACCGTCGTGATCTCGAGCCTCTTCTTCTACAACATGCCCTCGTTCTGGATCGGGCTAATCCTTCTCTGGTTGTTCGCATTCACGTTCGATTGGTTTCCCCTTCGCAGCTGGAGCGATCCTGTCTGGACGACCCAGCACCTCGGATGGCTGGCGGGTCGTGATCCGCAGAACTTGTTCTTTCAGTTTGTAGACCTCTCCTCGCATGCCTTCCTGCCGATGCTCGCCCTGGTCCTGATCAGTGCCGCGGGTACCATCCTCCTCATGCAGACCTCCATGCTCGAGGTCATGGGCGAGGACTTCATCCTCACCGCGAAGGCAAAGGGGCTTTCCGAGCGAATCGTCCGCCGTCGCCACGCCGCGAGGAACGCATACCTCCCGGTCGTGACCTCTCTGACCATCAGTCTCGCGTTCGCGGTCGGCGGTGCCATCATCCTCGAGGGGATCTTCTCCTACTTCGGCCTAGGCTACTACTTCCTTCGGTCGATTGTCAATCAGGATCAATTCCTGGCGGGTGCGATCCTGTGGATCATCTCGCTTCTTGTCATCTTTGGCAATATTATCGCGGACGTCATGTACGGAGTGCTAGATCCTCGTGTCCGCATCTGAAGAGCCGCGGCCGCAGGAGCCATCAGTCGCGAGGCGCATCCTCAATATCCTGTCGCGTGAATCTCGGCGGGCCATCGGCGTGTTCCGGGGTAGCCGCCTGGGGATTGTGGGCTTATCCATCGTCTTCATCTTCGCCGCGATTGCGATCCTTGCCCCGGTCATCTCTCCCTATCCGCGGAACTTCGAGGCTCCCGAGTCGGATCGGTTCGAGGTGAGCGTCTACCCGCACTCGGTCCAGCCAAACCTCACGTATGCGTCTCCTGTCGCGGGACCGACGACCCCCTTGTACAGCGATCGACAGGGTGGGGTCTGGATCATCAACTACGCCCGCGAGGGATTCATCTTCATGGACTTCACCCGTCATGTTCTTGGGACGAACCGGTCACCCTTTGACGCAGGCAACACGAGCTTGGACTTCGACATCTCCCAGGACTTCAGCTTCTCCCCGCAGCCCGTGGCTCCTCTCCGGGCAGTGTACTACATCGTGCCGGGTCAGAACGCGACCAACGAACAAGGACCCGGTCAGCGGAGCGGTGCCGTCGCGTTCTTCTCCGCTCGCGACTTCTTCGCCGTCGACCCGTTCACGAAGAACCTGCTCTTCTGGTCACGAGTCAGCTTCGACCCTGTGTGGACGGGAGAGGATCCCGCGTCCGCGGGAGGCATGCTCCTCATCCCGAAGGAGTCCTCTATTTCGCCATTTCCCGGCGTCCCCGGACGCGAGGTGGGGCCTTATCGGTACTTCTACGCGGCCGACTCGAGCCATGTGGTCGTGTTCGAGGTGTCCTATGTGCACGGATCGGACAACACCGCGCCCACGGGGCGGGTGGTCCTTACGGAGAACGCCAACCTCTCCGCGCCGCCGTTCGTCTACTACAACCAAGAGCAGGTCACCCTGCCGGATGACTACCGTTCGGGCCCAGGTCAGGCCATTCTCCTCCCCCTGGCGAATGGGACCCTCGAAGTCCGCAACGTGAACGGGACGTTGCGGCGCTGGCTCCCCATCACCCTTCAGGGCGAGCCCGCAACGGTGAGCAGCAGCATAGGGTTCACGCGGGCGCCCTTCCCCATGGACCTGTCCCTTCCGGTGAAATCTGCGTCCTTCGTGGGGCTCAAGATCCTCGAGGTTTCTACGATGTCCTTCGTCGGGGAGGCTGCTCTGCCGAATCCGACCTGGGAGTCCATGGGGACCCCCACGAGCTACCGGGGTGCTACGACGTATTTTGGTCTGTTCGACCCGAACGCGGGAACCGCGGGGGAAACCCACATCCTGAGGCTGAACAGCACCTTCGCCCTAACGCCCCAGTTCCAGCCGGTCTTCTCGGGTCGACTCCGCACGTTCTTCGAGGTCGAGGAGCGTTCGAAGGTCTTCGTCTTCCCGGAGAGCGGAGGCATCACAATGGTGACGACCACCTTCGGGGTGGAATCCTCCGTCACACCGGAAGCGTTCCCGGTCCGTCCGGACGCGGATGTCGACCTATTCAGCTATGCGGGCGCATTGGGGGGAACCCTCTATGGTTCGGCCCTCATCCCTCAGGAGCTCTACGGGATCTGGACGGACCGTCTGGACGGCGAGACGGTGCTCTTCCAGCTCCTCGGGACCGTCCGGACGCCCTTGCCCCCAGGATCCTATCCCTCCGGGCATTATTACATCCTCGGTACGGACTTCCGCGGCTCGGACATCTTGACGCAGCTCTTCTACGGCACTCAGATTGCCTTCATCGTGGGCCTCCTTGCCGCCGTGTTCTCCGTGGGAATTGGAACCCTCGTCGGCCTTCTCGCCGGCTACTTCGGCAAGCTCGTGGACACTCTCTTGATGCGAACCACGGACATCTTCCTGGTCCTGCCGTTCCTGCCCATCGTCCTCATCCTGGCCTCGATCCTGCGACCGAGCATCTGGGTGATCATCCTCGTCCTTGGAATCGTCGGCTGGCCGGGGATCGCCCGTGTTATTCGGGCCCAAGTCCTCACGCTGAAGGAGCGACCCTTCGTGGACGCCGCTCGCGTTGCGGGGGCTTCCGACCTGCGCCTGATCTTCTACCAGATCGCGCCGAATGTCCTCCCCTTCAGCTTTCTCTACATGAGTCTCAACGTCGCCGGGGCCATCGTCACGGAGGCGGCGTTGAGTTTCCTGGGTTTGGGTGATGCAAGCGTCATCTCTTGGGGCGGGATGCTCTCACAAGTCTTGACCTTCGGGGGCGCCCTCTCAGCGTGGTGGTGGCTCGTGCCTCCGGGACTCGCGATCACCCTCTTGTCCCTCGGGTTCTACCTCATGGGACGCGGCTTCGACGAGATCATCAACCCCCGGCTCCGGAGGCGCTGAGGTGCCCCTCGTCTCCGTTCGCAACCTCAAGACGTACTTCAAGATCCGCCAGGGCTGGGTCAAGGCCGTGGACGGCGTTAGCCTGGACATTGATCGCGGCGAGACGGTCGGCCTCGTGGGGGAGAGCGGTTGCGGCAAGACGACGCTTGCCTATTCCATTGCGCAGCTCCTTCCGTCGAACGCGCACATCCTCGGCGGCCAGGTCTTCTTCGAATCCGACGCTACCGGCGAGAAATACCGGAGTGAGTATTGGAGGACCGCCGAAGAGCGGATGGGAAGGGATCTGCAAACGGCGCAGGCCGAGCTGGCCCGCCTTCCGCCGGATTCGGGTGACCGAGAATCCCTGGGGGAGAAGGCGGCCCGGATCCAACATCCGTTGTCGTCCGTCTACCGCACGTACCTCCGTGACGAGATCGCAGCCCTCGAAGCGCGCATCCGGGAGCTGACCCCCAAGGCTGAGGGAGGCAACGCGGCCGCGCGTCGCGAGCTGCGGGATGCGCGACTGCGCCTTGGTGCTGCGAAACAGCAGGGGGATCTCATCGATCTGACCCGCCGTTCCGATGGGTCGCTGCGGGAGTACAACCCGAAGCTGAATGCGGTCCGATGGAAGCAGATCTCCGTCGTCTTCCAAGGGGCGATGAATGCCCTGAACCCCGTGTATGCTGTGGGGGACCAGATTATCGAGGCGATCCGGGCGCATGAGGACGTCAGCCACGACATGGCGCGAAAGCGTGTCGAGAAGCTCTACCGCCTCGTCGGCATCCCGGTGGACCGGATCGACAACTTCCCGCACGAATACAGCGGGGGGATGAAGCAGCGAGCGATGATCGCGATGGCGCTCGCCCTCGATCCAAAGCTCGTCATCATGGATGAGCCCACGACCGCCCTCGACGTGATCACTGCCGCCAAGATCATGGATGAGGTGCTCCGCATCCAGAAAGACCTCCACATGACGATCGTGATCATCTCGCACGACGTGTCCGTCGTGGCGAAGGTAGCCGACCGCATCGCGGTGATGTATGCGGGGAAGGTCATCGAGGAAAGCCTCTCGAACAGTGTGTTCTACAAGACCCTCCATCCCTACACTGAGGGCCTCCTCGGCGCCTTCCCAAGCGTGAAGGGTGGGAGGCGTCGCCTCGAGGCAATCCCCGGCAACCCGCCGAGCCTCGTCACCCCGCCGTCGGGTTGCTCCTTCCACCCCCGTTGTAAGTACGCGAAGGAGATCTGCAGCACCCAGGACCCGCCAGACGTCTTCTGCGAGCCCAACCACCGGGCCCACTGCCACTTCGCGGCGGATTTCTACGCTCAGGGAGGGCTGACTCACCTATGATGCGGGAGTCGGCCGAGCCGGTCGAACTCGGCGAGGAGATCGTCGTCAGCGTCCAGGGGTTGAAGAAGTACTTCGAGCTGAAGCGAGGCTTCATCGCCTCCCTCCGCGGCGAGACGGTCTTGGTCAAAGCCGTGGACGGTATTGACTTCGACCTCCGGCGCGGCGAGGTCCTCGGCCTCGTAGGCGAGAGCGGTTGTGGAAAGACCACGACGGGCCGTCTCATTGCGCGCCTCGATTCGCCTACGGAAGGAAAGATCCTGGCTCGCCTCGAACTGGAAGAGGATGGCCAGCCCGAGATGACGACGGTAGACTTGGCCAGTCTCGGAGGATGGGATTTGTTCCGCTTTCGACGTGCCCTCCAGATGATTTTCCAGGACCCGTACGAATCCCTCAACCCGCGCTACAGCGTCCTCCGTGCCGTGGCGGAACCGCTCGTCATCCACGGCGTCGGGGAGAACCGGGAACGCCGTCAGGAGCTCGTCGTCCGCGCACTAGAGGATGCGGGCCTCAGGCCGGGCCAGGATTTCATGGAGCGCTTCCCTCACGAGCTTTCGGGTGGACAGCGGCAGCGCGTGGCAATCGCGCGGGCCATGGTCCTGAATCCAAAAATCGTGATCGCGGACGAGCCGGTGTCCATGCTCGATGTCTCGATCCGGGCGGGGGTCATGAATCTCATGCTCGATCTGCGGGACAAGTACCGGATCCCCTTCGTGTTCATTACCCACGACATCGCGGTCGCGCGCTACATGTCGGACCGGATTTCCGTTATGTACCTCGGCCGGATTGTGGAGACGGGGCTTACGGAGGAGATCATCGGGCACCCGACCCATCCCTACACGAGAGCCCTCCTTGCCGCGGTGCCGGTCCCCGACCCTACCCACGTCTATACTGCGGTCCCCATCAAGGGGGAGCTCCCCAGTCCTATCGATCTCCCGAGCGGCTGCCGCTTCCGGACGCGCTGTCTCCTCGCACAAGGAATCTGCGCGTCCCAGGCTCCTCCGTCGGTCGAGGTGACTCCCGGTCACTTTGCCGAGTGCCACTTCGCCCAGGACATCTTCGACGGACGCCTCACGGAACCCGTGCTGCCACCGGAGCCCGCCGGGGTCGACGCGACCCCGTCGCCGGGGGACTCATGAGGTCGCTGCATGGTCCGAGGGCCCTGGAACGACCTGTGGAGCGCGCAGGTCGGATCCTTCTCCTGGCCTTTGCTGTTGCCCTCGCGGGAATGAGCATCGCTTCCTCTGTCAGCTACTCCTCCGTGGTCGTGGCCCAGGCGACCGTGTCCGTGACGCCCCGCTACCAAGTTACCTGGTCGAGCGTGGATGCCGAAGGCGTCCTCAGGAGCGACGGGGCGGTGGCCGTGATCGCCACCTTGACTGTGGACAACCCGAGTTCCCGGATTCTGCGCTTCCGGCTCGTTGCGTACGGTGGATGGATCGAGGACGGACCCGCAGAGGCGGGGCTCAATGAGTCACGCCGCGTCGCGGACGGCATCATCGCGGATGCCACGGGGACAAGGTACTTCTACCTCGCCATCTCCGACTCGAAAGAGATCCAACCCTTCGAGGTGCCTGCTCTCGGTAACCGCTCCATCTCCCTGACCTACGTCCTCAATCGCACCGGGAATCCCGTCGGCTTCGACGCGGTCCGGAATATCACTGCCTACGCGTCAGCGACCCGGGGCGACGGCTCGGCGATGTCCTGGAACCACTGGGTCCGTGTGCAGCTGACGATCGACGGTGTGCCCGTTGCCTCGTCCCCCTCGGCAGGTTTCCACCTCCAGGTGCTTGGCACGATCGATCGGGAGGAGGGGATCAACCTTGCTCGCTGAGCGCCTTCCAGGTCTCCGTCGCGTCCTCCGCACTCTGCTCCTCTCGACTTTCCTAGGGCTCGCCCTTGGCTACACCGTGTTCTACTCCGTGTTCCCGCTCGTGAGCTTTCCGGCGGACAGCGAGCCGAATCTTGTTCTGGTCGTGTTGGTCCTGTTCTGTGCAGCGGTGCTCGCAGGATTCGAAACGCAAGAAGTCCCCCTGGCCATCTTCCAGGCGTTTCTTGCCGTGCCGATCGGGGCGGCGGTTGCTTCTGGAATCGCGCTGTCGCCCGTGATGACGGGCTTCGTCGAAGCGCGGGCGGACGAGATCGTAGGCTTCACCCTCGTCCTCGGTTTCCCGATCTTGCTCCTGTCCATGCCGATGAACATCGCATCTCCGCTAGTCGGCATGTGGATCCGCGGGCAGGTGTTGCGGAGGGCCTACGCCTCGGCGGAAGGGTTGTTCCGTCAACGCAAGTGATATAACGCCCCGGCACTTCGTCTCGCCCGTGCTCGTTGCGGTCACCGGCACGCCGGGAACGGGCAAGTCGTCCGCGTGCGCGGTCCTCGCGGACCGGGGCTACGCGGTCGTGGACCTCGACGATGTCGCCCGCACGGATGGGCTTGTCGTCGGCCGAGATGAGTTGCGTCAGACGGATGAGGTCGACGTGGACACACTGCGGGAGCGCCTTCGGGTCCCCGCGAAGGTCGCGTTCCTGAAGTCTCACTACAGCCACCGGATGGACGTGAACCTCGCGGTCGTACTACGATGCAATCCGACGGTCCTGCGGAAGCGGCTCGAGGCCCGCGGGTGGGCCGAGGCCAAGATCCGCGAGAACGTCGAGGCAGAGGCGATCGACGTGATCACGCAGGAGGCCGTCGAGCGGCTGTCCCGGGTCTACGAGGTGGACACGACCGCCCTCACGCCCGCGGGGACCGCGGACGCCATCCTGGGGATTCTCCAGGGCCGCGTCGATGGGCATGGGCCGGGCTCGGTGGACTGGAGCCGTGAGGTGCTCTCGTGGTACTAGACCGGTTTCGACCCGCCGCGGATCGGCTCCTGGTTCCCGTCGCGCAGCGCCTCACGAAGGTGAATCCCAACGCGGTCTCCTGGGCCGCCCTGCTCACTGCGATCGCGGCGGGCGTGAGCTTCTACCGCGGCGGTGCCTGGTTCCTGATCTACGCCCTCGTGCTGATTCTCGCGAGCGCCTACCTAGACGCCCTCGATGGCAGGATTGCCCGCCTGGCGAATAAGGCGTCCGCCCGCGGGGACTTCATCGACCATGTCTTCGACCGCTACGCGGACGTCTTCCTCCTCGGCGGCGTCGCGTTCAGCGTGTACTGCGGACTCGGCGTGGGCCTGCTCGCGATCGTCGGCGTCCTGCTCACCTCGTACATGGGCACGCAGGCCCAGGCGGTCGGCCAAGGCCGTCGCTATGCCGGGCTCCTCGGACGCGCGGACCGGCTCGTCCTCCTGTTCCTCGGCGGCCTCGTCCAGCTCCTCGCGGCCCCTGCCGGCGGCGTTCTCTGGGGGATCGGCGCCGTGGTCTTCCAGCCCCTCGAGTGGTTCATGATCCTCTTCGCGGTCCTGGGCAACCTCACGGCGGTCCAGAGGGCCGTCGGCGTGTGGCGGGGCTTCGGCGTCCCGCCGTGAACGTTGTCTGGGGCCTCACATCGAGGGCGGCGGGGCCATGGGAGCCTGTGGCGCCGGACCCATGCGCTTCCCGACCATCGCCCCGATGGGCGCGCCGATGAGCGCGATGATTCCCGCCCCGAAGGCAAAGACGACGGCCACGATCACGAGTAACGCACCGACGAAACCGCCGAGCAGGGGGACCGCCGAGAGGAGCGGCGCGAGAGCCACCACGACGATGATTCCGCCCACCATCGTGCCGACGAAGGCGCTCAGGAAGCCGAACCCGAGCGCCTTCCTCACATCCTTCAGGAGGAACCCGGTCAAGAACCCGACGACGAGCCCATCGACGACGAGCCAATACACGCCCAGCGCTGCCCCGGCGAAGGTCATCAGCCCGAACACGATTCCGATCACAAAGCCGATTAGCCAGACAACTCCAGTCTTCATCCTGTTCCATCCCTTCTGCCGCCCGGGTTTCGCCCAGGCTCGAACCGCGATGTGCCGTCTGGGGTATATGAGGCTTCCCGAACGCAGGAGAGGGGGGACGTCAGGCGGCGGTGGCCGCGCTCTCACCCTTCGGTCGCGTCTCACGACCCTTGATCCGGTAGTAGGAGAGCGGGTGGCGGATCCGCAGGCAGATGCGGTCGGGCCCCGGGCAGATCCCGTAGGACTTCATCGTCGAACACTCTGGCGGCGTATATTCCGTCGCCGATGTCGTGCCCGTGATGTGTTCGATCTGGTACTTCGTGACGTCCGCGGCAAAGTCCGGCACGTCCCCGAAGACGCGGTAGATCTCCTCGTTGTTCATGCCGATGTGATGGAGGAAGGAGACGATCGCGAAGCGGCCCATGTGCGGGACGTTCTCGTGGTTCTGGATCTGGGCGAGCAGGTTGTACATGCAAGGCGGAAAGCGGGTGATGCTCACCTTCCCGATGTCGTCCGCCTTGAACGTGGCCTTCTTCGCCTCCAGGATCCCTCGGATCTCCGGCAGTTCCCTCTGGAAGGCGTCGAGGATCGCGTCGTTCACGTCGAGGGGCAGGCCCTCCTCGATGCGCCGCTGGACCGCGTTCCGCATCACGCGCAAGGCTTTTTCCTTCCGCAGGTGGACATACCCCGCGTCGAGGGTCTGGTTGATCAGCTTCCAGGAGGGCTCCCGCATCGTGCTCGTGTGCCTCAGGAAGTCCGTGAAGTGCAGGCGGAAACCCCCGTCTTCGCGGCGGAGGTCGAGGCCGAGCTCTGCGGCGACGTGGACGACGAAGTCCACGGGTTCCGACTCGAGGCTCCCTTCCGCGGCGATCGCCTCGCGGAGGGCGTAGCGCCGGATCAGGTACGTGTCCGCCGCGGCGGAGACGAGGATCCGCGCCACGGGATAGGCCAGGAGAGACGCGAGCTGGTCCGCGGGCGCGACGGCCACTCGGTCCGTGGAGACGCCTTTCTCGAGGGCCTCGACGACCCGCGCCTTGCCGAGCGCCCGCGCCCGGGCGAAGGCCGGGTTCGTGAGGAGCTCCTCGAGGGTGATCCCTTCCGCCCGGATGTAGGCGGAGGCCTCGTGCAGGAAGGGGAACTTCGCGAGCGTCGCGGGGTCCACGGGTCCGCGAAGGCGGGAGGAGGATAAAAGGCCGCGCGGGAGGATCGCGAAAGTGGGGGCCGTCTGGGTCCGCAGAACCGGGTCAACCGGGCTTGCGGGCGCGATACAGGGCGATGGTTCCCAGAAGACTCATGAACCGCGCGATCTCGTTGACCTCCGCCAGGCCGGCGGCACGGAACATGTCCGGGTATCGTCCCTCGACCCCGTCCGCCGTCTCCTCGAGCAGCTCGCTTACCTTCGCGAGCGACCGCATGATGTGGTTCTGAGGCATCCCGAAGTCCACCGCGAGGAAGCGGCCTCCGGGCCCGAGGACCCGGACGACCTCCCGGAGGCCCCGCTCCTTCTCCTCTGGCGACAGGTGGTGGAGCATGAGGCTCGTCACGACGGCATCGAAGGATCCGTCCGGGTAGGGCAGATGGCGGGCCAGTCCCTCGTCGAAGGCAATCGCCATCCTTGCCTCGGATGCCTTCGCCTGCGCGCGTGCAAGCACCTCCGGGTCTGCGTCGATCCCCACCACATCGGCATCCGGCGCACTCTCCTTGAGCATCACCGTCAGGGTCCCCGTGCCGCATCCGAGGTCGAGTACACGCTCGTGCCCCTTGAGACCGGCCTCCATAACGAGGCGCGTCTTGATCGTCCGCTCCCGGAACATCGCGCGCAGGATCGGGTCGTAGAGGGGGGTGAGCGCTCGATACCGGAGGGCGGGGACGTACTCCGCCCCGACCGTGTTCGTCCCCATCGGATCCCTCACGTCAGCACGAGCATCGTGACGAGCCCGAGGACCATCATGACCCCGCCCAGGACGAGCTTCACGAGGTTCTTCGTTCGGAGGTGCCAGCGGGCCACGCCGCGATAGGTCGTGCGGCTCGTTATGAGCCCGAGAACCGCGACGAGGGGGAGGATAAACATCACGTTGTAGAGGAGCAGCAGGAGCATCCCCGTCGCCGCGCTCCCCTGTGCAGAGAGGAGGGCGAGGACGCCCAGGTAGATGCCCCCCGTGCAGGGAACCGTGCAAAGGCCGACGAGGATGCCCGCCACGAACACGCCGGGCAGGAAGGTCGCCTGGAGCGCCTTGTGGACCCCGGGGCGAAGGAACCTCGGCATCTCGAGCTTCCAGCGGCTCTCCGGGAACACGGCGTCCCGCAGGACCCAGGCTCCCATGACGATGCTCATGAGGGCCGCGGCCCTGCCGGCCCAGTGCCCTTCCGTGAGGACGTTCATCGCGCTGAGCAGCCCGAGGCCGAGGGCCATGTACGTGACGAAGAGACCGGCGATGTAGACCGTCCCGTTCCGGATGATTTGCGGACGGCCCGCGGGCGCCGCCTCCTCTCCGGGAGCCGCATGGCACGCGAGGACCTGCCGGTCGAACGCCGCGGTCGTCACGGAGGCGAAGACCAGGAGGCCGGCGAACGAACAGGGATTGAATCCGTCCGCCAGGCCGGCGAACGCGACGAGCCAGGGCGTGAGATCTATCGGGGTGCTGGAGGACCTCAAGGTCGCGGCGG
>Ga0209341_10000557_pt1 | contig 38751 bp, 34 predicted proteins | sample RifCSP13_2_FD_184020 | JGI IMG/M metagenome (GOLD analysis project Ga0209341, IMG submission 184020) | Soil microbial communities from Rifle, Colorado - Rifle CSP2_sed 13_2 (SPAdes) (version 2) | ecosystem: Environmental > Terrestrial > Deep subsurface > Rock core/Sediment | place: Rifle...
TCGCGCGGAGCTCCGAGGACCCGGCCGGATCGAACCGGATCGCCTCCGCATGCGGCTCCGCCAGCTCGCGGAGGACTCCGAGCAGGGCGTCGCCGACCTCCTTCGGGCTCCACCCACACGTCGGCATCACCGCCGGGCAGCGGGGATGGAACCGGCACCCGGGCGGCGGGTAGATCAGGTTCGGCACGGAGCCGCGGATGATCTCGAGCTGATCCACCCGGACGGTGTGGGAGGGGATCGCCTTCATCAGGCCCTGCGTGTACGGGTGGAGCGGCGCCTTGAACACGGCGCGCACGGACGCGTCCTCGACGATGTGCCCCGCGTACATCACGCACACGCGGTTGCACATCTCCGCGATGATCCCGAGGTCGTGGGTGATCAGCAGGACGCTCGACCCGTACGCCTTCTTCATGTCCCGAATCAACTCGAGGATCTGGGCCTGGATCGTGACGTCGAGCGCCGTCGTCGGCTCGTCGGCGACCAGCAGACGCGGGTTGCAGGAGAGGGCGATCGCGATTAGCGCGCGCTGCTGCATCCCCCCGCTCAGCTCGTAGGGATACTGGCGCGCGATCCGCTCCGCGTCCGGGATTCGGACCCGCCGCAACATCTCGACGCCCCATCGGACGCCCTCGTCGTCCAGCGGGCGCCGGAGGAGGCGTCCGACGAGCGGAACGCTCCCCCAGATCCCAAGGGATCCTCGCTCCCGCGCGGCGCGGTAGACCGCCAACTGAACCGAGCGTGGAACGAACAAGCGGAAGTGGCCGGTGATCGCCTCCTCCGGGAGGAGCCGGGCCTTCGCCTTCTCGATGAGCGTATCGACCCGTTCCACGAGCGCCGCTCGATTCGCGATCCCAGACCCGGCGACGAGGTCGCGCACCTCGATCAGCTCGTTCACGTCACCTTCCGCGGAGAAGAGGGCTGCGGCCCACCCCGAGTATCGGCCCTTGAACGCGTCTGCGGATCGTTCGCCCGTGACGAGGCGGACGACGAAGACGTCCACGACGAACGCGGCGACGTGGAATGCGAACCCGAGGATGACCGCCGCCAAGACGGCCGAAGGGAGCGTCACCACTCCAAGGGAGAGGGATGCGAGCAGGGGGAGCGTCAGGAGGACGAGTCCGATCCGGATGATCGCATCGAGGCCGGCCGTGTAGAGGGCAGCCTGGCGCACCCAGGGCCTGAGCTGAAACATGGCCGCCGCCGTAACAGCCTCGACGACCGAGAGCCCCGCCAGGAACACGACGCCCCAGCCCGCTCCTCCCGCCGCAGCGATTGCGCTCAGTCCCGCCGACAGGACGGAGACCGCGAGCCACAGGACTCCGATGACCATGGTCGAGACGGGGATCGGACTCGGGCCCGGCAAGCGACCCGGAGCGGCTGCCCCCCGCGGGTCTGCGCGCCGGAGTTCCTCTGCGATCGCGTCCCGCTCGGCCTCGATCTCCATCTTGTCCACGAGCGACTTGATGACCGCCTCCCTTTGGTGGAGGACGATGTTCTCCGCAATCTGGTCCCCGATCGGGAACACGGGGTTGAGGGCCTGCATCGGGTCCTGGAAGATCATCGCAATCTGATTCCCCCGGATCTTCCGCATCTCCGGATCGGACTTCTCCAGGAGGTCGTACCGCTCCTTGATCTTCATGAGGGCGGTCGCGGCGGGCCGGAACGCCTCAAGGTCCGCGGGCGCAACGTCCGATCGCTGACGGGCGAGCTCCCAACCCTCGCGGAGCCGACGCGCGCTCAGGTCCTCAGGATGGGCCTCGGGCGAGTCGCCGAAGATGCGCGGCAGGACGCCGTAGATCGCCGCCTCGAGCCGGTCGATCTCCGCCACGACGTCGGGCGGCACGTCGAAGAGCACCTCGCCCTCCTCGATCTTGCCGGGCGGTTGCGGGATCAGCCGCAGGATCGAGAGCGCGGTCACGCTCTTCCCGCATCCCGTCTCCCCGACGAGGCCGAGCGTCTCGCCCTCCATCATGTCGAAGTTGACGCCCTCGAGCGCCTGCACGACGCCGGCGTACGTGTAGAAGTTCGTCTTCAGACCGCGGACGCGGAGGAGGGTGTTCGGCACACGTCACCTCCGCAGCCGCGGGTCGAGGATGTCCCGTGCGCCGTCCCCGACGAGGTTGAACCCGAGGACGAAGAGGAAGATCATGAGGCCGGAGAACGTGACCTGCCACCAGTTCGCCGGGAAGAACGCGAAGCCGCGGGAGACCATGAGGCCCCACTCCGGCGTCCCCGCCTGCGCCCCGAGGCCCAGGAAGCTGAGGCCAGCGGCGACGAGGACGACGGAGCCGATGTCGAGGCTCGCCTGCACGGTGATCGGGGCGAGCGTGTTCGGGAGGACGTGGCGGGTGACGACGCGGAGCTCGCTCGCCCCCGTCGCCCGGGCAGCCTCGATGTACAGGTTCTCGCGGACGGAGAGGGCCTGGCCGCGGACGAGCCGCGTGTATGGAGGCCAGTAGACGAGGATCAGCGCGTACACGATGTTGTCGAGGTTCCGGCCGAGGGCGGCCGCGACCGCCATCGCGAGGATCAACCCTGGAATCGAGAGGAACACGTCCGTCACCCGCATGATCAGTTCGTCGAGCGGGCCGCCGAAGTATCCGGACATCGCCCCCAAGAGGGAGCCGATCAGCGTCGCGACGACGACGACGAGGATCCCGATCCGCACGGAGATCCTCGCGCCGAGGAGGAGGCCCGTGAGGACGTCCTCGCCATCGACCGTGGTCCCGAGGACGTGGTACGTCCCGCGGAACTGGACGACGACCTTGAGGATGTCGATGCTCACCCCGCCAGGCGTCGTGAACGCCGGGTCGAGGACGTGGACGGCACGGACGACGAAATTGGATTCGTTGAGCTTCGCGCGGGTCCACCCCGTCGCGTTCGTGAAGTCGAGCAGGAACCAGACATCGTCGTCCGAGAAGTGGAGGGGCGTCCGCTGCGGGACCGACCACGTGGTCCCCCCGTCCCAACTCACGGAGACCTCGAGGACGCTCCCCGGCTCCCCGAGCGTGCTGTTCGTCTGCACGTTCACCCCGACGGAGTCGATCGGATCGGAGTCGATCCCGAGGGGGAACCGCGCGAAGAACACCGCGTTCCCGATCGCGTCGCTCCTCGCGTACAGCTCATCATCGCGAGCCGTCCATTCCGTGCGGTTCCACCCCGTTCCCTGTACATCGAGCGCGCTCTGGTTCGTGACGACGATCGGCTGCCCGCCCGGAGGGGAGTTCTTCTCGCGGTCGTTGTAGATGAAGGGCATCGGCGCGAGGGCGGGGCCGAACACCGCGAGGAAGAGGAAGAACAGGACGATGCCGAGTCCGATCATCGCGAGGAGGCTCTTGCGAAGGAGGTGGAGGCTGTACTGGATCTCCTTCAGACGGGGCCGCAGCTCGTCGCGGAGGGTCCTCCACGCGGACATCCGGGAGGGGCGATCGCCGGCGGCCAGGACCTCACTCCCCCAGGCGAATCCGAGGGTCGAGGTACGCGTACAGGAGATCGACGACGAGGTTCGCGAGGACGTAGATGACCGCCGAGAGAAGGGTGAACCCCATCACCGCGGCGGAGTCGAGGCGGACGATCGCCGTCGCGGACCACTGGCCGAGCCCCGGCCAGTCGAACACGGTCTCCGTGAGGACCGCGCCGCCGAGGAGGCCCCCGAAGGCGAGCCCGATCACGGTCGTCGTCGGGATCAGGGCGTTCCGGCGCGCGTGCTTCCGGACCACGACCTTCTCGCTGAGCCCCTTCGACCGCGCCGTCTTGATGTACTCCTGGTTCAGGACCTCGAGCATGCTCGATCGCATCATCCGGGTGATCAGGGCCATCGTGACGTAGGACAACGTGATCGCGGGCAGAGCCAGGTGCTTGATGGCATCGATCAGCGCGACCCCGTTACCCGCGAGGATCGCATCCACCGTGTACAGGTTCGTGACGGGCGTCACGACGCACCCCTCGAGGCAATACATGTTCAGCGTGGTGTCGTACCGACCCGTGACCGGGAGGAGGGGGTTCCCGTCGATCCAATCGACCTTGTCGTAGAAGACGATCTTGAGCATGAGGGCGAGCCAGAAGATCGGCAGGGACACCCCCGCCAGGGCGAACGTCCTCGTGGCGTGGTCGACCGGCTTGTCGCGGCGCGTCGCAGAGATCACGCCGAGTGGGATGCCGACGAGGACCGCGAGGATCATCGACACGGACGCGAGTTCGAACGTGGCCGGGAACTTCTCAACGATTGCTTGCGATACCGTCGTCTGTGCGGACCTCGAGTACCCCAGGTCCCCGGACAGGAGGCCCTGCATGTACCGCAGGTACTGGACGGGGATCGGCTGGTCGAAGCCGTATCGATGGATGATCGCATTGATGCACGCGTCGCTCGCGGAACACCGTTCGTCGATGTAGATGGAGGCGGGACCGTACGGCCCCGCGACCGAGCGGGTCAGCGCGAAGGTGATGATCGACACTCCCACGAGGACGGGGATCAGAAGGAGAAGACGCCGCACGACGTAGTCGCGGAGCCGCATGGGCAGTCGTCTCTGAAACAGCGGCGCCCGCTATAAGCCCCTTTCCCCTTGTCGTCCCCAGAAGCGGGCACGAGCCGACCGGCTCGGCGAGAGAAGGAAAAGAAGGAAGGTGGGGGCGTTTGAGCCCCCTTCGTCCGGTTACTTATTCAGGTCGTAGTAGTACAGCCCGGTCCCTGCGCTCGTCATCGGGTTCGAGTAGTAGCCTTGGACCCACGACCGCATCGCGTCGTAGTTCTGGGACTGGTAGAGCCAGATGTACGGGACGTCGTAGTAGGGCGCGCGCTGGATGTCCTGCAGGAGCTGGAGCCGGACGGTCGGGTTGAGCTCCTGGGACTGCTGGTCGATCTTCGCGTCCAACGTCGCGTTCGGCGGGCTCGACACCCGGTTCGGGAAGAACTGGCCCGACCGGAGGAACGGGACGACGTAGTCGTCGGGGTCCGCGTAGTCAGGGGCCCAGCCCAGGAAGAACAGCGCCGGGGTCTTGTCCCGAACCGCCTGCAGGAACGACGCCCACTCGAGGCCCTGCGCCCGCACGTTGAACAACGGGTTCAGGGTCGCGAGCGTCTGGCTGAGCTGCCGAGCGCCCTCTTCCCGGACCGTGTTCCCAATGTTGTAGTAGATCGTCACGGTGAACCCGTTGTCCCAGTACGTGTCTGTCCCGGACGGTGTTCGCGGGTCCATGGCCTGCTGGAACTCCGCCTGCGCCCGCACCAGGTCGTACGAGTAGCACGGGACCGTGGCGTCGTAGCCGAACATGCCCTTGGGAATCGGGCCGCACAGCGGGGTTCCGTACCCGAACAGCACGTTCTGGATGAAGTCCGTGTACTTCCACGCGTAGCTGAACGCCTTCCGCAGATGGACGTCCTGGAAGAAGTCCGCGGGCACGTTCACGTCGCCCGGCGGCGCCGCCGCCGTGTTGATGTTCTGGTTGAAGCCCAAGAACTGGACGATGAACGTGTCCCCGCTCACCTCGGCGATCCCGGGCAGCAGCTGGTTGCTCGCATCGCGGATGTCGCCCTTGTGGCTCGGCGGGAGGTCGATGTAGTCCGCGTCGCCCGCCTTGAGCATCAAGACCCGCGTGGCGACGTCGTTCGCCTTCACCACGTGGACTTCCTTGAAGTTCGCGAGCGCCCGGTGGTACGTCGGGTTCCGGTCAAGGATGATTTGCTGGTTCGGCTGCCAGGTCCGGAGCGAGAACGCCCCCGTCCCGACGACCTGGTCGTGGCAGTAGTTGTTCATCAGGTTCGTGGACGGGCATCGGCTCGTGACCGTGTACGACGCCGGGTCGGGATCGATGATGAAACCGCCCGTGAACGCCAGCGTCGACAGGAACGCCGGGTACGGGATTGCCAGGTTGAACGCGACGTTCAGGCCGGACGGGCTCGCGCACGTCACCGAATCCTGGATGGCGACCATTCGCTCGTCGACGCCGGGCGTGCCCGGGTCGTCCGCCGCGTATGCCGTCAGGGACTGGTCGTAGATCCACGCGGGACCCGCCGGGTCGTTGAGGACGAGCACCCGCTCGATCGAGAACTCCACCGCCGCGCAGTTCACCGGGTTCCCGGAGTGGAAGGTCACGCCCGACTTCAGGGTGAAGTTCCACGTGAGGCCGTCCGGCGACACGTCCGCGGGGTCCGTGATGTCCGGCACGCTCGACGCGAGCATGGGGATGAACACGTCCGCATTCGCGCCCTGGTAGAAGATCAGGCCCTCGGCGACGTTCTGGATGATCTGACCGCCGGACGTCTCGTAGTCATACGCCGGGTCCAAGCTGTCCGGCTCGCCGAACCGGACTTCTGTGAACACATCCGGGTTCTTCACGCCGATGCTCGGCGGGGTCTGCGCGGTCACGAGGACCGTGTAGCCGACGGAGTCCGTGCGGGACAGGTAGTTCGTCGCCGTGAGCTTTACGAACCGGCTCCCGGCGGTCGCGAACGTGTGCGTGACTTCCCCCGCGACGGTCGCGTTCCCCGTTGTCACCGCAGTGCCGTCCCCCCAGTCCCAGCTGAGGGTGGGGACGACCGTCTCGTTCGTCGCGTCGACGTAGTTCCACGCGGCGCCGTCATACCACCACGTCCACGAGGACTTCCCGTTGAAGGTGACGGATCCGCCCGCCCGGATCACGGACTTGTCCGCCGAGATGACCGCGACGGGGTTCGGCTGGTCCGTCGGCAGACCCGGCGACCGGGTCTCCGGGTGGTTCACGAGCAGGAAGACCGCCTTCGACTCGCCCGAGACCGTGTGCCCATGCCCGTCGTCGACGGTCACGACGGCGATGAAGTTCCCCGCGAGGGTATACCCGTGGGTTGTCGTCGATCCCGTCGCATTCGTACCGTCCCCGAAGTCCCAACGGTACGTCAGGGTGTCGCCCGTGTCCGGGTCGGTGGCCGTCGCCGTGAACGTTACCGTCGTTCCAATGTCACCCGCCGGACGGTCCGCTGTTACGGTTTGGATCGTCGGCGCCCGATTCGTCGGCGGCGGGGGCGTGCCGGGCGTCAAGAGCCGCCAGGCCGCGATGGCCACGACGATGAGCAAGATCACGACGATAACCGCCACAATCTTCCCCATCGGCTTCTTCCCGGCCGTCGGTGTCTCGGGACTTCCACGCTCAGAGTCGCTTTCTGCCATTCTTTGACCTCCTCGTCCCGAAGGATAAGAGTACCTGTGACAAGGGCCCTCCCCATAAAGAATTTGTGGTGCGCGGGGCTAATCCACCGTGGGCCGCGGATTCTATGGAGTCCAGCAGCCTTCCGGGGATAGCAAAGATTATTATAACGGGTCTCAGATTGTGGCCGACTGTCTGGGGTGTGTCGCATGGAGGAGCAAAAGGCACCCGAAGCCCCGCCGGCGCCGGCGAAGGGCAAGGGCATGTGGATTGGAATCGTGGTCGTCGTAATCGTGATAGTCATCCTACTTGCCGCGGTGTTCGGCGGACTCCTAGGCACCCCCGAGGACCGGGTGCTGAAGGTCGGGACCGTCCTGTCGATCACCGGCGGGCTGGCGGCGTTCGGGACGAAGAACCGTCAAGGCGTGATCATGGCGATCGACGAGATCAACACCGCGGGCGGCGTCCTTGGACGGCCCGTCGAGATGTTCCATCAGAATGACGATACGAAGCCGGACACCGGACGGAGCGCGGCGACGACCCTCGTGTCACAGAATCGCGTGGACGCGATCGTCGGCGCGACCGGCTCCGGGATCTGCTCGACCGTCATCGAGGTCGCGAAGGCGAACCGCGTGTTCGAGATTTCCGGATCGTGCACCTCGCCGAAGTTCTCGAACACGACCCTGACGGGGGGCTGGTGGGCTCGGACGGCCCCGTCTGACGCCCTCCAGGGAGTCGTGGCGGCATCGTACGCCCGAACGAACCTGAGTTTCCAGCGCGCGGGCGTCGTCGGAATCAACAACGCGTATGGCGTGGCCCTCGCGCAGGTGTTCGCCGACAGCTTCGTGCGGTTCGGAGGCACCGTCACCTCGGGCTCTCCGCGGATCATCACGGAGGTCCAGAGCGGCGCGACGGACTACACGACGGACATCGCTGCGGTCCTGGAAGTCAATCCGGGCCCGCAAGTCGTCTACGTCGTCGCCTATCCCCCGGACGGGGTCCAGTGGATGGAGGACTGGGAGGCCGGCCGAGGGGCGAACCCGTCGTGGAACGGGGTGACGTGGCTCTTCTCCGAGGGCGTGTTCGACCAGACGGGGTTCCTGGACCCGCTCGGGGCGCAGTTCGACATCACCTCGTACCGCGGGACCGCGCCGAGCGCCTTCGGCGGGTTGACGGGGCCGGACTACGACACCTGGGCCACCGCATACAACACGAAGTGGAGCCAGGCCCCGGGCCTGTTCGACGACAACTGCTACGACGCCGCGTACCTCGTCGCCCTCGCCGCACAGAAGGCGGGGAGCGCCACCGGGCAGGCGATCAAGGACAACATCAACGACGTCGCGAACCCGCCCGGCACGAAGATCTTCCCCGGCGAGTGGGCGAAGGCCGTGACCGAGCTCGCCGCCGGCCGGGACATCGACTACGAAGGAGCTTCCGGGTCCGTGAACATCGACGACCTCGGAGACCCGTCGAGCGGGTACATCGTTTGGGGCGTCGACGCGGCGGAGCAATGGGAAGTCCGGGAGATCTACCCAGAAGCTCTGGTCCAGAGCCTGCTCCCCGCACCGCCAGCCCGGGCGCCGATGCCCGGGCTCGCCCCGACTATCTGGACGCCGCTCGCGCGGTTCGAGGAGCGATAGGGCGTCAGCCGCCCAAGTAGAGGCGCCCCACTTCGGGGTCGTGCAGGAGCGACTGGCCGGAGCCTTGGAAGCGGTTCCGGCCCATTTCCAGCACGTAGCCGCGGTCCGCGATGCCGAGTGCCTTCTTCGCGTTCTGTTCGACCATTAGGATTGCGGTCCCGTGCTCGTTGATCTCCTCGATCTTGCGAAAGATGAGGGTCACGAGCTTCGGCGACAGCCCCGCCGACGGCTCGTCGATGAGCAAGAGGACTGGATCGAGGATGAGCGCCTTCCCCAGGGCGACCATCTGCTGCTCTCCGCCGCTCAGGGATCCGGCCCGGGCCCGGAGCTTCCCGCTGAGGTTGGGAAAGATCGTCGTGATGTGGTCGACCCGGGCCTGGAACTCCTCCCTGGAGAGTCGGCTCAGTTTCGGGGCCATCGTTCGCTCGCCGTTTCCCCGTAGAATCCTCCAGGGCGCGAACGGGGCGAGTCGTTCCGCAGTCCGGCGGATCCACCCAGGTCGGCGTGTGATCGCTCCCATCTCCAGGTTTTCGAAAACGGTGAGGTTCGGGAACATGCTCCGGACCTGGGGCACATAGGCAAGGCCTTCCGGGACGAGATCCTCCGGATTCTGGCCCGCGATGTCATTCCCCCGGAAGGTCACTCTCCCCTTCTTGGGCTTCAGGATTCCGATGACCGTCTTGATCAAGGTCGACTTCCCGGCCCCGTTCGGGCCAATCACGAGAACGATCTCTCCCTCACTCACGTCGACCGAGACACCGTGCAGGATCTCCGTCTCGCCGTATCCCGCAAATAGATCTCGGACCTCGAGGAGCGCCGTTGTCATCCCCCCAGGTACGACTCGACGACGGCCGGATTCGCCTTGATCTCCGCGGCGACCCCTTCCGTGAGCGTGCGGCCCTGGTGCATCACAATGATCCACTCGCACCGGCTCATGACAACGTTCATGTCGTGCTCGATCAGGAAGAACGTGAGGCCTTTCTGGCGGAGGTCCTCGATGACCTGGAGCAACTTCTGCGTCAGCGTCAGATTCACGCCGGCGACGGGCTCGTCGAGCAGGACCATCTTCGGGCGGGCCATCAATACGCGGGCAAGCTCGAGCAGTTTCTTCTGGCCGCCGGACAGGTTCTTCGCGTACTCGTCACGCAGCTGGGCAAGCCCCACGGTGGCGAGGACTTCCTCCGCGCGGTGCTGCTGCGCGTCCTGCGCGCCGCGGAGATCCTTCCAGCGGTTCGGGATCGTCCAAGGAGTCCCGCGGAAGAGCCGCACGTAATCGAGGAACCGTTCTCCGGGGGCGGGCGGTCCGGAGACGAGGAGGTTCTCGAGCACGGTCATGTTCCGGAACTCGCGAGGAATCTGGAAAGTCTTGATGAGGCCCCGGTGGACGACCTCGTGCGGGAGTAGGCCGGTGATCGGCTGCCCGTCGAAGACAATCTCGCCGGCGTCCGGCGCGTACAACCCCACGATCGCGTTGAACAAGGTCGACTTCCCCGCTCCGTTCGGGCCGATGAGGCCGGTGAGCGTCCCGGGGCGGACCGACAGCGTGCATCGATCGACCGCACGGATCCCGCCAAACGTCTTCACGACGTCGCGGACCTCGAGGATCGGCGGGGTCATCGGTCACCTCCGGCGGGGCACGTACCGCTCCTCGGGCATCATGCCTTCGGGACGGAAGATCATGATCAGGATGAGCATCAGCCCGATGACGATCTGGTTCACGAAGTCGATTCGGAGCGTGAACGCATCCGGCAGGTACGCCTTCGCCTGCTGGGTCGCCCAGCCAAAGAGGGCGAACACATACGCACCGAGGACGGCGCCCTTGGGATTCCCGCTGCCCCCGAGGATCACGACGACGTAGGCGGTGAACGTCGTAAACGGGACGAACTGGTCGGGGATCGCGACCTTCTGGAACGAGACGGTGAGTGCACCCGCGAGGCCCATGACCGCGCACCCAATCGCGATGGACCCGAGCTTCAGGACGAACGCGTTCTTCCCCATCGCCTCCGCGGCCTCCTCGTCCTCGCGCACCGCCTTCAGAGCGCGACCCCACGGCGTGGCGGTCAGTCGCAGCATCGCGTACAGGACGACGACCAGGAGCGCGAGCGCGACGAGCATGAAGACGCCGTCCGACGCCCATCCCTCCGTGACGATCCCGCCGAACGGGCGCGGGATGTACGCGAGGGTCTGGTCCCCACCCGTCAGCCTGCGCTCGTTCTTCAGGATCAGTCGCACGATTTCCGCGAAGGCGAGCGTCGCGATCGCAAGGTAGTCCGCTCGGAGGCGCAGGGTGGGGACGGCGACGAGGACGCCGAGCACGGCGGCGACGACCATCGCCGCCAGCGCCGCGGGAATGAGGTCCCACGGCTGCGCAGGGCCCCAATGGAGCCAATCCGGGGTCCCGTCGGGCGGGATGTTGAAATCCGCCGCGAAGTTGCCGGTCGTCAGCATCCCGAACAGGTAGGCGCCCACCCCCATGTAGGCGGCGACGCCCGCGTTGAACAGGCCCGTGTGGCCCCACTGGAGGTTCAGCCCGAGCGCGAGGATCGCGAGGAGCGTCGCAGGGACGACATAGTTGGTCAGCTGGAGGACGACGTATTCGTGGCTCACCGGACCGCCCCCTTCGGCCAGCGCAGCCGGAGGCGAAAGCCCCGCGCGCCCATCCTCTGCCGCTGCGTGCCCATGAGGCCCTCCGGCCGGATGAGGAGGACGATGATCATGACCAGGAACGCGCCTGCCGGCTCATACGCCGCGCCGCCCTCGAGCGCGCCGGCAATCTTCAGCTCGCCGAACACGACCCCGGACAGCTTCTGGATCACGCCGACGAGGAGCCCGCCGAGCATCGCCCCGTAGGGCGACCCAATCCCGCCGATGATGACGGCGGCGAAGATGAACAGGAGGACGAAGAACCCCAGGTACGGGTACACGTTCACGATGATCGCGAGCATCACCCCCCCGATGCCCGCGAACGATCCCGCGACGACCCACGTCCACAGGATCACGTTCCGGACGTTGATCCCCGAGGTCCGGGCGAGGTCGATGTCGTCGGCGCAGGCGCGCATCGCCTTCCCGAGGGTCGTGTACTGCAGCATCACGTGCATCAGCACGATGAACGTGATTGAAATGGCGAGGGTCAGACCGCCCTTCACGGCGTTGAAGGACAGCCCGGTCCCACCGATCGAGAAGTCCTGCGGGACGGAGACGTTGAGGTTCTTGACGTCCGGGAGGAAGATCGCGGAGATCACATTCTGGATCACGAGGGCGATCCCGACGGACGCGATGAGCGCGGCGTTCGGGCGGCCCTCCAAGCGGCGGAAGACGAGGAGCTCAAGCAGGATGGCGACGAGCGCGACGACGAGCGGGGCCAGGAGGAATCCCCACGCGATGTGCTGCCCCGCGACCACGTTCAGGGTGAACGCCACGTAGGCGCCCACGGTCATCAGGTCCCCGTGCGCAAAGTTCGCGAACTTGCGGATGCCGTACGTGAGCGAGAGCCCGGACGCCCCGAGCACGTAGATGCTGCCGACGACGACGCCCTGGATCGCGGCCTGCCACGCGAGTCGGCCGATGAACACGCCGACCCAGGCGATGGCGGCCACGAGGTAGAGAACCACGAGCGACCACGTCGGGAGACGGCCAATCAGGCTCGACGCCCGGGCCCAGATCCCCGCCAGCCCCATCATGTCTGACCCCCGTGCGAACCGTCCCTCGGTATATTATCCTCACGTGGACACTTATCCTCACGTGGACACCCGGAGAAGCGCTTAACCCTCGACCTCCTTCCCCCCGCCGTGCGCGCCTTCCTCCGCGGGGACGCTTGGCAGCGCCGGGCCGCATGGGCCCGCGGAGTCGGCCTCGTCCTGCTCCTCGTGACCTTCTTCCTTCCCCTCCCCGCCACCGCCCTCGTCGCGGTCCTCGCGGCGGGCCTCGCCGTCTTCCTGTTCGGCGCGTTCGCATGGCTCCTCCACGACACCGAGCCGTGGCTCCGACGCGGCTGATCCGCCTCGTGCGCGAGACCAGGGGCGGAGAATGTTCCCGAACTACTTAAGTGGCGCCCGGGCCCTCATTCCCCTGGACACGGCCAGATGCGCACGGAACGCGTCAAGCTCAAGGTGTGCCTCGTCGGCGAGCGCGGCGTGGGGAAGACGAGTCTCGTCCGGCGGTACGTCCTCGACGTGTTCTCGGACAAGTACGTGCAGACGTTGGGCACGAAGGTGAGCAAGAAGGAGATCGATCTGTTCGTGCCGCGGGAGGACCTCCGGATCCACGCGCTGATCCAAGTGTGGGACATCATGGGGAACCTCGGGTTTCGGGACTTGCTCCGGGCGGCGTACTTCCACGGCGTGCAGGGAATCCTGGCCGTGTGCGACGTCACGGACGGGCCCACCCTCGGCAGCCTCGAGTCGTGGCTCGACGGCGCGAAGGACGTCTCAGGGGAGGTCCCCGTGCACCTCCTCGTGAACAAGGTCGACCTCGAGCCCGCGCTTCAGGAGGGCGACGTGCGCGGCTTCGCCCAGCCGAGGGACATGCCGTATCTGTACACGAGCGCGAAGCGCGGGGACAATGTCACGCGGGCGTTCGAGGACCTGACGCGGCGCATCGTGGAGCCCGTGCTCGAGGCGCGGGGGTACAAGGTGCAGGGGCTCCTCACCGCCAACGGTTAATCCCTTGGCGGGGATGCCGGGACCCCGTGACGACTCTCCCGTGGCGGTGCGCGATCTGCGGTGTCGATCTGCCGGCCGCCCGGGACCCGATGCTCCCCCCGGTCCCGCTCGGCCGCCTCCGGATCTGCCGCCGGTGCCGACGGGTCGTGTGCGCTCGGCACAGCGTGCGCACGGGGGACGAGGTCGAGTGCACCGAGTGTCGCTCCACCGCCAATGCGTAATCAGAGCGCGGGACCCGCGCCCGGTCCGAGGAGCTGCTCCCGGGCGAGGCCGAGCGGCGGCGCCCCGAGCCCGAGGAGGGCGTCGTGGAACGCCCGCAGCGTCGCGTCCGGGTTCCGCGCGAAGTAGTCGTGCCGGAGCTTCTTGATCATGAGCTTCCCGAGCGTGTAGTTCAGGTACCCCGGGTCCCACGTGCCCCGCTTCGCCTCCCGCTCCGCGGGGAGACGGTCGAGGAACGCGTTCTCCATGAAGAAACGGGTCGCGTCCTCCCACGTCCACCCCTGCGTGTGCATCCGGATCGAGGAGATGTACCGGCAGTTCCGGAGAAGTGCGTCCTGGAGCATCGCGATTCGGAGACGCGGGTCGCCGTCCCCCAGGCCCTGGTCGACCATCATCTCCTCACAGTAGTGGGCCCAGCCCTCCGTGTACGCGTACGAGTAGTACGAACGCAGGACCGGGGACCGCACGCGCCGGCGGTGGAGGAAGTGGACGTAGTGGCCCGGGTAGCACTCATGGACGCTGATGTTCCGCAGGCTCGTGTAGTTCAGGTGGCGGAGCCATTCCTCCTGCTTCTCCGGGGTCCAGGAGTCTTCGACGGGCGTCACGTAGTAGAAGGCCTCCTTTGCGACCTTCTCGAAGCTGCCCGGCGAGTTCATCGCGGCCGTCGCGAACCGGTAGAATCTCGGCGTCTCCGTGACCTTCGCGCGTTCCTCGGAGGGGACCGTGACGAGGTCGCGGTCGATGCAGAACTGGCGGAGCTCCTCGAGCATCCGCTGGGTGTCCTCGATCAGGGACTCCGGGGTGGGATGGTCCCGCGCGATGTCCTCGACGACCTGTAGCGGCGTCTTCGACGGGTCAATCTTCCGCGCGGTCGCGAGGAACGCCTCCTTGTTCGCCTCCAGGTCCGCGAGGCCGACCGCGAGGAGCCGCTCGATCGGGATCGCCGCCAGATGCTCCGCATTGGTCATGCGCTCGTACTTCCGCCGCCCGAGCGCGAACTCCTTCTTCACGCGGGGCTTGAACTTCGCCTGCAGCTCGTTCACGAGGATCTTCATCTCGTTGCCTGCCGCTGCGTTCGTCCTCTCGAGCAGGCGCCGCACGGGCCGGGACCCCTTGGCGGCGTGGTCCGGGACCTCGCGCTCGTACTGGTCCGCAATCCCGCGGGCGGCCATCTCCGCCATCTCGTAGTACGTCTCCGGGAGCCGCCGGGTCACGGACGCACGGAACTGGCGAAGGTACCGGGGGACCTGGCCCTGCAGCCGCGCGATCGCACGAAGGCGGCGGTCGAGTGGGGCGTAGTTGCGGAGCAAGTAGTTCAGGACGCTCATCCGGTACAGGAAGTACGTGGGCAGCGTCTCCGGATCGCGGGACTCCGCGAGGTCAAACCGCTCCGACAGAAGGGCGCCCCGGAGGACCCCGAGCTCGAGGCGGGTCCGCCCCTCCGGCTTCGCCCCCGCCGCGTACGCGTCGAGCGCCCGGAGGTGCTTCTCGATCTGCGCAATCCGTCGCTTCACCGCCGCGGGGGAATAGTCCGGGAGGCGGCCGTCGTACCGGTGGAGGCCCGCCCCGGCCGCCCCCGTCGGATGGAAGTCCCACCGTCGCCTCAGGATCTCGTTCGCGAGCGCTTGGAACGCCGCCTTCCCTGGTCGCGCCATGTCCGCTCCCCCGCGCGGGGATGGGCGGCGCCGACAAAAGCGTTCCGCTTTCAAAATCCTTAAGAGGCCCTCCCAGGTTGCGGCGACCCCGCTTGGGGGACGAGGCATGCCCGTCGAAGAGCAATTCATCTGCCGCCTGATGCGCGGGGCCCGAGCGGACAAAGTGTTCGCGGAGGAATCCGCGCCGGAGCACCAGGCCCGAGACCGCGACTTTCACGTGAAGAACATTCGGCTGGACATCGAGCTTGACGTGCCGGCCCGTCGAGTTGCCGGCACCTCGACCGTGACCCTGACGGCGATCAACGACGGCCTCCGCCGGGTCGAGCTCGACGCCGTCGACCTCACGATCCGCGGGGTCCGGGGCGCGGGGAGGGCCCTCCCGTTCGAGCACCGCGACGGGAAGCTGGCGGTCACGCTCCCAAGAGCGTTCAAGGCGGGACAGGAGCTCTCGCTCGCGATCCGGTACGAGGGGAAGCCGCGGAAGGGCCTCTTCTTCATCGCGCCCGACAGAGACGACCCGAAGGACCAGCCAATGGTGTGGTCCCAGGGGGAGTCCGAGGACAACAAGTTCTGGTTCCCGTGCTACGAGGCGCCGAACGACAAGATGACGTCCGAGGTCGTCGTGACCGTGCCTCGGGGCTGGAAGGCCGTCTCGAACGGGCGGCTCGTCGAGGTGACGAACGGCGGTCGCACGTACCACTGGCGGCAGGACGTCCCCCACGTGAACTACCTGATCGCCCTCGCCGCCGCAGAATTCGAGGTCCACGAGGAGGCGTGGGACGGGGTTCCCCTCCAGTACTACGTCCCGAAGGGGATGATGAAGTTCGTCCCGCTCGCGTTCCAGGAGACGAAGCACATGATGGGCTTCTTCTCCCGGGTGACGGGCGTGAGGTACCCGTACCCGAAGTACGCGCAGGTCGTCGTCGAGCGCTTCACGTTCGGCGGGATGGAGAACACGTCGATGACGACGCTAATCGAGACGTGCCTCCACGACGAGCACGCCCGGCCGAACTACGAGTCCGAGGGGCTCGTGTCCCATGAGCTCGCGCACCAGTGGTTCGGGGACTACGTGACGATGAAGGCGTGGCCCCACATCTGGCTAAACGAGGGGTTCGCGGACTACTTCGAGCAATTGTGGTTTGAGGACCGGTTCGGGAAGGACGAGTTCCAAGTCCGGATGATGGTGAACGAGGCGGACGGGTACTTGAACGAGGACGCGATCAGCTACCGCCGCCCGATCGTCACGAACAAGTTCGAGCTCCCGGAGGACATGTTCGACGCCCACACCTACCAGAAGGGGGCGTGCGTCCTCCACATGCTGCGGTACGTCCTTGGCGACGCCCTCTGGTGGAAAGCGATCCGCCACTACGTGAAGAAGCACGGGCAGCAGAACGTGGAGACGAACGATTTCAAGATCGCGATTGAGGAGGCCACCGGGAAGTCGCTCGACTGGTTCTTCAACGAGTGGGTGTACAAGGCAGGGCATCCGGAGTTCGAGGTCTCGTGGTCCTACGACGCTGCCGCCAAACTCGTGGCGGTGACCGTGAAGCAGAAGCAGGAGGTGAAGGACCTCACGCCACTCTTCCGGATGCCCGTCGAGATCTACGTCGCGAATGGGACCGCGACGCGAACGGAGAAGGTCGAGGTCCGGGAGAAGGAACACGTGTTCCACATCCCGTTCAAGGTGAGGCCGGAGTTCGTCGCATTCGACCCGGAGAACTGGCTCCTGAAGAAGGTGACGTTCGAGAAGGGGAAGGAGGAGCTGATCGCGCAGGCGACGAAGGCGCCGACGATCGCCGCCCGGATCCAGGCCTGCGAAGGGCTCGCGAAGTTTCTCCATGACGACACCGTGCTCGACGCCCTCACCCGCCTGCTCACGAAGGACCGGTTCTGGGGGGTGCGGCGGGGCGCCGCCAAAGCCCTCGGCGAGGTCGGCACGCCGGAGGCGCGGGACGTTCTGATCGGAAGCGGGCTCAAGCAGGAGGACGGGCGGGTTCGGCGCGCGGTCGCCGAGGCGCTCGGAAAGTTCCGAGAGGACGACGATGCGTTCCGCGCGCTCGTAAACGTGTACACGAAGGACCCGAAGTACTACGTTGCGGGCGGCGCCGCCACCGCGATCGCGCAGACCCATCACGCGAAAGCGTTCGAGGCGATCACAAAGGGGATGGACCGGCCGAGCCATGCGCACGTGATCACGCGCCTCGCGCTCTCGGGACTCGCGACGCTGCGCGACCCGCGCGGAGTCGAGGTGGGCTCGAGGTACGCGAGGCGCGGACAGTTCGTGTTCGTCCGGACGGCGGCGATCGAGATGCTCGGGCGGCTCGGGGACTTCCACGAGGACCGCCGCCAAGAGATCCGCGAGATCCTCGTGCCCCTGCTCCGGGACCCGGACCTGCACGTCCGGAACGCGACGTCCGCGGCGCTCGCGACGAACGGCGACCCGGCGGCGATCGGGGAGCTGCAGAAGGTCCAGCACGGGGACATCATGGGGAGCGCACAGCGGGCTGCCCGGCGCGCGATCCGCAAGATCCGCGACCGCCAGGCGGACGCGGGGAAGAAGCACGAGTTCGCGGCGGACCTCGACAAGGTGAAGGACGAGAATACGAAGCTCCAGCAGCGGGTTGCGAAGCTCGAGTCCCAGATCAAGGCGCTCGCGAAGAAGCGGAAGTAATCACATCGCCTCGCCGATGAACGGCGGCTGACGCCACATCCGGTGTAGCAGGAGGGCGATACCCGGGAGCCAGAAGAGCGCGCAGACCAGGGGGCCGCTCGGGAGTCGCGACGGTCCTTCCCAGGTCTGGCCCATCGTCCAAAGGAGATAATAGACGATGCCGAGGAACGAGAGCGCTCCGACTGCGGCAAACGCGAGCCCTCCTGCCTGACGGCTCATGCCCTGCGGAATCGCCTGCGGGCACGTGAGGCTTCGGGTGACTTGTCGGTATGTGTATCCCGCGAGCGTCAAGCCCGCGTCCGCGTTGTCACGCCGCCAAAGGGCACCCCCTCTGGCAACGGCTTGGCGCTGCGGGGTCCCCGGAGCGAGACCCCGCCCGTCTTCTTCCGCGCCCTCAAATAGCGGCCGGGCGTTCGCGCGCCGGTGTCCTGGTCAATCCGCGAAGTCCCGCCGGGGGAGTATCGCGTAGGGGACGTGTTCGAAGGCCTCGAGGAGTCCCATACGCTCACGACCGCGTTTCCCGACGCGGACGAGCGGATGGCGGTCATCCGCGACACGAAGCTCATCGTCTCCCCGGAGGACCTGTACGGGTACGTCGACGACGCGGACGGGGCGATCTACCTCGGGCACACGCACCTCACAAAGGGGGACAAGACCGTCGTGTACCTCGACATCCTCCACGAGCTCGTGCACGTGAAGCAGCTGAAGGAGGGGCACGACCTGTACGACGACCGGTACGCGTACGTGGACCGGCCGACGGAGGTGGAGGCGTACGCCCTCGTCGTTCGGGAGGCCCGCCAGCTCGGGATGACGGACGACCAGATCGCGGAGTACCTGTACGTGGAGTGGGCGTCGCCGAAGGACCACGAGCGGCTGTGTCGGCGCTTGGGCGTCGACCCGGCGGGACGCCGGGGACCGCCGCCGAACCGGTGATCCGATGGACCTCACGTGGGACGAGTTCCGGCGCGTGGACGTGCGCGTCGGCCGGATCCTGGCGGTGGAGGACTTCCCGGAGGCGCGGAACCCCTCGTACCGGCTCACGATCGACTTCGGGCCGCTCGGGGTGAAGAAGTCGTCCGCGGCGATTCGGCCGTGGTACACGAAGGAGGAGCTCGCCGGCCGCGCGGTCATCGCGGTCGTGAACTTCCCGCCGAAGCAGATCGCGAACTTCCGGTCCGAGGTGCTCGTCCTCGGCGCGGTCCAGGCGGACGGGCGGGTGATCCTCCTGAGGCCGGACGAGGAGGGCGAGCTTGGCGCGCGGGTCGCGTGAGGTGCGCATCCGGCCGTTGCGCCTCAAGGACTACGACGCGGTGATCGACCTGTTGGCGGCGTCGAAGATGAACCCCCATGTGCGGGGCCGGGACAGCCCGGCGGCGTTCCGCCGCCAGCTGGCGGCGCACCCGACGACGTACCTCGGCGCGTTCGACGGGGACCGCCTCGTCGGGTGCGTCTTCGGGACGCACGATGCTAGGAAGGCGTGGATCAACCGATTGGCGGTGAACCCGGATTATCGCCGCCAGGGCGTTGCCTCGCGGCTCGTGACCGAGGCCGAGCGCGGACTCCGCCGCCAAGGCATGGACATGTTCTCCGCGCTGATCGACGCGGACAATCGCGCGTCCGCGGCCCTATTCCGAAGCTTGGGCTACGACGTGACGAAGCTGTACTACGCGCGGAAGAAGCGGCGCAAGGGGATTTGACGCAGGCACCATAGTTTCATGTGAACCCACATATCTCCTCCCTCGTGGCCTCCACGAAGGTCACCTTTGAGATCCCAGAGGACCTGCGGAAGCTCATGGATGCCCACCCCGAGGTCAACTGGAGCGCGGTGTTCCGGGAGGCGTTGGTCCGACATGCCCGGGCCCTCGACCTTGCCAAGGAAATCCTGCAGGAAGAGGGAGATGCGAGAATCGCCAAGATGACGGAGCGCCTGAAGCGCGGGGCGGCAGAACGCTTCCGGAAAGCCGTCCGTGCGCGTCGTTCTTGACGCGAGCGTCGTCGTCGCCAGCTTGATTCGCCTGACTCGTGATCACTTCAGGAGCCCGACCTCGTTCCCCGCCTTCTCGAACGCCGCGAGGGCCTCGTTCAAGTCGTCCTTCGTGAGACCCGCGTTCATGATCGTGCGGATGCGGGCCTTGTCCTTCGCGACCATCGGGTACACGATGGGCAGCGCGAACACGCCGAGCTCGAAGACGCGTTGGCTCAGCTTCTTTGCGGTCGTCGGGTCGCCGCACATGATCGGCGTGATCGGCGTCTCGCTTCGGCCGATGTCGAAGCCGAGGGAGACGAGTTCCTTCTTGAAGAACCGGGTGTTCTCCCAGAGCTTCTGCACGTGCTGCGGCTCCGTCTCGAGCACATCGATCGCCGCGATGCACGACGCGGTCGTCGACGGCGTGGGGGTCCCGCTCAGGAGCCACGTTCGGGACTTATTCAAGGCGTAATTCCGAAGGTCGTTCGACCCCGCAACGTACCCGCCGACGACCCCAAGCGCCTTCGAGAACGTGCCGAGCTCGACGTGGATCTTCTCCTCAACGTGGAAGTGCGACGCCACGCCGCGGCCCCCCTCGCCGAGAACGCCCTCCCCGTGCGCGTCGTCGATGTACACCATCGCGCCCCATTCCTCCGCGAGGTTCGCGATGTCCCCGACGGGTGCGATGTCCCCGTCCATTGAGAAGACGCCGTCGCTGATGATCAGGAGCTTCTTGAACTTCGGGTCCGCCTCCTTCAGCGCGCGCTCAAGGTCCGCGACGTCGTTGTGCTTGTAGATGAACCGCGTCGCCTTCGTGAGCCGCACGCCGTCGATGATGCTCCCGTGGTTCAGTTCGTCCGTGAAGAGGGCGTCGCCCTCCCCCGCCAAGGTCGGGATGAGCCCGGCATTCCCGGCGAACCCGCTCATGTAGTACAGCGCCGCCTGGCGGTGCTTGAACCGCGCGATCCGCCGCTCGAGCTCCTCGTGGAGGTCCATGTTCCCCGCGATCGGGCGGACGGAGCCGCTCCCCGCCCCGTGCGTGTCCATCGCCCGCCTCCCCGCCTCCTTGACCTTCGGGTGGTTCGAGAGGTTCAGGTAGTTGTTCGAGCACAGGACGATCGACCGCTTCCCGTCCACGACCGCGCGGGGCCCCGTCGGCCCCTCGAGGGTCCGCAGCTTCCAGTCCAGGTCCGCCGCCACGAGCTTCTCGTACTCCTCCCGCATGAACGACTCCGGGTCTCGTTTTTGCATCCGAACCACCTCACGGGAGCAGCGCGACCTTGCCGCAGTCCCCCGACCGCATCAGCTCCATCGCGTCCGCAATGTCGTCGAGCGGGAACTTGTGCGTGACCACGGGCATCAGGTTGATCCCGGACTTGAACAGGCCCTGCATCCGGTACCAGTCCTCGAACATCCTGCGCCCGTGGATCCCGTAAATCGCGGCGCCCTTCGTCGTGAGCGTGTCGATGTCCAGGGTGACGGGCTTCGCGTAGAACCCGAGGATGTGGATGCTCCCCGCGGGCTTGAGGACCTTGAGCGCCTGCTTCAGGGCGTCCTCCCCGCCGGAGAACTCGAGGGCCTCGTCGACGCCCCGTCCATCGGTCTCCTCCAGGATGATCTCCACGGGGTCGTCCTCGCTCGACTTGATCAGGCGGTCCGCCCCGAGCTTCTTCGCCAACCGGATCCGGTACTCGTTCTTGTGGCCGACCGCGAAGATCCGCTTCGCGCCGATGTGCCGCAGGATCGCGACCGCCATCAGCCCGATCGGGCCGAGGCCGAACACCGCCACGTCGCGGGCGACGCAGTCCCCGTTGAACACCGTGTACACGGCGTTCCCGAGCGGGTCCTGGATCGTCGCGTACTCGAGGGGCAGGTCCGGGTCGTTCTTCACGAGGTTCCTCTCCGGCACGGGCATGTACTCCGCGAACGCGCCGGGCCGGTCGATTCCGAGGATCGTGACGTTGTCGCACACGTGCGCGTTCCCCGTCCGGCACTGGTAGCAATGCCCGCACGCGATGTGGCCCTCCCCGGACACGTAGTCCCCCTTCTTCGCCCACGTGCACGCGCTGCCGACCTCGGCGACCTCGCCCGCCCACTCGTGGCCCTGGATGAGGGGCGTCTTGATCCGCCTCTCGGACCACGCGTCCCATTCGTAGATGTGCATGTCCGTGCCGCAGATCGACGCGATCTTCAACTTCACGAGGACCTCGTCCGGCGCGATTGAGGGAATGTCGATCTTTTGGACCTCGATGGACCCGAACGCGGGTTTCGTCTTGACGGCCGCGCGCATCGTCCTTTTCACAAGGAGACCCCCGAACTGGCCGCGAGTTATCGGGACGACGTATTTAGGCTTGCGCTCATACACTCCGAGTCGGGCACTGTCCTCACCGAATCGGATGCATCTTCATCTCGCGGTACCCCTGAACGACGAGGAGGTATTCTTTCTCCGTGAACGCGCGGTCCAGAACCGCGTCGCCAGTGTCCACGCGGAGCGCGGGCGTGTGGCGAAGCTTGTCCGGGGTCGCGACGATGATTAGGTTCCCAAGCCCGATGCGGCGCAGCACGTCCGGGGAAACCTCCAGGTTGCCGCGGCCGAGGACGAACCCTTGCGCACCGACTGGGCTGAGCACAAGTCTGGCGGCGGAGTGTTCGTCGAGGAGCCTACGGATGCCCGCCTCGTCGAGGTCCGCTGCCAGGAGGCGTTTCCCCTTCACCGCATCAATCCCGAGGAGCGAGCCCTTGATCCCAAGCTTCCGCTTCACATGGTCGAGCGTCCCTCCGGGGCCCAGCAGGAAGACGACGTCCGGGGCTTCCTCGATCTCCTCGATCACATGCTCCGCGATGCCGTCCCGTGCGTCGACCTCGGGGATCTCTTCGAACATCATCTTCCCCGTCTGAATCAGCGTGGGCTGGTGGAGCGTCTTGGCGGTGTGGTACAGCCGGACGACCCATTCCCCTTGACGGTACTTCTCCTCGTCGAGGTCGAGGACCTCCGCATCCACGGCCGCGGTCGTCCCGTCCGCGAAGTCCGCGACGATCTGGGCGACGCTCTGCGGGTGCACCCCGAACACGGCGCTGTGCATCTTCACCCCGGACGGAACACCGACGATGGGAACCGCAGACCCGACGGCGGCCGCCACGTCCCTCGCGGTGCCATCGCCGCCAACGAAAACGATCAGGTCGACCTTGCGGGCCAGGAACTCGCGGCACGCGTCCTGCGTGTCTCTGGCGCTCGTCCGCTGGCCGCAGTGGTACGCGACCTCCGCCACGAACCCCGCCGAGCGCAGCGCATCCCGTCCCATCGCCCCGCCGCAAGTGAGCCACTCGATCCCTCGCGCTTGGGGCATCCTCGCGAGGACCCGCAGCATCTCCTCGGCTTTGGCGGGAGCGACCGGCGCCGCGCCCCTGCGAACCGCCTCGTCCGCCACGCCGTCCGTCCCCTTCAGTCCTACGCGACCGCCGAGGCCAGCGATGGGGTTCACGAGGAATCCGATGCGAGGCACGGGCAAGTGTAGCGAGTCGAGCTATTTGGCGGTTGGTGGGGGCACGACCGGTGTCCCGACGAACGGCCCGCGGGTCAAAACGAGAAGGTCGCGACCAGGACGCCCTATGGGACAGGCATGGGTGCTTCTCACCCCAAGTAAGCTTGCCCCGTCCCCCAAGTCATCCGCGACGCTGCAGCTGGAGGAGCGCGGTCAGGATCTCCTCGGCGTGATGCTCCACCTTCACGTCCGGGTACACGTGCCGGATAATCCCGTGCTTGTCCGCGACGAACGTCACTCGTTTCCAGAACACGTCCTTCCCCGCGTGGACCTCGGGCACGCCGAGGGCACCGCCGAGCTTCCCCCCCGCATCGCTGAGGAGGACGAAGTTCAGCATGTTCTCCTCGCTGAACGCGCGCTGCTCCTCGACGCTTTGGCGGCTGACGCCGATCGCGACGCCGTCGAGGTCGCGGATGTTCTGCATCCGGTCGCGGAACGCACACGCCTCTTGCGTGCAGCCCGACAGCTCGGGGAAGGGGGCCCCGTTCCTCGGGTAGAAGTACAGGACGACGTGCTTCTTCCCGCGGAACTCCGCGGGGCTCATCGGGCGGCCCCGGGTCGACGGGAGGGCGACGTCGGGGAGCACGTCCCCTGGTTTCACCTTGATCGCGCCGACCTCGCGGAGCACATGCGGCGCAATGCCGCGTGGTAGATTAAGGGCGCGGCCGCTCCGGCTCGGGCCCGACGTCAGGGCGTCTCTCACGCAAGACGGAGGTGGACGATGTACCCGGCGAGCGCCACCACAGGGAGCGCCAGGAGGACGGGGGCGAGGGCGACGGCAGCGGACAAGCCCGTGGCGATTCCCAATTGGATCACCGCGAGCTCGTTCTTCGTGACGCTCGCGGCGACCGCGGGCAGCGTTTGGCGGTGGACCGCGATCGCAAGCGCTGCAAACGCGACGGCCGGCAAGAAGAGTGGCGAGTACACAGCGAGGACCACGAATGCAATCAGTGCGGCGACTGGATATCCCATGGAGTACGCCTTCCCCGCCTCCCGGCCCAGGACCGCGATCGTCGTCCGCTTTGGCGGCGTGGCCGCGAGGTCCGCCTCGACGTCGAGGTAGTGGTGCATCATCAACATCCCGACGCAAACGCACGCATAGGCGACCGCGGCCACAATCGCGGCCGGGGAGAGGGAGAGCGTCTGGACGTAGTACCCCCCGAGGACGCACAGGAGGACGCCGAGAAAACCGCCCGAAAGCTCCCCCGCAAAGGGACGGTACGCGGTCCGGACTGGGGGCAAGGTGTACAGGAGCCCGGATACGTAACCTGGGAGGACGAACGCGATGAGCGTCCACGAACGCGTGAGGAACAGATATGCGGACAGGATCCAGATCAGCACGCTGGAGACCGCGAACAGCCGCCACAGTTCCGGGACCGTCAGCAAGCCGCGGTTGAGAACCTTGCTCCCGCCGGAGAGAACGCGGGGCACGGACGCGCGGTCCGTCCCGCTCCGCCAATCGTAGATCTCGTTCACCGCGTGCGTCTCGAATCCCTGCACGAGCATCGCGATCGCGAGTGTCGTGAGGTAGAGCCCCCAGTCGAGGACGGCCCGCTCATGGTACGCGAGCGCAGTCCCGAGGGTCGTGGCGGTGTACGACCACAGGAGGACGGGGATCAGACGGAACTCGAGGAACACCCCGAGGGCGCGCCGGAGTGCCACGCGACGCTGACCTCTCCCGACCTCATTACGCTTTGCCCACAACCGTGTGCCGGAAACGTACATATGGGGAATCCGCCATCGAGCGCGCGGTCCGAGTGGACAAGCGGCTGTGGCATCTCATCGTGGGGACGCGGGGGGGACTCAACCGGGCGAAGATCGTCCACCTGCTCCGGCAGAGGCCGTACAACGCGAACGCCTTGGCGGCGGCTCTGAAGCTGGACTACAAGACCGTGCGCCACCACCTCCGCGTCCTCGTGGAGAACGATGTCGTCATGGCGTCCCGTGACCAGCAGTATGGGACCCTGTACTTCCTGACGCCACGGCTGCAGACCCACTATGAGGACTTCCTCGAGATATGGGAGAAGATTCAAGAGGCCGAGAAGAAGATAAACGAGGTGCGTAGCCCATGAGTGCACATCTATTCTGGATTGTGAATATGGTCGTGAGTGCGATCAGCATCATCGTCTTGGCGGGGCTGTTGCTCGTATATGCGAACAATTTCCGCTCGATCAAGAGCACGTTCTCCGTCGGCCTCGTCCTCTTCGCAATCCTGTTCCTCGTCCAGAACATCGCCGCGATCGCCCTGTACCTGTCGATGGCGACGCAGGACTACGGCCTTGCGGTCGCGATGCCGATGCTCGCGCTGAACATCGCGGAGCTGACGGGCTTCGGCGTGCTCTTCTGGATCTCGTGGCAATAGGCGTTCGGGCTCCCCTACGGATGCGGGCGCAACGTTCTTGAGACGCACTCGGTTCCGCCCCGCATGGCGGCAGGGGCCGGGGACGTCAAGGGGATGCGCCGCGCGATCCTCGACCTCGCCTGGCCCGTGATCATCGCGAACTTCCTGCAGGTCCTCGCCACGACGATCGACCTCGTGATGGTCGGTCGCATCGGGGTCACGGAGATTGCGGCCGTCGGCGTCGGCGGGAACATCGTCTTCTTCACGTTCACGGTCATGATCGGAATCACCTCCGGGACGATCGCGCTCGTCGCCCGTTCCGTGGGCGCCCGGAGGCCCCGCCAGGGGGACCACTTCCTCTTCCAGAGCCTCCTCGCGGGCGGCCTCCTCTCGATCCCGATGCTGATCGTCGGCGTCGTCTTCGCGGAGGCGATCGTCGCGCCGTTCTCCCCGACGATTCAGGTCCGGAACCTCGCGGCGGACTACGTCGCCATCATCTTCTTCTCCGTCCCCGCCCTGTTCACGATCTTCATCGGGACGGCGGCGCTGCGCGCCGCGGGGGACTCGAAGACGCCCCTGATCATCGGGGTGATCGAGAACGTCATCAACTTCGCGATCAACTACACGCTGATCTTCGGGAACTTCGGCTTTCCCGCGCTCGGGGTGCGCGGCGCGGCGATCGGCACGTCCATCTCCTACTTCGTGGGCGCGATCCTCTTCCTCGGGCTGTTCGCCGACCACCGGGTGAAGATCGGCATCCACCGGGAGAAGCCGGTGTTCAACTGGCGCACGATCCAGAGGATCCTCCGCGTGGGCCTGCCCGCGGCGGCGGAGCAGTTCGCGTTCCAGGTCGGCATCCTGATCTGGATCGTCTTCGTCGTCTCGTTTGGCGAGGCCGCGGTCGCAGCGCACCAGATCGGGCTCCGCATCCAATCGTTCGCGTTCATGCCCGGCCTCGGGCTCAGCATCGCCTCCTCCGCCCTGACGGGCCAGAACCTAGGGGCGAAACTGCCCGAACGCGCGGAGCGTGGCGCGCGAGAGGCGACGAAGATGGCGGTCGCGGTCATGGGGGTGATCGCCGCGTTCAACTTCGTCTTTGCCCCGTGGATCGCCCTCGCGTTCTCCGAGCCCGGCGAGGCGGTCGACCTGGCGGTCGTGTTCATCCGCCTCCACGCGACGTCAATCCCCGCGGTCGCCCTGTTCTTCACGATCTCCGGCTCTCTTCGCGGCGCGGGCGACACCCGTTGGCCCCTGTACGCCTCCGTGTTCGGCACGTACGCGATCCGCCTCCCGCTGTCCGCGTTGTTCGGCTACACGCTCGGCTGGGGCCTCCTCGGCGTGTGGATCGCCCTCCCGATCGAATACTACCTGCGGTCCGTGATCATCCTCCAGCGGTTCAACAGCGGCGCCTGGAAGGCGACGGCCGTTTGATACCCGTCGGGAAACGTTTAACCGCCGCTGGAGCTACGCGCCGATCGATGTCGGGGCGATGCACGATGATCCTCGCCGCGCGGCCGGACGAGCTCGGGCACGTCGTCGCGCGAGAGGTGTCCGAGGCCCTGGGGGCCCGATTCCCGGGGGAAATCGACATCGCCGCGATCGACGCAGCGGACCCGACCGCGTCGGTCTTGAGCACGAGGGCGGACGTGGCGGTGCACCGCATGGAACACCTGCCGCCGGAGCTTCCGGAGGAGCTCCATCTGTCCGCCGTGCTCTCGCGACGATCCTTCACGGACGCTCTCGTCGCCGATCGACCGCTCGCGGAGCTGCCCCGCGGAGCGCGGGTCGCCACGTCGAGCCTCCGCCGCCGGGCGATGCTCCTCCGGGCCCGGCCCGACCTCACCATCGTGGAGACCCATGCGGACGTGCGGTCCCGGATCCAGGGATGGCGGGTCGGCGAGTGCGACGGGGTCGTGCTCCCGACCGCGTCCTTGCGGCACCTTCGAATCGATGCGCCCTTCGAAGAACTCGATCCCCGAACGTTCGTTCCGTCCGCGGGTCAAGGGGCCGTGGGCTGCGTAGGCCGGCCCGGTTCCCGGTTCGAGGAGTTCCTCGAGGAGATTGACGACGCGCGGACCCATCTTGAGGTGGATGTGGAGCGGGGGGTCGCGCGCGCCCTTGAGGGGGGAGCGGATGCGCCCCTCGGCGTGCACGCGTCGAAGAAAGGCGACCGACTCAGCGTCCACGCGGTGATCCTCTCGCTCGACGGACGCCGGGCCGTCGCCCTCGAGGAGACGATCTCCGGGCGAGACCCGGCGTACGAGGCGGACGACCTGGCGGACCGGCTCGCGCGGATGGGAGGGGACGTCCTCCTCGCGCACGCGCGCAGGATGGTCGGCTGACTCCGTCGTCGGGCACGCTTATATCGGCGGACTCCTTCGCCCTGCGGCCGCATGAAGTATCGCCGCGTGGGGGACACGGAACTCGAGGTCTCGGAGGTCGGGTTGGCGGTCTGGCCCTTGAGCACCGGGGCATGGCCGGGATCCGAAGACGAGGCGCTCGCCCTGATCAAGAAGGCATACGACCTCGGCGTGAACTTCTTCGACACGGCCGACGTGGACGGTCACGGGAAGGGCGAGGACCTCCTCGGGAAGGCGTTCGCGGGGAACCGGGAGATGGTCGTCCTCGCGACGAAGGTCGGGTACGACTTCTACAACGACCCCGCCGCGAACGGCGTCTCCGGCTCCCGACGGTTCGACGCGGACTACGTGCGGTACGCGGTCGAGCAGAGCCTCGCGCGCCTTGGCACCGACTACATCGACATCCTCCAGGTCCACGACCCCACGATGGATGCCGCGCAGGATGACGCGCTGTGGGCGACGCTCGAGGCGCTCCACGAAGAGGGCAGAATCCGCTACCTCGGGGCCGCGCTCGGCCCCGGCGTCGGGCACCACGATGAGGGCGTCCTCGCGATGCGGAAGCGCGGGGCGACGACCCTGTCCACGATGTACAACCTGCTCGAGCAGGACCCCGGGCGAAAGTTCTTCACGGTCGCGTTGGAGTCGATGACCGGCATCCTGGTGCGGAACCCGCACGGGAACGGGGTCCTCGACGGGACCGTCCGCGCCCCCGGGGACGTGAAGTCGGGCGGCTACCACCCCGCGCGCTCGGACGCGTGGAAGGGCGAGGCCCTCCGGAAGCGACAGGCGTTGGAGTGGATCCGCGAGGGCAAGGACATCACGATCGGGCAAGCTGTCCTGAAGGTGTACCTGTGGGAGGAGACGGTCCCCAGCGTCCTCGTGGAGACCCAGGACGCCGCCCAGCTCGAGGAGTTCTGCGCGGCCCCGGAGAAGCCGGATTACGTGCGCGAGGAGATCGCGGAGATCGCGGAGCAGTACCGCCGGAACTTCGACGTGAAGGCATGACATGCTCGTCGGGTTTCTGGACGGGCAGGGCCGCGCGTACGACCTGAACTTCCGGACACTGAAGCGTCGCATCCGGGACGCGGAGGGGGACTGGGACGTGGAGCCCGGCGAGCGGCTCGGCGCATCCGTCTCCGTCGAGGCCGCGCTGTTCTGGCAGACGGAGCGTCCCCACCTGCTCATGCGACCGACGGGCGGAGTCGCGGCCACGTCCGCGAAACGCCTCGTCTTCCTCGCGGGGGAGTCCGTCCCTCGCACGGACGAGGAACCGACAACGTTCAACGTGTCCGTGCACGTGCCGCGGACGGCGGTGGACCACCTGTTCCGGGAGATGGGCGGTCGCGAGCTGATCGAGGTCCGGCGGGAGGACCTCCGCGGAACGATGGAGTCCCGTGCGGAGCTGACCCTCCGGATCGAGGCCCCGTGGATTGGCGGCCCGGAACCCGCGACGTTTCTCCTCGTCCTCCGTCCCCTCGCCGCGGCGCGCGAGGCGGTAGCGCCGCTCGGCTTGTCGTAGGCCCGACAACAAAACCCTTATGCAGGCCGCCCTGTCTCGGAGCCATCGACCATGTCGTACAGCTTGGACACGCTGAACCTCGGGGGCGGTTCGCCCCGGCAGCGGAAGAAGAAGATGCGGATGTACCGCACCGTCGCGGTCGTCGTCATCGTGGTCGTCGTCGTCGCGGCGGTCGTCATCTGGGCCCTTTGAGCGGCGGACCGCGGACGGACACCCGGCTCTCAGGAGTCGGAATCACGACTGATTCTCCGAGCGAAAGGGACGTAGTCCCTTCCGGGAACGATGTCCGGAGCGGGGCCGCGCAGTTGGAGTCCCTTCATCTCGACGACACGTGCTGGAGGATTCTGAAAGCGCTGTCGTACGCGCCGAAGACCCCGCAGATGCTCGCGCGAATCCACGGGATGCCGATCGCGGACGCGTGGAAGCGGGTCCACTTCCTCGAGGGACTCGGGCTCGTCCACATCGTTCTCACGTTCATCACGAGGGAAGGGCGGATCCTGTACTTTTACGAGGCGGGCCGCGACGCCCTCACCGTCGTGTCCGAGGACGCCTCCGTCAGCGTGTACTTCCAGCCCGCGCCGTAGGCGGCTGGAACAACGTTTATCTGGCCCGCGGTCGTCGCCCCGCCCGGGGTCCGGGCGTGGGAGGGTGGAGGTTCGCGGGGACGGGGCTCCTTCTTGCGGTCCTCGTGCTATCGGGGACGGCGTCGGCCGCCCCCTCGGGCGATCCGCCGCCAGACGTCGCCGCGGACGACCCGACGCCCGCGCCCGCGTCCGTGCCGTTCTCCCCGAACGTCCGCGTGAACTCCGGGAACCCGACGTACGCGTACCAGGTCGAGCCCACGATGGCGATCAACTCACAGGGCCGCATCTTCGTCGGGTGGAAGGAGGCGTTCACGCACAACGGAGGCGGGCAGCGGGTCTCGTTCTCCTACTCCACGGACGAGGGCGCGTCGTGGGCGCCAAACGTCCTCATGCCCCTCCACACGTACCGGATGCAGTCGGACCCGTGGATTACCGTCGCGGCGAACGATCGCGTGTTCTTCAGCCGGATCGAGTACAACGGCACGAGTGTGCCCGGCGGCATTGCGATCACGGAGACGATCGACGGCGTGACGTGGGGGCCCAACCTCCTCCTCGACGACGCCCCGCGGTTCGCGGACAAGCAGACGCACGCGAACGATGCCGCGGGGAACGTGTACATGGTGTGGAACTCGGACCTCGTGGCCTCCGGCGACTACCAGCTCGAGTTCTCCCGCTCGGATGACGGCGGAGCGACGTGGTCGCCGCACGTCCTCGTTCCCGACGACGGCAACGGTCATCTCGGCGGATTCGTCCAGGTCCACCCGGACAGGACCGTGCTCGTCACCTGGTGGTCGTGGATCACGCGGAACGTGTGGTTCGACCGGTCCACCGACGGCGGGGCGACGTGGGGAGCGGACGTCCGCGTGAACGACATGGCGGGATCCGCGGACTCCCCGCTCAACTCGGACCCGCCGGTCCTCCCGGCGATGGCGGTCGCGCCGAACGGGACGATCTACGTCGTGTGGAACGACTACCGGAACGGACGGCCGGGCGGGGTCCCGAACGGGGACTTCGACATCATGTTCTCGCGGAGCGACGACGGCGGTTCGACCTGGTCGCCCACGCGGCGGTTGAACGACGACGCCACGACGAACCGCCAGTGGATGCCGGACCTCGCCCTCGACCCGTTTGGCGGCATCCACGCCGCGTGGATGGACGACCGGAACGGCGGCCACGACGTGTACTACGTGAACTCGACGGACGGGGGGACAACGTGGGGTCCGAACGTGCGGGTGACGGACACGTCGACGCCGCTCTCTTTCACGCGCCCGGGGGACTACCTGGCAATCGAGTCGGACCGGAACGGGCACGTCTACGTGGCGTGGACCGACGGGCGTAGCGCGGATCTGGACATCTACCTCGCGAAGCTCGAGAGGACTGCGACGTATGCGGTCGACACCGTCTACGGTGCGACGTTCGGAGGCCTCACCGTCGAGGTGGACGGCATCCCGTACGTGGCACCTGCGACGTTCTCCTGGCCGGTGGGCTCGACGCACACGGTCGCGGTGCCGACCCTCCAGTACGCGAGTCCGCAGGCCCGCTTCGTGTTCTGGAACTGGGCGGGCGGAGCCGCGCAGAACCACACCGTGACGATGAACCGCTTCGGGCTCTCCGAGCTCGCCATGTTCCTCGTCGAGTACGAGGTCACGGTCCGGACCCAGCCGCCGTCCCTGGAGGTCCTCGTCGACGACGTGCCTTCCCTCGGCGAAACGACTCGATGGTGGCAATCCGGATCCGGCCATTGGTTGAACGTCTCGGAACCACAGGCCGGCCCGCCGGGGGTGCGATACCTGTTCGATTACTGGAACGACGGGGCGCCCAATCCCCGATTTGTCATGGTTGGCGGTCCGGTGACTCACGAGGTCACCTTCCGTCCGCAGTACCGGCTCGAGGTCGAGTCCTCCTACGGAAGCGCGACAGGCGCTGGCTGGTACAACGCGAGCGAGGCCGCCGCGTTCTCCGTTCCGGCCACAATCCCATCCGGCTTCGGCACCCGCCTCGCGTTCGCGGGCTGGTCGGGGGACTCCACCGCCGGGACGCCGGGCGCGACGATCATCATGGACGGGCCGAAGCGAGTGACCGCGACGTGGCGTACCGAGCACCTCCTGACGATTGTGAGCACCTATGGCAATCCGGTCGGCGCAGGGTGGCACGCAGAAGGTTCGGAAGTCTCTGTGCAGATCGAGGAAACCGTCGTCGTGGACGGCACGACGTATCGGTTCGTCGGATGGACCGGCGACGCGACCGGGACGAACGCGACGATCGCCGTGACAATGGACGCGCCGAAGACGCTGACGGCGGCCTGGGAGGAGGTGGGACCGCGACCGCCGAGTCCGGCGACCCCATGGCCATGGATCGCCCTGCTCCTCGTCCTGTTCCTCGTGATCGTCCTTGCGATTTGGCGGCGTCGCCGCAAGCGGGACGAGGTGCCGCCCGCTCCGCCGCCCGCGACCTGAGGAACCTTTATCGAACGTCGCCAGTTGCCCCGCGGGGGAGCCCGTGGATTACGAGGCGCTGCTGAAGGAACTCTACGGCCTCGAGCGGTTCGGGATTAAGCTCGGCCTCGACGTGGTCCGCGATCTCCTGCATCGCCTCAGGGACCCGCAGGAGAGGTTCCCCGCGATCCATGTGACGGGGACGAACGGGAAGGGCTCCACGTGCGCGTTCCTCGCGTCGATCCTCCGCGCCGCCGGGCACCGGGTCGGCCTGTATACGAGCCCGCACCTCGTGACGTTCAACGAACGAATCCGCGTCGACGGACGGATGATCGCAGACGAGGACGTCGCCCGCCTGTACGCGGAGATCCAGCCGCACGCCGCGGCGATGGCGGCGGAGTCGGAGACGAACCAGCCGACGTTCTTCGAGGTCACGACCGCGATCGCGTTCCGGCACTTCGTCGAACAGCGCGTCGATGTGGCGGTCGTCGAGGTCGGCATGGGCGGGCGGCTCGACGCGACGAATGTCGTGCGCCCCGACGCCTGCGTGATTACGCGGATTGGGCTGGAGCACACGGAGCACCTCGGTCGATCCATTGAACGGATCGCACGGGAGAAGGCCGGAATCCTGAAACCCGGCGTGCCCGTCGTGACCGTGGACCAGCCCGCGCTGGCGGTGATCCGGGCGCGCGCGGAAGCCCTGACGTGCCCCCTCACGGTCGTTGGCCGGGACGTGCGGTACAGCCGCCAGGCGTTCGACCTCGACGGGCAGGATGTGGTCCTCGAGGACGGCACGAGGGTCCAGGCGCATATTCGCCTGCTCGGGGCGTTCCAGCCGGAGAACGCAGCCACGGCGTTCGCGACCGCGCTGGCGGTGCGAGACAAGTGGAAGCTGACAGGCGAGGCGATTGTCGAGGGTCTGGAAACCGCTCGATGGCCGGGTCGCCTCCAGGTCGTCCGTCGCGAGCCGGTCGTCCTCGTCGATGGGGCCCACAACGCGCCCGCCGCCGCGGCGCTCGCGGAGTCCCTCCAAGAACTGTTCCCGGGACGGAAGCTCACGTTCGTCCTCGGCATTCTGAACGACAAGGACCTCGGTGGGATCGCGGAGGCCCTCGGACCGCTCGCCGCGAAGGTCGTCGCGACGAAGCCGAGAACGCCACGCGCGTTCGAGCCGGAGGACGTGCGGAGGGCGTTCGAAGCCGGAGCGCCCGTCGAGATCCTCCCGGACGTGCGGGACGCGGTCACGAAGGCGATCGACTCCGCCGCCAACGAGGACGTCATTGTCGTCGCCGGTTCGATCTACACGATTGGCGAGGCGCTCGAGCTGCTCGGCGGTTGGGAATGAGGCGCGAGGAGAAGGTCCGGCGGATCTTCGCGGACCTCCGGAGGCGGTACGGCCCGTCGTTCCGCGACGACCCGGGGACCGTCCTCGCGAAGGTGACGAGCGCGACGGAGGACCCGTTTCGCGTCCTCATCTCGACGATCCTCTCCCAGCGGACGAGGGACGAGAAGACGGAAGAGGCGTCGGCGACCCTGTTCGCGAAGTACGCCACCCCGCAGGCGATCGCGGACGCGCCGGTCGCGGACCTCGTCGAACGCATCCGCCCCGTCGGATTCTACCGCCAGAAGGCGGAACAGATCCGGAAGGTCTCGCGCATAATTCTGGACCAACACCGGGGACGGGTCCCCGACACCTACGATGAGCTCGTCGCGCTTCCGCAGGTCGGGCCGAAGACGGCGAACTGCGTCCTCGTCTACGGGTACGGCCAGCCCGCGATCCCCGTGGACGTCCACGTGGCGGTGATCTCCCGGCGATTGGGCCTCGCGCCTCCCGACGCGGACGAAGAAGCGGTGGAACGAAGCCTCGCGCGGGTCGTGCCCCGGAGGTTGTGGCTCCAGCTGAACGAGCGCTTCGTGCGATTCGGAAAGGAGGTCTGCCGGACGAACTTCCCGCGGTGCACGGTGTGCAACTTCACCTCCTTCTGTTCCTACTATCGGGCGATGCGGCGGACCACACGCCGGGCCCCTTAAGAGGCGACCGATCATTCTCGCGGCGCCCATGCGGGTCGAACGGCTGGAGTGGTTCCCGCGGGACCTCCCGCGGAAGGAGGTGTTCGCCACGTCGCAGCACGCGTCCGACGTCGCCCGCGTCGTGTTCGTCCGGATGGACGCGGACGGAACGGAGGGATGGGGCGCCGCAAGCCCGAGCGACGTCACCGGGGAGACGACGGAGTCCGTAGTCGCCGCGCTCCAGCAGTTGGCGGCGCCCCTGAAGGGCGTTGCGTTCGAGCGCGGCCGCGACGTCGTAGACGCGATGGACCGGTTCTTGGTGGGGAACCCCGCCGCCAAGGCGGCCGTCGACATGGCGGCGTTCGACGCGCTCGCGAAGGCGCGGGGCCAGCCGCTCCACGAACTGCTCGGCACGGCGCGAGACCTCGTCCTCACGGATCGGACGGTCGGCTTGATGCCCCCAGACGAGGCCGTCCGCAGGGCGAAGGAGCTCGTCGCCGAGCGGTTCCGCGCGATCAAGGTCAAGCTGGCGGGAAAGCCGGACGAAGACCTCGCGCGGGTCTCCGGCATCCGCGAGGCGGTTGGCAACCACATTCTCCTGCGGACGGACGCGAACCAGGCGTTCTCCTACCGCCACGCGCTCCAATTCGCGAAGCAGGCGTACCCGTACGTCGTCGAGTTCCTTGAGCAGCCCCTCCCCGCGGACGACCTCCGGGGGATGAAGAACCTCACGGAGGCCTCGCCCGTCCCTGTGATGGCGGACGAGTCCGTCCACTCGCCCCAGGACGCCGCCAAGGTCGTGTGGGGGAAGTGCGCGCGCCTCGTGAATCTGAAGCTGATGAAGGCGGGCGGCATCGCGCGCGTGATCGAGGCGAACGCGGTGTGCGAGGCTGCGCACATCCCAACGATGATCGGCTGCAACGCAGAATCCCAGCTGTCGATCGCGGCCGGGCTCCACTTCGCGATGTCGCAGCGGAACGTGCGGTTCGTCGACCTCGACTCCCACTTCAGCCTCGCGGAGGACCCCGCGAGCGGCCTGCGGTTCGACGACGGTTACCTGCGCCCGTCCGGGAAGCCCGGCCTCGGCGTGGACGTCCGGTTATAGTTCCTCGGCGTCCTCGGACTCACCCGTCCCCTCGACGTCGTCCTCGAACGGGCTCGCGCGTTCCGGCTCGCCGGGCAGCGGCGGCGGCGCTTGGTCCGCGCCCTTCTCCGCCTCCTCGATCACCTCTTCCTCCTCCCGCTCGCCGATCAGGCGCGCGACCGCCATGACCTGGTCCCCGTCCTCCAGCCGGATGATGCGGACGCCCTTCGTCGCCCGACCCGCGACCCGGATGTCCTTCACGGGGCACCGGATCACCATCCCGTTCTTCGTCGTCACGAGGAGCTGGTCCTCCGGATGCACGACCCGGACGTCGACGACGCGGGACTTCGCGAGCTTCATGTTCGTCGTCCGGACGCCGTGGCTCCCTCGGCGCGTCCGGCGGTACGCGTGCACGGGCGTGCGCTTCCCGAGCCCGTTCTGCAGGATCGTGAGGAGCTCCGCGCTCGGGTCCTTGCTCAGCGTCATCCCGACGACCTCGTCCTGCTCCCACAGGCGGATACCGATCACCCCGGTCGCGACGCGGCCGATCGAGCGCGCCTCCGTCAGGGGGAACCGGTTCGCGGAGCCGCCCGCGGTCGCGAGGAGGACCTCCTCGTCCCCGTCCGCAACGCGCACGTCGATCAGCTCGTCATCCGCCCGCAGCTTGATCGCGGTGATCCCGGAGACGCGCACGTGGCGGTAGGCGGACAGGTTCGTCCGTTTGATGACGCCCTTCCGCGTCGCGAACACGAGGAACCGCTTGTCGTCGAACTCCCGGACCGGGATCATCGTCTGCACGCGTTCGTCCGCCGCCAGGTGGGCCAGGAGATTCACGACGGGTTTCCCGCGCGCCGCGCGGCCGACCTCGGGGATCTTGTACGTCTTCAGCCAGTACAGGCGTCCCTTGTTCGTGAAGAACAGGATGTAGTCGTGCGTGGAGGCGATGAACACGTTGACGACGTAGTCCTCCTCCTTCGTGCCCATCCCCGTGACGCCCTTCCCGCCGCGGCGCTGCTGGCGGTACAGCTTCACCGCCAACCGCTTGATGTAGCCCGTGTTCGAGATCGTGACGACGTTGTCCTCGACGGGGATCAGGTCTTCGATCTCGAGGTCGACGGCCCGCGGCTCGATCCCCGTGCGGCGGGCGTCCCCGTACTTCCCCTTCAGCTCGAGCAGTTCCGAACGGATGATGCCGAGGATCCGGGGCTCCGACGCGAGGATCGCCTCCAGGTCCGCGATCGTCCCCTCGAGCTGCCGCTGCTCCGTCCGGAGCTCCTCGATCGCGAGCCCCGTCAGCCGCTGGAGGCGCATGTCCAGGATCGCCTTGACCTGCTCCTCGCTCAAGAGGTAACGGCGCATGAGGCCCTGTTTCGCGTCTTCGACCTCATGGGACCGGCGGATGAGCGTGATGACCTCGTCGAGGTGGTCGACGGCGGTGATGAGCCCCTCCACGACGTGCAACCGGGCGCGCGCCTTGTTCAAGTCGAACTGGGTCCGGCGTCGCACGACCGCCCGGCGGTAGCGGACGTACTCCGAGAGCGTGTCCTTCAGGGGGAGCTCCCGCGGCTGGCCGTCCACGAGGGCGAGGTTGATCATCCCGAACGTGGACTGAAGGGCGGTGTGCGCGTAGAGCTGGTTGAGCACGACGTCCTCCATCGCGTCCTTCTTCAGCTCGAGCACGATCCGCATCCCCTCCCGGTCGCTCTCGTCCCGGAGGTCGGAGACTCCATCGATCCGTTTCTGCTTCACGAGGTCCGCGATGCTCTGGAGGAGCGCAGACTTGTTCACCATGTAGGGAACGTCGGTGAACACGATCCGGCGGTCGCCCTCCTCCCCCTCGAGGATGTACCGGGCGCGCACACGGAACTGACCGCGCCCCGTCTTGTACGCCTCCTGGACGCCGTCGAAGCCGTAGATCACCCCTCCCGTCGGGAAGTCGGGACCGCGGATCGGGCCCGTCTCGTAGTTCACGAGCTGCGCGACGTCGATGTCCGGGTTGTCGATCACCGCCACGAGGGCGTCGACGATCTCGGATAGGTTGTGGGGCGGGATGTTCGTCGCCATCCCGACCGCGATGCCCGAGGAGCCGTTCACCAGGAGGTTCGGGAACTTGGACGGGAGGGTGAGGGGCTCCTTCAGCGTGCCGTCGAAGTTGTCTCCGAAGTCGACGGTGCCCTTCTCGATGTCCTGGAGCATCTCCTCGGCGACCTTCGCGAGACGCGCCTCCGTGTACCGCATCGCCGCCGGCGGGTCCCCGTCCACGCTGCCGAAGTTGCCCTGGCCGTGGATGAGCGGATAGCGCATGGAGAAGTCCTGCCCCATCCGGACGAGGGCGTCGTACACCGCCATGTCGCCGTGCGGATGATACTTCCCGAGGCAGTTGTGGACGACCATCCCGTTGGCGACAAAGTTGTGCGCTCCCTCGACCTCGATGTCGTACGTCGGGGCGTCGCCCGCAGGGAACACTGAGGCCACCCGGGCAAATGCAAGGCCGGTGTCGACAAATGAGTTCAAACGCTCCGCTAAGGGCGAACCGATTCGCGCAAGCTTCGCTAGGATTCCCCAGTCGAGAACCTGGCTTCTACGCAGCGGTTGTCTGCGCAACCCCGCCGAGTAGCGAATCTTGCCGCCGCCGGGATAAACAACACTCTGTCGGAACTTCCGTCCCTCGACGTCGACATACCAGCCAGCGCCCAGATGCGCACGGCTCAGCTCCGTGAACACAACGTCGGAACCGAAGGGAAGGATGTCCCCGTCATGCCACATGGCGCGCCGGAGCGGCCTGAGGGCCCGAGCCCGCCTGTCGCGCGAGCCCTTCGAGAGGTCGAGTTCTCCCGCGAGCCGGATCGCTTCCGTACCGCGAACCTCGAGGTATAGAAACGGGTGGCGGTGGACGACGCGATGTCCGTTGGCCCAAGAAACCCGCTTCGACCGGGACACGTACC